>JGI24516J20058_1000083_pt1 | contig 44318 bp, 38 predicted proteins | sample LinPmetageLP39_FD_20058 | JGI IMG/M metagenome (IMG submission 20058) | reverse complement strand
TACATACGAGGTCAGCCAACACTGCCTCCAGGCTCAAACGGCCTCCCCGGTAACTGGTGAAAAAGCTTAACTGTTCATCGGTATTGAACATACAAGGCTCGACTTTGGCCTTCCCTGGCCAAAGACGGTCCTGGACGGGCACACCCGATCCCGGCGCTCCTTGGAAAATTCACCGCCAACGGCTGCTACGAAGTCAGGTTTGTGGGAGCTTGCCTTGCAAGCGAAAGGCCGGCTTAGCCGGCCGGCAGGATTCCAGAGAGGCTTTTGATGCTGCCTTTATTGAGGTCTCTGGGATCCTGCCGGGAGCGTTGCTCCCTTTCGTGGGCTGGGCCCGCTCGCACAATTCGAGCTTCGCCGAAAGGTCCGGGCGCTTACTCTGAGAAGGTGAGCTGACCCGTGGCGGTTCTGCTGCCCAGTGAGCGGGGCAATGGTGGTGCCTGGAGGGAGCTGTTTGGCCAGGGAGGGCCAAACTAACAGCGGCCATGGATGGCTTGAGCGGTCCCGGAAGGCACCACCATTGCACCGCGTCTCCGATACGGAGCTCCGGACACCGGAACGATAAAAGTCTCTGGTATCCTGCCGGCCGGCGTCGCCGGCCTTTCGCGGGCCAGGCCCGCTCCCACAGCCCGCTCCCACAAGTGGTGGTTCCACAACGAGGTGGCACAAAAAAAGGGACCCGATTGGGTCCCTTTTGATTTTGGAGCGGGAAACGAGATTCGACCGGGCTGGCGTTCCAGCTCGCGACCCTCGCAACCGGTCCTGCTACAAAATGGAGCGGGAAACGAGATTCGAACTCGCGACCCCAACCTTGGCAAGGTTGTGCTCTACCAGCTGAGCTATTCCCGCTTATAAACGTGCCGGTTCGATCGAACCAGGCTGGCAACTTGTACCTATCTATCAGCCAAGTGCCACTTCAAAAGAGTGGCGTCCCCTAGGGGAGTCGAACCCCTGTTACCGCCGTGAAAGGGCGGTGTCCTGGGCCACTAGACGAAGGGGACCCGGTGCTCTCAAGCGGCGCGTAGGATAGAAATCGGCGCTCCGATCGTCAAGGAAAAATTTGCCCAAAGTGGTCATTGACCCGCCACCCGCTCTGCTTTATCCCTAGGTGCCTGTGAAAAACGCCTGCCAAAAAAACCAACCGGGAGAGAAAACGCATGCCCATGAAACTGTACGGCGCGGTGATGTCGCCCTTCGTCCGCAAGACCCGCGTAGTGCTGGCCCTGAAAGGCCTGGACTACGAAGCGGTACACGTGGACCCCAACAATAAGCCCGAGGGCTACGAAAAGATCAGCCCGCTGCAGCGGATCCCGGCGCTGGAAGTGGACGGCCACTGTCTCGCCGATTCCGCGGTGATTTGCGCCTACCTGGAAAAAGCCCAGCCGGAGCCGGCGCTCTACCCCAGCGACCCGCTCCAGTACGCGCGCACCCTGTGGTTCGAAAAATACGCGGACTACGAGCTGGCGCCGCACTGCACCTTCACGGTGTTCCGCAACCGGGTGGTGAAACGCCTGATGGGCCAGGAGTGCGACGAGGAAGCCATCAGCAAGGCGCTGGAGAGCCGTATTCCGCCGCTGCTGGCGTATCTGGAGCAAGCACTGGATGGGCGTGAGTATCTGGTCGGCGACAGCCTGACCGTGGCGGACATCGCCGTGGCCAGCCAGCTGGTGAATTTTCGCCATGGCGGCGAGACCGTGGACGCCGGCCGCTACCCGAACCTGGCGGCGCACACCGAGCGACTGCACGCGCTGGCGCCGTTCGCCAGCACCATCGAGAAAGAAAGCGGCTTTATCAGCAAGATGCTGGGTTGAGCGGCTGGCGCCCGGCCGACCGGCTAGGGCGCCGATTCCCCACCACCGGCCTCCACCGCCACCAGTGCGGCACGACCGTCCGGCGCGATGCGGACCCGGGCCACACCGCCTTCGGCCAGTTCCCGTTCCAGCCGCAGCGCTTCCTCCGGCGGCGCGAACCAGGCTTCGATGCCATAACGGATATGCAGGTCGCCACCGCTAACGCCGGTAATGGTGCCGCGCAGAAACAGCCTCTCGCCTTCCGGTTCGCGCAAACGCACGCCGTCCGAGCGCCACAGCGCCCCGTCCTGCCGCAGCAGTACGAACACCGGATCGCCGGCCCGGGGCAACTCCATTTCCGGCAGCGGCTGGCGGGACAGGGCATAGCTCAAACGCACGTACTGCCCCCGGAACAGGTCGCGCGGGTCCACCGGCACGGTCGCCAAGCGCACCTCGGTGCCCACCCACAACGGGTACTGGCTGTACACGAACAAGCCGCCCAGCACCGCCAGTTGCAACAGCACCGCCGCCAGCAGCCCGATCAGCCGGCGGCGGCTCACGGGCGCACCTCCCGGCGGCGCCAGTAACGCCCGGCGACGAACAGCAAGGCGGCCATCACCAGAAACAGCCCGGCGGCGCCCAGATAGCCGCCAATCAAATCCAGGTAGCGCAGCAACGCCAGAGTAAGAATGGCGATCAGCCCGGTGAAATACAGGCCGCCCTCACCATCCAGCAGGCCGCGCCGCATCCAGTGCATTGCCAACAGCAGCAGCAACAGGTTGCTGGCCACCGCCCAGGCCAGGGCCTGATCGGGCACGCCGCCGGTGTGCACCGCGATCAGCAGCACCGCCACCGCCAGCGCCACCAGGGGCCGCCCCAGCAAGGCCGCCGCCAGCAGCGCCAGTAGCGCCGCCCACAGGCCCGGGTCCAGCCAGGTCCAGGCGTAGGCCAGGTAGTGCTGCCAACCGTCGACGAAGGTGAACGGCAAGATCACCAGCACGGTGAGCCGGGGCATCCAGTTGCCGGCGCCGGCGTTCCACCCGCCCGGGCGGGCGGCAAGCGCGCCGGCCAGCACCAGCAGACCGAGGTTGAAGCTGATCATGCCTTCCTGGGCCTGGGGGCCGAAATCGGTGGCGTAGACCCAGGCCAGCATCAGGTTCAGCCACACAGCGGTGGCGACCAGCGCCAGCAGCGCGAGGCCGGCGACGCGGCGCCGCCACGCCACCCAGAACGCCGTCGCCAGGAACAGCGGCATCAGCCAGGGGGCGGCGAAGCGGTATTCGAGCAGCATCCAGGCCGCCGCCACCGCCAGGCCCAACAGCGCCAGCAAGCGGCCACCGCTGAGCAGCGTCATAGGCACCAGGCCCAGGGTCCAGAGCAGCAACCCGTTGGGGAAATGTTCACCGAGATGGTACATCTGCCCGGTCAGCATGATCGACGCGCCGTAGGCGAAACCGCCCAGCAACAGTAGGCCGCCACCGGTACCGGCACGGACCAGCCGCACCACGCCCCAGGCGTTGAGCACGGCGGTCAACGTGACCAGGCCGGCGAAGCGTGCAAGACGGGGCAGCTGCTCCCAGTTGGCGGACACCAGCAACAGCAGGGCCAGACCGGCGAACAGGCCGGCCAGGCCGGTGAGCAGCCCCAGCGCCGAGGGGCCGGCGTCGTTCAGGGAGGCGCCGTAGCGGTTGAGGATGCGCTCCGCCTGAAACGGCTCCACCAGACCTTCGTCGACCCAGCGGCGGGTTTCGCGGCGCAGCAGGTTCTTGCGCATCCAGCTCAGCATCTAGAGGGGCAGCCCCAGCCGGCGGGCTTCCATGCGGCGCAGGAATTCCAGCATGATCTGGCGGTACAGATCCTCGCCCAGCCACAGGTCCTCGACGCCCGCGTCCACATTGGGGTTGTCGTTCACTTCGATCACCACTACCTGGTCGCCGGATTGCTTGAGGTCCACGCCGTAAAGCCCGTTGCCCATCAGCCGCGCGGCCTTGAGCGCCATGCGCAACACCTTGGCGGGGACGTCGCGCACCGGCAGGGTGGCAAAGCGCCCGGAGCTGGTCTTGCCGCTCGCCTTGTGGTGGTAGATCTGCCAGTGCCCCTTACTCATGAAATACTGGCAGGCGAACAGCGGCCGGTTGTTGAGCACGCCGATGCGCCAGTCGTAATCGGTGTACATGAAGGCCTGGGCCAGCACCACCGCGGACTGCTTCAGGTAACCGCTCAGCTCGGCGCGCAGCTCGGCTTTGTCTTTTACCTTGCCAATGCCCCGCGAAAAGCTGCCGTCAGGAATCTTCAACACCATCGGCAGCCCCAGCTCGGCGATCAGCCTGTCCGCCTGGGCTTCGGAGTCGTCGAATACGAAGGCGGTGGGCGGCACCGGCACACCATTGGCCTGCATCAGCTCGGCCAGGTAAATCTTGTTGGTGCAGCGCAAGATCGAGCCGGGGTCGTCGATCACCACCATGCCCTCCTGCTCCGCCTTGCGGGCGAACTGGTAGGTGTGGTGGTCGATGCCGGTGGTTTCGCGGATAAACAAAGCGTCGTACTCGCCCAGGCGGGTGTAGGCGTCGCGGCCTATCGGGTCCACTTTGATGCCCAGCTGCCGGCCGGCCTTGATAAAGCGTTTCAGGGCGGCGCGGTTGCTGGGCGGCATAGCCTCTTTTTCATCCACCAGCATGGCCAGATCATAACGGTCGCCGCGCCGGCGACGGGGGTTGCGCCACACCCGCGCGTTGAACTGTTCCAGGGCACGGGCGAAGGCGTCCTCTTCATGCCCCTTGAGTTGCTTGAGGCTCACCGGCCGAATTGATTCCAGCGTCCACTGTTCACGACGGCGGAAGGAGACACGCAGAATCGGACAGGGCATCTGGTCAAAGATCTGGCGGCCCAGGTCGGTGAGCCCCTCCTGTTCGGTATGGCCGAAGTAAAGGGTCAGGGTGACACGGGTAGCGTCGCCTTCCTGCTTTTTCATCGCGATCTTTTTGAAGGCCCGATCGAGGGCCGCTTCGAAGCGCTCGAAATGCAGTCCGTAGAGCGCCTTACGGCTGAGATCGTTGACCGTGCGCACCGACGGCAATACGCGCTGGCCGCGCGCTTCCGCCAGCAGCGAACAGTAGTAACCCGGCGACAGGTATTTGTAACTGCGGCACAGGTTGATCACCTGCACTTTTTTGTCGGTGCACACTGGCCGGGCCCCGTCGGGCTCGGCCGCCTGCAAATAATCGCGCGCCGACAACAGGTGGCGGGTGGGGTAATAGGCGGCCCAGTCCGCCGGATCGTCGACCAGGATGATCACTTGGCTCATTGAGGGCTCACTCGGCACTGCCTCGATCAATCGCGCCGGCGCGGTGGCCGGCGGCGGCCACCGGCAACGGGCTAGTTGTAATCGCCTTGCGGGTAACCCGCACCCTTTTCCTTGGCGGCGGGCTTGCTGCCCGGGTGCCCGGCTTTTTCCAGTGCATCCTGTACCTCCGGCGGCATGTAGGTCTCATCGTGTTTGGCCAGGACCTCGTCCGCCTCAAAGCGATCGCGACTCACCAGGGTACCGTTGGCGACGATGCCCTGGCCCTCGCGGAACAGGTCGGGAAGAATGCCCTGGTAATGGATATCAAAGCTACCCTTTCCATCGGTAACCGTGAAGACCACATTGAGGGTCTTTGGATCACGCTGCACCGAGCCGTCCTCGACCAGACCGCCGACCCGCATTTTAGCGCCCACCGGCGCCTCGCCGTTGACGATCTGCTGCGGGGTATAAAACAGATTGATGTTCTGGCGCAGGGCGTAGACCGCCAGCCCCACCGCCACGGCCAGGCCCGCGAGCACCGCCAGCACCACGAATAGACGTTGTTTGCGCACCGGGTTCATTGATCTTTCTCCACACGTTTGGGCGTTGTTCCGGCCTTGGCGGACGGCCTCGGGCTATCACGGCGCGCCTGGCGGGCAATCTCGGCCCGCATCCGTCCCTGCCGCCGAACCGCCACCAGCATATTGGTGACGATCAGAAGCGCACTGAGTCCGTAGGCGCTCCATACAAAAAAGCCGTGCTCGCCCATGGCGATAAAGGCGGCGACACTGTCGAAATACGGGTCGAACATGCTCACGCCCCCCCGTCGCGGACCAGCCGGCGCACCCAGCCGCTACGGCGCTCGCGGCTGAGCACCTCGGTACGGGCGCGCATCAGTACATTGGCGGCGTACAGCAACCAAAGCCCGGTCATGCTGATCAGCAGCGGCCATTTCATCGAGGCGTCGATGGACGACTCGCCTACCACCTTGAGAGTGGCGCCTTGGTGCAGGGTATTGAGCCACTCCACCGAGTACTTGACGATCACCACGTTGATCACGCCCACCACCGCCAGCAGCGCGGCGGCGCGGGCCGCCTGGCGCGGATCACGGATGGCGTTCTGCAGCGCCATGATGCCCAGGTACAGAAACAGCAGAATCAGCATGGACGTCATGCGCGCGTCCCACTGCCAGTAGGTGCCCCAGGTGGGCTTGCCCCAGAGCGCACCGGTGAGCAGCGACACCGCCGCCAGGGCGGCGCCGAACGGTGCCAGTGCCTTGAGCATCACCTCGGCCATCTTCATGCGCCAGACCAGCGCCACCAGACCGGCCACGCCCATGGCGATGTAGCCCATCAGGGCGCCACTGGAGGCCGGCACATGAATGTAGATAATGCGATAGCTGTCGCCCTGGTAACGCTCCACCGGGGCGTACACCAGCCCCCACACCAGCCCCACCGCCAGCAGCGCCAGCGCCACCGGCACCAGCCACGGCAGCACCGCTTCGCAGAAGCGGTAGAAGTACCGGGGCGAGCCCAGTTGGTGGTACCAGCGTTTAATCGTTTTCCACATAAGCAGCCATCGCTTCGTTCGATACAGGATTCAGGATGCAGGATACAGGGGCGCCGTCTCTTTCATCCTGCATCCTGCATCCTGTATCGCGCCCAAAGGGCGCTAGTCGCCGGCGCTGATGCGCAGGCCGAGCGCCACGGCCAACGGGCCGAGGCTTACCGCCAGCGCCAGAATCGCGCCCAGCACCGCCAGCAGACCACCGGTGGGCAGACCGTCCAGCGCGGTGCGCACCACGCCGGCGCCGAATACCAGCACCGGCACGTAAAGGGGCAACACCAAAACCGCCAAAAGAATACCACCGCGGTTAAGGCCGACCGTGAGCGCCGCGCCGATGGCGCCCACCACGGTGAGCGTGGGCGTGCCCAGCAGCACGCTCACCATCAGCGTATCCAGCACCGCCACCGGCAGCTGCAGCATGTAGCCCAGCAGCGGCGCGATCAGCGCCAGCGGCAGGCCGGTCAGCAACCAGTGGGCGAGCAGCTTGGCGGCCACCGGCACCACGCTGACCACCGGTGCGGTGAGCAGCAGATCCAGGGCGCCGCTCTCCTGGTCACGACGAAACAACCCGTCCAGGGACAGCATCACCGCCAACAGCGCCGCCACCCAGACCGCGCCGGGGGCCACCAGGGCCAACAGCGCCGGTTTCGGTGACAGCGCCAGCGGAAACAGGCTCACTACCACCACGAAAAAGAACAAAGGCTGCACGATGTCCGCCGGCGACCGCCAGATCAGCGTCAGTTCGCGGCGCAGCGAGGCGCGCCAGACGGTGCCCGGGGACGGCGCGCTCATCGGGCCACCTCGATATCCTCGCCCAGGTGCAGGCGGTGCACGCCGTCGCCGACCCGGTGGTGCGAGGTGTAGATCACCAGCACGCCCTGCGCCGCCGCCTGGCGCAACCGCTGGTCCAGGGCCGCCACGCCGTGCTGGTCGATGGCGGTGAACGGCTCGTCGAGGATCCACACGTCCTTGCCGTCCAGCCACAACCGGGCCAGCGCGATGCGGCGCTGCTGGCCCGCCGACAAACGGCCCGCCGGCACATCCTCGAAGCCGTACAGGTCCAGGGCCGCCAGCGCCGCGTCCAGGTCGCCGGTCTGGCCGCTCAGGGCACGGCTGTATTCGAGGTTTTCGCGGGCCGTGAGTTCCTCACGCACGCCGGGCTGGTGGCCCAGGTAAAGCAACGACGGCGGCAAGGGCACCGACCATTCGACACGGCCCTGATAGAAGCCGTGCAGGCCCACCAGGATGCGCAACAGCGTGGTCTTGCCGGCGCCATTGGCGCCGGTCACCTGCCAGATCTCGCCGTTGCGCGCGGTCACATCCAGATCCTGGAATAGCATCCGGTGGTCCCGCTCGCAGCCGAGCTGCCGCACTGTCAAACGTGGTGCGTCCATGGTCGCTTCCGCCCCCTGAATCGGCCGCGGAGTATAGCATGCCTGGGCCCGCCGACGAGCGTCAGCCAGCCTCAGCCGAACGGTGGCGCCAACCAGGCCGGTTTTCGGCTAAACTAGGGGATTAGTGTCGAAAGGATTCCGACTATGACTCTCCACATGACTCTCCAGAGCAAAGCCCGCAGCGCCGGTTCAGCGTGCCTGCCGGCCCTCGCCTTGACCTTGCTTCTGGCCGCCTGCGGCGGCGACGACCGCCCCCTGACCACGGTGGACCAGGTCGACCTGCAACGGTACGCCGGCACCTGGTATGAAATCGCCCGCCTGCCGCAATGGTTCCAGCGTGGCTGCTACAATTCCACCGCCACCTACAGCCTCAACGACGACGGTTCCGTGAAAGTGGTTAACCGCTGCCAGCGCGAGGACGACGAGCCGAGCGTGGCGGAAGGCGAAGCCCGGGTGGTGCCCGGCTCCAACAACGCCAAGCTGAAAGTCCGCTTCGACAACTGGTTTTCCCGGCTGCTGCCGAAAGTCGCCGAAGGGAATTACTGGGTGATCGCCCTGGATAAGGACTATCAGACCGTGGTGATCGGCGAACCGGGCCGCGAATATCTGTGGGTTCTGGCCCGCCAACCGCGATTGCCGGACGATCAGTACCGGGCCCTGGTCGGGCTCGCCGAGGAAAAGGGCTTCCCGGTGGAAGCGCTACAGCGTAACCAGAATCTGGTGCCGGAAGGCGAAAGCGACAGCCCCTGACCAACGCGCGAACAGCGAGGAGTCCGACTATGGCCGTGGAAATTGAAAGAAAATTCCGCACCAAAGGCGTCGACTTTCTGGCCGACCAGGAAGGCGAACGCCTGACCCAGGGGTATCTGAGCCACGACCCCCGCGCCACCGTAAGGCTGCGCGTGCAAGGCGACAGCGCCTGGCTGACCATCAAGGGCAAGACCCACGGCGCCAGCCGCAGTGAGTTCGAGTACCCGATCCCGCCCGCGGACGCCCAAGCCATGCTGAAAGAGATGTGTCCGGAAGGCGTGATCGACAAAACCCGCTACCGGATTCCCGTCGGCGACCATGTCTGGGAAGTGGACCAGTTCCACGGCGACAATCGGGGCCTGGTGGTCGCCGAAGTGGAACTGGACAGCGAGGACCAGCCGTTCGAGCGGCCGCCCTGGCTCGGCGAAGAGGTCACCGACGACCCCAGGTACTACAACAGCGCGTTGAGCCGCACCCCCTATGGCCAGTGGTAACACCCAGTACGTCCTGTGGCGACGGGACGACAACGGGCAAATCCTGTTGATGTGCCGCTTCCATTCCAACGACCAGGCGCAGCGTGTCTGCGCGCGCTATCAGCGTCAACGACAAAGCCGCTACCACTACTGGGTAACCACCCTGGCGCCGCACGGCCCCCACTAGCCGGCGGCTAGCCGCCGGCGCGGCGAATGCCACTGAGGTTGCCGAAACACTGGGCGCGGGCGGTATCCATGAATTCCTGAATGAACGGCACCCGCTCGTCGCCGTCGCGCACCGCCGCGTACAGAGTGCGCCACACGCCCTCCCCTTCGCCGAGCCGCACCGCGCGAACCAGATCGAGCGTCAGATATTCGGTGAGCGCCCAGTTGGGCAGCGCCGCCACGCCACGTCCGGCGGCCACCAGCTGCACCATCATCGGCGTCAGCTCGGCGGTGCGCAGCGCCACCGGCGCCACCCCGGCGGGGTCGAGAAAGGCTGTGAACACGTCCAAACGCTCATGCTCCACCGGGTAGGTGATCAGGGTTTCCTCCGCCAGTGCTTGCGGGGCCACCGCGCGCCTGGCGGCCAACGGCGACTGCCGCGCCACCGCCAACACCAGCTCATAACGGAACAGCGGCAGGTAGCGTACCGCGTCGTTATCCACCGGGTCCGAAGTGATCACCATATCCAGGTCGCCGCGCACCAGCGCCGCCTGGGGCGTGAAACTGAAGGCGGCGGAGAGGTCCAGCTCCACCTCCGGCCAGGCTTCGCGGAACCGGTCCAGAGCCGGCATCAACCACTGGAAGCAAGAGTGGCACTCAATGGCGATGTGCAGCCGCCCGCTCTGGCCGGCGGCCAGCCGCCGCAGTTCGGTCTCGGTGCGCCTCACCTGGGGCAGCACCTGCCGGGCCAGGGCCAGTACCCGGTCGCCGGCGGTGGTGAAGCGGATCGGCCGGGTGCGCCGCACGATCAGCGCCACCCCAAGCCGGTGCTCCAGGTCCTTGAGTTGATGGGAAAGCGCCGACTGGGTGACGTGCAGCCGCTCGGCGGCCTCCACCAGGCTGCCGGCCTCGTCGATGGCCTGCAAGGTGGCCAGGTGGCGCAGTTCAAGCACGGACGACATGAGCATCACTCATAGTAATGATTAGATATTTGATTTTGTCTCAACTTTGGGGTGGACCACAATAGCCGGCAATGAACCACCCCATCTTCGTGTGACAAAGGATTCACCATGACCACCCTGCATAACCTCGGATTTCCTCGCATCGGCGCCCGCCGGGAACTGAAACAGGCGGTAGAGGCCTATTGGGCCGGCACCCTCCAGCAGAGCGAGCTGGAGCACGTCGGCCGCAGCCTGCGCGAGCGTCATTGGACCCTGCAGACGGAAGCGGGCCTGGACGTGGTGCCGGTGGGCGACTTTGCCTGGTATGACCAGATTCTCGAATTTTCCTGCCTGCTGGGCGTGGTACCGCCGCGCTTCCAACAACCGCACGATCAGCCGGTGTCCCTGGATACCCTGTTCCGCATGGCCCGTGGTCGCGCCCCCAGCGGCGAGCCGGCGGCGGCCTGCGAGATGACCAAGTGGTTCGATACCAACTACCACTACATCGTGCCGGAGCTGGAAGCGGACCAGGATTTCCGCATCGCCCGCGAGACCCTGTTCGAACAGGTGGATGAAGCCCGCGCCCTGAACCTGGACGTCAAGCCGGTGATCCCCGGCCCGCTGACCTACCTCTACCTGTCCAAGGGCGAGTCGTTCGACGGCGCCGCCGACAGCGCCAAGCTGACGCTGCTGGAAAATCTGATTCCGGTGTATCGGGCCCTTCTGCAGCGCTTCGCGGACCAGGGCGTCACCTGGGTGCAGATCGACGAGCCGATTCTCTGCCTGGACCTGCCCGACGCTTGGCAGCGCGCCTACCTGCGCGTCTACGACCAGCTCGCCGGGGCGGCCTCGGTGAAGCTGCTACTGGCCACCTACTTCGAAGGCCTGCGCGACAACCTGTTCACCGCCCTGCAACTGCCGGTGGCGGGCCTGCACCTGGACCGCGTGCGCGGCGCCGACCCGCTTGAGCAGCTGCTGCCGCGTCTGGGCGACAAGGTGCTGTCGCTGGGCGTGATCAACGGCCGCAATATCTGGCGCGCCGACCTGGACACCCTGCTCGAGACTTTGACCCCGCTAAAAGCGCAACTGGGCGAGCGGCTGTGGCTGGCGCCCTCCTGTTCGTTGCTGCACAGCCCGGTGGACCTGGACCAGGAAGACCGGCTCGACGACGAACTCAAGAGCTGGCTGAGCTTCGCCAAACAGAAGCTCGATGAACTGGCGGTGCTGGGCGGCGCCCTGGACGGTGACGACAACGTGCAACCGGCGCTTGAGGCACAGCGGCGCGCGGTGGCCGCACGCGGCCAGTCGCGGCGCATCCACAATCCGGCGGTGGGCGAGCGCATGGCGGCCTCCGGCCAGGTGTCCCGCGACCGGCTGAGCCCGTTCGTGGAGCGCATCGGCAAACAGCAGGCGGCGCTGAAACTGCCCGCCTACCCGACCACCACCATCGGCTCCTTCCCGCAGACCAAGGAAATCCGTGCCGCGCGGCGCGACTGGAAAGCCGGCAAGCTGGACGACAGCGGCTACACCGAGCTGATGAAGCAGGAAATCACCCGCGCGGTGCGCTACCAGGAACAGGTGGACCTGGACGTGCTGGTGCACGGCGAAGCGGAACGCAACGACATGGTGGAATACTTCGGCGAACTACTGGAAGGTTTCGCCTTCACCCGCTTCGGCTGGGTGCAGAGCTACGGCTCGCGCTGCGTGAAGCCGCCGGTGATCTTCGGCGACGTGAGCCGCCCCAACGCCATGACCGTGGACTGGACCCGCTTCGCCCAATCGCTCACCGACAAGCCGGTGAAAGGCATGCTCACCGGCCCGGTGACGATTCTGCAGTGGTCGTTCGTGCGCGACGACCAGCCCCGCGACACCACCTGCCGGCAGATCGCCCTGGCCCTGCGCGATGAGGTCCAGGACCTGGAAGCGGGCGGCATCGGCGTGATCCAGATCGACGAGCCAGCCTTCCGCGAAGGCCTGCCGCTGCGCCGCGACGACTGGCAGGCGTACCTGGACTGGGCGGTGGACTGCTTCCGCCTGGCCACCGTGGGCGTGGCCGACGAAACCCAGATTCACACCCACATGTGCTACTCGGAGTTCAACGACATCATCGAGGCGATCGCGGCCATGGACGCGGACGTGATCACCATCGAGACGTCGCGCTCGAACATGGAGCTGCTGGAAGCGTTCGAGAACTTCCAGTACCCCAACGATATCGGCCCGGGGGTGTACGACATCCACTCGCCCAACGAGCCGAAGGTGGACTGGATGGTGGCGCTGATGGAAAAAGCCGCCCAGCGTTTGCCCAAAGAACGGCTCTGGGTGAACCCGGACTGCGGCCTCAAGACCCGCAAGTGGGAAGAAACCGAAGGCGCCCTCGCCAACATGGTGGAAGCCGCCAAGGCGCTCCGAAAGAGCGCCTGACCCCAGACGACCACCCTGCTGTGGGAGCGGGCCTTGTGGGAGCGGGCAGTGCAAGCCCTCCCTTACAGGTCGGTGAGGGCTTTCAGGTCCTCGGCGACCTGCTCGACGGGCTGATCGTTGCGCATCAGCAGGCGGACTTTGCCGCTCTTGTCGAAGCCGTACATGGCCAGGCCGTGGGACACCTCGTAGTTGCCCTGCTCGTCCTTGTCGCCGTACCCGTAAGCGGTGCGGTAGCGCTTGGTGACGTCGTCCAGCTGATCCTTGTTGCCGGTCAGGCCGATCACTTCGGGGCCGAAGTAGGCGGTGTATTCCTTGAGCAGAGCCGGCGTGTCCCGCTCCGGGTCGACGCTCACGAACAGCACCCGCAGCTGTTCCCGCTCCTGCTCGGACAGCGTGTTCATGGCCTGGGCCAGCAGGGTCAGGGTCATGGGGCAGAAATCGGGGCAATGGGTGTAGCCGAAGAACAGCACCACCGCCTTGTCGTCGACGATCGACTCGTTAACGGTATCGCCGTTTTCGTCGGTGAGGGTGAAGCTTAGATCGTCCATGACGCCGGTGATGTCCTTGCCGTGGAAATCCACAGGGGACTCGCCGCAGCCCACCAGCAGGACCGCGAACAGGGCGATCAGCAACCCGGTGATGCGCATATCAGTCTCCTTGCTGTTCATAGTTCAAGTAGTACCTCAAAACCACCAGGGCACCGAGGATGGTCATCATGGCCGGCGGGATCCAGGTGAGCACGCCGCCCAGGGCCTGGTCGGTGGCCGGGCTGAGCGGCCAGGCCCGGCCGCAGATGGCATAAACATCATAGAGGCCCGGATCCGAAAAGGTGATGTAGGCACCCAGCAGTATTTGCGGGAAGAGCGCCGCCACCAGCATCAGAAAGCGGACGCCGAAGCCGGAGGTGCGCGCCTGGCGCGGATCTCGCGGGTCCAGAATCACCAGCCAGAAGATCACCCCGTCGATCAGCATCGACCAGTTCATCAGCTCGTAGAGCCGCAGGCTGAGCATGGCGTCGAAATGCACCGAAGGCCACAGCCAGAAGAAGATCAGCCCGACGAACAGCACCGTGGCCACCACCGGGTCGAACAGCACCCGCCGTAGCGGCGCGAACGCCCGCGCCAGCCTCGGGAAACGGCGGCCGCCGGCCACCGCCGCCAGTACCGGCAAGGGGTTGGCCAGGGCGATCAGAAACGCGCCCAAATGATGCAGCACCAGGTGCTGAATGCGGTGCATGAAGAACATGTAGCGGGCGTAGTAATCGAACTGGGTGTGGATCACCGCGTAGCACAGCAGCAGGCCGGTGAAGAACGACAGCGTGCGCCACACCGAGGGCGCGCGCCCCTGCCGGGCCAGCCGGCGGGCGCCCAGCACCCAGGCACCGGCGGCCAGCAGGCACAGCAGCACCGTCAGCGGGGACAGGATGTAAGGCGTGAGCGCCGTCTGCAGGGTTTGCCACATGGGTTGGCTCAGCGATCGGACACGTTGAAACGCAGCACGCCGATGATCTGCTCCTTGGCGGTGCGGACTTCCACCCGCCAGCGACCACTGGCGTTGTCAGGGAAATGCAGTTTGTGCGACCAGGTGCGGTAGCCGTCTTCACGGCCGCCGGTGACGCTTAGAGGCACCTTGTCCACCAGCTCGCGGCCGTGGAACCAGTAATGGTAAATCGGCTGGCCCAGCCCCAGCGGCGCGCGGATCGCGGTGTAAGCGTAGAGACCGTCGTCCAGTTCTTCGAGGCGAAAGGTTTCACCGGTGACCAGCGGCTGGCGACGCTCGCGGTTGAAGTTCACCGACACCGCCCGGTGCTCCAGGGACAGGCTCAACGGCGGCACCAGCCGCGCCCCCCACCAGGGCACGGAGACGATCGAGGCGGAGACCGCCACCAGTATCCCCCAACGCCAGGCGCGGCGCGGGCCGCCTACCCGCCAGAAACTGGGCAACGCCACCAGGGCGGTCAGCAAGGCGGCGCCGTCGAGCGCCTGGTTGGTCGGCCATTTAAAGATCAACGGCAACAGCACCAGCAGCGCCACGAACAGCGCCCAGGCGTGGAAGCCGAAGTACCAGGCGCGGTGGCCGGCGAGGCGGAAGTAGAGCGGGTCAACGATGCTCACCAAGGCGCCGGCGACCACCAGCCCGGTGAACAGGAAATACTCGGCGCCGCCGGACCATTGCAGGACCACGAACGGCAGGCTGAAGAAAAACGCTTCCTGGTGCACGCCCTGGAGCATCAACTTCAGGGCGCCCTGGGCGACCTGCTCCATGGGCGTGCCACGGAAACGGCGCAGCCACAGGTTCTCGGTGATCAGTACCAGCCAGGTGGCCACCAGCACGGCGGTGAGCACCGCCGCCAGCCACGGCTGGCGCTCGACCAGAAAATAGCTGGCCAGCCCCAGGCTGAAGCTGCCCACCGCCCAGACGTGGCGCAAACGGAACAAAACCGCATTGAGACGTTCAAGCCAGTGGGCGTTCATATCCGAATTTATCCAGCCAGATTAAGCAAGACCCCGGCGGCGACGGCGGAGCCGATGACGCCGGCCACATTAGGCCCCATGGCGTGCATCAGCAAATGATTTTGCGGGTTGGCTTCCAGACCGACCCGGTTGGCCACCCGGGCGGCCATGGGCACCGCCGACACACCGGCGGCGCCGATGATCGGGTTGATCGGAATCTTGCTGAAGCGGTTCATGATGTGCGCCATCAGCACGCCGGTGCCGGTGCCGATCACGAACGCCGCCAGACCCAGCACCAGAATACCCAGAGTTTCCGGCACCAGGAACTGTTCGGCGCCGAGCTTGGCGCCCACCGCCAGACCCAGCAGGATGGTCACGGTGTTGATCAGGGCATTGGTGGTGGTGTCCACCAGACGGTTCACCACGCCGGATTCCTTCATCAGGTTGCCGAAGCAGAACATGCCCAGCAGCGGCGCCGCGTCGGGCAACAGCAGCGCCACCAGCACCAGCAACAGAATCGGGAACAGAATTTTTTCCAATCGGCCCACCGGGCGCAGCTGTTCCATTTTGATCCGACGTTGTTTTTCGGTGGTCAGCAGCCGGATTACCGGCGGTTGGATCAACGGCACCAGGGCCATATAGGAATACGCCGCCACCGCCACGGCGCCCAGCAGTTCCGGCGACAACCGGCTGGTGACGTAGATGCTGGTGGGGCCGTCGGCGCCACCGATAATGCCAATGCTGGCGGCGTCCGCGAGGGAAAAATCCAACCCCAGGTAATTGAGCGCCAGGGCCCCCAGCAGCGCGGCGAAGATGCCGAACTGGGCGGCGGCGCCCAGCAACAGGGTACGCGGGTTGGCCAACAGCGGGCCAAAGTCGGTCATCGCGCCGACGCCCATGAAGATGAGCAACGGGAACACGCCGGTAGTGAGGCCGGCCTCGTAGATCAAGTACAGCAGGCCGCCGGGTTCCGCCAGACCGGCCACCGGAATGTTGGCGAGAATGCCGCCAAAGCCGATGGGAATCAGCAGCAGCGGCTCGAAGTTCTTGCGGATCGCCAGGAACAACAGCACCAGGCCCACCACAATCATCGCGAACTGGCCGAGGCTGAGCTGGTAAAGCCCGGTGCTGAGCCAGAGGGTGTTGAGTTGTTCCATGCTTAACCCCCTATCGTCAGTAGCACATCGCCCACCGCCACGGCGTCACCAGGTTTCACCCGCACCTCGGCCACGGTGCCGGCGCGGGGCGCGGCGACGTCGGTTTCCATTTTCATCGCTTCCAGCACCAGGACCCGCTCGCCCTCTTCCACCCGCTGCCCGGGTTTGACCAGCACTTCGAAGATGTTGCCGGCCAGCGGCGCGGGCACCGGCTCGCCGTCGCCGGCGGGAACCGCCGCTTCAGAGCCGGAGGAAGCCGGAGCGCCGCCGTCCAGCGGTTTGATGCCGTCAATGTCGCCGCCATCGCTGACCGTGACGGTGTAGCGCTGGCCTTCCACGGTGACCGTGTAGACGCCCTCTTCCTGGCCGTCGTCCTCGGCGGTGGGCACCGGCTCAAAGGCCTCCGGGTTGCCCCGGTTGGCGAGAAACTTGAGCCCGATCTGCGGGAACAGCGCGTAGGTGAGCACGTCGTCCAGCCGGCGCTCGCCGGCCGCCAGCTCAATGCCTTCCTCGGTGGCCTGCTGTTCCAGTTCCCGGCCCAGGGCGTCCAGTTCGTTGTCGAGCCGGTCCGCCGGGCGGCAGGTAATCGGTTCGTCGCCTTCCAGGGCCCGCTCGCGCAGCGCCTGGTCGAAGGACGCCGGCGCCTCGCCGTACTCGCCACGCAGGATGCCGCGAGTCTCCTTACTGAGCGCCTGGTAGCGTTCGCCCGCCAGCACGTTCATCACCGCCTGGGTGCCGACGATCTGCGAGGTGGGCGTGACCAGGGGAATATAGCCCAGGTCTTGGCGCACCCGGGGGATCTCCTCGAGTACCGCGTCGAAACGGTCGAGCGCGTTTTGCTCGCGCAGTTGGCTTTCCATGTTGGTAAGCATGCCGCCGGGCACCTGCGCCACCAGAATACGCGAGTCCACACCGCGCAGGCTGCCTTCGAAGCGCCGATACTTAAGACGTACCTCGCGGAAGTAAGCGGCGATTTCCTCCAAGGCGCGAACATCCAGGCCGGTGTCTCGATCAGTGCCTTCCAGCATCGCCACCACGGTCTCGGTGGGGCTGTGCCCGTAGGTCATCGACATGGATGAGATCGCGGTGTCGACATTGTCGATGCCGGCCTCCGCCGCCTTCAGGGCGGTGGCGGTGGACAGCCCGGTGGTGGCGTGACACTGCATGTGCACCGGGATGTCCAGCGACTGCTTAAGGCGGCTGACCAACTCGAACGCCGTGTAGGGCGTGAGCAGCCCGGCCATGTCCTTGATTGCCACGGAATCGGCGCCCATGTCCTCGATGCGTTTGCCCTGCTCCACCCATACGTCGAGGGTATGCACCGGGCTCACCGTGTAGGCGATGGTGCCCTGGGCGTGTTTGCCCTGTTTGACCACCGCCGCCACCGCGCGCTCGATGTTGCGCATGTCGTTCATGGCGTCGAACACGCGGAACACATCCACGCCGCTTTCCGCGGCCCGTTCCACGAAGGCGTCGACCACGTCGTCGGCGTAATGGCGGTAACCGAGCAGGTTTTGCCCTCGCAGCAGCATTTGCTGGGGCGTATTGGGCATCGCTTTTTTGAGCTCGCGGATGCGCTCCCAGGGGTCTTCGCCGAGGTAGCGGATGCAGGCGTCGAAGGTGGCGCCGCCCCAGGATTCCAGGGACCAGAAGCCGATGCGGTCGAGCTTCTCCGCGATCGGCAGCATGTCGTCCAGCCGCAGGCGGGTGGCCAGCAAGGACTGGTGGGCGTCGCGCAGCACCACGTCGGTGATGCCGAGAGGCGTTTTTGTGGTCATGGGAAGGTTCCGATCAGCGTTGGGCGCGGTGTTGCCGAATGGCGTCCTGGATGGCCGCCTTTCGTTGTCTAGAGAGCTGTGGAGAACGTTGCTGCGAAGGGCTGTCGCCGGCCAGGGCCGACGCGGCGGCGGGCTGGCCGGTGGACTCGGGGGCGAAGCGCTGGACCAGGGCCGACAGGCCGGTCATCACCGCTACCAGAATCAATAGAAAGGCGAGTACCACGCCCATGCCCAGCACCATGAGCTGCACGCCCTGGGCTAATAAGTCGTTCATGGTCCGCTCCCGGGTAGGTTCAAGCGTGGGGCTGTTTTGCTGGGGATCCGCCGCCTTTTGGGCGGGGTTCCGGCGCCCTGATTCGGCGCAATGTATCGGGGTTGTCGACAATAGGCAAGGTAATGGGGGACGGGTTGGATTGATTTTGGGGAGTTTTGCGGCGAATTGGGGGTGGATTGTTGACATTGTTTCGGGGTGGGGGTGTGGGGCGGCGTTGTAGAGGGGCGCCTGGCTTTGCTTCGCTTGCCTGGCTTGGGGGATGGCTGGGAGGCTGCGGGTGGCTGCTGGGGGATTTGTGGGGGACTTGTGGGGAGAGGCTTATGGGGGAGCAATTGTGGGAGCGAGCTTGCTCGCGAAAGGGTGGCGCTAGCCACCCGGCGGGATACCAGAGAACTTGGATCTGGTGCGGACTGGTGGGGGGAGGATTGATTCGTCCGGCTTTGCCGGACTCACCCCTTCGGGGCGTCGCCGGAGGCGACGTCCTGCGCCGGCCTTGGGCCGGCTGGTCGAACCCGGGGGGTTCTCTAAATACTTCCCTGGTATAGCCATACAAATGAAAAGGGCCCCGCTCTTTCGAGCGGGGCCCTTTTCATTTGTATGGCGCACCGGGGAGGATTCGAACCCCCGACCTCCTGGTTCGTAGCCAGATGCTCTATCCAACTGAGCTACCGGTGCGGGACCTTGCGGCGTTGGCCGTCAAGAGGCGCGCATTATTCCCAATGCCCCCCGGGGAGTCAAGCCGGGGGCGGTGATTTCTTGCGCAAACAGATCACGGAAGCCATTTATTCTTCGCCGGCTTCCATCTGTTTTTGCAGATAGTTTTCCAAACCCACCTTGTCGATCAGGCTGAGCTGGGTTTCCAGCCAGTCGATGTGCTCTTCCTCGGAGGCCAGGATTTCACGGAACAGGTCGCGGGTGACGTAATCACGGACGGACTCGCAATATTCGATACCATCGCGCAGGTCGGGCACCGCCATTTGCTCCAGCTTGAGGTCACAGCCGAGCATTTCCTGGGTGTTTTCGCCGATCATCAGCTTGCCCAGGTCCTGGAGGTTGGGCAGCCCTTCGAGAAACAGAATACGCTCCACCAGCATGTCGGCGTGTTTCATTTCATCAATGGACTCGTGGTACTCATGCTCGTACAGAGCCTGGAAACCCCAATCCTTATACATTTTGGCGTGCAGGAAATACTGATTAATCGCCACCAGCTCGTTGCCGAGCGCGCGGTTGAGGAATTCGATGACTTTCTGGTCGCCTTTCATGTGCTTTCTCCGTGCCGGCGGGGTAATGGCGACTATTGTTCAGCAAGATAGGGGCACGGACAAGGTTTAGCTGGAAAAAAATCCAGTAAATACAAGTAGTTATACTAATGAGAATCAGTCTTTAAGCGAACCCGCAATGGGACGTGACGCCCCTGCTCCCTGGCTGGGCTCAAGCCTGGCTGGGAGGCTGATGGACTGCTTCTCGCGGGGCGGCTCTCAGGCGGTCTGAGGCCAGTACTGAACGGGTTCGCCCCGGTTTGCCGAGATTGAAGAGACCGCCGGCATGGCGCTACGGGTGTCACGCAATACCTGACGCGCGTGCCGTGCACATTTAGCACACTGACTGCCAACCCCAAGTTCCCGACGAAGATCACGCAGGCTGTCGCAACCGCTTTCGGCTGCTTCCCGTATTTGACCGTCGGTGATGCCGTTACACAAACAAACGTACATGGCTACGTCCACTCCTCAAACTCAGGAGCAGAATAACTCTAATGCGAATTGTTATCAATAGCTTTCTTGGCCGGAGCGCCAGCGTCGCCCGGCGGCCTGCCCGGAGCGTTTTCAGGGCCGAAAACGACAACGCCCCCGGCGAGCCGGGGGCGTTGTCTTAGGCGGGCGAAGGGTCCGGTCAGCTGCTCTTGGCCGGGGTCTTCTTAGCCGCCGCTTTCTTGCGAGGTGCTTTACGCGCCGGGGTCTTGCGCGCCGCGCTCTTCTTTACCGCGGTCTTGCGGGTAGCGGTTTTCTTGGCCGCCGGTCGCTTACTGGCGCTTTTCTTCGCCGGGGTGCGTTTGGCCGCTTTTTTGGCGGTGGCGCGTTTGGCGGTGGTTTTGCGCGCGGTGGTTTTCTTGCCGGTGGCTTTACGGGCAGCGCGTTTGGCCTTCTGCTCCGCTTTCTTCTGAGCCACCTTGGCTTTTTTCGCCAACTTGCGCTCGTACTCGCGCATCTTGGTGGTCAGGTTCCGCTGGGCGGTGCGCAGCTTTTTGTTCTCACGCGTCACCACTTTCTTGGCGGCCTGCATCTCGGCACGGATCAGTTTGCTTTCACCACGCAGATCCTGAAGTTTCAGCCGCTGGGTGTTCATACGACCGCGGGCGGTTTCCACGGCGCGTTTGGCGGCGGCGGTGGCCGAGCCCTTCGCCTTGTCCCGCTTGGCGGCCAGATCGGTGCGCAACTTGGTGAGTTTGTCGTTTTCCGTTTCGATCTTTTTCTTCTGGCGCTCCAGCTTGGTGCTGGCCTGGTCGACTTTCTTCTGTGCCTGAGCAACCGCCTTTTCCTGAAGTTTGGACTTGGATTCGGCGTTGGTTACCGACTTCGGCATAGCCGGAGCCTTATTGGCGGTGGTTTTGGCGGTGGTGGTTTTCTTGCGTGCGGCGGTCTTACGCGCCGCGGTTTTTTTCTGAGCGCTGCTTTTTTTTGCTGCTCTGGCCATGATCGATCTCCTAATCTATGACGTCATTTTTCTGCGACAGTCGGAAAGTAGCATAAAAAAAAATCACTTGGTACATTATTTGATCAGGAGTTTGTAGGAATCAGTAAAAAAATAAAAAGAAGGGTTTTTGGGGAGAGGCGAGAGAGAAGAAAAATAAAACGGGGCAGCGTTCGGCCGACCGGTAGCGGTCGGCCGTCACCGCGTTTCATAAATGCGCGCGAACAATCGATTCCAGTGCATCGATGTGCGACGGGTCGGCGTTAAGCGCCGGGATATAGGCGAACGATTCGCCCCCGGCATGCAGGAACACTTCGCGGTTTTCGCCGTCGATTTCTTCCAACGTTTCCAGGCAGTCGGCGGAAAAGCCCGGGCACACCACCTGCACCGAGCGCACACCTTCCTTTCCCCACGTTTCCAGGGTTTTATCGGTGTAAGGGTTGAGCCACTCCTGGGGCCCGAAACGGGACTGAAACGTCACCATCCATTGCTCGGCCCGCAAACCCAGACGCTCGGCAATCAACGCCGCGGAATGGTGGCAACGCTCGCCGTAGCGGTCGCCCTTATCCTGATAGGAAACCGGAATGCCGTGGAACGAGAACAGCAGCTTCTCGGCCTCGCCGTGTCGCTCGCGGAAGCGGCGAATGCTCTCGGCCATGGCGTCCAGCCAGTTCGGGTTTTGCCAGTAGTCCTTCACCAGGGTCAGACCCGGCACTTCACGGCGGGTACGGACCCAACGTGCCAGCGCGTCCGCCACCGCACCATTGGTGGAGCCGGAATACTGCGGGTAAAGGGGCAGAATCAGCAGGTGGTCGTGGCCCTGATCCGCCAGTTCATCAAGGACGGCTTCAAAACCGGGGCTGCCGTAGCTCATCGCGTAACGCACGGTGCCGTCGAACCGGCGGCCGAGCGCTTCGGCTTGCTCTTGGGCCAGCAGACGGATCGGCGAATCCTGCTGCCAGATCGATGCGTACAGCTTGGCCACGCGGCGTGGACGCAGCGGCAAAATGATCAGCCTCAACACCCAGAACCAGATCAGGCGCGGGGCTTCCACCACTCTGGGATCGGACAGGAATTGTTTCAGATAGCGGCGCACCGCCGCCGTGGTGGGCGCGTCCGGGGTACCCAGATTAACCAGGACCACCGCCGGTTTGTTCACGGACATACAAGCCTTCTCCTGAATAAGCGCGGGAACGCATCACAACCAATAACGGGTGAATGATAGGTGAGACAGAGGACTTGAGCACGCTATTGGGGTGATAGGAGGTGTAAGAGATGTGGCGAAAGTGCGGGGGTGTGAGTTGGGGACTTAGAGAGGGCTCTGGGATCCTGCGGGGCAACCGTTGCCGGCCGGCTGGCGCCGGCCTTTCGCGGGCGGGGCCCGCTCCCACAGCCCGCTCGCACAAGGCCGCTCGCACAGGCCCGCGGTTCAGCCTTTCAGTTTTTCCATAATGCGCTGACGGATGTCGTCGACGCCGCCGACGCCGGCCACGCGCACGTAGGTGGGCGCGTTCTGCTCGCCGTTTTTGGCCAGCTCCTGGTAGAAATTCACCAGCGGACGGGTCTGCTCCTGGTACACCTCAAGGCGCTTGCGCACGGTAGCTTCCTTGTCGTCATCGCGCTGTACCAGCTCGTCGCCGGTCTCGTCGTCCTTGCCGGCTTCCTTGGGCGGGTTGTGCTTGGTGTGGTAAACCCGGCCGGAGGCGGGGTGTACGCGGCGACCACTGAGGCGCTCGATGATTTCTTCGTCATCCACATCAATCTCAACCACGAAATCGATATTGACACCCTCTTCCACCAGAGCCTGAGCCTGGGGAATGGTGCGCGGGAAGCCGTCGAACAGGAAACCGTTCTTGCAGTCGTCGTCGGTGATGCGCTCTTTAACCAGGCCGAGAATAATGTCGTCGGATACCAGGCCACCGGCATCCATCACTTTCTTGGCTTCCAGGCCCAGGGGGGTGCCCGCTTTCACCGCGGCGCGCAGCATATCGCCGGTGGAGATCTGGGGAATGGAAAATTCTTCCTTGATGAACTGCGCCTGAGTGCCCTTACCCGCACCGGGCGCGCCAAGCAGGATGACACGCATAGGATTCTCCGTTTTGCCGCGAATGGAAGGGGCGTCAGGAGCTCCCCTCGCCCGAAGGGGGGGAACTTTACCGTGCGGGTCCCCCGGGTACAAGGGCGACCTTGGTATCGCGGACGCCCGTGGTGGCGCGCCTAGCGGCGGATCGTGAGGCTGGCGGCCGGGCGCTGGCTCAGATCAAGCGCCGTGGGCGCCGCGTTGAGGTTGGCCTGGTCCACACTGGAGCCGGGCGCCGGCGTGTAGCGCGCGGCCACGCGCAGCTGATCCAGCTCCGCGGGATAGGACTGCAACCAGTCGCCCGGGCGCAGGGTGACCTGGATCGGGAACGACTCCGCCAGCACCCGGCGCGCGGCCAAGGGCTGGCCGCCGCCCTCCCCGGCCCGGCGCAGGAACACGAACAAGGTGCCGCCCTCGGGCACGTCGTCGGCCTGCACGGTAACGGTGAGCGCCTGTAACTGCTCGCCGCGCTGGCGCTGTTGTTCCGCCTGGGCCAGGCCCTGACGGATCAGGTCGCCGGCTTCGCCGTCGCCGTGGCGGGCCAGCAGCGCGCGCCAGGATTGCGCCGCCAGTTCATAACGGCGGGCTTCATTGGCGGCCATCGCCTGCAGCATCAGCGCGCCATCGTGTCTGGGGTTGTCGGCCAGCACCCGGGCGATTTCCGCCTGGGCCTCGTCGGTGAGCCGTCCGTCGGCCTGGGCGATCAGCCCGCGCGCCAGCAACAGGCGCGCGGCGTGGTCGTCCGGCTCCATGGCCAGGGCACGGCGGGCCGCTTCCTGGGCCTGGGCGGGCGCGCCCAACTGGTCGTAGAGCAGCCCCAGGGTGTACCAGCCGGTGAGGCTCGGTTCGCGCAACAGCCGCGCTTGCAGCACCCGGGTGAGCGCGGCGGCGGAGATGTCCTGGTCCTGCTCACCGGGGGCCTCGCCGGCGATCACCCGCTCGGCCACCGGGTCGTAACGGCGCTGGTCGGCAAGCCAGTCCAGGGTATTGCGCTCCAGCCCCAGGGTCAGGTAGCCGAGGCCGGCCACCGCCACCACCAGCAGCGGTATCGCCAAGCCGGTGATCGACACCGGCGCGCCGGCGGCGCGGGTCTCCCGGCGCCATAACAAAAAGCACACCAGCAGCGCCGCCAGCAACACCAGCATCAGCACAATGAACGGGCTCATTGGTCGTCTTCCTCCGCTTCCCGGCTGGCGCGGCGCACCAGCAGTACGATACCCACGCCACCCAGCAGCAACAGTGTCAGGGGCCCGACCCAAAGAATCGCGGTGCGCGGGTTAAACGGCGGCCGATAACTGACGAAATCCCCATAGCGGTCAACGAAGAAGGTGACGATCTCTTCATCGCTGTGCCCTTCGCGAATCATCCTCGCCACCCGCTCGCGCATGTCCTGGGAAATCTCCGCGTCGGAATCGGCGATGCTTTGATTCTGACACTTCGGGCAGCGCAGCTCCTCGGTAAGGCGATGGAAGCGGTCCTGCTGGGCGTCGCTGTCGAATTGGTAAATGTCGATGGCGGCCCAGGACGGCACGGCGGCCAAAGCGAGCAACAACAGAGCGAGACGAATCACGGCGTCACCCCCGGGGCCTCACCGGCCTGCTGTAGCACGGGTGCGAATTTGTCGTCCCAGACGCGCTGGTTCATTTCGCCCACGTGGCGCAACACGATCTCGCCGCGCGGGTTGATCAGAAAGGTTTCCGGCGCGCCGTAGACACCCAGGTCCAGACCCAACTGGCCGTCGGCGTCGACAATCACTTCGCGAAACGGATTGCCGTACTCAGCCAGGTAATCGCGGGCCTTGGCGTCCTCGTCTTTATAGTCGAGGCCAATGATGGGAATGCCGCTGCGCGCCAGCTCAAGCAGATAAGGGTGTTCGATGTAGCAGGTCGGGCACCAGGTACCCCACACGTTCAGCAACTGCCAGCGCCCGGTGAGCAGGTCCTCGGTGAGGGTGCGGTCGTTCAATAACGATGGCCGGGAAAATTCCGGCACCGGCTTGCCGGCCAGCGCCGAGGGCAGCTCTTCCGGGTTGCGGCCCAAACCGCTGGCCAGCAGCACCGCGAGGGCGACGAACGCCACCAGTGGCAGGAACACCCAGGGGTTGGCGCCTTTACTCATAGACCACCTCACCGTTGGCGTCCGCCTTACTGCGCGTCATCTTTTTGCGGTAACGGGCGTCGGTCAACGCCAGGGCACCGCCCAGCGCCATGATCAGGGCACCCAGCCAGATCCAGCGGATCATCGGCTTGTGATAGATGCGCACCGCCCAGGCGTCGCCCCCCAGGGGCTCGCCCAGGGCCACGTAGAGATCACGCATCAGGCCGGCGTTAATGGCCGCTTCGGTCATCACCTGACCGCTGGCCCGGTAGGTGCGTTTCTCCGGATTCATTTCGGCGACCGCTTGCCCATCGCGGCTGACCAGAAAGTGCCCCATGCGGGAATCGAAGTTGGGGCCGGCGTATTCGCTAAGGGTGTCGAATTCGAAACGGTAAGCGCCCACTTCGGCCACGTCCCCTGGCGCCATGCGCACATCGCGCTCCACCTCATGAAAGCTGACCACGGTAACACCGGCCACCAGCACCGCCACGCCGCAATGGGCCAGCACCATGCCGTAATAGCCGCGCCCGAGTTTGCCGAGCCCGCCCAGGAAGCCACGGTCATAGGCCAGCGCGCGGCGCACCAGGTCGTCGATATGGGCGAACACCAGGAACAAAGCCAGAATCAGCGCCAGGGTACCCACCCAGGGCGTGTCGCCGGGCAGGCGCGCGCCCAGGAAGCCGCCGATCAGCGCCGCCGGCGCCAGCATCAGCATGCGGCGCAGCAACGGCGAGCCGTCCTGGCGTTTCCAGTTACTGAGCATGCCGGGCACGAGAATCGCCATTAGCAGCAGGGTCAGCGGCACGAAGAAGCTGTTGAAGTAGGCGGCCCGGATCGAGACCTTTATATCCAGCGCCTCGCCCAGCAACGGATACAGCGTGCCCATTAACACCGCGAAGGTGGCGGTGAGCAGCAACAGATTGTTGCCCAACAGGAAGGCCTCGCGGGAGACCGGCTTGAAGCCACCCTTGCCTTTGAGGCGCCCGGCGCGCAGCGCGAACAGGGTGAGCGCGCCACCGGCCACCACCACCAGAAAGCCGAGAATAAAGGCGCCCCGGCTGGGGTCGTTAGCGAAAGCGTGCACCGAGGTGAGCACGCCGGAGCGCACCAGGAAGGTCCCCAGCAGGCTCATGGAAAAGGTGACGATGGCCAGCAGCACGGTCCAGGCGCGAAACAGGTTGCGCTTTTCACTCACCGCCAGGGAATGGATCAACGCGGTGCCGGCCAGCCAGGGCAACAGGGAGGCGTTTTCCACCGGGTCCCAGAACCACCAGCCGCCCCAGCCCAGTTCGTAGTAGGCCCACCAGGAGCCCAGGGCGATGCCAACGGTGAGAAAACTCCAGGCGACGGTGGTCCAGGGGCGCGCCCAGCGCGCCCAGGCGGGGTCGAGATTGCCGGCCAGCAGACCGGCCACGGCGAACGCGAAGGCCACCGAGAAACCCACGTAACCCATATAAAGCATGGGCGGGTGGATGATCAGGCCCGGGTCTTGCAGCAGCGGGTTGAGGTCGGCGCCGTCAATCGGAAACCAGGGCAGCGAGCGGTCGAACGGATTGGAGGTGAACAGCATGAAGGCGTGAAAGCCCACCGCGATCATCCCCATCACCGACAGCACCCGCACCACCATGGGCAGCGGCACCTTGCGGCTGAACAGGCCGACCAGAGCGGTCCAGCCGCCCAGCATCCAGCCCCACAGCAACAGCGAGCCCTCGTGGCCGCCCCAGATCGCCGACAGCCGGTAGCCCAGCGGCAAGAAGGAGTTGCTGTGGTTGGCCACATAGGTGACCGTGAAATCATTGATATAGAAGCTGTAGCCCAGGCAGAGCATGGCCACCGTGAGCGCCAGCCACTGCAGCCAGGCCAACGGCCGGGCGTAGCGCTGCCAGGATTCCACCCGGCGATAGACGCCGATCAGAGGGAATACCGCCAACACCAGGGCCGCCGCTATGGCCACCCACAGGGAGAGATGTCCGAGTTCCGCCGCCACCTTATTCCTCCGGCTGAGTGTGCGCGCGCATCATCGGCAGATGCGGCCCGCTTTGCAAGCCCGCCGGCGCGCCGCCCCTGGCGACGCGCCGGCATGGACATATTTTGAGACGCTTAGCTGTCGTGCCCGACGACACCGCTCTGCTACTATGTGGCTATCATCAGGGTCGACACGCTGTTTAAAGTGTCGCCATTTTGCAGCCAAAAGGTCATCTGGCATCCATACACTATCACCGGCGGGTTGGAACGAATCGAGCTCGATCCGTTCCATACTGAGTGAAAACAATGGATGTTCGGCACCAGCCCGGCCTGTGTGGAGTAACCAGTTTGAGCACTAATGACGTGAACACCGCGAATCCGGATCAAAAGTCCGCCTATTCCTACGACGACCTGCTGGCCTGTGCCCACGGTCAGTTGTTCGGCCCCGGCAACGCTCGCCTGCCCCTGCCCGGCATGCTGATGCTCGACCGCATCAGCCACATTGCCGACCATGGCGGCGAATACGGCAAAGGGGAGATCATCGCGGAACTGGATATCCACCCGGACCTGTGGTTCTTCGACTGTCACTTCGAGTCCGACCCGGTAATGCCGGGCTGTCTGGGTCTGGACGCCACCTGGCAGCTACTGGGCTTCTTCCTCGGCTGGCTGGGCAACCCCGGCCGCGGCCGCGCCCTGGGCGTGGGCCAGGTGAAATTCTCCGGCCAGATACTGCCCACCGCCAAAAAAGTCACTTACCGAATCAACGTGAAAAGAGTGATCGCCCGCAAGCTCACTCTCGGCATCGCCGACGCCGTGGTTTCGGTGGACGGCGAGGACATTTACGAGGCCAAAGACCTGCGGGTCGGTCTGTTTACCTCGACGGAAGGGTTCTAGCGCCCCGCTGAATACGACAATATCACCTTGATGGAGCACCATATGCGTCGCGTCGTGATTACCGGCCTGGGAATCGTGTCCTGCCTCGGCAACGAGGCGGACAAGGTGTCCCAGGCGCTGCGGGATAGCCTCCCGGGCATCCGCTTCAAGGAAGCCTATAAGGAAATGGGCATGCGCAGCCAGATCGCAGGGACGCCGAACATCAACCTGGAAGACCACATCGACCGTAAGCCGCGCCGCTTCATGGGCGACGCGGCGGCCTACGCCTACGTGGCCATGCAGCAAGCGATCGCCGACGCCGGCCTGGACGACGCCGACGTCAGCAACGAGCGCACCGGCCTGATCGCCGGTTCCGGCGGTCATTCGTCGTTCAACCAGGTCGAGGCCGCCGACATCGCCCGCACCCGCGGGGTCAAGCGTGTCGGTCCCTATATGGTGCCGCGCGTGATGGCGAGCACCGTGTCCGCCTGCCTGGCGACGCCGTTCAAGATCAAGGGCATCAACTATTCCATCGCCTCCGCCTGCGCCACCAGCGCGCACTGCATCGGTAGCGCGGTGGAACAGATTCAGCTGAACAAGCAGGACGTGGTGTTCGCCGGCGGCGGCGAGGAAGAGCACTGGACCCTGAGCTGTCTGTTCGACGGCATGGGCGCTCTTTCCAGCAAATACAACGACACCCCGCAGACCGCCTCGCGCGCCTATGACGCCACCCGCGACGGCTTCGTGATCGCCGGCGGCGGCGGCATGGTGGTGCTCGAGGAGCTGGAGCACGCCAAGGCACGCGGCGCGCGTATCTACGCGGAAGTGGTGGGCTATGGTGCCACCAGCGACGGCCACGACATGGTCGCGCCCAACGGCGAAGGCGCCGCGCGCTGCATGCGCCAGGCGCTGGCCACGGTGGATGGCGAGGTGGATTACATCAACGCCCACGGCACCAGCACCCCGGTGGGGGATCTGGCCGAGCTGAAGGCGATCCGCGAGGTGTTCGGCGACGGCAAGGTGCCGTCGGTCAGCTCCACCAAGAGCCTGTCCGGCCACAGCCTGGGCGCCGCCGGCGTTCAGGAGGCGATCTATTGCCTGCTGATGATGCGCGACGGCTTCACCGCCGGCTCCGCCAACATCACCGAGCTGGACGCGGACGCCGAGGGCCTGCCGATCCTCACCAAAAGCAACGATCAGCGCCCCGAGCTGGTGCTCAGCAACAGCTTCGGCTTCGGCGGCACCAACGCCTCGCTGGCGCTCAAACGCTGGCAATAACGTCGGGTTACGCTTTGCTAACCCGACCTACGCTCAGAATGTAGGTCGGGTTAGGCCGCAGGCCGTAACCCGACATCCGCCACCGTTCAGAACTTATGTTCCATCCCGACTGAGAACAGGCTGCCGCTGTCGTCGGCGTCGACGCCACCCGGATAAGTGACGGTCGCGTCCGAAGAGGACACCAGGCCGTACACCTTGGTCTGGCGGCCCAGCTTGTAGTCCGCACCGGCGATAAGGATGTCGTCTTCGTAGCCGAAATCATCGCCGTCGAAACGCCCCGCCTGGGCTTTCAATGTCACCCGCGGCAGCAGCTGCCAGCCGGCGCTCACCAAGTAAGACGTCGCGTCGAGCCGGTCAGCGCCGGCGGCGTCCGGGTCCAGGCGCAGTTGCTCCACCATCGCACCCAGATCCAACGCGCCCAGGGTCACGCCCAGGGTGCCGCGCAGCAGATCCCGGTCGGCGTCCACCAGCGCCGGCGGCGGTGCCGGGTTGTCCACTTCCTGATAGCCGTGCTCGTAAGCCAGCGCCGCGTATAGGGACTCGCTGGACCAGGTGGCAGACAGGCCGAAGGTATCGGCGAGCCCGTCTTTTTCCTCGTCACCGGAGGTGTCGCCCTCACCCGGGGCCAGTTGCGCGCGCACCACCAGGCCGCTGAAATCCGGGCTTTTCCAGTTCAGGGTATTGCTGTTTCGGCGCTGGCCGAAGAAGTAGCCGCCGATGTCCGCGGCGGTGTTGTTGAACTGGTCAACGCGGCCTTCCGCCATTTTCACCGGGCTGTCGTAACGGCCGGCGAACACGTCACCGATCACCGAACCGAGACCGACGAAGCTGTTACGGGTGGAGAACGTATCGCTGTCGCCGTCCACGTCGTAGCCCACTTCCAGTTGGTAGAGCACGCTCAGCTCGCCCACTTCCAGCGGCTCGCGGCCGCGCACGCCCAGGCGTGAACTGTTGCTCTCCAGAAACCAGCCTTCTTCCAACGGCGAGCGCGCCGCCTGCACGTCGTTGAGCTGGCCGGACAGGGAGCCGTCGGGGTAATCGGAAAGACGGTCCAGGCTGACGTTCACCCGGCCATAGAATTCCGGGGCCGCATGCACGGTCAGCGGCGCGCCGATGGCCGCCGCCAGGGCCAGCGCCGGGGTGGCCAGCCGGGTTACTTTATTCATGTCCCTTCTCCCTCATTATTCGGGTTCTTGCGAAGGGTGCACTATATGACGCTTTTGTGACTCAGCCAAACCGGAATAGCGCCCTTTTCCGGGCCCATTTCCCGGTACTGGAACGGTTCGCTCCAGCTTGGGCGCGGGTCTGTGTTCTGCCCTTCCGGGAAGTTTCCGATGCCCCGGGTTATAGCTGGCGCCGAACCTTTCTACGGAGCTTGAGTTTTGTGGGAGCTTGCCTTGCAAGCGAAAGGCCGGCTTTGCCGGCCGGCAGGATCCCAGAGGCGCTGTTGGTGCTACCGGTAGATAGGCCTCTGGCATCCTGCCGGGAGCCTTGCTCCCTTTCGCGGGCGAGGCCCGCTCCCACAAACAAAAAAAGCCCGCCGTAAAGGCGGGCAACTGTCACTTGCGTCGAGGAAAACTGGGCGGCGTCCGGTGCCGCCCCGATACGGTTTTTCTTAGAACTTGTGTTCCATGCCCACGCCCAGGGTGCGCTCTTCTTCTTCGTCACCGGTGGTGCCGTCTTCGTAGGTGAGTTCGTTGAAGTAAGCGTACACCTTGCTGTTCTTGGCCAGCTTGTAGTCCGCGCCGAAGGCGTACTGGGTGCCTTCGTTGTCGGTCTGGTCGCCGTCGACCATGCCGTACTGGGCTTTCAGTTTGACGCGATCAATCTTGAAGGCGCCGCTGATCACATAGCTGTTTTCTTCACCGTCGCCTTCGGATTCTTCGGCGATCTGGTAGAGCGCGCCCACTTCGAACACGTCCATGTTCAGGCCGGCGGCGACACGGGTGATGTCGAGTACGGAAACCGGCAGGCCGGTGCCGTCGACGATCAGGTCGTCTTCGATGTCGGTGTCACGGGACAGAGCGGCGTAGAAAGCGTCCTGCTCCATGGTCAGGGAGATGGAGGTGCTGTCGGCCAGGCCGTTCTCGTTCTCACCGTCGTTGTCGAAGTCGTCGTTGTCTTCGTTGGGGATGAAGGCCACGTTCAAGGTGACCAGATCCGCCAGTTTCGGGGTGCTGTACTGAATGATGTTGGAAACCCGGTTTTCGCCGGCGGCGATGTTCTTGATATCGCCGTCCAGGTCGTTGAACTGATCAACGTCCATTTGTGCTTTCTTGGTGGGGGTGTCGAATTTACCCGCGATCAGGGTACCGAAACCGCCTTTAAAACCACCAAAGATGTTGCGCTGGGAGAAGGTCTGACCGTTCTTGTCACCGTCGTCGACGCTGATTTCGAACTCGGCCTGGTAGACCGCTTTCAGGCCGCCCACGTCCAGATCGAAGTCGCCTTTCACACCCAGGCGGGACGCGTTGCTTTGCAGCTCCCACTCGTCGTCGTTGTTGGGAGCGCCGGGCGCCGGATCGTAGTTCATGTTTTCCAGGGAAACATTCACTTTGCCGTAGACTTTCGGGCCATCAGCCAGGGCCGCGCCCGGCATCATCATCGGCGAAGCAAGGGCCGCCCCCACAGCGATCGCAAGCAAATTCTTTTTCATCGGAGCATCTCCTATCAATCAGGCAATTTTGAGAAGCAGATAGATGCTCCGGTCACGCCGTTTGGTCCGCCGGAACATCTTGAGTGCTTGGGGGCGGAGTATGGGGAGCAGCGATGACGGAAAAGTTTCTGTAATGTGAAGTTTTTATTTCACCCGGAACTTTCAGGATGAAGGGGCGGACGCTTTTGTGGGAGCGGGCCTTGCCCGCGAAAGGGTGGCTTTAGCCACCCGGCGGGATTCCAGAGAGGTTGTTTGTGATACCGGTAGACAGGTCTCTGGCATCCTGCCGGGAGCGCTGCTCCCTTTCGCGGGCAGGGCCCGCTCCCACTAGGCGATCTTTGCGGCTTTCAACTGTCGTCGCGTTTGGCCTGGCGCCAGAGGGCATCCAACCGGTCGTCGTCGAAGTCGGAGAGCGGCGCGCCGGCCAGTTGTTCGACCTGGCGGAAGCGGCCCTCAAACTTGTTCGAGGCACGGCGCAAGGCCAGGTCCGGGTCAAGCTTCAGATGCCGGGCCAGGTTCACCAGGGTGAACAGCACATCGCCGAATTCATCCTCGATGGCGTCGCGGTCAGCGGACGCCAGGGCCTGATCCAGTTCTTGCAGTTCGCTGTCCACGTGGGCGCGTACGGGCGCCGTGGCGCGCCAGTCAAACCCCACCTTGGAGGCTTTTTTCTGTAGCTTGTGGGCGCGCTGCAGGGCGGGCAAACCCTCCGGCACACCATCCAGGGCGCTAACGTGTTCCCGGCCCTTGCGGGCGCGCTCCTCGGCCTTGATGGCCTCCCAGTTCACCTTTACCGCCTGTTCGTCCTCGGCGGTCTGGTCGGCGAACACATGCGGATGGCGGCGCACCATTTTTTCGTTGAGCACGGCCACCACGTCGTTGAAATCGAACAGCCCTTGTTCCCGGGCCATCTGAGAATGGAACACCACTTGCAACAGCAGGTCGCCGAGCTCTTCCTTAAGTTCCGGATAGTCCCGCCGTGCCACGGCTTCCGCCACCTCGAAGGCTTCTTCCACGGTGTAGGGCACGACGCTGTCGAAGTCCTGTTTCAGGTCCCAGGGGCAGCCGCCGTCCGGATCGCGCAACCGCGCCATGATCGACAGCAGCTCGGACACGGCGGCTTCGGAGGAAGATCGGGGGGTATCGGACATGGGAGCGCTCCGGATGGAAAACGATTCAGGATGCAGGATACAGGGGCAGCGCGGTGCTACGCCTTCATCCTGTATCCTGCATCCTGCATCGCGGCCGAAAGGCCGCTATTTTTTGTAGCGCCGAACTTCGAGGACGCCCTTGAGCTGGTCCATTTTCGCCAGCACCTTGCCGAGGCCGCCCAGGGAAGCGATCTCCAGGGTCAGCAGCATGGTGGCGGTGTTGTCCTCGGTGTGCGATTCGGTGTGCACGGCGGTGACGTTGACCTTCTCGTTGGCGAGCACCGCGATCACGTCGCGCAGCAGGCCCTGCCGGTCCCAGGCGCGCAGGAAGATGTCCACCGGGTAGAAGATGCGGTCCGCTTCCCCCCAGCTCACCTCGATCACCCGGTTGGGCTCCTCGCCCTGCATGGCGAGAAGGTTGTGGCAATCGGCGCGGTGTACGGTGACGCCCCGCCCCTGGGTGATAAACCCCATCACCTGGTCGCCGGGCACCGGCCGGCAGCAGGCGGCCATATGGGTGAGCAGGTTGCCCACCCCCTGGATGGTTACGTCGCCGCTTTCCGAGGCCTTGGAGCGTGCCGGCACGAACGCCAGTTCCTGCTGCGGGTCGTCGCCGAGCAGAGACTGAGCCTGATTGACCACATGCCCGGGGCGCAGGTCGCCGGCGCCCAGGGCGGCGAGCACATCGTCGCCGGTCTTCAGGTTCATTTGTGGCGCCAGGGCGTCCAGATCGATGCGGTCCAGGGCCAGGCGTGACGTTTCCCGCTCCAGAATGGCGCGGCCCTGGGCGATGTGTACGTCCCGGTCCTGACGCTTGAACCATTGCTGGATGCGCGCCCGCGCCGAAGAGGTGGCCACATAGCTCAGCGACGGCGTCATCCAGTCGCGGCTGGGGCCGCCTTCCTTGGCGGTGAGAATTTCCACCTGCTCGCCGGTATTGAGATTGTAGTTGAGCGGCACGATATGGCCGTTCACCTTGGCGCCCCGGCAGCGGTGCCCTACCTCGGTGTGGATGTGGTAGGCGAAATCCACCGGCGTGGCACCGGCTTCCAGATCCACCACATGGCCGTCCGGCGTGAACACGTACACCCGGTCGCTGACCAGCCCGTGCTTAAGCTCGTCGATCATGGTGTCGGCGTTGTCGCCAAGCTCGTCGTGCCACTCCAACACCTGGCGCAGCCAGGCGATGCGCTGCTCGTAGGAGCGGCTCTTGCGGCCGGCCTTGCTGCCTTCCTTGTAGCGCCAGTGGGCGCACACCCCAAGCTCTGCTTCTTCGTGCATGTCGAAGGTGCGGATCTGCACCTCCAGCATCTTGCGCTCCGGGCCCACCACGGCGGTATGCAGGCTCTGGTAGCCATTGTCCTTGGGGCTGGCAATGTAGTCGTCGAATTCCTTGGGCACGTGCTTCCACAACGAGTGGACGATACCCAGGGCGGCGTAGCAGTCACGCACTTCGCGCACCAGCACGCGCACCGCGCGCACGTCGTAGACCTCGCCGAAATCCAGATGCTTCTTCTGCATCTTCCGCCAGATGCTGTAGATGTGCTTGGCGCGCCCGTACACCTGGGTGCCCTTGATGCCGTTGCGGTCCAGGTGGCCGCGCAGGCTGTCGATCACCTCGTCGATGTAGCTTTCCCGGTCCAGACGCTTTTCGTCCAACAGTTTGGCGATCTTCTTATAGGCGCCGGGCTGCAGGTAGCGGAACGACAGGTCCTCCAGCTCCCACTTCAACTGGCCCACGCCCAGGCGATGGGCCAGCGGCGCGTAGATGTCGAAAATCTCGCGGGCCACTTTCTGCTGGCGCTCGGGGTCGGATTCCTTGACCGCGCGGATGATCACCGTCCGTTCGGCCAGTTTGACCAGGGCCACGCGCACGTCATCGACCATCGCCAGCAGCATCTTGCGGACGTTATCGAGCTGGCCATCCTGCTGGCCAAGCACCGCCTTGCGGGTGGGGTTCAGGCTGGTGCCGATGGCGGCCATGCGCAGCACGCCCTCGATCAGGCGCGCCACCGGCTCGCCGAAATCCTTGTTGACCTCGGCCAGGGTCAGTTGCCCTTCGCGCACCGCCCGGTACAGCACCGCCGCGGGCAGCGCCTCCGCGTCGGCCCCCAGGTCGGCGAGCACATCGGCCATCTCCAGGCCGATGGTCAGGCAGCCCTTACCGTAGGGCCACAGGCGACCGGCGGCTTCGCCGGCCCGCTCGCAGCGCTCGGCCACCTGGCAGGCGCGCTCCAGAATCACCGGATCGCGCACCGGCACCCGGGCGTTGAGTTGTTCAAGCCATGCATTCCAGTCCCGTGCATCCACTTCGGCGGGCTGTTGCCGGCGTACGGTTACCATTGGCTATCCTCTAACGACGGTCGCCCTTTAACGACGATCAAACACGGCGATCGATTCCACATGCGCGGTGTGCGGGAACATATCCATCACCCCAGCTTCACTAAGACGGTACCCCTTGGCCACCAGTTCCCCGGCATCGCGAGCCAGGGTGGCCGGGTTGCAGGAAACGTACACCAGTTTCTCCGCACCAAATTGGGGCATCATGCGCACCATTTCCAAAGCGCCGCTGCGCGGCGGGTCCAGCAGCACCCGCTCGTAGCGCTGGCGCGCCCAGGGCTGGCCCTTCGGCTCGCTGTCCAGATCCCAGGCGTGGAAGGCCACGTTCTCAAGGCGGTTGCGCCGGGCGTTCTCGTAACCGCGGCGCACCATGGCGTTGCTGGCCTCCACGCCCACCACCCCGGCGGCGCGGCGCGCGGCGGGGATGGTGAAGTTGCCCAGGCCGCAGAACAGATCCAGCACCTGGTGGTGCGACTCCACCTCCAGCAATTCCAATGCCAAGGGCACCATGCGGCGATTGATCTCCGCATTGACCTGGGTGAAATCAGAGGGGTGGAAGGCCATTTCCACGTCCGCCGACCGATGGCGGTAATACAGCCGTTGCTCGCCCTCTTCCGGCCATACCCGGTGCACCGTGCTCTCGTTACCCGGCTGTAGATAGCACTGGAAACCGTGCTGGCGGCAGAACGCCACCAGCGCGTCCTGGTCGGCCTGGGACAGCGGGTCCAGGTGGCGGAAGACCAGCGCCACCGCATCGTCACCGCGGGCCACTTCGATCTGTGGCAAGCGCCGCCGGCCATCGAGACCGTTAATCAGCGCACGCAGATCGCGGAAGCGGTGCCCCACCTCGGGAATCAACACCTCACACTGCGCCAGGTCGGCGATCAGGCTGTTCCGTTTCTCGCGGAAGCCGACCAGGGTGTCCCCCTTGGCCTCCACGTATTTCACGCCCAGCCGGGCCTTGCCCCGGTAGCCGGTGACCGGCCCGGTGAGCGGCTCCAGCCAGCGCTCCGGGCGCAGGCCGCCGAAGTGCTCAAGCTGCTCGGCGAGTACCGCCTGCTTACGCTGGATCTGCACCTCGGGGTTCAGGTGCTGCAAGCTGCAGCCACCGCAGATCAGACTGTGCGCGCAGGGCGGCGTCACCCGGTCCGCGGACGGCTCGAGAATCTCCACCGCGCGGCCCTCGTCGAACTTGCGGCGCATGAAGGTGTACTGGAAGAACACCTGCTCGCCGGGCAGCGCGTTGTCGATAAAGGTGGTCTTGCCGTCCAGACGGGCGATGCCCCGGCCATCGTGGCTGAGACTCTCAATGGTGGCGGCCACCGGGGTTTCCGGCAGCCGTTTCTTGCGACGTCGAGCCATAAATCAAATTCAGTTGATAGTTGATAGTGGACAGTTGATAGCGACGCGATAGGGGTTTGCAGAGACAGAGCCGTGAGAAGCCGCGCCAACAGTCCGAGCGCGGGTTTTACGCTGTCAACTATCAACTATCAACTGTCAACTGCCCTCCCAGGCTTCCAGGAAGGCGAGGAAGTGCGGATGCCCTTCGGCTTTCAGGTAGTCGCGGAGCAGGGTCAGTTCCTGTTCGTAGCCGGTGGCGTCGAGTTCGCCGCGCAGCAGCTGGAAGCGCAGGAACACCAGCCAGGTGTTGAGCACGTCGGTTTCGCAGTAATCGCGGATTGCCTTGAGGTCGCCGGCCTGGAAGGTGTCGAACACCTTGGCGCCGCTCATGCCCATCTTGCCGGGGAAGCCCAGCAGGGTGGCGATCTGGTCCAGCGGCGCGTTAGCGCGGCCGTTGAACATGGCGAGCTGCTCCATCAGGTCCAGGTGGCGCTGGTGGAAGCGGCTCAGATAATTGTTGAACCGGAAGCTGGTGTCCTCGTTGCCGGTTTCCCAGAAGCGACGCGCCACCACGCCATGTTTGAGGGCGCGGTAGTTGAGCACCGGCAGGTCGAAGCCGCCGCCGTTCCAGCTGACGATTTGCGGGGTGAAGCGGTCGATGCCGTCGTAGAAGCGCTCGATCAGTTCCTTCTCGGTGCTGTCCTCGTCCCCCAGCGACCACACTTTGACCCCCTGGGCAGAGCGCAGTACCACCGAGATCGCCACCACCCGGTGCAGATGCAGGCGCAGAAACTCGGAGCCGTTTTCCTGGCGGCGCAGGTTGAACAACGCGCTGGCGGTGTCCTTATCGTTGAGACCGACAAGGTCGTATATGCGGCTGCCGCCTTCCAGATCGGGCACCGTTTCGATATCAAACACCAGCACGTTCATTGGCCGGCCTCCGCGTTGCCCTCTTCATTAAAGACGCCGGTCGACAAGTAGCGGTCGCCACGGTCGCAAACAATGGCCACGATCACGGCGTTTTCCAGTTCTTCGGACAGCTGCAGGGCCGCGGCCACGGCGCCCCCCGAGGATACCCCGCAGAAGATGCCTTCCTCGCGGGCGAGCCGGCGCATGGTGCGCTCCGCCAGATCCTGGCCCATGTCGATCACCCGGTCGACGCGGGCGGCGTCGAAAATGCTCGGCAGGTAGGCCTCGGGCCAGCGGCGGATGCCCGGAATCGAAGCGCCGTCAGTGGGCTGCAGGCCGACGATCTGAATCTCCGGATTCTTCTCTTTGAAGAATTGGCTGCAGCCCATGATGGTGCCGGTGGTACCCATCGAGCTGATGAAATGGGTCATCTTGCCGGCGGTTTCCTGCCAGATTTCCGGGCCGGTGCTTTCGTAGTGCGCCAGCGGGTTGTCCGGGTTGGCGAACTGATCCAGCACCCGGCCTTCGCCACGGGCCTGCAGGGTCTGGGCCAGGTCGCGGGCGCCTTCCATGCCCTCTTCCTTGGTCACCGAGATCAGCTCGGCGCCGTAGGCGGCCATGGCGTCGCGGCGCTCCTGGCTCTGGTTGGCCGGCATGATCAGCTTCATTTTGTAGCCGCGCATGGCCGCCGCCATCGCCAGAGCGATGCCGGTGTTGCCGCTGGTGGCCTCGATCAGGGTGTCGCCGGGCTTGATCTCGCCGCGCTGTTCCGCCTTGATGATCATATTCAGCGCCGGCCGGTCCTTGACCGATCCGGCCGGGTTATTGCCTTCCAGCTTCACCAGAAGGGTGTTGCTCGTGTTCCCCGGCAGGCGCTGCAAGCGCACCAGTGGCGTGTGGCCCACCGTGGATTCAATGGTCTTGTAGGTCATGAGGCGCATTGTAGCTTAACTCCCGGGCCGTGACAGGGCGGGATGCGCCGCCGGCCAACTGCGGCATAATGGCGGCACGGACACCGCGTGCCGAATAAGAACAGCGACTTTCAGGGGAACCATGGCCCATTCGAGCCTGCGCACACGCATTTTGATGATGACCGCCCTGCCCGCCTTTCTGGCGGCGCTGGTGATTGGCGGCTACACGCTGGTCCATCGGGTGCTGGAGGTGCGCGCCGACACCGCCCACCGCCAGCAACTGATCATCGAGAGCTACGCGGCCCGTCTGGCGGCGCTGGGCGACGCCGACCAGGCGGCCTATGAGCCGCTGCTGCGCGCCCTGCTGGAAGAGCCGGACGTGCGCGCCGCCTCGTTGCTGGACAACCCGTCCGGCTGGCAGTCCCACGCCGGCCCGCGGCTGCGCCCGGTTCAGGAGGCGGAGAGCCTGGAAGGCGGCGACCGCCGCCTGGTCACCGATTCCAGCTGGCAGCTGGTGCGCGCCCTGCCCGGCCAGCGCAACCGGCTGCTGACGGTGGAGTTTTCCCGGCAGGGCCAGTACATCGAGATCCTGGAAGCGGTGCTGACGATGATCGCCGTGGTGGCGGTGCTGGTGCTGGTGGCGGTGGTGCCGGCGGTGCGCTTCGCGAAACGGCTGACCCAGCCGGTGGACACGCTGGTGGACACGGTGCGCCGGGTCCGTGACGGCGACCTGAGCCCGCCACCACCGGCCGGGGCCCAGGGGGAGCTGAAGGAACTCGAAGACGCGCTCGGCAATATGGTAGCGGCCCTGGACGAGGCCCAGGCGGAGCTGCAGCAAAACGTCGACCAGGCCACCCAGGACCTGCGCGAGACCCTGGAAACCATCGAGATTCAAAACATCGAGCTGGACATGGCGCGCAAGGAGGCGCTCAAGGCCAGCCAGATCAAGTCGGAGTTCCTGGCCAATATGAGCCACGAAATCCGCACGCCGCTGAACGGCATTATCGGCTTCACCCGCCTGCTGGAGCGCTCCACGCTGTCGCCCCGCCAGCAGGACTACCTGGGCACCATCCGCAAGAGCGCCGAATCGCTGCTGTCGATCATCAACGACATTCTCGACTTCTCCAAGATTGAAGCCGGCAAGCTGTCGCTGGAGCATATTCCGCTGGACTTGCACGACATCATCGAAGACGTGCAGACCATGCTGGCGCCGATGGCCCAGGAGAAAGGCCTGGAACAGGCGGCGATCATTTACTCCGACGTGCCCACCGGCCTGCTCGGCGACCCGCTGCGCATCCGCCAGGTGCTCACCAATCTGGTCAGCAACGCGATCAAATTCACCGAGCGCGGCTCGGTGGTGGTGCGGGCGATGCTCGAGGAAGAGCGCGGTGCCGAGGCGGTGGTTAAGATCACCATCACCGACACCGGCAACGGCCTCTCGCCGGACCTGCAAAAAAACCTGTTCAACGCCTTCACCCAGGTGGACCAAAGCGCGCGCCGCCGCGAAGGCGGCACCGGCCTGGGCCTGGCGATCTGCAAGCGGCTGGTGGAAGGCATGGGCGGCGAAATCGGTATCGACAGCACCTCCGGGCGTGGCTCCACCTTCTGGTTTACGGTGCGCGCCGAACGCGACAGCGGCGGCGAGCCGGAACCCGCCCCGGTCGCCCTGGAGGGGCTTAGCGTGACCCTGGTGGAGGCCAACGAGCACGCCCGCCTGGCGCTGTATCACATGCTCAGCGGCTGGCGCATGCCGGTGACCGAGCTGCAGGCCCTGGAGCAACTGCACGGCCACCTGGAAACCGGCACCCTGGCGAGCACCGATTACTACCTGCTCGCCGCACCGGCGTCGCTGCCGGACCCATCACGGCTGACCCCGCTGGTGGAGCGCCTGCTGGATACCACCGGCAAACCGGTGATCGTGCTCACCGCCCACGCCGACGCCCTGTCTGGCCAACTCAGCGGCCACGCCGAGCAATGCCGGGTGCTGGGCAAGCCGCCGACCCGCCGGCGGCTGCGCGACGGTTTTCTGGAACTGGGCGGCCTGGCGGCGGCGCCGGGCGCCGGCGCGGCATCCGGCGGCGCCGCGCTGCACGCCCGGGTGTTGGTGGTGGACGACCACCCCGGCAACCTGAAACTGGCGCGGGTGTTCCTGGAGGAAATGGGCGTCGACGTGGTGCCCTGCGCCAGCGGCGAGGAAGCGCTCACCGCCTTTTCCCGGGGCACCTTTGATCTGGTGTTCATGGACGTGCAGATGCCGGGCATGGACGGCCTGGAAACCACCCGGCAAATGCGCGAACGCGAGGGCGAGGGGCGGCGCACGCCGATTATCGCGCTTACCGCCCACGCCCTGGAGAGTGAGCGGCGTTCGCTGCTGGCGGCGGGCATGGATGACTACCTGAGTAAACCGATCACCGAGGGCCAGTTGCGCCACACGCTGGAGCGCTGGACCCGCACCGACGGAGTGGACGGCGAGCCGGCCGTGGAAGCAACGCCTCCGGCGCCGGAAACGGCGTCCACCGACCAGGTGGTGGACGAGGCGCTCGGCAAGCAGCGCGCCGGCGGTCGCGAACACTTGGCCAAGGATCTGTTCAGCATGCTGCTGGCGAGCCTGGAGCAGGACGCGCCCGGTATTAACGCCCTGTCGGAAAGCAACAACCGTGAGGCGCTGCTGGAGCGCGTGCACAAGCTGCATGGCGCCTGCCGCTATTGCGGCACGCCACGCCTGGAACGGGCCGCCCGGGAGCTGGAAGAAGGCCTCAAGACCGACGTGGACGACGACCACCTGGAGCATCTGGTAGCCACCCTGCTGGCGGAGATCGAAAGCGTTCGCCAGTACGGCCAGGCGGCCCGGCTTTAGGGCCGGCCTGGCCGGTGGAGTCTGTTACCCTTGGGGCAGCAGTGACCCACACCCTGGAGTACCCCCATGAGTACCCGCATGTCCGCCAACCCGTTCGGCTTCCGCTTCGACACCAGTTACGCCCGCCTGCCCGAAACCCTGTTTGCCTTCTGTGACCCGCAACCGGTGCAGGTGCCGGAACTGTTGTTGTTCAACGGCGAGCTGGCGGCGCAACTGGGGCTCGACGCCGAGGCGCTGAACAGTGACACCGGCGCCGCCGTGCTGGGCGGCAACCAGCCGGTACCCGGTGGCCAGCCGCTGGCCCAGGCCTACGCCGGCCATCAGTTCGGCAACCCGACCATGCTCGGCGACGGCCGCGCCGTGCTGCTCGGCGAGCAGATCACCCCGGACGACCAGCGCCGCGACATCCAGCTCAAGGGCTCCGGGCGCACGCCGTTTTCCCGCGGCGGCGACGGCCGCGCCGCTCTCGGCCCGATGCTGCGCGAATACATCATCAGCGAGGCAATGCACGCCCTGGGCGTGCCCACCACCCGCGCGCTGGCGGTGATCGGCACCGGCGAGCAGGTGCTGCGCGACACCGCCCAGCCCGGCGCCATCCTCACCCGCGTGGCGGCCTCGCACCTGCGCGTGGGCACCTTTCAGTACGCCGCCGGCCGCCAGGATAAGGCGCTGCTGGAAACCCTGGTGGACTACACCCTTAAGCGCCACTACCCGGATCGGGAGGGCGCCGACGTCCCGGCGCTGTCGCTGCTGGAGGGGGTGATGGACCGGCAAATCGAATTGATCACCGAATGGATGCGCGTGGGCTTTATCCACGGCGTGATGAACACCGACAACGTGGCGCTGTCCGGCGAGACCATCGACTACGGCCCCTGCGCCTTCATGGACCGCTACCACCCGGAAACCGTGTTCAGCTCCATCGATCAGCGCGGCCGCTACGCCTACGGTAACCAGCCGGTGATCACCCAGTGGAACCTGGCGCGCTTCGCGGAAACCCTGATTCCGCTGATCGACGACGACGCCGACCGTGCCGTGGCCACGGCGGAGACGCTGATCAAAAGTCACACCGAGCGCTACGCGCAACGCTGGCTGGCGATGATGCGCGACAAGCTGGGCCTGTTCGGCGACGAGGACGAAGACGCCACCCTGGCCGCCGACCTGCTCGACTGGATGGGCCGCCACGATGCGGACCACACCAACACCTTCCGCGATCTGATCGGCGGCGCCACGCCCCCGGGCGAGCCCTTTGAGAGCGACGAATTCAGCGAGTGGCACCGCCGCTGGCAGGCGCGGCTGGGCCGAAACGGCCAGGCCGACGAGGACGCCTGGGCGCTGATGCGCCGCCAGAATCCGGCGGTGATTCCCCGCAACCACCAGGTGGAGGCGGCGTTGTCGGCGGCGGTGCGTGATGGCGACCTGGCGCCGGTGAAGGCGCTGCTGGTGGCGCTGGACGACCCCTACCGGGACCGCGGGCCGGACGACCCGTACCGGCAGCCGCCGGCGCCCGACGAGCAGGTGCTGCGCACTTTCTGCGGCACCTGACTAAAGGGCGCTGCCGGCGGCACCGTCAATCAAAACACGCATGGCGCGCACCGCTTCGTCCAGGCCGGTCATCACCGCCCGGGCAATAATGCCGTGGCCGATGTTCAGCTCGTTGATGCCCGGGATCGCCGCGATCTCGCGAGTGTTGTGGTAATGCAGCCCGTGGCCCGCATTGACGATCAGCCCGGCCTCGAGGCCCAGCGCCACCGCATCGCGGATGCGGGTCAGCTCGCGGGCCGCCGCGTCCTTGTCGCGGGCTTCCGGGGCGGTCAGGTCGGCGTAGTGGCCGGTGTGGATCTCGATGGCCGGCGCCCGGCAGCGCACCGCCGCCTCGATCTGCGCCGGGTCGGCGTCGATGAACAGCGACACTTCGATGCCGGCGTCCGCCAGCCGCGCGCAGCAATCCCGAATCCAGTCTTCATTGGCAACCACGTCCAGGCCGCCTTCGGTGGTCAGCTCCTCGCGTTTTTCCGGCACCAGGCAGCTGTGCGCCGGGCCGATACGGCGAGCGATGCCAACCATTTCCTCGGTGGCCGCCATCTCCAGGTTCATGCGCGTCTGCAGGGTGTGCGCCAGCAGCTCCACGTCGCGGTCCTGGATGTGCCGGCGGTCTTCGCGCAGGTGCACGGTGATGCCGTCGGCGCCGGCCTGCTCGGCGATCAGCGCGGCCTGCACCGGGTCCGGATAGCGGGTGCCGCGGGCCTGGCGCAAGGTGGCCACGTGATCGATGTTGATGCCGAGAAGAACGGACATGGGAGGGTGCTCCAAGCGGGTTTCAGGATTCGGGGGAATGGTAGCAGAAACAGACCGCTTCTCTCTCCAGAACGCCGCATCGAGCGACGGCTGAGGCTCCAGCAAGGGCGAGGTAGCGGGCAGGGCTGCCCGCTACCTCGCTGATGCGAAGCTCTCACCGCCCCGGGTTATCGCTGGCGCCGAACCCTTCTACAGAGTGGGAGTTTTGTGGGAGCTTGCCTTGCAAGCGAAAGGGTGGCGTTAGCCACCCGGCGGGATTCCAGAGAGGCTGTTTGTGCCGCCGTTAGAAGTCTCTCTGGCATCCTGTCGGGAGCTTCGCTCCCTTTCGCGGGCTGGGCCCGCTTGTATGGTTTCCCGGCAGGTCTTAAGAAAGAGACTTGTCGGGGTGGAGGGACCAGGTCCGCTTCTGACCGTTGCGTACAGACTGTGGGAGAC
>JGI24516J20058_1000044_pt1 | contig 65200 bp, 62 predicted proteins | sample LinPmetageLP39_FD_20058 | JGI IMG/M metagenome (IMG submission 20058) | reverse complement strand
ATATCCAGACCTGCAGCGACCTGCTGCACTTCAATGCCTTCTTGATGGCTCAGTTCGACAGCCTTCACCTTGAAATCCGCCGAGTACTGCCAGGTCTTCCTAGGATGCTTATATCTGGGCATTGCCCACCTCCTCTCGTTAGGAGAAGGTGTCCACTAAAGCGGGGGAACTACACGGTCGGCTGCAGCGCCTTGTTGGGCTTTCTTAGCCAGGTAGCTTGGCCGCGAGAACGTCAACTTTCTCGATGGACGGCGGTGTGGAGAACAACTCACCCGCCTTTGCCATAAGAGCCTCGGCGACTTTGCCAGAGAGGTGCGCTTGTCGGCCCGCCTCGTCCGGAAAAGCATCGAATATCCCAAAAGTGCTTGGACCGAGACGGATGCCGAACCAAGCAGTAGTGGCTGACTCCTCCATCACGAGAGGCAGCCCATCAAGTAGAAAACTCTCGACGTCCTTCTCCTTGCCAGGTTTTGCCTCTAAACGAACAAACAACGCTACTTTGACCATGACATGTCTCCTTTTGTAACAACGACAGCACTATACAGCTCGATTTCTAGGGGGCCCCAACGACCAAACTCAGGGGGCGCCGTTTACGGCGTCCCCTGGAGTGTAGCATAGTAAATAGTCGGCCCTGAACAATCCGCAACCTTCTGATTTCATTGGTGAATTGGTGAATTGGTCCTGATAGGCTATCTGGAATCGCCAGAACCTGTGTTTTAACGGTTCGTTTTCTTGCAATATCGAAGAGGGTTTTCGATGACGCACCGCCGCTGCCCCGCCGAAGGCCATGAGAACCAGGAGCGCGATCTGTTCCGCGCCCGTCTGGATGAAATGATCGATATGAGTCACCCCTTGGTCCGAGTGAGCGAAGCGATGCCTTGGGAAACGTTGATTGAATCGGTGGGCGAATCGTTGCCGCTGGTGCCGGTGGGCCCGGGTCGTCGTCCGTTGCCGGCCCGGTTGGTGCTGGGCCTGCTGTACTTGAAGCACGCCTACGATCTGTCCGACGAGGCGGTGTGTGCCCGCTGGCTGGAGAATCCCTATTACCAGTATTTCTGTGGCGAAGTGTTCTTTCAGACGCAGCTACCGTGCGACCCGTCGTCGTTGACGCGGTATCGCAAGCGTCTGGGCGAAGCGGGGGTGGAAGAGCTGCTGTCGCAGACCATCGAGGCGGCAAAGCGGCTCAAGGCGGTGCGTCGCTCGGATCTGAAGCGGGTGGTTGTGGATTCCACGATTCAGGAAAAGGACGTGGCGTTCCCAACCGATAGCCGGCTGTTGGAAGTGGCGCGCCAGAAGGTGGTGGAAGCGGCGCGACACGAAGGCATTCCCCTGCGGCAAAGCTACGCCCGGGTGGGGCCGAAACGGGCGATCCAGGCTGGGCGTTACGCCCACGCGAAGCAGTTCAAGCGGATGCGGAAGGTGCTGCGCAAGCAGCGTACGACCCTGGGCCGGTTGCTACGAGACATCGGTCGCAAGGCGAGCCTGGAGGCGTTGGAACGGCTGGCGCCGACGCTGTTGAAAGCCGAACGTCTGCGCAGCCAGACGCCGAAAGACAAAAACAAACTCTACGCCTGGCACGCGCCGGAAGTGGAATGCATCGGTAAGGGCAAAGCCCGCCAGCCTTACGAGTTTGGGGTGAAGGTTGGCATTGCGATCACCGCGAAAAGGGGATTGATCGTGGGAGCCAGAAGCTTCCCTGGCAATCCGTACGATGGCGATACGCTGGCGGAGCACTGGGAACAAACCGGCATCCTCACCGGTGTGGAACCGGAGATGCTGATCGTGGACTTGGGCTACCGGGGCCGGGAGCTGGATAACACGCGCGTGTTGCACAAGGGAAAACGGAAAAGCCTGACAGCGAGCGACTGGTGCTGGCTGAAACGACGTCAGTCGGTGGAGCCGACGATTGGCCATCTGAAGTCGGAACACCGGATGCGGCGTTGCCACCTGAAAGGCCAACTCGGAGATGCCCTGAACGCGGTCCTCGCGGCGGCGGGTTACAACCTGCGATGGCTGATGCGATGGTTGTTGGTTTTTTATGGCTGGATATTGGCGTCTCTCCTGGGCCCGGACGACCGTGGAGATCATGAGACCTTGCTATTACCAGCCTGAATCCAATCCGCCGATGACTGGCATCAGCGGAGCTATCCATAACTGGGCTTTGTTCAGGGCCGACTAAGATACTCATGAGGCTGGCTGTAGTCGGGTTTTAACCACCTAGTATTCTTGTCAATGCAACTGTATAGAATACCTACGGCAACCAAAAGCCAGAACCCTTTTAGGAGTATGCCAGCAATTTTATCGCCCATACTTTCTGATTGCTCCTGGCTCATATTTGCCTCTAACAGGTATTAGGCCGCGCGCTCATTCATTGGATAAAGACGCGCGCGTCATATCCTGTAAACCCGATTTCAATTGCCTGAAATAGAAGCAGAAATTCTCGGGCGTGACAAACCGATCAAATCGCTGGCGCACAAACACAAAAAAACGCGGCCGAAGCCGCGTTCTTGATACGATTGAAGCTGAGGCTTGCGGTCAGCAAGCCCCGACCGATCACCGCCCCAGAATGTCCCGAGCGATAATCTCCTTCATGATCTCGCTGGTGCCGCCGTAAATGCGCTGGATGCGCGCGTCGACGAAGTCGCGGGAGATCGGGTATTCCTGCATGTAGCCGTAGCCGCCGAAGAGCTGCAGGCACTGGTCCGCCACTTTGCCTTGCAGCTCGGTGGTGGTGAGCTTGGCGATGGAGGCGTTGGTGGTGCTGAGTGCGCCGCGGTCGTACTGCTCGATGGATTGTTCGCAGAACGCTTTGTTGATCTGTACTTGGGCGTGCAGGTCGGCGAGGACGAAGCGGGTGTTCTGGAATTTGCTGATCGACTGGCCGAAGGCCTGGCGTTCCTGGGTGTAGGCGATGGTGCGCTCGATCATGCCTTCGCAGGCGGCGACGGCGCCGAGCGCCAGGATCAGGCGTTCGCGGGGCAGTTCGTTCATCAGGTTGGCGAAGCCGCGCCCTTCCCCGCCGAGGATCTGGTCGGCGCCGACCTTGACGTTCTCGAAGAACAGCTCGGAGGTGTCGGCGGCGTGGTGGCCCATCTTTTCCAGGTTCCGGCCGCGGGCGAAGCCGGGCAGGCTGGTGTCGACGGTGAATAGGGTCATGCCCTTGGAGCCGGCGTTGGGGTCGGTTTTGGTGGCGAGTACGATGACGTCGCAGTGCTGGCCGTTGGTGATGAAGGTTTTCTGGCCGCTGATCACGTAGCCGTCGCCGTCTTTGTCGGCGCGGGTTTTCATGCCCTGCAGGTCGGAGCCGGCGCCCGGCTCGGTCATGCCGATGGCGCCCACGGCGTCGCCGCTGACCATCTTCGGCAGCCAGGTTTGTTTCTGCTCTTCAGTGCCCAGGTGGAGGATGTAGGGCGCGACAATGTCCGAGTGCACGGACAGGTTGGAGGCGAGAGCGCCGAAGCCCATGCGCGAGGCTTCTTCCACCATGATCGCGGAGAGGCGGAAGTCCGCGCCGAAACCGCCGTATTGTTCCGGAACGTCGACACACAGCAGGCCGTTTTCGCCCATGCGGTTCCACAGGTCGCGGGGGAGTTTTTCGTCCTTTTCCCACTGGTCGTAGTGGGGCGCCACTTCCTTCTCGAGGAATTTGCGGACGTTATCGCGGAACAGATCGATTTCGTTCTGATCGAGCATGACTGACCCTTTTGGCTGGACACAAAAGGGTATTTTAACCGCTCCCGGGCCGGGGGTCGCCGTCCGGCCGTGGCCGGCCGGTCACGGCGTTCCCGGGCCCGGGGTCAGTCCTCCGGCTCGACGGTGACGTCCGAGCGCAAGGAGTTGGCGACGAAGCAGTTGCGGTGGGCGCTGTCGTGGAGCTTCGCCAGGGCGGCGGCGTCCACGTCTTCCTCGAACACCACCTTGGGGCGCAGGTTGATGCGGGTGATGGCCAGACGGCCGTCTTCGTTTTTCTCCACCACGCCGTGGGGCCGGTCGACGTAGCTGAGCACGCGCAGGCGCTGCTTGGCGGCGATCGACAGGAAGGTGAGCATGTGGCAGCTGGCGGTGGCGGCAATCACCGCTTCGTCCGGGTTGACCCGCGAGGCGGTGCCGAAATATTCCGGCGAGCCGGAAGCCTGCACCACTTCGCCGCCGGCAAAGGTCCATTCATGGGCACGGTCGAAGGTTTCGTAGTCGAAGCTGGCCTGCGGCGGCAGGTGCCAGGCAACGGTGGCGCCATATTCACTCATGGTGGACTCCTTCTGCTTGTTGTCCTTCTACCATGCTACCGAAGCGCGTGCGGTTCAACGCTTTAACGGCACCCCGAGGTATTGCAGTTTGACCGCGCCGGCCGGAATCTGCAGATGGATGCTGGCGCCCAGGAAGCCGAGCAGTTGGGTCAGCTCCACGGAAATCGGAATCACATTGCCGTTCACCTGGTTGATCACCATGCGGCCGTTGGGCAGGAAGGTCACTGGGCCGGTCAGTTCCATGGTCAACGGGTAGCTGTGCTGGTTGTGCTGGCCGCCCAGCGGCGCTTCCAGATAGGGCGCGTCGAGATAAATGTCTACGTCGGCGCGGAATTCCGGGCCCTGGTCGGTGGCCACGATCCAGCCGGGAATCAGGCCGCCGTCTTGGGGGTGGCGCATGCGCATCACCTGGGTGCCGGTAGGGCTTTCAATGGGGATGCCGCCTTCGATCAGCACGTCCGCTTTCACCGTCACCGACGAGGCCAGTATCTGCGTGGGGTAGAGCCCCACGCGCACCGCCGGCAGGCGTTCTTGCTGCTCGGTGCGCGGGTCGTCGTATTCACCGGGGCCGATCACCTCGGAGTTGAGCGCGCCCACCACCTGGATGTCGCAGCGCTCCGGCGTGTCGCAGGCGAGGCGCGGGTTCTGGGTCAGGGTGCTGCCGCCCAGCACTTCCAGGCGGGTGGTGTTAACCGCCGGCTCGCCGCCGCCGTAGCCGGGTTCGCCGTCGTCGAATAAGCCGTTGGCGTTAACGTCCGCGGTGGGCAGGTTGTTGAGCGCCTGGAACACGCTGTCGGTAACCGGCGCGCCGCGGAAATGAATCTCCAGGTCGGGGCCGCCCCAGTCCGGTTCGGGGCCTTCCAGCAGGGCGGTCTGCAGGCGTTTGCCGGCCTGCGAGCAGATTGCTTCGCCGGAGACACAGTCGGTGGGCCGCTGGCCGGAGGTCCGGTTCACTGATTGCAGGCTGTAGCGGTAGGCGGCGCCGTCCTCCCAGGGCTGGTCGGGGATGAAGGTGAGGGTGCGGGCCTCCACCCGCAGCCGGCCGGGCACGACCGCGTCGCACTGGTACTTGCGCTTGTCGCCGTCCGGGCTGGCCACCGGGTTGCCGTCGCCGTCCACGGCCACGCGCTCGACACGGAAGCTGCCGCTGCCGCAGGTGTCGCCGAGCCGTACCGAGACGGGGTCGATATCCTGGGACAGCGTCACCCGGATCGGCCGGTCGGCGGGCAGGGCGGGCACCGGCAGGTGGTCGTCGTCAGCAAGCCCGCCCCGGCAGCGGCCGTGGTCGCCGTCGGCGATGCGCCAGCTGGCCTTGTCCACGGCGCAGGGGAAGCCGGGGTAGGTGGTGATCAGCACCGGCGCCACCGGGCCACCGACCAGCGCCGGCAGCCGGAAGGTGCGGCTGGCCGGCTGCACCGGGTTGGCGGGCTCGGCCAGGTCGGTGGCGCGGTCGCTCACCGCCAGGGTGTAGCGGTCGCCGGGTTGCAGCGGCTGGTGCGGTCGCACCACCACCGAGGCGCCGTCCAGAGACCAGTCGAACGGCTCGTCGGCCCCCTCGCGGGTGAGCGACAGCGCCTGCTCCAGGCTTTCCGGGTCGAGCGGCTCGCTAAAGTTCATCACCAGGGCGTCGCCGGGCTGCACCGTGGCGGCCAGGCCGTCTTCGGCCATCGGCATGGTGGATTGCAGGAAGGGCGCGCGGGTGTCCGGTATCGGCGCCGGGGCGTTGTTCTGGTCCGGGTAGGATTCGGTGTGCAGGCTGAGCAGGCCGAAGGCGGTTTCCTGGCCGAGCACTTCCGGCTCCACCACGCCCAGGGCGTCGATTACCAGGCGCGGGCCTTCCACCTTGGCGACGCCCACCAGCTCTACCTGCAGCAGGGTCTGGCTGAGCGCGCCGTTGGCTTCCGGGTTTTCCGCCGTCATCGCCACATCCATGAACAGCCGCACCTGGCGGGGCGCTTCCGGGCGCTGGCTGAACGGGTTGGGCAGCAGGTAACCGCTGGCGTCGGACAGGAAGGTCACGGCGATGTCGCCGGTTTCGATGCCGCCAGGTACTACCCCGGCGATTTTCACTTTGACGTTGCTGCCGGTGAGCAGGCTGCCACGCGGAATGCGCAGCGGCGACACGTCCGGGTAGTGGGGCAGGAACGCCAGTTCGGTGAACACATTGCCGCTCTGCTGGGTGGCGTCGCCGTCGCCCAGCAGCACCGCCTCGATGGGCACGCAGTTCATCGCCTGACCGGTGAGCTTGGAGCGGCGGCCCTGGGGATCGGCGCAGGGGTCGTCGCCACGGCCGGACGCCGGCGGCGTCTCCTGAACCATCACCGTGCGCGGTCGGGAATCCCGCGCCACCCAGCTGCGCTGCAGCCCGCCACCGGCCAGGGCGGCACCCTGGAAACCCCGGATCGAGGGCCCCAGGGTAAGGGTGTAGCGCTCCCCCGGCTGCAGGTCTTGCCTGGGATCGATGGTGACGGCGTCGCCTTTGGCCAGCAGGATCGCCGGCACCAGCTCGCCGCCCCGGGTCAGCGAGATCGATTCGCCGTATTTCAGGCTGGCCGTGTCCAGCATCTGGTTAAAGCGCAAACGCAGGGTGGAGAAGTCCATGAACGGCAGGTCGTCGCCGTCCGGCAGCACCTCGCACAGCCGCAACACGGTATCAAAGCCCCGTTGCCGGTTGGCGCCGTCCGTGGCCAGGCGGGTTTCGAAGCTGAGGGCGCCATCGGGGAAGGTCAGCGGGCCGGCCTCGCTCTCCAGGCCGTCCAGTGTCACCCGATAGCGGGTGCCGGGCTGCAGGTCGCCCTCCGCCGGGCGCACCACCAGGCCTCGCCCGCCGTCCACCGGCTCGGGGGTGGCCAGGGCCACGCTATTGCCGTCGGCGTCGCTGAGACGCACGCCATCGGCGCCGCCGGTGAGCGGGTGTGAAAAACGCAGCACTATCGGGCTGGCCGGGGGCACCCGTCGCTGGCCGTCGTAGGGATAGCTGTAGAATACTTCCGCAGGAGCGGCGCCGAAGTAGTTGGGCGGTTCGTCGTCGGCACCGCCGCAGGCGGTCAGCCAGGCCAGACAGAGGATCGTCAGCACGGAAAGCGGGGCGAATCGGATCGAGCTCATGGGGCGTCCTTCTCCATGGGCCGTGCCGCTGGGGCGGCCGGCGCGTTATTGTTTTACTGAGCCTAAGTGGTACGTATGTCCCATGTTGTACCATGGTGCCACTTTATAGCCAGTAAAATTCACCGCGCCGTGCTCGATTTCACATTTTCCGCGTTGTAACGCCCTCAATCCGCCTGCAGACGTTCGCACACGGCCCGCGCCACCCGCGGGCTGTAGAGCAATGCGCAATGGCCCAGGTAAGGCAGATGCAGGTTTTCCTCCGCGTCCGCCAGGGTGGCGGTGGAGGCGGGCAGGACAAAGTTATCCAGCTCTGAATAAAGACAATAGAAGCGCGCCCCGCCCGGGCATTGGCCGCCTTCCGCCAGCTCCTCAAGGAAGGGGCTGCGGTAGCGCATCTGGGCGGCCGCGCCCTGGGCCGGAAACAGCGAGGAAATACGGGTGCCGTAATGGGGGCTGCCCAGGGTGATCACCTTGTTCACCTTGCCGGCCAGGCCCAGATTTTTCAGGGCGTAGCGGGTCAGCGGGCCGCCCATGGAGTGGCACACCAGGTCGACCTGGTCGGCGCCGGTGCGCGCCAGCACGTTTTCCACGTGGCGGGCAACCTGAGCGGCGAGCTTGCGGGCATTAATGTGCGGCGGCGTGTAGCTCACCGCGTAGACGTTGCGGAAACCCCGGCGCCGCAGCCGCCATTGCATCCACAGGAAGTTGGCGCTGTTGCCGCCGTAGCCGTGCACCAGAATCACCGGGCGGCGGTCGCTGGCGCGGGCCCGCTTGGGCGAGGCGTCGTGGAGCAGACGCAGCGGGTAGGTGCCGGTAAGAAAGGTGAGGCTGGCCGCTTCCACCAGAATCGCCCGGGCCACCGAGCCGCCACGCAGCGGGTCCCGTTCGCCGTCCGCCGGGGGCGCCTGGAAGTTACGCCGGTCGTAATGCCAGACCAGATAGAACGCCAGCGTCACGTAGGTGGGGATCAGTATCACCACCACCAGAATCAGCGAAAGTATCCAAATCATTGTCGTGCTCCCTGGTCCCCGGGGCCGTGCCCGCTTGGAAAACGCTCTGACACTAACCAGCGGGGGCGGTGGACACAACGCGCCCTGCCCGATTGTCGAACCAGCCCGGCCATTGACTTCCCGGCGGCACCGCGACCCGGATGCAGCCGGCCCGCCGCCGTGGCACACTTCCGTTCCTTCATTCTTCACTACGGGCAAGGCATGAAAGACAGGGCGATCGTCAATGAAGTGGGGCTGCGTGACGGCCTGCAGAATCAACCGGTGACGGTGGGCACCGAGGCCAAGGCCGCCATCGCGCGGGCCCTGGTCGGCGCCGGTATGCGCTACCTGGAGCCGGTCAGCTTCGTCAGCCCCAAGGCGATCCCGCAGATGGCCGACGCGGCGGCGCTGACGCCGCTGCTGCCCCAGGGCGAAGAGCTGCACTACACCGCCCTGGTGCCCAATCTGAAGGGCTACCAGTTGGCCCGCGACGCCGGTTACCCGACCGTGGCGCTGGTGCTGTCCACCACCGACACCTTCAACCAGCGCAACCTGAACATGAGCCTGGAGCAGGCGGCGGCCAGCTGCGAGGCGATCATCCAGGCGGCCCGCGCCGACGGCGTGGCCACCCGCACCTATATCTCCGGCGCCTTCGCCTGCCCCTACGACGGCCCGGTGCCGGTGACGTTGCCGCAGCGCCTCACCGAGCGCATGTTCCAGGCCGGCAGCGATGAGGTGGCGATCGCCGACACCATCGGCGCCGGCAACCCGCAGCAAATGAAGGACATCATGGCGCCGCTGATCCGCGACTTCGGCGCGGAGCGTTTTTATGTGCACCTGCACGACACCCGTGGCCTGGCGGCGGCCATGGCCTGGGCGGCCGCGGATCTGGGCGTGCGTCGTTTCGATGCCTCGCTGGGCGGCCTGGGCGGCTGCCCGTTCGCGCCGGGCGCCACCGGCAATGTGGCCACCGAGGATCTGGTCTATCTGCTGGAAAGTTGCGGGCTGGATACCGGCATCGAGATTCAGGCGCTGCGTGAGGCGGTGGCCCTGGCCGCCGAGGCCACCGAACGGCCGCTGGGCGGCCGCATCCTCACCTGGATCGAAAGTCAGGAAGCGCGCGGCAAACAGATCACCCTTTAGACGGCTGCAGCACCGCCATCTCGGCGCGCAACGCGTCGGGCACCGGGGTCGGCCGGTGGGTGTCGCGGTCGATCAGCACCATCACGCTTTCCGCCATGGCCACCGGCCGGCGGTCCACGGCGGCGCGCCCGCGCAGCACGAAGGAGCTGTTGCCGATGCCGGCCAGCTCGGAGCTTAACGCCACCTCGCCCATGCCGGTGTCCCAACGCTGGTAACGGATGTCGATGCGCGCCACCAACAACCCCAGATTCGGCTGCCGCAGCATGGTTACCGAGCCGGCCCGGGCCTGCTCCAGGTAGCGCGCCTGGGCCAGTTCGGAGAGCCGGCGATCCGGGTCCAGGTCCGCGTAGCGGGCCGTCAGGGCCACTTCGCGCGGCCCCGGTTCGAAGCTCTCGCTCTCTTCCGGCAGCTCCGGCCAGGGCAGCAGCGGCTGGCCGTCCACCTGTTCGGCGGCCAGCGCCCGGCGCGCCGCTTCCGGCAGCGCCACCCAGCGGGATGCCGCCCAGCCGGATTCCGCCCAGGCGCCCATCAGGCATTCCTGCACGCCCACGCATTCGCCGCTCTGGAACAGCGCTTGCACCAGACGGTAGCTGTCGTTTTCCACCGCCACCAGGCGCACGGCGGCGGTGACCTCGTGGGGGTAGTGGGTCTCGCGCAGAAAATGGGTCACGGTGCGGCGCGGGCGCAGCAAGACGTCATCGGAATACCAGGCCCGGTCGCCGAGCACCGCCATGTGAAACCGGGTGCGCGCCTCGGTGTGGAAGCTTTGCACCGCCACGTTATTAACGTGGCGTTCGGTGTCCAGGTGGCTGTAATGCGGGCTGAATCGGATCGAGAACGGGTAGGCGCCGGTCTCCAACTGCCAGGGCTGTGTTTTCACTCGAGGGCTCCACGACTGCGTTTCACGGATCAAACGCGCATCAAAGGGCAAAGCCCGGCGCCGCGCAACCCCGGTGTCCGAAGCCACCGGCTTTTCGTCGCAAACGGCGGTTGCGGGCGCGGGCCCGGCCCCGAATGATGGTCGCAAACAACATAACGAGGAGCCCGACCATGAGTGAACCGCAACCCCGAAGCGTGCAGCAGTTGATGGATCTGAGCGGCCGTACCGCGCTGGTCACCGGTGGCTCCCGAGGGCTGGGCTTACAAATGGCCCAGGCGCTGGGCGAAGCCGGGGCCCGGCTGGTGATCAGCTCACGGAAAGCGAACGAACTCGAGGACGCCGCCGGGCAACTGCGCGCCGCCGGCATCGACGTGACGCCGCTGGCGGTGGACCTGGCCAACGAGGACGCGGTGATGGGCCTGGCGGACCGGGCGCTGGAGGTGCTGGGCCGGGTGGACATTCTGGTCAACAACGCTGGCGCCACCTGGGGCGCGCCCGCCGAGGACTATCCCCTGGAAGGCTGGGACAAAGTGATGACGCTGAACCTACGCAACCTGTTCCTGCTGACTCGGGAAATTGGCCGGCGCAGCATGATTCCCAACGGCGGCGGCCGGGTGGTGAACGTGGCCTCCAACGCCGCCCTGGGCGGCAACCGGGAATTCATGCAGGCGGTGGGCTACAACACCAGCAAGGGCGCGGTGGTGACTTTCACTCGCGCGCTGGCGGCGGAATGGGGCGCCTACAACATCACCGTCAACGCCATTGGCCCGGGCGTGTTTCCCAGCAAGATGTCGCGCTATCTGACCGATCGGCACGGCGTCGAGGCGCTGGCCGCGCGGGTGCCGCTCAACCGGGTCGGCGACGAGGAGGACCTGAAAGGCACGGTGTTGCTGTTCGCCTCCGACGCCGGCAAACACATTACCGGGCAGTTCCTGGTGGTGGATGGCGGCGCCAGCGCGATGATCGCCGGCTGAACCGGCGCCCGGAGAGGGCGCCGGCCAGCCCGGTCAGTGCAGCTGGAACAGAATCTTCAGCAGTTGCACGCCGAGCAGCACGATCAGCGGGCTCAGGTCGAGCCCGCCCATGTCCGGCAGCAGGCGGCGCACCGGCGCCATCAGCGGCTCGGTGATCTGTATCACCACCCGCACCACCGGGTTGGACGGGTCGGGCGCCACCCAGCTCAGGATCACCCGGACCAGCACCGCCCAGAACACGTAATCGAGAATCAGCGAGGCCAGCTCTCTGAGCGTGTAGACCAACAACTGCGGGCCGATACCCGCCGGCAGGCCACCGGTCTGGATAGTCAGCAGCATCAGCGCCTTGACCACGATCAGAATCAGGATCAGCACCAGCGAGGCGATATCCAGGCCCCGGTAGCCGGGGATGATGCGGCGCAGCGGTGCCAGCAACGGGTTGGTGGCGCGCAGTACGAATTGCGAAATGGGGTTGTAGAAGTCCGCGCGCGCCAACTGCAGCACGAAGCGGGTCAGAACGATGAAGATGTATACGCTGAATGCGAAATCAATCAGGAAGACCGCGGCGCCCTGAGGATTCATGACGACTCCAGACTGTTCGTGTGGCGACAGAGTATTGGGGTAAAGGCGGCCGGTTTCAAATTTTTGGTCGGGCGGCGGCCGCCCGACCTGAAAGCGTTACCCGGAAAGCTGCTCGGAGCGCTCGCGGGCGGCGGCCACGGCGGCCTGCACCTGCTCGCGCAGACCCGCCTCTTCGAACACCTGCAGGGCGGCGGCGGTAGTGCCGCCGGGGCTGGTGACCCGCTGGCGCAGCACGTCGGGGCCGTCTTCGCTGGTGATCGCCAACTGAGAGGCGCCCCAGGCGGTCTGCAACACCAGCTGGCGCGCGGTGGTGGCGGACAGCCCCTGGGCCCGGGCGGCGTCGATCAGCGCCTCCATGAGCAGGAAGAAATAAGCCGGGCCGGAGCCGGACACCGCGGTGACCGCGTCCAGCTCGCCTTCGGTCTCAAACCAGAAGGTCAGGCCCACGGCGCTGAGAATCTGCCCGGCCATCTCTTTTTGCTCGGCGCTCACGTCCGGGGCGGCGTACAGGCCGGTGGCGCCGGCCTGGACCAGCGACGGGGTGTTCGGCATGCAGCGCACGATGGGCGCCTCGCCAAGCCAGTCGCGCAGGTTGGCCACGGTGACCCCGGCGGCGATCGAGATGATCAGCGGCTGGCGCTCTTCGATGATCTGGCGGAGGTCGGCGCAGGCGTCGCCCATCACCTGGGGCTTCACCGCCAGCACCAGCACATCGACGCGGCGGGCCACGTCCAGGTTGTCGCGGCTGACATGAACACGGTGCAGTTGGGCCACTTCGTCGAGGCGGTCCTGGGAGGGGTCGCTCATCCAGATGCGGGCCGGGCGAATGCCCTTGGCGATCATGCCGCCCGCCAGACTGTTCGCCATGTTACCGGCGCCGATGAACCCGATCAGTTGTTGTGCCATAGCTGCGTCGTCCTTTCAGCGATTTTCCTTGGGCGGCCGCGGGCCGAACAGGGCGGTGCCCAGCCGCACCAGGGTGGCGCCTTCTTCGATGGCCACCGTGTAGTCCGCGCTCATACCCATGGACAAGGTGTCGAGGGCCGGCATTGTATTGCGCAATTGTGACAGTGTCATGGCGAGGGTGTGGAACGCGGCGCGGTTGCCGTCGTCACTGTCGGCGCGGGGAATCGCCATCAGCCCGCGCAGGCGCAGGCGCGGCCAGTCGGCGAAGGCGGCGGCCAGCGCCTCGACCTGATCCAGGGCGACCCCGCTTTTGCTGGCCTCGTCGTCCACGTTCACCTGAATACAGACATTCAGCGGCGACAGGTGGTCCGGGCGTTGCTCGTTAAGCCGGCGGGCCACCTTGGCCCGGTCGACGGTGTGCACCCAGTCGAAATGGGCGGCGATGTCGCGGGTTTTGTTGGACTGGATCGGGCCGATGAAATGCCACACCAGCCCCCGGTCCGCCAGGGCGGGCATCTTGTCGAGCGCTTCCTGGAGGTAGTTTTCGCCGAAATCGCGCTGGCCCTGATCGGCAAGCGCGGCGATTGCCTCAGCGCCACGCGTCTTGCTGACCGCCAGCAAAGAGGCGCTTTGCGGGGCCCGGCCGGCGCCGGCGCAAGCGGCGTCGATCCGTGCGCGAATCGAGGTTAGCGGGGTATCGGTTTCGGGCATGATTGAATGGCTCACGGCGAGCGGTTAGTTTAAGGACCTATACCGTCCTGCGAAATTCTACTGAGAAGAATACAGAAACCCATGGATATCACCGAACTGCTTGCCTTCAGCGCCAAAAACGGCGCCTCGGATTTGCACCTTTCCGCCGGCCTGCCCCCGATGATCCGGGTGGACGGCGATGTCCGCCGTATCAATCTGCCGGCCATGGAGCACAAGGAAGTGCACGCGCTCGTTTATGACATCATGAACGACAAGCAGCGCAAGGATTACGAGGAATTCCTGGAAACCGACTTCTCCTTCGACGTGCCCGGCGTGGCCCGTTTCCGGGTCAACGCCTTCAACCAGAACCGCGGCGCCGGCGCCGTGTTCCGGACCATTCCCTCCAAGGTGCTGACCATGGAGGATTTGGGCATGGGCAAGGTGTTTCAGAAGATATCCGATTTCCCGCGCGGCATCGTGCTGGTCACCGGGCCCACCGGTTCGGGTAAATCCACCACTCTGGCGGCGATGATGGACTACATCAACGAAAGCCGCTACGAGCACATCCTCACCATCGAGGACCCGATCGAATTCGTGCACGAATCCAAGAAGTGTCTGGTCAACCAGCGGGAAGTGCACCGCGACACCCTGGGCTTCGCCGAGGCGCTGCGCTCCGCCCTGCGAGAAGACCCGGACATTATTCTGGTGGGCGAGTTGCGCGACCTGGAAACCATCCGGCTGGCGCTTACCGCTGCGGAAACCGGGCACCTGGTGTTCGGCACCCTGCACACCACGTCGGCAGCGAAAACCATCGACCGGGTGGTGGACGTGTTCCCGGCGGAAGAGAAATCCATGGTCCGCTCGATGCTGTCCGAATCCCTGCAGGCAGTGATCTCGCAAACGCTGATGAAGAAAAACGGCGGCGGCCGGATCGCCGCCCACGAAATCATGATCGGCACCGCCGCGATCCGGAACCTGATCCGCGAGGACAAAGTGGCGCAGATGTACTCCGCCATTCAGACCGGCGGCGCCCTGGGCATGCAGACCCTGGACCAGTGTCTGCAGGGCCTGGTGAAGAAAGGCCTGGTGGCCCGTCAGGCGGCCCAGGAAAAAGCCAAGAACCCGGACTCCATCTGATTGGGATACGCGCATGGAATTTGAAGATCTTCTCAAACTGATGGTGCAGAAAGGCGGCTCGGACCTGTTCATCACCGCCGGGGTGCCGCCGAGCATGAAGATTCACGGCAAGGTGCTGCCGGTGACGCGCAACGCCCTGACCCCGGACATGACCCGGGACATCGTGCTCAGCACCATGACGGACAAACAGCGCAAGGAGTTCCTCGAACACCACGAGTGCAACTACGCCATCTCCGCGCGCGGCATCGGCCGGTTCCGAGCCAGCGCGTTCTACCAGCGCAACCTGGTGGGCATGGTGCTGCGCCGTATCGAGACCAAGATTCCCAACGTGGACGAGTTGCGTCTGCCGCCGGTGATCAAGGACCTGGCAATGACCAAGCGCGGGCTGGTGATTTTCGTCGGCGCCACCGGCACCGGTAAATCCACCTCGCTGGCGTCGATGATCGGCCACCGCAACAAGAACTCCAAAGGGCACATCATCTCCATCGAAGACCCGATCGAATTCATCCACCAGCACCAGGGGTGCATCGTCACTCAGCGGGAAGTGGGCATCGACACCGAGTCCTTCGAGGTGGCCTTGAAGAACACCCTGCGCCAGGCGCCGGACGTGATTCTGATCGGCGAGGTGCGCAGCCGCGAGGTCATGGACCATGCCATCGCGTTCGCGGAAACCGGCCATCTTTGCCTGGCCACCCTGCATGCCAACAACGCCAACCAGGCGCTGGACCGGATCATTCACTTCTTCCCGGCGGATCGCCATAACCAGCTGTACATGGACTTGTCGTTGAACCTGCGCGGCATCGTCGCCCAGCAGCTGATCCCCACGCCCGACGGCAAGGGCCGGCGCGCGGCCATCGAAGTGCTGCTCAACACGCCGCTGGTGTCCGACCATATCCGCAAGGGCGAGATTCATCTGCTCAAGGCGCTGATGAGCAAGTCCCGCGAGCAGAACATGCAGACCTTCGACCAGGCGCTCTACGATCTTTACGACGCCGGGGAAATCACCTACGAAGACGCCATCGCCCACGCCGACTCGCCCAACGACCTGCGCCTGATGATCAAGCTCGGCAACGAAACCGACGCCTCCAGCCTGGATCACGCCACCCGCGGCCTCACCATCGAAGGCGACCACGACTAGGGCCTGTGCACACGACCGGCGTTTATCCTTCTTTTACGGTCGCCCGGGCGGGAGTCCACCTATCCTTCACGGACGGGCTCCCACTCTTGCCCGGACATCCATATCGGGAGGCAACGTCATGAACAAGTTCGCATCCGCCCATTGGGAAGGCGACATCAAGAAGGGCAACGGCACCATTTCCACGCAAAGCGGTGCTCTCAAGGAACAACCCTATGGTTTCAACACGCGCTTCGAGGACGAGCCCGGCACCAACCCGGAAGAGCTGATCGGCGCCGCCCACGCCGGCTGTTTCTCGATGGCGTTTTCGCTGGAGCTGGGCAACGCCGGTTACACCGCCGACAGCATCGACACCAAGGCGAAAGTCACTCTGGATAAAGAAGACGAGGGCTTCAGTATCACCAAGGTGCACCTGGATATGACGGCAAAAATCCCCGGCATCGCTGACTCCGAATTCCAGGATATCGCCAAGGCGGCGAAAGAGGGCTGCCCGGTATCCAAAGTGCTGAACGCCGACATCACTCTGGAGGCCAAGCTGCAAGAGTGACCTTCCCTGCTCTCGCTCCGGTGACGCCGGGCGAGGGCAACTTCGCACCACCTCTACCGCCGTTCCCCTACTCGATCTTGCGAGATCGCTGATTTTCTTCCACGTGCTTCTCGTCACACTGATGCTTTGGGCGGAAAACGTCCTGCCTCCATTGACATCCATCACGTGACGCATTACAAATGATTCTGTCTTTCGCCGATAAAACCACCCGCCGGCTGTTCCAGACCGGCCGCTGCCTGCGAGTACCACCGGATGTGGCGCGTCGGGCCGCCCGCAAGCTGGAATACGTGCACCTGGCAAGCTGCCTGGACGATCTTCGGGTACCGCCGAGCAACCGGCTTCATCGGCTGGAAGGCGACAGGAATGGCCTGCACGCCATTCGCGTCAACGACCAGTGGCGGATCTGCTTCCGCTTCGAGGACGGTGACGCCTATGACGTGCTGTTCTGCGACTACCACTGACCGCGCCCTAACGGGAGGCACCATGGCTACGTTTAGCATCACTGGCATGCAGCGCCGCCCCACTCATCCCGGGGAAATACTGCACGAGGATTTCATGCCCGATTACGGCCTCACCGTCACCACCCTGGCCGACGCGGTGGGCGTGTCACGGCAATCCATCAACGAACTGCTGCGCCAGCGCCGCGCCCTGAGCCCGGAAATGGCTCTGCGCCTGGCGCGCCTGTTCGGTAACACGCCGGACTTCTGGCTCAACGCGCAACGCGCGGTCGACTTGTGGGACGCGGAGCAGGCTATCCGCGATCAGATCCGTCGCATCAAGCCGTTGAGCGCGGCCTGACAATCAGGCCGCGGGGAGGGGCGGTTCAGGCCGCCGGTTCGGCAAGGGTCCCGGCGCGGTAATCGCGCAGGGCTTGCTCGATCTCTTCCTGCGTGTTCATCACGAAGGGACCGTACTGGGCCACCGGCTCGCCGATCGGCTTACCGGCCAACAGTATGAGTCGGGCCCCCTCTCGCCCAGCGGCAAGCGTGACCCGGTCGCCGTCGCTAAGGGTCGCGGTGTGCTCCACGCGCACGTTTTCGCCGTTCACCGAGACGCCGCCTTCGAACAGGTACAGCAAGGCGTTGTAGCCGCTTTTCACCGGCACGGTCAGGCTCTCGCCGCCGCGCAGGACCACGTCCAGGTAGAGCGGATCGGTGCTACCGCCGACCACCGGCGCGGTGAGCGTTTCGCCGTTCAAGGTGACTTCGCCGGCCACCGCCTTGACCTGCCCGCCGCCGGGCAGATCGAGACGCGGCATCTCGGTGTCAGTCACATCCCGGTAACCGGCCGGCTTCATCTTCTCCGCCGCCGGCAGGTTGATCCACAGCTGGAAGCCACGCAGAACACCATCCTGCTGCTGAGGCATTTCCTCGTGAATGATGCCGCGCCCGGCGGTCATCCACTGCACGCCGCCCTGCTTGAGATCGCCTTCGTTACCCAGATGATCGCGGTGCTTCATGTGCCCTTCCACCAAATAGGTGACGGTCTCGAAGCCACGGTGCGGGTGGGCCGGAAAGCCGGCCACGTAGTCGTCCGGGTTGTCGGAGGAGAACGCGTCCAACATCAGGAATGGGTCCAGCCGTACCGCCGGGTTATGACCCAGGGCGCGTTTGAGCCGGACACCGGCCCCATCGGATGTGTCCAGGGCACGAAACGTATTGAGTACACGACGCTCTTTCATGGTTGCCTCCTGTTGGCTGCGCTCTCTGCGGGCGCCTTCAGGCGCCACGAATCTCCCGTTCACCCAGACGGTCGCGGTCATGGGCGGCGGACAGATCCTGTTCCGGGCCGATTGAGATGATCCCGTGGGGGTTCACCGTCGGATGGCTGCGGAAGTAATGGTTGCGGATATGGTCCATATCCACGCTGCCGGCCACACCCGGCAATTGGTACAGCTCGCGCAGCAGGCCGTTCAGGTGGGGATAATCGGCGATCCGGCGGAGGTCGCACTTGAAGTGCGTGACATAGACCGGATCGAACCGCACCAGCGTGGTCCACAGGCGCAGGTCCGCCTCGGTGAGGGTGTTACCCACCAGATAGCGGCTTTTACCCAACCGCTCTTCCAGCTCGTCGAGGGTGCCGAACAGCGCGTGTACCGCCTCGTCATAGGCCTGTTGCCCGGTGGCGAAGCCGGCCTTGTAAACGCCGTTGTTCACTTTCTCGTAGACCGGGCTGTTGACCGCCTCGATCTGGTCGCGCAAGTCACTCGGGTAGTAGTCGCCGGGCAACGCGCCGACCCCGTCAAAGGCACTGTTGAGCATGCGAATAATGTCGGCGGACTCATTGCTGACAATGGTTTCACGCTGCGTGTCCCACAGCACCGGCACGGTGACGCGGCCGGTGTATTTGCCGTCGGCCTTCAAGTAAAGCTGATACAGCTTGTCCAGGCCGTACAGCGGGTCGCCGGTGGCGCCCGGAAAGTCGTCGCGCAGCTCCCAGCCGTGCTCCAGCATCAGCGGGTGCACCACGGACACTCCGATGTGTTTTTCCAGGCCTTTCCAGGCACGCATCACCAACGTCCGGTGGGCCCAGGGGCAGGCGTAGGACACATACAGGTGGTAACGCCCGCTCTCCGCTGGGAAACCGCCCTCGCCGGTGGGGCCGGCTTCGCCGTCCGCGGTCACCCAGTTGCGGAACTGGCTTTCCGAGCGCTTGAAATGGCCACCGGTGCTTTTGGTGTCATACCACTTGTCTTGCCACTGTCCTTCTACCAGCAGTCCCATAGGACCTCCTTGTAGTCATTGCTTGAAGCTGACCTCTATTATTGATTCTGAAAAGGCGATATAAAACAGCACGTATTTGTGAAATATGGTCAATTGATTCGATATGTCGACGAAAATCACCCTGGACCAGTGGCAGGCGCTGATCGCCGTGGTGGACGAGGGCGGCTACGCCGCCGCCGCCGAGGCGCTGGACAAAAGTCAGTCGGCGATCAGTTACGCGGTACAGAAAATCGAGACCGAGCTGGGCGTACGCGCTTTCGCCCTGGAGGGCCGGCGCGCCAAACTCACCGAGACCGGCAGCCTGCTCTACCGTCAGGCCAAGGTGTTGGTGGAAGAGGCGGGCCGCATTGAGAACACCGCGATCCGCTTCGGCCACGGTTGGGAGCCGCTGGTGCGGCTCACCGCCGACGGCCTGTTCCCCCAGGATCAGGTGCTCTGCGCCCTGGTGCGGCTGGCCAACGAAAGCCCGCTGACCCGGGTGGAATTCCAGGAAACCGTGCTGTCCGGCTCCGAAGAGGCGCTGTTGCGTCGTGAAGCGGATGTGGTAATCACCGGCCGGGTGCCACCGGGCTTCATGGGCGACCCTCTGGCGCGCATCCGCTTCGTGGCGGTGGCGGCACCGGACCACGCGCTGCACCATCAGGGCCCGTTGGAGCTCGATCACCTGCGCCCGCACCGCCAACTGGTGATTCGTGACTCCGGTAAGCGCCGTGTGGACGCCGGCTGGCTGGGCGCCGAGCAACGTTGGACCTTCTCCCATGGCAGCGCCCGCCGCCAGGCATTGCTGCGCGGGCTGGGCTTCGCCTGGGTGCCGGAAACCGAAATCGCCACCGATCTGGCCGACGGCGGCCTGTTGCCGTTGCCGCTGAAAGAGGGGGTGGAACGCTTCCACGACCTCTATCTGGTCTACGCCGACGGCCAGTACGCCGGCCGCGCCGCCCGCTTTCTCGGTGAATGCCTGAGGGCGGAAACCGAACCCGTTTAACCCACAGTGCCCGCAGGAAAGAGAACACCATGACCCCGAACACCTCCGCGATTCGCGTTGAGAACCGCTATAACGGCCCGCCGGGCTCCGCCAACGGCGGCTATATTTGTGGCCGCATGGCCGAGCACGCCGGCGCCCCCTGCGTGGAAACCCGCCTCATGGCGCCGCCGCCCCTGGACACGGACATGCCGCTGCGGCTGGAGAACGCGGAGTGGTTCGCGCTGCACGACGACCAGCCGGTGGCCCGTGCCCGCCAGGCCAGCCTGCCCGATATGACGGTGCCGACAGCGGCCACCCTGGAAGAGGCGCGGCGGGCGGAGACTCGCTTCAGCGGCTTTGTCGATCACCCTTTCCCGGGCTGCTATGTGTGCGGCCCGGACCGGGACGATGGCCTGCGGCTGTTCCCGGGATGGCTGGACGACCGGCGCGCGGTGGCTTGCCCATGGACACCGGCGGCCTCCCACGGCGATGATCAGGGTCGGGTGACGCTGCCGCAGGTGTACGCGGCGCTGGATTGCCCGGGCTCGTTCACCCTGGAGAAGGACCCGGACACCTGGGTGGTGCTGGGCAGCTTCACGGTGCAGGTGGACGCCTTGCCGGAAGTGGGCAAAACCTATGTGGTCAGCGGCTGGCCATTGGGCCGCGAGGGGCGCAAGCACTTCGCCGGTACCGCGGTGCACGATACCGCCGGTCGCTGCCTGGCCCGGGCCCATGCGGTCTGGGTGCAGATTCCCGCGGGTTCGCGTTGACGTCACCCTCGCGGAAGCGCTCTATACTGTTTGAGAATCATTCCCAAGGAGTTGTCCCATGCGAGCCTTACACAGCCTGCCCTTGATCGCCATGCTCGCCCTATTGATAGGCGGGTGCGTGTCGCCGGTGGTGGTCGATCATCGCGCCGGCACGGATTTCACCCAATACCGCAGCTACGCCATTGAGGCACCGGACGCCGACCAGCAGGCGCTCAGCCTGAACGGCCAACGGGTGCAGGAGGCGGTACGACGGGCACTGGCGGACGGGCCGCTGACCCGCGCCGACCTGAAACAGGCGGATCTGGTACTGCGCTACGCCTTCGTGCCGGTGGAAAAGTTCCAAGGCAGCTCTCTGCAATTCGGCTTCGGCTGGTTCAACCGGGGTTACGGCATCGGCGCGACCACCCCTGTGGAAGGCGAAACCTACGAGGAGCACAAGCTGCAAATCGCCCTGGTCGAGCGGCAGAGCAGTGAAGTGATCTGGGAGGCCACCAGCCGCGACACGCTGTACGAATCAATGAGCAGCGAACGCCGCAAGGAACGCATCGATGTCATGGTGGCCGAGATGTTCAAGCGCTTCCCGCCCCGGGCGGCGAACTGACCGGCCACCGCAAGGTCACGCGCAAGCCACCGCTTTCGGCGGCGTCCAACGCGACCACACCGCCGGTGCGCGCCATCACCGAGGCGACGATGGCCAGGCCCAACCCCTGGCCGTCACCGCCGCCACGCCAGCCCCGGTCCAAGGCACGGGCTCGCTGATCCGGCGCCAGCCCCGGCCCCTGGTCCTCGATGCTGATGGCGATCTCACCTTCGCCCTGGCCGACGTCCACCCGTACCCACACTTCACCGCCGACCGGACTGTGGCGTACCGCGTTCTCCAGCACATTGCGCAGCGCGATTCGCATCAAGCCCGGCCCAGCCGGCGCGGCCCGCCGCAGCAGCTGATCGTCGCCGCCATCCAGGTGGACGGTCAGGCGCTTTTCAAGGCTGGCGGGCTGCAACTCTTCCAGCGCCGTGGCCAGCAGATCACCGAGCGCCTCGGGCGGCTCCCGGCGCTGGCTCTCCGCGCCTTCCTCACGGGCCAGGGCGAGCAGCTGATCCAGGTTATTGGCGAGCCGTAACACCGCTTGCCGGGCCTGCGCCCGGGCATGGGCGGCGTGCTCACCGTCGGTCATATCGGCGACCTGAAGCTGGGTGCGGATCGCCGCCAGCGGCGTGCGCAGTTCATGGGCCAGGTCGTCGGTGAGGCGTCGTTCGCGCATCAGGGCATCGCGGGCGTTGCCAAGCCAGTGGTTGAGGGTGTCGACCATGGGCGCCAGTTCCACCCCGCCTTGGGGCACACTCAGCGGCGTTTCGTCGGTGACCCGGCGGCGGGACAGGTTGGCACGCAGCACCGCCAGGGGCGCCAGGGCGCGGCCCACCGCCCACCAGACCAACGCCAGACTGGCGAGCAGGCCAAGACCCAGCGTCACCAGCAGCACCAGCGCCACCTGGCGCATAAAAGCGGTGCGCCCGGCCATGCGCTCCGCCGAGGTAACGCGCAACTCACCCTCGCTGACGGTGAACACCCGCCAGGTTTCACCCTGGACCTGTTGCTTGCCGAAGCCGTCGTCGGGCAGCGCCAGCCCGGCGTCGGGGGCGCCGCCGGAACGCGCCAGGACTTCCCCGCGCAGGCTGCTGATTTCGCAAGCAATGCCACCCAGGGGCAGGGCGCCGGCCCCCTTCAGCCGCAGGTCGCTGGCGGCCTCACTCTCCAGCAACGACACCACCATGCGCGCGGACGCGGCCAGCCGCTGGTCCAACACCGCGGCGACCCGGTCACGGACCTCGCCGTGCAACCACACCGCCAGCACCAGCCACAGCGCCGACAAACCGAGCCCCATGCACAGCAACAGCCGGCCACGCAAACTGGCAGGCCCGATCATGGCGGCGCCCCCAGCCGGTATCCCTCGCCACGCACGGTTTCTATTAAAGCGTCGCCGAGTTTGCGGCGCAGGTTGTGGATGTGCACCGCCAGGGCGTTGCTTTCCACGCCGTCGGTCCAACCGTAGACCCGGTCGGCGAGCTGAACCGGGCTCAGCACCTGGCCGCGGCTTTGCAGCAGGGCTTGCAGCAACGCCCGCTCGCGGCGCGGCAGCGTGACCGCCTCGCCGTGCAGCCAGAGACGCTGGGCGGCGGGCTCGAAGCGCAACCCACCGTACTCGATCACCGGCGCGGCACGACCGGCCGAGCGGCGCATCAAGGCGTGCAACCGCGCCACCAGTTCATCCAGATCAAACGGCTTCACCAGGTAGTCGTCGGCGCCAGCGTTCAACCCCGCCACCCGATGCTCGACGCCGTCGCGGGCGGTCAGCACCAGCACCGGCTCGTCACGGCCGAGGCGGCGCCAGCGCGCCAACAGCGACAGGCCATCCTGATCGGGCAGCCCCAGGTCCAGCACCACCAGATCAAAAGCGGTACTGTCCAGGGCGACGTCGGCATCGGCGGCGGTCGTCACCCAGGCCACGGAAAAACCGTGGGCCTGGAGGCCGGCTTGCACACCGTCGCCGAGCAGGGCGTCGTCTTCAATCAGTAATACATGCATAGGAAGCCAGATTGCGGGCGCCGGATTAACCCGGCGTTAATCATGGTCAGGAATGCTGCGCCCGGCAACCAGGACACTTTCAAGAGGCATCATGAACGCTTTGCAACTCGGACCCTTCGCAATACCGCTCGCTCTGCTGCCCTGGCTGGTGGGCCTGATCGCCGCCTGGCTGGTGGCCTGGTACCGCCGTCGTCGCGGGCACGGGGATGCCGAGCCGCTGCTATGGCGCATCGGGCTGCTGGCGTTGATCGGCGCCCGGGTGGCCTTCGTGGTGCGCTACCACGACCGGTTCGCCGGCCCGCTGGCAATGATCGACCTGCGTGACGGCGGCCTCTGGTGGCCCGGTGCCGTGGCCGGCGCCGGCCTGGCCTTGGCCTGGGCGCTGCGCGGTCGGGCCGGACGGGAAGAGGACGCACCGCTGTCCGAGAGCTGGCGCGCCCTGCTGACCGGCGCGGTGGCGGCGGTACTCACCGCCAGCGTGACCCTGGCCATGAGCACCACCGCCCAGCCGACGCCGGAGGTGACCCTGCACCGGCTGGACGGTACCCCGGTGAACTTGTCGTCCCTGTCCGAGAACCGCCTCACCCTGGTCAATCTGTGGGCCAGTTGGTGCCCGCCCTGCCGGCGCGAGATGCCGGTGCTGGAACAAGGGCAGACCGACTATCCGGGGGTACGTTTCGTGTACGCCAATCAGGGGGAGTCCGCTGAAAAAATCCGCGGCTATTTACTGGAAGAGGGGTTGCGCCTGGACAACGTGGTGCTGGACCCGCACAGCGACCTGGCCCGGGCCCTGGGCGGCAGCGGCCTGCCCACCACCGTGCTGATCGGTAGCGACGGCACCCTGGTCAACAGCCATGTGGGGCCGCTTTCCCGAGCCAGCCTCCATCATTTTGTTAACCCGCATCTTCAGGAGTAACCCATGAACGCTCAACGCACGGCCCGACACACCCTGGCGCTGGTCGCGCCGCTGCTGATGGCGCTGACGGCGGCGCTATTCAGCCCGCCGGCCAGTGCCCAGATCAGCGAGGAACAGGCCCGGCAGGTACGGTCGCTGTTGGCGGGCAGCCACTGGGTGGCGGAAGGGCCGGAGAATCCGGAACGGGTCGCCTACATGTTCACCGACATGGAATGCCCGTACTGCGCGCGCCAGTGGCAGGCCATGCGGCCCTTTATCAACGACCCGGACAACGTCACCCAGGTGCGCCACATCATCGTCGGCATTCTCAAGCCGCAGAGCCACGCCAAGGGCGCCGCTGTGCTCGCCGCCGACGATCCGTTGGCGGCCCTGGAGAAAGGGCAAAGGGAGCTCGATGCCGGTGGCCTGGCACCGTTGCGGAATATACCGGAGGACATCAGCCGGGCGCTGGGGGAGAACCGGCTGCTGATGCAGCAGCTGGGCATTCGCGGCACGCCGGCGACGATCTTCACCGATACCCAAGGGCAACTGCAGTTCGCCCCGGGTCTGATGGGCGAATCGCTGCTGGCGACCTATCTGTTCCAGATGGAAGCGGACTAGCCGCCGGCGTCAGTCGCTCAGCCAGCTGACCTTGCCCTGGCAAACGGTCAGCTTGACCACCCCGGGCAGGGTGGCGTTGCGCCAGGGCGAATTGCGGCCCGCCGACAGCCAGTGGCTGGCCAGGCTGCGGCTCTCGTCGGCGGCCAGCACACACAGGCTGGCTGGCCGGCCGGCTTCCATCTGACCGGCCTGAATGCCCAGGCAACGGGCGGGCGCGGCGGTGACCGCGTCCAGCGCCCGGTGCAGCGGCAAGGCGCCCTCCGCCACCAGCTTGAGGATCAGCGGCAGCAAACTGTCGAGGCCGGAGATGCCCGGCTTGGAGGCCGGGAACGGCGCCGCCTTACTGGACAGGCCCACCGGCTGGTGTTGGGAACAGATGGCATCGATGGTGCCGTCCACCACCGCCGCCAGCAGCGCTTCCCGGTCGGCGGCGCCGCGCAGCGGCGGGATCACGTGGCAGTGGCTGTTAAAGCCTTCGATGGCGGATTCGTCCAACAGCAGATGATGAATGCTCACGTCGGCGGTGACCGGCAGGCCCCGGGCCTTGGCTTCGCGCAGCAGCCACAGGGACTCGCGGCTGGAGATCTGCTGGAAATGGGCGCGCACCCCGGTGGCTTCCACCAGCAACAGGTCACGGGCCAGATCCACCGACTCCGCCACGGCGGGAATGCCGGGCAGCCCCAGGCGGGTGGCCACCGGCCCGTCGTGGGCGCAGCCGCCGCCGGCCAGGGCCGCGTCCTGGGGACGGAACATCACCGGCAAATCAAAGGTGGCGGCGTACTCCAAGCCCCGTTTAAGCACCAGGGCGTCCGCCACCCGGGCCCCGGCCTGACCCACGGCGATGCAGCCGGCCCCGGCCAGAGTCGCCATTTCCGCCAGCTGATTGCCTTCCAAGCCCTGGGTGAGCGCGGCCACCGGCAGCACCCGGGCGAAGCCGGCCTGGCCGGCCTGTTCGCGAATCAAGCGCACCACGGCGGTGGAATCCACCGGGCCGCAATCCGGCTGTGCGGCCATATGGGTGATGCCGCCACCGGCGGCGGCGCGGGTTTCCGAAGCGATGTCGCCGGCGCGGCCGCTGCCGGGCAGGGACAGGTGCACGCAGGCGTCCACCAGGCCGGGGATCACCCAGTGGCCCTCGGCATCGATGATCTCGGCGCCGGGAGCGTCCAGGCTGGCGCCGATGCGTACCACCCGGCCGTCTTCCACCAGCAGGTCGGCCACTTCGTCACGGCCGGAAAGCGGGTCGATCACCCGGCCCTTGCGGATCAGTAAATGGGCTCTAGCGGCCATGGTCGCCTCCCTGGTCCGGGTTCTGGCTGCTTTCCTGGCCGCTGATGGTCATCGACATCACCGCCATGCGCACCGCGATGCCGAACGTGACCTGGTTGAGAATCACCGAGCGCGGGCCGTCCGCCACTTCCGACGCGATTTCCACGCCCCGGTTGATCGGCCCCGGGTGCATGACGATGGCGTCCGGCCGGGCGTGGCGCAGCTTTTCGTTGTTCAGACCATAGAGGCGGAAAAATTCGCCTTCGCTGGGCAGCAGGGCGGAATCCATACGCTCTTTCTGCAGGCGCAGCATGATCACCACGTCCACGTCCTTGAGGCCCTGGGCCATGTCGGTGAACACGGTGACGCCGAGCTGCTCCACATCGGTGGGCAGCAGGGTGCGCGGCCCGATCAGCCGCACTTCCTCGGCGCCGAGGATGTTGAGCGCGTGGATCTGCGAGCGCGCCACCCGCGAGTGCAGGATGTCGCCGACGATGGCCACCCGCAGGCCGGCGAAGCCGCCCTTGTAGTGGCGGATGGTGTACATATCCAGCATCGCCTGGGTGGGGTGGGCGTGGCGGCCATCGCCGGCGTTGATCACCGCGACCCGGGGCGTGACCTCGTTGGCGATGAAGAACGGCGCGCCGGAATCCTGGTGGCGCACCACGAACATATCGGCGGCCATCGCTTCCAGGTTGCGCAGGGTATCAAGCAGGGTCTCGCCCTTGCTGGTGGCCGACTTGGCGATATCCAGGTTGAGCACGTCGGCGCTGAGCCGCTTGGCGGCCAGCTCGAAGGTGCTGCGGGTGCGGGTGCTGGATTCGAAGAACAGGTTGACCACCGTCTTACCGCGCAGCAGCGGTACCTTCTTGATGGCACGCCCGCCCACATCGACGAAGCTGGCGGCGGTATCAAGAATGTCTTCAAGCAAGGGGCGGGGCAGGTGTTCAACGGAAAGAAAGTGTCGCAGCTTTCCGTCTTCGGTGAGCTGCACGCGAGAGGAGGGCGGCGGCGCAAGCGTCATTCTTCGGGCCTTATGTCTCTGATCTCCGCAGTCAAAGGCGCGGGCCCGGACAATTCTACCCGCTGATGGGGCGGCAATGCCAAAGTTTCGCCGCAAATATCGGCGCGGATCGGCAATTGCCGGTGGCCGATGTCGAAAAGCACGGCGAGACGGATGGACGCCGGGCGCCCGAAATCGAACAACTCGTTCATGGCGGCACGGATGGTGCGGCCGGTCATTAGCACGTCATCCACCAGCACCAGATGGGCCCCGTCCACCTCAAACGGCAGGTCCGAAGGCTTCACCGTTCGCTTCAGGCCGCGGGTGTCGAAGTCATCGCGGTAAAAGCTCACGTCCAATCGCCCCAGCGGCAACCGCGTGGCCAGCCGCTGGTTGAGCTCTTGCGCCACCCAGGCGCCACCGGACTGAATGCCCACCAGCGAAGGCGTCGCCTCGCCGTACCCGGACGCCACCTGCTCCGCCATGGCGGCGAGCCGTGCGTCGATGTCCGCTTCGTTCCAGCGCAAGGGAAGCTCCTGAAGGTGGATAGCAATACAATCGGCGTAGAGTAGCAGATGCAAGCCGGTTTGCGAGCCGCTTCCGGGCCAGCTCGCTCAGCGGCTCCGGCGGCGCGCCTTCAAACGGTGTTTCAGGCGCTCCGCCGCGTCCGCCCGGGCCAGATATTCCACCGTCTTGCCAGCTTTGTGCGGTACCAGAACCTCCAGCTCTTCCAGGGTGCGCAGGTCCGCACGGGCGGTGTTCTCCGACACGTCGAACAAGTTCTTCACCTCCTTGGCGGTGAACCCCACCCCCGGGTTCTTCAACGCCTGGCGCAGCAGCATGCCCTGACGGTGATTCAGGCGCCGTCCGATGCCCATGTCCGCCAACCAATCCATCAGCTCCAGGTATTCCCGTCGTTTGGTTTGTACGTACTCCAGGAACGCATCAATGGCCCGTTGAATGATGCGTAGCTGATAGACCACGAAGTAGGTCAGGTCATTGTCGTCGGTTTCGGTGAACAGGTAGGCCTCGCCGTACTGGATCGGCGCGTCCTTCAGCAAGGCACTGATGGAGATGAATTCGAACGGCCAGTACCCGGCCTTCAGCATGTACCAGTAGAACAAGGCCCGGGCGGTGCGGCCGTTGCCATCCACGAACGGGTGCTCGTAGCCGATCATGAAATGCAGGATGATCGCCTTCACCGCCGGATGGATGAAAGCCCGCCCCTCGCGGCCATCATGGTTTTCGTTAGCGAAGCGACACAGCGTCTTGAGGCGCTCGGGCAGCCGCTCCGCCGCTGGCGGCTGATGGGCCACTTCGCCATCCCGGTCCACGACCACCACATCGTCGCCCTGGCGGGGCTCTCCCGGCACCACGCCGGCCTGTGTCGTGTCGTGGGTGGCCAGCTCGTGGAAGCGGAAAATCAACGACAGATCCAGCGGCTCGTCCCGGGCACGCTTGGCTTCTTTCATGAGCAGGTAGTTATTGAACACCATGCGTTCGTCTTCGGTACGTGGCCGGCGTTCGCGGATCAGCATGTCCCGGGCCACTTTCCGGGTGGTGGTGGCCCCTTCCAGTTGAGCGCTGGAAATGGCCTCTTCCATCATTAGGGTTTCCACCAGGTACTGCTCACGCTGGCCGTGGCTGGACAGGTCAAAACCACCGTCCCGCAACGACGGCGCGCACAGCCGGTCGATGACGTGCAGGGTGCTTTCCACCGTGTCCGGCGTGCAGACCTGAAAAGGCCGGCCGTCCGCCGCGCTCAGCGAGATCGGTTTGAGCAGACTCTGACGGGCCAGTTTGACGGCCACCCAGACCACCTCCCTGTCGACATTGGTGGGCAACCGGCGCCGCAGATCATGCCAATGCAAATAACGGCCCTTTGCGTCGACGGTTCCATAATCGGCCATGGCGTCCAGGACAGCGCTGCTGCTTTTTCTGAAAACCTCTTCAATATCAGGTGGTTGCCTTACCTTAGCCATATTTAGCTCAATTTTTATAAAACTGCGCTGAATATGGCGCGTGACGCCATGGCAGTCAAGTCAGCGAAAGCCCTGTGGTCGGGACGCACCTCACCGCAACCCGGGCAACACGACAGTTTTTTCGATCTAACAGTTTCAACCAATACGCTGGCTCCGTCTCGTCGGCTGGTCCATTCTCACTGACATTGCATCGCGGGTGACGGGAAACACCATGAAATGGCGCAACGATGACCAACACTATGGCTGGATCGCGATTGGCCTGCACTGGCTGGTGGCGGTGGCGGTGTTGGGGCTTTTCGGTCTCGGGCTGTACATGGTCGAACTGGGCTACTACGACCCCTGGTATCGGACCGCCCCCAACCTCCATCGCAGCGTCGGCCTCACGTTATTCGCCGTGGCCGTGGTCCGCCTGCTGTGGTGGACGGCCTCTACGTCACCGTCACCACCGGCCAACCACCATCGCTGGGAGCGACTGGGCGCGCGGCTGGCCCATTGGAGCCTGCTGACGACGCTGTTCATCGCGATGATCAGCGGCTATCTGATCAGTACCGCCGACGGCAGTGGTATTGATGTCTTCGGCCTGCTCGAGGTGCCGTCACTGACCGGGCAACAGAAGGGGCTGGAGAGCAGCGCCGGCCTGGTGCATTACTGGAGCGCCTGGGCGCTGGTGGTGCTGGCCGGGCTGCACGGCCTGGCGGCGTTGAAACATCACTTTATCGATCGGGATGCGACACTCAAACGGATGTTGCGCCCCTAACCTTGCTACCAAGACAGAGAGGAGAACACCCATGCTGAAACACCGGATTCTGATCCCGCTGCTGGCGGTACTGCTGAGCACCCCGGCCTTCGCCGACAAGCCCGGCGGCACCTATCAGTTCGATACCGAGGGGCAGCACCAATTCATCCTGTTCAAGATTTCCCACCTGGGCTACAGCTGGTTGTACGGTCGCTTCAATGACTTCACCGGCAGCTTCACGGTGGACGAGGACAACCCGGAGAACAGCACGGTGCGCGCGGAAATCAAAACCGCCAGCGTCGACAGCAACCACGCCGAGCGTGACAAGCACCTGCGCAGCGACGACTTCCTGGATGTGAGCGAGTACCCTACGGCCACTTTCGAGAGCACCGGCATTGAACAAACCGGTGAACGCACCGCCAAGATCACCGGTGACTTCACCCTGCACGGTGTCACCAAACCGGTCACCCTGGACGCCAAGATGATCGGCTACGGCGACGACCCCTGGGACGGTTACCGCATGGGCCTGGAAGCCCGCACCACGCTGAAACTGGCGGATTTCGGCATCACCAAGGACCTGGGGCCGGCCTCTGAAACCGTGGAGATCATTATTTCCGTGGAAGGCGTACGCCAGTAACCGAGTGGTCCATGCGGCTGATTCTGTCACTCTCAGCCGCATGGACCACTAGCTACGGCGCCACCGGCTCCCCACCGCCGAGGTAACCCTCGGCGATCACCGCCGCCGCCATGGAATCCACCTTGGGGTCGGCGCGACGGGTGCCGGTGCGTTCCCGCGCTTCCCGGGTGGAGAGCCGCTCGTCGATCATCCATACCCGGATGCCGAAGCGGCCGTGCAGTCGGCGGGCGAATTTGCGCGCCCGTTGGCTGGACTCGCTTTCACTGCCGTCCATGTTTAACGGCAGCCCCACCACCAGCGTCTCCGGACGCCAGTCTTCCATCAAGGCGGTCACCTGGCTCCAGTCCGGCTGGCCGTCCCGGCACGGCAAAGCGGGCAGCGGCGTGGCCGTGCCGGTGATGGCGTTGCCACTGGCGACGCCGATTTTTTGGGTACCGTGATCGAACGCGAGCAGGGTCAATCGAGCCTCGCCATCAGCCGTGGCCAACCTGGGTGGCGATCAGGCTCATGTCCACGCCCAGGCGGGCGGCGGCGGCATGCCAGCGCTGATCGAAGGGGGTGTCCAGGACCAGCTCCGGCGTGCTGGCCACGCTCAGCCAGACGTTGTCCGCCAGCTCCTGTTCCAGCTGACCGTCGTCCCAGCCGGCATAGCCCAGACACACCAGAGTGGCCTCCGGCCCCTCGCCGATGGCGATGGCTTCCATGATGTCCCGGGAGGTAGTCAGGCACAGGCCGTCCGCCAGTGTCACGGTGCTGTCCCAGTGGCGGGCGGTGGCACGGTGCAGCACGAAGCCGGCGTCCTGCTGGATCGGCCCGCCGGCCACCACCTGGTGCTGCTCGGAGGGCGGCACTTCCACCTCAATATCCATATCCACCAGGATATCCAGCAGGCTGAGCGATACCGGGCGGTTGAGCGTCAGGCCCATGGCGCCGTCGTCACCGTGCTCCACCACATAGGTGACGGTGTGCTCGAAGTTGGGATCGTCCATCTGCGGCATGGCGATCAAAAGCTGATGTTTGAGGCTGGCATTGTCCATGGCCACAGTATCCGGGGGCGGCCCGGCGAGGGCAAGGGACAGCCGGCGGCGAAGTGGCCGCGGCGGCGCTTACTTGGAGGAAACCCGCCGGTTGGCGTCGAATTTCCAGGTACGGATGATCTCCAGCACGTCCATGCGCTCGCGCATGTCCTGCGTGAAAGGCTCGAACGGGGCCGCCAGGCGCACGCTCTGCACCGCCGCCTGGTCGAGGAAGTCGTGGCCGGAAGATTGCAGCACCTTGACCTCCTCGATGCCGCCGTCGCGGCGCAACGCCACCATCAGGCGCACACCGCCGAAGGTGTTGCTGTCCAGCGCCCGTCGCGGGAAATGGCGGGTACCGGTGGTTTCCACCTTGCGGCGGAACGCCTCGATATAGGCGGCCTCGTAATGCGCCTTGGCGGACACCGAAGTAAGCCGGCGCACCCGGGGCCGCTTGGCGTAGGCCTGCTTCTGCTTGTCCAGGCGCGCCTGCAGGCTGGCGATTTCACGGCTTAGCTCGTCCATGTTGTCCTGGTCCGCCTTGCGGCGCGGGTCATCCTGGTTTTGGTCCTGCTGCTCGCTGGCCATGTCGCGCTCACTGCGCGCGCGGGTGACGATGATTTTCTGCCGGGTCACCGGCGTCGGCTGACGCGCGGTGGGCTCCTGGAGCTGCACCTGGCGGCTGTCCGGGTCGCTGAAGGGGGCTTCCTCGGTGGTGGTGAGCTCGCTTTTGTCCTCTTCGGTGCCGGAGCCGACCTGGTTCGCCTGGGCGATAAAATCCGCTTCCTCCGGGGCGTCGTCGGCGCGGTGCATGGCCAGGGTCACATCCAGGCTGTTGGGGGCGGCGCGAGGCTTTTCCGGCGCGAAGCCGACACCGAACAGCAGCACGCCGTGTACCGCCAGCGCGAGAAACAATGTGAAGCCGAGCCGGTCGCCGGCGGTTACCTGAGGTGCTGCCATGGTGTCGTTATTTTAGTTCCAGCAAGGCGTCGAACAACTGCCCGGCGATGTTAATGCCGAAGATCTGATCCAACTCGCGTACGCAGGTGGGGCTGGTGACGTTGATCTCGGTGAGATAGTCACCGATCACGTCCAGGCCCACGAAGTATAGGCCTTTGCGCTTGAGGGTGGGGCCCACTTGTTCACAAATCCAGCGGTCGCGGTCGGTGAGTTCGCGGCCCTCGCCGGTGCCACCGGCGGCCAGGTTGCCCCGGAACTCGCCTTCCTTGGGAATGCGCGCCAGGGCATAGGGCACCGGCTCGCCATTGATCATCAAAATGCGCTTGTCGCCCTGCTTGATCTCGGGCACGAAACGCTGGGCCATGATCGGGGTTTTGCCGTCCTCGGTGAGCACGTCGATGATCACGCTCAGATTGGAGCTGCCCGGCTCGATGCGGAACACATTGGTGCCGCCCATGGCGTCGAGCGGTTTCATCACGGTGTCACCCTGCTCCTTTACAAACTCCCGCAGCAGGGCGGCGCGGCCGGACACCAGGGTGGGCACGCAGCACTGGGGGAAGTCGGTGGCGAACAGCTTTTCGTTGCTGTCGCGGACACTGGCCGGGCGGTTCGCCACCAGCACGCCTTCGCGCTCCACTTTCTCGAGCAGGTAGGTGGCGTACAGGTAGGCGGCGTCGAAGGGCGGGTCCTGGCGCATCAGGATGATGTCCATGCCGGTGAGGTCGCGGGGGGCCGGCTCGCCCAGGGTGAACCAGTCCTGATTGTCGTCGCGCACCGCCAGGTCCCGGGTCACGGCGAACACCTGGCCGTCGCGGACGTAGAGGTCGGCGGGCTCCATGTAGTGCAGGGTCCAGCCGCGTCGCTGCGCTTCCAGCAGCATCGCCAGGGTGGTGTCTTTCCAGGGCTTGATATGGGCGATGGGATCCATCACCACGGCGATGTTGAGGCTCATGGGTGCTCCAGGACGACCGAGGGAGGGGATTGCCCGGCAATGTTAGCAGTGCGCCGTCCGCCCCGCTACGGGACGCTTTTCTCAGGTCTCACAGGGCCTTATAGATTGAATGTAGAATCTGTGTTAAAACCTCGGCTTGGGCTGTTTCACCCATAAGGTCCTCGGAAGAACCCCTTAGAAAAGGGGCGGTGGCATGCTGTGGGGGGAACACGAAGGATCGCGGGCCCTGCCTATCGCATGACGACAAAGGCTCATAATTAAAAGACGTTGCGGCCTGTAACGGTTCACGGTTTAAAGGCAGTTCTCCATGACTGACAATTTCCAAGACCTCAAGGTGATGGTGATCGACGATTCCAAGACCATTCGTCGCACCGCCGAGACCTTGTTGAAAAAAGCGGGTTGCGAAGTGATCACCGCCACCGACGGGTTCGATGCCCTGGCCAAGATCGCCGACAGCAAACCCAGTATTATCTTCGTGGACATCATGATGCCGCGACTGGATGGCTACCAGACCTGCGCGCTGATCAAGAACAACAGCGCGTTCAAGGCGACCCCCGTCATTATGCTCTCTTCCAAGGATGGTCTTTTTGACAAGGCCAAGGGTCGAATCGTGGGCTCCGACGAGTACCTGACCAAGCCGTTCTCCAAAGACGAGCTGTTGGGGGCGATTCGCCAGCACGTCTAGCGCTCGCCGCGGGGCGTACCCCGCGGGCGGTCGCGGTGCTCAACCTGAAGAGGAAAAGATGGCACGCATTCTTATTGTCGATGACTCTCCCACCGAGTGTTACAAACTGCGGGAGATTCTGGAAAAGCACGGCCACCACGTATTGGAGGCCGCCAATGGCGCCGACGGCGTGGCCATGGCACGCTCGGAACTGCCCGATCTGGTGTTGATGGACGTGGTGATGCCGGGGCTGAACGGCTTTCAGGCCACCCGGCAGCTCACCAAAGGCGCCGATACCGCCCATATCCCGATCATTATCGTGACCACCAAAGATCAGGAAACCGACCGGGTGTGGGGCAAGCGCCAGGGCGCCAAGGACTATCTGACCAAACCGGTGCATGAAGACGTACTGTTGAAAACCGTGGATCGGCAACTGGCCGACCAATGAACACAGAGGTGTCATGAGCGCAGCCGCATCCGCCGCCTTCATCAAGCTGGCGGACTACTTCGTCCGCTGCCGTCAGCAGGCCGCCAGCCTGCCGATGCAGGAAGACGCGGTCCATTACTGGAGCGGCGTCGGCTTTACGCTGGACGAGCGCTATTACGTGGCGCCCATGGATGAAGTCTCGGAAATTCTTTCGGTGCCGGCCTATACCCGGGTGCCGGGGGTGCTGAACTGGATGAAAGGCGTCGCCAACGTGCGCGGGCGCCTGATGACGGTGATGGATTTGAGCCGCTTTCTCGGCAAGGCCTCGGAATTGCAGGAAAAGCGGCGTCGTTTGCTGGTGCTGGATCAGGACGATCTGTACACCGGCGTGATCGTGGACGAAGTGTTGGGGATGCAGCACTTTCCCATCGAGGCGTATCAGGAACAATCGCCGCTCGCGGAACAGGATGTGGGTCCGTATCTGCGTGGCGGTTATCAGAGGGACGGGGAATTCTGGTCCGTGTTCAGCCTTTCCCGGCTGGCACAGGACCCGCGCTTCATGCAGGCGGCCCGCACGGGCTGAACGGCGTGCCGCGCAGGGGAGATAAGAATAGAGCCAGGCCAGGAGCCAGTTATGAAGTTCAAACCGGGAAACGTGTTCAGCAAGGTGCGGGGGGGCGCGGGTAGCAACCCGTTGAATATTGCGCTTTATATCGGGCTGGCCATTTTTGTTGCCCTAGCGCTGGCCAACTTCCTGTTGTCGGCGACCACCGCGAACCAGGCGCAGGAAAACATTACCGAAGCCTCGGAATTACGCGTGGTCTCACAGCAGATCGCCAAAAACGCCCTGGAGGCGGCGTCCGGTAACGCCGACGCCTTCGAGCTGTTGGAAGCCGCACGCGGCGACTTCCAGTCCGCCTGGGACGGCCTCAAGCAGGAGCCGGTGGCCAACGAACAGGTCAAACAGCGGCTGCAGGCCCTGTGGGATCAGGTGCGCGAGGACACCGGCACCATTCTGAACGGGCAGGACACGGTGCTCGATCTGCACGAGGTGGCCGACACCCTGGCCCAGGCCATCCCGCAGCTGCAGTCCGAGTATCAGGCGGTGGTCGACATCCTGGTGGATACCGGCGCACCGCCGGAGCAAGTGGCCTTCGCGCAGCGCCAGATCTGGCTCACCGAGCGCATTCTGCGCTCCATCTCCCGGGTGCTGGAAGGCGATGACAACGCGGTGATCGCGGCGGACAACTTCGGCCGCGACGCCACCGAGTTCGGCCGCGTGCTCAACGGCATGCTGGTCGGCGACGAGGCCATGGGCGTACAGCAAATCGTCAACCCCCAGGCGCTCAACTACCTGGACCGCACCTCCCGGCTGTTCGACGAGTTCGTCAACCAGTCCGTGGACGAGATTCTCGAGACCGCTCCGGAACTGTTCCAGGTGGCCAGCGCCGCGGACTCCATCTTCCGTAACTCCCAGGATCTGCTGCAGGAATCCACCAACCTCAACGACCAGTTCGAACAGACCACCACCGGGCTGTTCCCGTCGCTGTGGCTGGGCGCGGTGAGCGCCGCCATCGGCGTACTGCTGTTCTTCCTGATCATGCTGCAGCGTAACCGCGAAGCGGCGCGGCGCCGGAACGAACTGGAAAGCGAGAACCAGCGAAACCAGGCGGCGATTTTGCGCCTGCTCGACGAGTTGGGCGATCTGGCGGACGGGGACCTGACCGTGGAAGCGACGGTGACCGAAGATTTCACCGGCGCCATCGCCGACTCCATCAACTACTCCATCGACCAGCTGCGCAGCCTGGTACAAACCATCAACAACTCCGCCGTGCAGGTGGCTTCGGCCGCCCAGGAAACCCAGTCCACGGCGATGCATCTGGCGGAAGCCTCCGAACACCAGGCCCAGGAAATCGCCGGCGCTTCGGCGGCGGTGAACGAAATGGCGGTGTCCATTGACCAGGTGTCCGCCAACGCCGCCGAGTCCGCCGCGGTGGCGGAAAAAGCGGTGGCGATCGCCAACAAAGGCGCCGAGGTGGTGCAAGCCACCATCCACGGCATGGACACCATCCGCGAACAGATTCAGGAAACCTCCAAGCGGATCAAACGTCTGGGTGAATCCTCCCAGGAAATTGGCGACATCGTGAGCCTGATTAACGACATCGCCGACCAGACCAACATTCTGGCACTGAACGCGGCAATCCAGGCCTCCATGGCCGGCGAAGCGGGCCGCGGCTTCGCGGTGGTAGCGGACGAAGTACAACGCCTGGCGGAACGCTCCGCCGCCGCCACCAAACAGATCGAAACCCTGGTAAAAACCATTCAGACCGACACCAACGAGGCGGTGATTTCCATGGAAGCGACCACCGCCGAAGTGGTGAAAGGGGCGCGCCTGGCCCAAGACGCCGGTGTCGCCCTGGAAGAGATCGAGAACGTATCCAAGAACCTGGCCGACCTGATCCAGAACATTTCCAACGCGGCGCGCCAGCAGGCCGCCTCGGCGGGTCACATTTCCAACACCATGAACGTGATCCAGGAAATTACCTCGCAGACTTCCGCGGGCACCACCGCCACCGCCCGCTCGATCGGCGACCTGGCGGAGATGGCGCAGGAAATGCGGAATTCAGTGGCCGGCTTCCGCCTGCCGGAGCATTCCTGAACCGGCCTAGGCCGGTTCCGGAGACGGAACCATGGGTTTTGCAGTGACAGATCGCTGGTCGATCAAAAGCGCCCCCGCCATGGATGCCGAGCAGTTCCAGCTTTGGCAGGCCCTGTTGGAGGAGCGTACCGGGATGACGCTGGCGCCGGAGCGCAAGCAGTTCCTGGAAAGCAGCCTCAACATCCGCATGCGCGAGCTGGGGCTGGACGACTACGACACCTACTATCAGCAAGTGGTCACCGGGGCCACCGAGTCCCGCGCCATGGAATGGTCCATCCTGGTGGACCGGCTGACGGTGCAAGAAACCAGCTTCTTCCGTCACCCGGGCTCCTTCGCGCTGGTGGAGGATTACCTCGGCCAGTTCGCCGCCGAGCGGGGCACCGGCGCCACCCTCAACGCCTGGAGCGTAGGCTGCTCCACCGGCGAGGAAGCCTATTCATTGGCGATGCTGATCAACGAACGGTTCCGTGCCCACGGCAAGGAACTGTTTTACGGCATCACCGGCACCGACATCAGCCTGCCGACGCTGGCCAAGGCGCGCCGTGGGCTGTTTCCCCGGCGCCGCGTGGAACAGATCGACGCGGCGCTGCGCGAGCGGTATTTCAAGGATGCGGACACGCACACCATGCAGGTGGCGGACGGACTGCGCGAACGGGTCTGCTTCGCCCACCTCAACGTGCTGAATCTGGATCAGGCGCCGATGGACGACATGGACCTGATCTTTTGCCAGAACATGCTGATTTACTTCCGCCGCTGGCGGAAACGACAGATCGTTAACCAGCTGGCCGGGCGCCTGGCGCCCGGCGGATTGCTGGTGCTGGGCCCCGGCGAAATCACCGATTGGCACGACCCGCGCCTGGAAAGAGTGCACTTCGCCGATACTCTGGCGTTCCGGCGCCGGCAATGAGAGGCCTGAGTTCCATGGGGGAAAGGGCATGAGCGACCGTCACGACTATCTGGCGCTGGATTGGGTCCGGGGGGAGATTCAGGAAACCCTGAACCAAGCCCAGCAGGCCCTGGAAGCCTTCGTGGACAATCCCAACGATTCCACGCGCATGCGCTTTTGCCAGACCCACCTGCACCAGGTGTGCGGCACCCTGCAGATGGTGGAATTCTACGGCGCCGCTCTGCTCGCCGAGGAAATGGAAAAGCTGGCTCGGGCGCTGGTCGATCAACGTGTCGGCAACGTGGCGGACAGCCAGGAAACCCTGATGCGGGCCATCCTGCAGTTGCCGCCCTACCTGGACCGGGTGGCCAGCAGCCGGCGCGACCTGCCGCTGGTGCTGCTGCCGCTGCTCAACGACTTGCGCGCGGCCCGTGGCGAAGCGCTGTTGTCCGAAACCGCGCTGTTCAAACCCGACCTCCAGCATGCCCAGGGCGCCGGCCGTCTGTCCGACGCGGTGCTCAATGATCCTCGCTTCGCGCAGCTGGCGCGCAAGATACGCCAGATGTTCCAGCTTGCCCTGGTGGGAGTGATGCGCAATGAGGACATGGAGCGCAATCTGGCCTATATGCGCAAGGTGTTCGCCAAGCTCGAGCAGGTCACCGGAGAGGCCGCGCGCGGGCCGCTGTGGCGGATCGCCGACGCCCTGGTGGAAGGGCTGCAGGAAGACGCCATCGCGCTGGGCGCTTCGGTGAAACAAATGCTTGGGCAGATCGACCGCGCCCTGCGTGAGCTGGCCGCCGACGGCGTCGACAGCCTGGAGCGGCCGGCGCCCACCGAGCTGCTCAAAAACCTGCTGTACTACGTCGCCAAAGCCGACCACGACAGCCCCCGCATCCGTGAAGTGCGCGCCGGCTTCCGCCTCGACGACGCGCTGCCGTCGGAAGACCTGGTCAACGCCGAGCGCGAGCGGCTCACCGGCCCGGACTCCATGGCAATGAGCTCGGTGGTCACGGCGTTGTCCGAGGAACTCACCAAGATCAAGGACGCCCTGGAGCAATTCGTTCACCAGGGCGACTCCAACCCGGCCACGCTGGCGCCGGAGGCGATCCGCCTGAAACAGGTGTCCGATACCGTCGCCATGCTCGGCCTCGGCCAGCCCCGCACCCTGGTGGAAGAACAGCTCAAGGTGATGGAGGCGATCGTCGACGGCCGCCGCCCGGCGCACCGCGACACCCTGATGGACGTGGCCGGCGCGCTGCTCTACGTGGAAGCCACCCTGGCCGGGATCGGCGGCGACAACCGCCGGCCGGCCCCGGCCACCGGCGCCGACCTGCCCCGCCATGTGGGCCAGGCCCTGGACGCGGTGCTGCGCGAATGCCGCGCCGGCCTGGAAGAGGCCAAGGACGGCATCATCGAGTTCATCGCCTCGCATTGGGACCACCAGCACCTGAAAACGGTGCCGGACCGTCTCAACGCGGTGCGTGGCGGGCTGGAAGTGGTTCAGCTCGACCGGCCGGCGGACATTCTTCGCCAGTGCGTGCGCTTTATCGAAGAACAGCTGATGGCGGAACAGTCCAAACCGGACTGGCGCAGCATGGATACGCTGGCCGACGCCATCACCTCGGTGGAGTACTACCTGGAGCGTCTCAGCGACGACCCGGAAACCCGCGACGACATTCTCGGCCTGGCCCGCGCCAGCGTCAGCGACCTGGGCTACCCGTTGCCGGAGCCCGCTGACGAGCCGGAATACGAAGAGCCGGAGGACGCCGAGGACGCGACGTTGGATGAACCGCTCGATGAGCCGCCGGTGCTGCTCTCCGACGACGACCACCTGGACGACGATACGCTTCAGACGTCGACCGAAGGGACGGCGCCGGAGCCCGCCGACCAGGGCGGCATCGAGGAACACGACGAAGAGCTGATCGACGACGAAATCATCGAAATCTTCGTCGAAGAAGCCGACGAAGTGCTCCAGGCCCTGGATCAGTATTTCCCGCGCTGGGCGGCCAACACCGGTGACGAAACCGCGCTGGTGGAATTCCGCCGCGCCTTCCACACACTCAAGGGCTCGGGCCGGATGGTCGGCGCCACCACCGTGGGCGAGCTGGCCTGGTCGATCGAGAACATGATGAACCGGGTGATCGACGGCGCCATCAAACCCGACGCCACCCTGATCGAGCTGGTGCGCACCGTGCACGGCCTGATCCCGGAGCTGGTGGACGCCTTCGCCCACCGCCGGCCGATGCCCTACGACGTCTCGCCACTGCAGGAAGCCGCGTTCGCGCTCGCCGATGGCCAACACCTGGACGCGGTGCCACGGATCGACCGCCCCGACACCGAACCCCAACAGCCGGCCGCTCCGCACCAGGACGACGACCCCCTGGCGGATCTGGACGCCTTGGATTTCCAGATCGACGAACCGGTGGATGCCCTCGGCGACGCCGTCGACCCGGTGCTGCTGGACATTTTCCGCAGCGAGGCGGCACGCAATCTTGAGATGGTCCGCGAGTGGCTGGACCAGATCGACCCGGACTTCGCCGAGCACATCCTCGACGACCAGGTGCACCGTGCCCTGCACACCCTGAAGGGCAGCGCCCGCATGGCGGAGATCAACGCCATGGCCGAGCTGGCGGAACCGGCCGAGAAGCTGGTCAAGGAACTGATCAACGGCGGACGCCGCGCCGACGCCGACACCGTGGCGATGATCGACCAGACCCACCGGCTGCTGCACGCCGGCCTGGCGCAACTGCAGGACGGCGCCACACCGGAATTACCCGGCGACGCGCACACCCTGATCGAGCGGCTGGTACAGGCCCGCGAAGCGCTCAACGAGCACCGCGAAGGCGCCGACCCGCATATTCTTTCGGTGTTCCTGTCCGAAGGCATGGACCTGATCATCGACACCGACAACCTGCTGGAACAATGGGCGGAAGAGCCGGGCCACACCGAAGAGCTGGCGCGCCTGCGCGACGAACTGGAGCTGCTGGCCAACAGCGCCCGCACCGCCAACCTGGATGAAATCCACGGCCTGGCCAAGGCCCTGGCCAGCGTCTACTCCGGGGTCAACCAGGGCCGCCTGCCGTTCAGCGAGGCGTTGTTGGAACTGGCGCGCGAAGGCCACGAAGCCCTGATGAACATGATGGACTGTCTCGCCGCCGGCCAGACGGTGCGTCCGGAACTGGGGCTGGTGGACAGCCTGCGTGATCTGGCTGAAACCCCCGGCCCGGACGGCCCCGGCAGCGGCATGCCGGGGCCGGCCGCCGACCTGTCCGATGGCGACCGGGGGGGCGCCGGCGAGAACGACGCCGCGTCGCTGGATCCGGAACTGGTGCTGCTGTTCCTGGAAGAAGCGGAAGACCTGCTGCTCTCGTCCAGCGAACACCTGACCGCCTGGGAACACGGCGAAACCGACAGCCTGGCCGCGCTGCAACGGGACCTGCACACCCTCAAAGGCGGCGCCCGCATGGCCGGCGTCACCGCCGTCGGCGACCTCGCCCACGAGCTGGAAAACCTCTACGAGATGGCCGGCGCCCCGAGCCAGCCGGCCCCCGCGCCCTCGCTGTTCGACGTGCTGCACCGGGGCCACGACCGGCTGGCGGACATGATCGACACGCTGCGCAGCGGCGGTAACCCGGAGCCCGCCCCGGCGGTGATCCAGGCGCTGCGCCAGGCGATGTTGCGCCAGGCGCCGGCCGCCGCATCGCACGCCGACCCGCGCCCGCCGGCGGCGTCCGAGGCGGCGCCCGAAGAGACACAGGGTGATCCCGAGCTGGTGGCGATCTTCCTCGAGGAGGCCCACGACATCCTGGAATCCGCCGGCCGCAGCCTGGAGACCTGGATCACCGACACCGGCAACAGCCTGGAAATTCAGTCCCTGCAGCGGGATCTGCACACGCTCAAAGGCGGCGCCCGCATGGCCGAGGTCCAGCCCCTCGGTGACCTGGGCCATGAACTGGAAACCCTCTACGAAGCGCTGGCCCTGGACCGCCTGCCGGTACAGCCGGTGCTGTTCGACCTGTTGCACCGCTGCCACGACCGGCTGGCGGAGATGGTCGACCAGCTCGCCGCCGGGCAGCCGCTGACCGGCGGCGACGACCTGATCGTCGCGCTGCACGACTATCTGCGCGCCCCGGACGCCTTCACCCTGCCCGCCGCGTCCACCGGCCCGGCGCCGGCACCAGCGCCGTCGGCGCCACCGCCCGCGGCCGAAAACGAACGCGACGCGGTGCTGCCCGACGAGGTCGACCTGGAGATCCTCGATGTCTTCCTGGAAGAAGCCGAGGAACTCTCCGAAATCATCGACGGTTGCCTGGTGTCCTGGCGCGATCACCCGGAAAGCCGGGATTTCAGCGACGACCTGAAGCGGGCCCTGCACACCCTGAAGGGCGGTGCGCGGCTGTCCGGTCTCAATGAGCTCGGGGACATGAGCCACCGGTTCGAGACCCTGATGCACAACCTGGAAAGCCAGCGTCGCGACCCCGACGAGAGCGATTTCCAGGCGATGACGGCGGAGTTCGACGCCCTCAACGAGCGCCTGGTGGAACTGCGCCGGGCGGCGGCCACCCAGCCGCTGCCGGCGCAGCCACCGGCGACCCGGGAGACGCGCCCCGAAACCAGCGCGCAACCCGGCGTTAAACGCGAGGAACGGCGCCCCCAGTCGCAACCTCAGGAAATGGTGCGAGTCGGCGCCGACGTGCTGGAAGCGCTGGTGAACCTGGCCGGCGAGACCTCCATCAACCGGGGCCGGGTGGAACAGAGCATCAGCGAGTTCGGCTTCAACATCGGCGAGATGAGCTCCACCGTGGTCCGCCTGTACGAGCAACTGCGCCGGCTCGACGCCGAAACCGAAGCGCAGATCATGTCCACCTACCAGAAGGGCGTGGACAGCGGTGAAATCGACGGCCGTTTCGACCCGCTGGAAATGGACCAGTACTCGGAACTGCACCAGATCACCAAGCAGCTTTCCGAATCCGCGTCGGATTTGCTCGACCTGAAGAACACCCTGCTGGATCGCACCCGCGACACGGAAACCCTGCTGCTGCAGCAACAGCGCATTAACACCGACCTGCAGGAAAAGCTCATGCGCACGCGCATGGTGCCGTTCTCGCGGCTGGTGCCGCGCCTGCGGCGCATCGTGCGCCAGGTGTCCGGCGAAGTGGGCAAGCGCGTCGCCTTCGATGTGCTCAACCCGGAAGGCGAGCTGGACCGCACCCTGATGGAACGGGTGGTGGCGCCGCTGGAGCACATGCTGCGCAACGCCGTGGACCACGGTATCGAGGACCCGGAACAGCGCCGCGGCGCCGGCAAGGAAGAGAGCGGCCACATCAGCCTGGAGCTGTCCCGGGAAGGCGGCGAAGTGGTGATCACCCTGGCCGACGACGGCAAGGGCATCGACACCGACGCGGTACGCCGCAAGGCCATCGAGCGCGGGCTGATGGCGGAAAACACCCCGTTGCCCGACCACGAAGTCCAGCAATTCATCTTCCACGCCGGCTTCTCCACCGCCAGCCAGGTGACCCAGCTGTCCGGCCGGGGCGTGGGCATGGACGTGGTGGCCAGCGAAATCAAACAACTGGGCGGCTCGGTGACCATCGATTCGCGCCCCGGCCAGGGCACCCGCTTCGTGGTGCGCCTGCCGTTCACCCTGGCCATGAACCGGGCGCTGATGGTGCGCGTCGGCGAGGACGCCTACGCCATCCCGCTGAACCAGATCGAAGGCATCGTGCGGGTCAGCCCCTATGAGCTGAACGACTACTTCCAGGCCCGGCAGGAAGGCGGGTTGCCGGTCTACCGGTACGCCGGCCAGGAATACGACCTGCACTACCTGGGCCGCTTCGTGCACGATGTGGCGCAGCCGCATCTGGACACCCACAGCCAGCCGATGCCGGTGCTGTTGATCCGCAGCGCCGACCACACCGTGGCGCTGGTGGTGGACAACCTGATCGGCTCCCGGGAAGTGGTGGTCAAATCGGTGGGCCCGCAACTGGCCAGCGTCGCCGGCATCAGCGGCGCCACCATCCTCGGCGACGGCGCGGTGGTGATCATTCTCGATATTCATTCGCTGATCCGCGCCGCCCAGGCCCAGCAAGCGGCCCTGCCGGCGGCACCGGAAGCGCTGCCCGCGGAGCCCGAAACGCCGGACTACGACGACGAGCGCCACGTGGCACCGCTGATCATGGTGGTGGACGATTCGGTGACGGTGCGCAAGGTGACCGGCCGCCTGCTGGAACGCAGCGGCTTCGAGGTGATCACCGCCAAGGACGGCATCGACGCCATCGCCACCCTGGAAGAGCACACCCCCGCCGCCATGCTGCTGGACATCGAAATGCCGCGCATGGACGGCTTTGAAGTGGCCACCCACGTGCGCCACGACGAACGCCTCAAGGATGTGCCGATCATCATGATCACCTCGCGTACCGGCGAGAAGCACCGGGAGCGGGCCTTCGACATCGGTGTGAACTGCTATCTCGGCAAACCGTTCCAAGAAGGCGAACTGCTGGTCACCCTGCGCGAGCTGCTCGGCGAAACCCGGGAGACCAGCCACTAATGGCCGCCCCGGGCCGGGTCGGCGTGATCGCCGACGACACCCTGCAGGGGCACCTTCTGGCGGGCGCCATCAAGGGCCAGGGTTATCAGGTGGTGGTCAACACCGACCCGGAACACCTGGAGGCGCGCTGGCTGGCCGCCGACGCCCTGGATCTGTGGGTAGTGGACCTGTCCCGGGAGGACCGCTGGCAGCGATTTCTGGACGGCCTGCTGGAAAACGCCGCCGCGCCGCTGCTGTTCTGCGACGGCCAGGCCCCGGCCCGCACCGCCGACCATTACCCGCGCTGGGAACGGCGCCTGATGACCAAGCTGGTGGGCTACATCGGCGCGCCGGCGCTGGAGGAAAACCTGGCCGCCGTGCCGCAGGCGCCGCTGGCGGCGCCGATCCCCGAGCCCCGCGAGTTCCGTACTCTGGCCGGCGGCACCCTGGCGCAACGGGTCTGGGTGCTGGGCGCCAGCCTGGGCGGCCCGGCGGCGGTGAAACAATTTCTCGACTGCCTGCCGGAACATCTGCCGGTGGCGTTCGTGCTCGCCCAGCACATTGACGGCGGCTTCCTGGACACCCTCTGTCAGGTGTTGCGCCGGGACAGCCCGTTCAGCTGCCAGGTGGCCGGCGACGGCGACCGGCTCGGCCACGGCCGGGTGCTGGTGGCGCCGGTGACGCAAAGCCTGGCGTTCGACACCGACGGCGTGACGCGGCTCACCGGCGACCCCTGGGAAGGCCCCTACGCGCCCTGCATCGACCAGGTGATGAGCAACCTGGCGAAGGGCTTCGGCCACTGCGATGGCGCCATTCTGTTTTCCGGCATGGGCAACGACGGCGCCATCGCCGCGCCCCGGCTGGCCGCCCAGGGCGCCGCCATCTGGGCGCAATCGGCGGACAGCTGCGCGGTCAGCAGCCAGCCGGATTCGGTACGCGAAACCGGCTGCGTCGGGTACAGTGGCACACCGGAACAACTGGCGCGGCAATTGGTCGACCGAGTGCGCCGGGAGGTGGCCGATACGGCCGTGGTTTCCGGCGAACCCAGAATAAGTTGAGGAAGTCGCATGTCCGAGGCGCAAATTCCCGAGTTCCTGCCCAGCCTGCTGATTCCGATGAACGGCCGGCCCTGGCTGATCCCCAACATCGTGGTGGCGGAAGTGATCCCGCTGCGTCAGCCGGACCGGCCGGGGCACGGCCCGGAGTGGCTGCTCGGCTGGATCAACTGGCGTGAGCAGGACCTGCCGCTGATCTCCTACGAAAAGCTGAACGAGTCCGGCCAGGTGAACATCGGCCCGGACGCCCGTATCGCGGTGATCAATACCGTCTCCGGCGTGTCCCGTTTTTACGCCGTGGTGGTGCAGGGGATTCCCCGCCTGCTGCGCGTGGACAAAGGCGACCCGGTGGAAGAACCCGGCGACACCGGCCCGGCGGAAGCCATGTACGTTCAGGTGGGCGGCGACCTGGCGGTGATCCCGGACCTGGACGCGGTGGAAGGCGCCGTCGCCGGACTGTCGCGATGACCGACTGGGCGCGCCTGGAACAGCTGGCGGCGGAGCGGCCCCACGACGGGCGGCGCTTTATCAACCGCTACCCCACACCGCACCACGGCCTGCGTGATTTCCTGCGCTGGCAGCGCGAGAGCGGCGGGCGCTTTCCGCGCCGCCAGCCGTTTCCGCTGCGCCGACCAGACCCGGCGGAGCTGACGGCGCCGGCGCCGCGCCCGCGCTTCACCTGGATCGGCCACGCCACCTACTTGATTCAATATCAAGGCTGGAACCTGCTCACCGACCCGGTGTTCGCCGAGCGCTGCTCACCGCTGTCGTTCGCCGGCCCCAAACGCGCCGTGGCGCCAGCGCTGCGCATTGACGAGCTGCCGCCGATTCACGCCGTGCTGGTCTCGCACAATCACTACGACCACCTGGACCGCGCCGCCGTGGACGCCCTCAATCGCCGTTTCGGCGACCAGGTGCTCTGGTTCGCCCCCACCGGCGTGGGCGCCTGGTTGCGCCGGCGCGGCATCGACCGGGTGGTGGAACTGAGCTGGTGGCAACATCACCGGGAAGCGGACGTGGACGCGTTCTGCGTACCGGCCCAGCATTTCAGCGGTCGCGGCGCCCGTGACCGCAACCGCACGCTGTGGTGCGGCTGGCGGCTCAACTGGCCAGACTTCAGCCTGATGTTCGCCGGCGACACCGGCTACGCGCCGGTATTCCAGGAAATCGGCGAGGTGCTGGGGCCGGTGGACGCGGCCCTGCTGCCGATCGGCGCCTACGCGCCGCGCTGGTTCATGGCACCGGTGCACATCAACCCGGATGAGGCGGTGCGCATCCATATCGATCTGCGCGCCCGCCAGTCCCTCGCCATGCACTGGGGCACCTTCGTGCTCACCGACGAGCCCCTGGATGAGCCGCCCAAGGCCCTGGCCGCCGCCCTGGCGCGCCATGGCGTGGCGGCGGACGCTTTTCGGGTGCCGGGGCATGGCGATACCCTGACCTTGAATAGCCTCTGAGCGCGCATTGGGAGGAGCCGCGACCATGAAGACGCAACCTGGACGACGCCTTTGGTGGCTGATCCGCTTGATCTCCTGGCTGCCGCTGCCGCTGGCCGCCGGTCTGGGCGCGGTGCTCGGGGACCTGATCACCCGGGTACCGTTACGCTATGCCAGCGCCTACCGGGTGGTGCTGATCAACCTGCTGGCCACCCAACCGGGTATCGGTTTGCACCAGGCGCGCGCCATCGGCCGGCAAAGCCTGCGCGAGCTGGGCCGCTCGTTCTGCGAATTCGCCCACGTATGGAGCCGCCCGATCGAAGAAACCATGGCGCGGATCAGCCGCATTCATGGTGAGCAGGAATATCTGGACGCCTGCGCCAGCGACCGGCCGGTATTATTGCTCTCGCTGCACCTGGGCAGCTGGGAGACCATGAACCCCTACTTGGGCGGTCAGGGCACCACCATCATGTATCAGCCGCATCCGGCGACGCTGGTGGACGAGCTGGTCAAGCAGGCCCGCGAGCGCAGCGGCTGCCGCCTGATCCCCACCAACAACCAGGGCGTCAAACACGGCCTGGCGACGCTGCGGGCCGGCGGTACTCTGGCGCTGCTCGCCGATCACAACCCCGGTAACCGCAGCAACCCCTACGCCCCCTTTTTCGGCCACCCGGTGCCGACCCCGGCCCTGGTCGGCAAGCTGGTGCAGCGTTTCCGGCCGCGCGTGTTCCTGGTGTCCTGCTATCGGGGCGAGGGCGGCATCAAAGATGTGGAAATGCACTTCAAGCCGATTCCGGAAATAGAGAGCGCCGCGGACACGGACGCCCTGTTGAGCGCCATGAACCAGGCCCTGGAAGATTCCATTCAGAGCAACCTGTGCCAGTACCAGTGGACCTATAAGCGCTTCAAATGGCGCCCCGACGGCCGGCGGCTGTGGTACCGCCAGTCTTACCCGCTGCTGCGCCGCGCCGCCCGTGGCGAGGACAGTGCGTCCCTCGGCCTGGCGCCGGACACCACCCCGAAACCTTGATCCGGAGACACCGCCCGCATGCCGATTGAAAAAGACAAAGTCGTCACTCTGCACTACACCCTGATCGACGCCGACAACGACCTGGCCCTGGAAAAAAGCGGCGCCGACGCGCCGATGGTCTACCTGCACGGCGCCGGCAACATCCTTGCCGGCCTGGAGCAGGCCCTGGAAGGGAAGGACGGCGGCGACCGGCTGACCGTCTCCCTGGACCCGGAGCAGGCCTACGGCCGCCGCGACGAATCGCTGCGCCAGCGCCTGTCGGCCAAGTACCTCAAGCACGCCGGCAAGCTGAAGCCCGGTAAGATCGTGCGGGTGCAAACCGAGCAGGGGCCGCGCATGGTCACGGTGCTCAAGGTGGGGCTGAAAACCGTGGATGTGGACGCCAACCACCCGTTCGCCGGGCGCCCGCTGCGCTTTGAGCTGGAAGTGATCGACGTGCGTGATGCGGACGCGGACGAGAAAGCCCACGGCCATGTGCACGGGCCTGGCGGCCACGCTCATTGAGCGCGCGCTGTCACCGCGTCATCACAGGTAATGCCGCCCTGGTAGTGCTACTGTTAGCGGCTATTCAAACAATGCGGGGCGACACACCATGCCGGAATACAGCTACTGGATTATCTTCGGGCTGATCCTGATCATTGGCGAGTTCGTGGTCTCCGGCCTGGTCTTGATTTTCCTCGGGCTGGCGGCGGTGATCGTGGGCAGCCTGGCCTATTTTGGCCTGATCAACGACCTCACCTGGGAAATTACCCTGTTCGCGGTGCTCAGTCTGGTGCTGCTGGCCGGCGCCCGGCGCTTCCTGCGTAACTGGCTGTTCGGCAAGGAAACGCAGGGCCGCACCAGCGACGACAGCGCCGGCCTGGTGGGCGGGCGCGCCACCGTGGAGGCGGACTTCGTCAACGGTATTGGCGCGGTGCGCTACCGGGGCGCCCGCTGGCAGGCCCAATCGGACCAGGCTCTCAAGACCGGCCAGATGGTTCGCATCAGTAAGCACGAAGGACTCTGGCTCACGGTTCAGGCCTGGTCCGATACCTCTTCTTCCACGAACCCCGAAAAGGACTCTGAACAATGATGGGACTCATTATTCCCGCCCTGCTTGCACTGGCGGTGATCACTCTGCTGTTCATGACGGTACGCATCGTGCCGCAACGGCAGATTTACGTGGTGGAACGGCTGGGCAAGTACCGCACCTCCCTGGAGGCCGGCCTGCACATCCTGATGCCCTTTATCGACCGCGTCGCCTACCGGCACTCGCTTAAGGAAATCGTCCGTGACGTGCCCCGCCAGAGCTGTATCACCAAGGACAATATCGAAGTGTCCGTGGATGGCGTCATGTACTTGCAGGTGGTGGACGCCAAGGCGGCCAGCTACGGGGTCGACGACTATGTGATGGCGTCGCAGCAACTGGCACAGACCACCCTGCGTTCAGTGATCGGCAAGATCGACCTGGACAAAACCTTCGAAGAGCGCGGCGAAATCAACATGGAAGTGGTCAAGGCCGTGGACGAAGCCGCCCAGCCCTGGGGCGTGAAAGTGCTGCGCTACGAAGTGGCGGACATCAATCTGCCGGTCTCGATCAAGGACGCCATGGAGAAACAGGTGCGCGCCGAGCGGGAACGCCGCGCCGTGGTGGCCGAGTCCGAAGGCGACCGCCAGGCCGCAATCAACCGTTCCGAAGGTGATCGCCAGGCGGCCATCAACCGCTCAGAGGGTGAAAAGCAGGAGATGATCAACATTTCCGAAGGCGAAAAGCTCAAGCAGATCAACGAAGCGGAAGGCCGTGCCCGACAGATTGAGCTGCTGGCCCAGGCCACCGCCACCGGCCTGCGCGAAGTGGCCCTGGCGGTCAAGGAAGACGGCGGCGACGAAGCAGTCAGCCTGCGTATCGCCGAGCAATATGTGTCCGCGTTCGAAAAACTGGCCAAGGAATCCACCACCCTGCTGCTGCCTTCCAACCTCAGCGATGTGGGCGGCACCGTGGCCGGCCTGCAGAAAATCCTCAAAAAGATCGACGTCACCGCGCCTTGATCGACCCCTTCAAGGCCGCTCGCGCGGCCTTGAAATACTCCCTCGCGCCATGCCTTGCGTTTCCCCTCACCATCAAAGGTTACTTTCAGCCAAGGTCGTTCTCCATGCCACATCATTTCGAAAACGCCGAAGGTCTTTGCCAACAGCCCGACGCGGAAACCCAGCGCTATCTGTTCAACCAGACCATGCTGCGGATCAAGAACCCCAAAGCCAGCCTCGACTTCTACACTCGGGTACTGGGTATGCGCCTGGTGCGCAAACTGGATTTCCCGGAAATGAAATTCAGCCTGTTTTTCCTCGCCTATCTGGACGACGAAGAAGCCGCCCGGGTGCCCGAGAATAACGCCAAGCGGCTCACCTATACCTTCGGCCGCGAAGCCATGCTGGAGCTGACCCACAACTGGGGCAGTGAGAACGACCCGGATTTCCACTACCACAACGGCAACGACGCGCCCCAGGGCTTCGGCCATATCGGCGTCACCGTGCCAGACGTGTACGCCGCCGCCGAAAGGTTTGAGGCCCTCGGCGTGCCGTTCGTAAAAAAACCGGACGCCGGCAAAATGAAAGGCCTTGCCTTTATCAAAGACCCGGACGGCTATTGGATCGAAATCATCCAGGCCGACATGATGGAGAAGCAGCAGAAAGGTTGAGCTTACTTGTGGGCAAGGGCCTTGTGGGAGCGGGCCCCGCCCGCGAAAGGGAGCGAAGCTCCCGGCAGGATGCCAAAGACTTTTCTAACGACAGCACCAACAGCCTCTCTGGGATCCTGCCGGCCGGCAAAGCCGGCCTTTCGCTTGCAAGGCAAGCTCCCACAACCCTGGCTCCGTAGAAAGGTTCGGCGCCAGCGATAACCCGGAGCGCCGGAATCTCCGCACTGAGCGGGTCTGTGTTCTGCCCTTCCGGGACCCTGGAGAACAGGACGTTCGACAGGGAGTCTACAGGGATGTATTCACGACGTTCCCGGAAGGGCAGAACACAGACCCGCGCCCCCTGCTGGAGAGCCCAGCCCCTGGATTAAAGCTCCGGTGTGAACGTCGGCGCGACCCGCGGCTGGAACTGCTCCTGATAGGCGTACGCCAGCTTGATCAAGGTTTCCTCATCAAATTCGCGCGCCAGCATTTCCATACCCACGGGCATCGCCGGGTCCAGATCGTTCGCCATTCCCGCCGGCATTGATAAAGCCGGAAACAACGAGAACGGGCTCAGGCGATTGTTGCTACCGGCGGAGGGGCTACCACCCAAATCACCCGCCAGGCCGGTAATGCCCGGGTAGACCAAAACGTCGTAAGGCTGGCCAAGCGGCGTACCGGCGGCGTCGACGTTATCCAGTGCGCGCACCAGCCGTTCACGCACGAACACCGGACGCTCAATGGTGTTCTTATCATAAACCGCCTGCTGGTCTTCGGTGAGGTTGTTCAGGTCGACTTCACCACGGCCTTCCAGACTGCGCTGGTTACGGTCCAGATAGCCGCCGCTGGCGACCAGGTCGTCGTAGTCCAGCAGGTGGCCGTCCATGGTGTTCGGCCAGGCGTTAAGGTATGCCTCCAGATCGTGGCGGAATTCGTAACTGGACATGGACCGGTAATCACCAAGGATCGTCGCCAGATCATCAATGGTCACGTCTTCAACGATGGCGCCGGCCGCCTCCATATTCGCAATGGCCTGATCCATCACCGCAAGCACCGTCTCGTTATCACCGAACAACTCCCGGACAACGCCGATGCGCGCGCCGTTCAAGCCATCCTTATCCAGAAACGCGGTATAGGTTTCCGGTACGCCGGTGACCGCCTGGTATTCCACTTCGTTGTTGATCAGGCGGGCGTTGATTTCAAAGCTGACCCGCTGGTTGCTGGCCGGCGAGGTATCGAAACCCACCATGGCGTCCATCATCACGGCGCAATCTTCAACCGTCCGGCACATCGGGCCGCCGGTGTCCTGCCAGGTGGCCAGGGGCATGATGCCGTCCAGGCTGACCAGGCGAAGGCTGGGCCGAATACCCACCAAACCATTGAGCGCGGAGGGCACCCGTATCGAACCCCCGGTGTCACTGCCGGTTCCCAGCAACGCCAGACTGGCGCCAATGGCGGTGCCGGTGCCCGTGGAGGACCCACCGGAGCCTTTGGTTAGATCGTAGGCGTTCTTAACCAGACCGCGCACCGAGCTTTCACCGCGGAAGCCAAACGCGAATTCGTCCATGTTCGCCTTACCCAGAACAATGGCGCCGGCATCACGCATCTTGCGCACCGTATAGGCATCGCGGGTGGGTTGGTTGTACTGAAAGGCCAGCGCCCCGCCGGACGTCGGCATTTGTGCCGTGTTGAAGTTGTCCTTGGGAAGAATCGGCACGCAGTAGAGGGGGCCGTCGATGCCGGTCACGGTGAAGTTCAGGTCTTTCTCACGCGCCTCAATAATCGCTTCGGGGTTAATAGCCACGACACTGTTCAATTCAGTCAAGGAGCCGGCATCGTCGTAAGCATGGATACGGTCGATGTACCCCTGAACCACGTCTTCGCAGGTAGCGCCTCCGCTTTCCAAAGAGGCATGCAGCTCGGCGATCGTCGATTCAACAAAAGAAAACGCCACACCATCGCCATCGGACGGCAGTGTGCCCGCTTCGTCGGAGGAAGACGATGAGCCGCCGCAACCGCTAAGCAGCGCCGCGAGCACCGCGGAGCCCACCAGTAATTTGGGATCAAACATGAAAATTCCTCAGGCAAAATCAAGACAAGGCACTCCATGTCGGAGGCCGTAAAACACAACAGAAGCGCAGGCGTCCGGGCAGAAGATCGGAAACGCCTGACGCAAATGCATCAAGAAACATGCCAGAGTTTGGAAAGGCTTTGACCGCAAGGAGTTACAGAGAGAAGAGTGTTTTTACAGGCAATAAAACAGGCAAATACGGTTGTATTCTGGTGCACGGCCTGCCCCTTTGGGAGGCCCCGATCAGCGTATCAGCGTCCACAGCGACGCGAGCAACGCCACCGGCGCCGTTTCCGCGCGCAACACCCGCTCGCCGAGCGCAAAGCCAAGAAAGCCGGCCTCTTGGGCGGCCGCCAGTTCGTCGTCGGAGAAGCCACCCTCAGGACCGGTGAGCAAGGTGATGGCGGTCGCATCGCGCACCGCGGCGGCATCAAGCGGACGCTCGCCGGGGTGCGCGATCAACCTCAGGCCTTGCGCCTGATCGACGAAGGTTTTCAGCGGCAGAACACCGTCCACCGCCGGCGGACGGTTGAGGCCGCATTGTTCGCAGGCGCTGATTGCCACTTGCCGCCAGTGCTCCAGTTTTTTGCTTTCACGCTCGCCCTTGAGCCGCACTTCGGTGCGCTCGCTCTCCAGTACCCGAATCGCCGCGGCGCCCATTTCCACCGCTTTCTGAATCGCGAAGTCCATGCGGTCTCCCTTGATCAAGGGCAGGCCCAGCGTTACCGGGCGCGGCGCGGTACGGTCGATATCCAAAAAGGTGTCCGGCACCACGGCGACGGTTTTCTTGTCCACCGCTTCAATCGTGGCGGACCATTCACCGCCTTCCCCATTGAACAGGGTGAGGGCGTCGCCAGGGCGCATGCGCAGCACCTTGCCGATATGATGGCTGGCGTGCGGGCCCAGCTCGGCGGGCCGGCCGGCCTGGAAGCGTTGCGGGTCAAAGAAGCGACGGCTCATGGGTTTCGGTCCTGGTCAGCGGGGACGAAGCAGGCGTGAAAGGCTAACATAGGCGACCGTTGATTCACCCGACAGAGACTCCGAACCCATGGGCGAAATGATTCCGGCCGCCTTCCAGCCGCCGGGCTGGCTACGCTCGGCGCATTTGCAGACAATGTGGTCGACCTTCTTCCGGCGTCCCGAGCCACTCACCCGGCGCCGGGAAACCCTGCCGCTGGCGGACGGCGACCATCTGCTGCTGGATTGGGCCGGCCCACCACCGGGACCGGGGGCCTTGAGAGTGTTGTTGCTGCACGGCTTATCCGGTTGCAGCGACTCCCACTATATTCGCGGCACCCAGGCGCAGCTGGCGGCGCTGGGCATCACCTCGGTGGCGATCAATTCGCGCGGCGCGGCGGCGCCCAACGACACCGCGCTGTGCGCCCATGCCGGCGAGATCGCGGACCTGGACGCGGCGATTCAGGCGCTGCGCCAGCGCGACCGGCACGGCCCGCTGATCGCCATGGGCGTGTCCCTGGGCGGCAGCCGCGTACTCAACTGGCTGGCGCGGGCGGACGACGGCTCGCTCGACGCGGCGGTGGCGGTCTGCAGCCCGCTGCGCCTGGATCTGTGCGCCAACCGTATGGACCAGGGGCTGTCGCGGATCTACCGCCGTCATCTGATCAGCAATCTGCTGGCCACGCTGCGACGGCAGCGGCGTCATCTGGAGCAAGTCGCCCCGGCGCAGGCCGAGCGTCTGGCGGCACTCAACCTGCGCGGCATCAAGTCGTTCTGGACCTTCGACGAGCGAGTGATCGCACCGCTCTACGGTTTTCGCGGGGCCGCCCACTATTACGCCGAGGCGTCCGCCGGGCCGCGCCTGCAGGCGATCCGCACGCCGACCCTGGTGATCCAGGCCGAGGACGACCCTTTCATGACCCCGGCGATGCTGCCCACACGCGACGAGCTGGGTCCCGGCGTCACCCTGGAGCTGTCCTCCGGCGGCGGCCATGTGGGCTTCGTCGGCGGCCGGCCCACTAATCCGGAATACTGGCTGGAGCAACGCCTGGCCGCGTTCGCCAGCGGCTTCCTGCCCGGCTAAGCCGCCGCCAAAAACCAGGTAAGCAGCGCCCCCAGCCCACCGGCGACCAGCAGCGCGGCGGCCGACAGCGGCCAGTTCCATCGCAACGCGCCGATCCGCGCCGGATAACCGGTGAGGCGCTCCAGCAACAGGGCGTTGGCGGAATAGGGCGTGCCGGCAATAGTCACGCCCCAGCCGCACACCATCGCCAGCGCCAGGCCCAGGGCGGCGCCGTGCGGCCAGATGGGCGCCAGCACGCCACCCACCAGGGCGCCGGTGACAATCGGATTGAACCCGGCCAGCCCGGCGCCGAAGAACAGCCAGGGCACCAGCAAAGCGGCCAGCGGATAACCCCAGGCCGGCAACCCGAAGTCGGCGCCCAGCCCACGGGCGGCGAAGGTACTCACCAGCGCCCCCAGGAAAGCCGAACCACCGACAATCACGAGCTCGTTGGTAACCAGCGCCAGCGACGGCAGCGCCGGGCGGTGGCCCCGCCATCGTTCCGCCAGCAGCCCGAGCCCCACGGTGGCCAGACAGCTCAAGGTCACCGCCCGCGAATAGCTGAGCCCGGCCAGACCACTTAACCCGAACGTGGCCAGGCAGATGCCGCCAATGATGACGGCGAACCGCAGCCAGGGGGCCAGCCCCGGGGAGGGCGCCGGCCCGGCGTCGGCGACGGCCGGCTCGGGATCACGCAAAAGCACGCCGCCCAGCAGGTACAGCAAGGCCAGCGGCAGGCTGCAGGCGATCAACTGCCAACCGGGCAAATCCGGCAGGAAGGTGAGGGTGACCACCACCGAAATCGACAACGGCGAGCAGATCGGCGAGGCACCAAAGCCGCGCAGGGTGGCGCGGGCGGCGTTGCGGGTCACGGCGGAATCGCCACGCTCGCTGATGCGGCCGCCCACCAGAGCCCCGACCACGCCCACCGAACCAAAATTGAGAGGCACCGACAAAAAAGCCGTGCCCAGGGTAAGACTGAAATAGCGCCCCATCGGCCGACCCGCAAACAAGCTGCCGGAGATCCGGCCCAGGTCCGGAAAGCGGCCCAGCACCGAGGACAACAACATCACGGTGAGAATCAGCGCGGTCAGCCGGGTCATGGCGTCGGCGGCGTCGATCAGCACCGCCGGGCCGTCGGGCAACGCCAGCACGGCGGCGACCACCACCAGCACGAAGATCACCTTCGCCATTCGCCGCAGGTCGCCCCAGCCCAACAGAATCGCCGCAAACACCGCAGCGGCGCCCACCACACCGGCCCCCGGCAGCGGCGCCAGCACCCCCGCCGCCAGCGCCAGCCAGGCCAGCGCCGAGCGAGGCCCGGCCAGGGCAGTGACCGGCGCCGTCATGCGCGCCGCGCCGGCGGCGCCTCCGCCGCCGCGAACAGCAGGTCCATGGTGGTGTCGCCGGTGCGGAACTCCTGCTTCATGGCGTCCAGATGATCGAGCGCCTCGCCGCGCAGGTAAGGCGCCTCCAGACAGATAATCTGGTAGATGCCCTGACGCAGCAGGGTGCGGTCCAGCGCCTCGTCGCCGGTGGCGTCCGGGTTCAGGCCGTGGGTAAAACCGGGCCACGACGCCGCCAGCACCCAGGTGTTGACCAGCAGGCCGCGCAGCTCTTCGTCACTGGCCTCGATCAGACCGCTGTCGCGCAGGCTGCGGTAGATCACCAGGCCGCGCTCCAGGCTATCCTGGACGAACACCTTGTAGCGGCGGCGCAACTCCGTGTCCTGGTGGAGAAAGTGGGCCAGGTCCCGGTGCAGGAAACGGGCCTGCCACATGGATTCCAGGATGCCCTCGAAATAGCGCATTTTGTCCTGCCAGGTGAGCGGCCCTTCCGGCACCGTCAGCAGATCGCGGATCTGCTCCTGGTAGCGTCCGAACAGCGCCGCCACGATGGCCGCCTTGTTGCGGTAATGGTAGTACAGGTTACCCGGGCTGATGCCCAGGCCCTCGGCGATGTGGTTGGTGGTGACGTTGCGCTCGCCGGCGCGGTTGAACAGGTTCAGGGCGGTATCCAGGATGCGCGTTTTCGTGTCGGTCATAACGGGCCAAATCAAAGCGTACTGCGGGGACGATGAAACAGTCTGTTGACTCCTAGAGTAATTACTCTAAAAATCGAGGACAGTCTAATAAACAAACGCCCAGGGAGGCGCATTATGGTCGCCGAGATCAAAGAACTCCAAACCGAGCATGCGCAGATCGAGCGCATGAAGCGCATATTCGCCGCCCAGAAAGCGGCGTACCGCCGCCAGCCCTACCCCACCGCCGAGCAACGCCATGAGCATATTCAGCAGCTCAAACCGATGCTGCTGGACAATATGGACGCCTGGGTGGAGGCGCTGAACGCCGACTTCGGCAACCGCTCCGCCGATGAAACCAAGCTGGCGGAAATGCTCACCAGCGTGGAAGGCATCAAGTACCACGCCAAGCATCTGAACAAATGGATGAAGCCGTCCAAACGCAAGGTCGGCGCCGCCCAATGGCCCGGCAAGGTGTGGGTGGAATACCAACCGCTGGGCGTGGTGGGCATCATCGTGCCCTGGAACTACCCGCTGTATCTGGCCATCGGCCCGATGCTGGCAGCGCTGGCCGCCGGCAACCGGGTGATGATCAAGATGAGCGAGTCGACGCCGCGCACCGGCGAACTGCTCGAGGAACTGATCGGCAAGACCTTCGCCGAGGATCACGTGGCCGTGGTCAACGGTGAAGTGGACGTGGCGGCGGCGTTCTCCAGCCTGGCGTTCGACCACCTGTTGTTCACCGGCTCCACCACCGTGGGCAAGCACATCATGCGCGCCGCGGCGGAAAACCTGACGCCGGTGACCCTGGAGCTGGGTGGCAAGAGCCCCTGCATCATCGGCGAGGATTTCCCGATGAAGGACGCGGTGGAGCGCATCGCCTTCGGCAAATGCCTGAACAGCGGCCAGACCTGCGTGGCGCCGGACTACATCATGGTGCCGGAAAAGCGGGTGCGGGAATTCGTCGACGCCTGGAAAGCCCAGGTCACTGAACTCTACCCGACGCTGCGCGACAACCCGGACTTCACCAGCATCATCAACGAGCGCCAGTACCGCCGCCTGAACGGCTATCTGGACGACGCCCGTGAAAAAGGCGCCGAGGTGATCACCATCAACCCGGGCGACGAAAACCTGGAGGGCAGCCGCAAGATACCCCACACCCTGGTGCTCAATGTCACCGACGAGATGAAGATCGCCGAGGACGAAATCTTCGGCCCGCTGATGCTGGTGGTGCCGTACAAGACCCTCGACGACGCCATTGATTACGTCAACGACCGGCCGCGCCCGCTGGCGCTGTACTACTTCGACTGGAACGCCCGCAACGGCGAGCATGTGCTGCACCACACCCATTCCGGTGGCGTCTGCCTGAACGACACCATCACCCAGGTGGGCGTGGACGACATGCCGTTCGGCGGGGTGGGCCCCTCCGGCATGGGTCACTACCACGGCCCGGAAGGTTTCCTCACCTTTTCCAAGGCGAAGGGCGTGTACAAGAAGGGCAAGATGAACGCCACCAAGCACATTCTGCCGCCCTACGGCCGTGGCATGCATAAGTTTATCTACAAGTTCATGTTGAAATAAAAGCGGCTGAAATAAACGACGCCCCCGTTCGCAAGCAGGGCGGGGACGGTCCGCCAGCCAACAACAAAAAACAGGCCAGCTGAGGACCCACACAATGAATCAGCAACCCCCTTCCGGCCACGGCGGTGGCGACCGCCGTGGTGTCGACCGGCGTGGTTTTCTCAAACTCGGTGTCTGGGGCGGGGCGGCGCTGGCCGTCGGCGCCGGCGCCACCACGCTGCTCACCGGGTGCAGCTCGGACCCGGGCCCGGCGAGCGGTTACAAACACCTTCGCGACAAGGACGTCACCCTGCTGCGCCCGCTGATGGCGCCGCTGCTCGGCGGCGGCCTGGACGCGGTGGAGGGCGCCGGGCCGGACCAGGCCCTGCAGGCCTTTGACCGTCTGCTGCAGGGCGGCACCGACGGCCAGCGCGGTCAGCTGTTCCAATTGCTCGACCTGCTGCAACTGGGCGCGGCGCGCTGGTGGATCACCGGCACCTGGACCCACTTCGAAGAGCAGAGCGACGCGCAATTGCGTGAAACGCTTTCCCAATGGGCCAACAACGACGGCAGCTTCCCCAAGCTCGCCTTCAAGGGCCTGACCCAGCCGATCGTGATGGCCTGGTACGTCACCCCGGAAGCGGGCCGCACCACCGGTTACCCCGGCCCGCCAATGGTCGGGTCCGGCACCGCCAGCGCCTGACAACGCCCGTTCCCACACCAAAACAATAAGGAGCCGGGTCATGCAGGACCTGTCCACGCTTAAGATTCAAAACATCGCCGACCCCTGGGACAACGCCGGGGAAAAATGGAACCTGATCGACGGCGCCACCGTCAGCGACGACCGCACCCTGGAAGCCGATGTGGTGATCATCGGCACCGGCGCCGGCGGCGGGGTCAGCGCGGAGATACTCAGCGCCGCCGGCCTCAAGGTGATCCTGGTGGAGGCCGGGCGCCTGACCAGCTCCCGGGATTTTAATCTCAACGAAGGCGACGCCTACCGGCAGCTGTATCAGGAGGGCGCCATGCGCGCCACCAAGGACGGCGCCATCACCATTCTGCAGGGCCGCACCGTGGGCGGCACCACCGTGGTCAACTGGACCTCCAGCTTCCGCACCCCCAAGGAAACCCTGAACCACTGGCGCGACCGCTTTGGCGTCGACAACACCAGCCGCGCGGACCTGGACCCCTATTTCCAGCGCATGGAAGAGCAGCTCGGCATCGAGCCTTGGGCGATGCCCGCCAACGCCAATAACGACGTGATCAAACGCGGCTGCGAAAAGCTCGGCTGGGACTGGTCGGTGATTCCGAGAAACGTGCGCGGCTGCTGGAACATCGGCTACTGCGGCATGGGCTGCCCCACCAACGCCAAGCAGTCGATGCTGGTGACCACCCTGCCCGCCGCCATGGACGCCGGCGCCACCCTGATCCACAGCGCCCGCGCCGACAAGCTGGTGCACGACGGCACCCGGGTAAGCGCGGTGCAGGTCACGCCCCTGGGCCATGACCGCAACCCCACCGGCGCCAAGGTGACCTTGAAAGCACCCACCATCATCGCCGCCGGCGGCGGCATCCAGACCCCGGCGCTGCTGCTGCGCTCGGAGGTGCCGGACCCGGACGGCCGGGTCGGCAAGCGCACCTTCCTGCATGTGACCAGCTTCGCTTTCGGTCGCTACGACCGGGAGATCACCCCCTACTACGGCGCGCCCCAGTCGCTGCACTCGGACCAGTTCACCTTCACCGGCGGCGTGGACGGCCCGATCGGCTACAAGCTGGAGATGATGCCGCTGCACCCCGGCCTCACCGGCGCCCTGCTGGGCGGCTTCGGTAAAGAGGCCCGCGAGCACATCACCGCGCTGCCCAACACCGCCGCCTCCATCGCCCTGTTGCGCGACGGCTTCCACGAGGAAAGCCCCGGCGGCACCGTGGAACTGCGCGACAACGGCGAACCGGTGCTCGATTACCCGGTCACGGAATACCTGCTCGACGGCGCCCGCCGCAGCCTCTACACCCAGGTGGAAATGCAGTTCGCCGCCGGCGCCCGGGCGGTGCGGCCCGGCCATATTCGCGCGCCGTTCTACACCAGCTGGGCCCAGGCCCGCGAGGCCATGGCGGGGCTCAGTTACAAGGCGCTGGACGTGCCGCTGGGCAGCGCCCACGTGATGGGCGGGTGCCCGATGGGCGACGAGCAGCACGGCCTGGTGGACGCCCAAGGGCGCTACCGGCACCTGGAAAACCTGTATGTGTTCGACGGCTCCGTATTCCCCACCAGCCTGGGGGTTAATCCGCAGTTGAGCATCTATGGGTTGAGCGCGCGCAACGCCACGGCTCTGGCGGAACGGCTGCGGGCCTGAATCGTAAACCCAGTTGCGTTATGCTTGGCGCCCGATCTCTGGAGAAAGCGAGCCGAGCATGACCAATCGTGTTGTTTATCCGGGCACATTCGACCCCATCACCAATGGCCACAAGGACCTGATCGAACGGGCGGCCAGCATGTTCGACGAAGTGGTGGTGGCCATCGCCGCCAGCGAAAAGAAAGGCCCGCTGTTCTCCCTGAACGAGCGGGTCAAGCTGGTTGAAGACAGCATCGGCCACCTGGACAACGTCAAGGTGACCGGCTTTTCCAAGCTGCTGGCCCATTTCTGCCGGGACCAGGAAGCCAACATCCTGCTGCGCGGCCTGCGCGCGGTGAGCGACTTCGAGTACGAATTCCAGCTCGCCAATATGAACCGCCAGCTGGCGCCGGAACTGGAAACCGTGTTCCTCACGCCGGCGGAACATCTGTCCTTCATTTCCAGCTCCCTGGTCCGCGAGATCGCTCTGCTCGACGGCGATGTGCGTAATTTCGTGCCGCCCCATGTGGTGGAAGCCCTGGAATTGAAGAAGCAGCAGCGGGGCGGCTGACCGTTTCCCGACCCTGAACCCCGTTCGCCACAAGGAGGCCGCCATGCGCTGGTTTTTCCCGCTTTTGTTGCTGTTCGCCGTCACCGCCCAGGCCGCCGGACCGGGCAAGGCGGCGATCGCCAGTGCCCACCCGCTGGCCACCGATGCCGGCTTCCAAATACTCGAGCAAGGCGGCAACGCCTACGACGCGGCGGTGGCGGTGGCGGCCGCGCTGGCGGTGGTCGAGCCCTACTCCGCCGGCATGGGCGGCGGCGGCTTCTGGCTGCTGCACCGTGAAAAAGACGGTCTGCAGACCATGCTCGACGCCCGCGAAACCGCCCCGGCGGCGGCCACCGAGGACATGTACCAGGACCAGGACGGCCAGGTGGTGCGCGACCGCGCCGTCAACGGCCCCCTGGCGGCGGGCATCCCCGGCCAGGCGGCGGCCTTCGCCTATCTCGCCGAGCACTACGGCACGCTGCCCCTGAAGACCACGCTGGCGCCGGCCATTGATCTGGCGCGCCGGGGCTTCGAAGTGGAGGACCACTACCGGGCGCTGGCCGGCTACCGGAAAGACGTGCTCAACCGCTACCCCACCGCCGCCTCGGTGTTCCTGGATCAGGGCGAGATACCGGCCAACGGCACCGTTATCCGGCAACCGGATCTGGCGCGGACACTGGAGGCCCTGGCCGAGCAAGGCCGTGACGGTTTCTACCAGGGGCCGGTGGCGAAACAACTGGTACGCGGGGTGCGCGACGCCGGCGGCATCTGGACAGAACAGGACCTGAACAACTATCGGGTCAAGGAGCGGGCACCGGTGGTCGGGCACTTCCGAGGCGCCCGCATCGTGAGCGCGCCACCGCCCTCCGCCGGCGGCATCGTCATGCTGGAAGCGCTGAATATTCTCAATGAATTCAATGGCGGAGAGATTAGTGAGGACTTACTTCCGCATCTCACCGTGGAAGCCTGGCGGCGCGCCTATCAAGACCGGGGGCGCTATATGGGCGACCCGGATTTTGTTTCCATCCCTGTGGATAACCTGTTGAGTAAATCCTACGCCGAGCAACGGGCGGCCTCGATAAAACTGGATAAGGCAACCCCGAGCAGCGAGCTCGGCGATCCGGTGGCGACCAGGGAAGGCTTCCACACCACCCACTTTTCCGTGCTCGACGGGGCCGGCAACCGGGTGGCCGCCACGCTGAGTATCAACCTGCCTTTCGGCAGTGGTTTCATGCCCGCCGGCACCGGGGTGATCCTCAATAATGAAATGGACGACTTCTCCGCCAAACCGGGCAGCCCCAACGCATATGGCCTGGTGGGCAGTAAAGCCAACGCGGTGGCGCCGGGCAAACGGCCGTTGTCCTCGATGACGCCCACTTTCGTGGAGTTCGACGATCGCGTGGCGATCCTCGGCACGCCGGGCGGCAGCCGTATTATCACCATGGTGATGCTGGGTGTGCTCGAGGCCGCCAACGACGCCCCGGTGGACGCCTGGGTCAACCGGGTGCGCTTCCACCACCAGTTCCTGCCCGACCAGGTGCAGGCGGAACCTGCCTTTCTCGACACCGAGGCCGCGAAAAGCCTGCGCCTGCGTGGCCATGAGGTGGTCTCCGTGGACCGCGATTACGGCAATATGCAGGCGATCCTGTGGCGGCACGACGGCAACAGCGTCACCGCCGCCAGCGACCCGCGCGGTATCGGCGCGGCGCGGGTGGACGCCGACGCGGACTGATCCCGATGACGGCCGCCGCGGAGTGTGCTCCACTATCCCCATGGACAACACCTTCGCGGCCCAGACTCTGCACTGCTACCCGCCGGCGCCGGCCCTGCGCGGGCTGGTCAGCCATTACTGGCTGAGCCGCGACAGCGGCGGCGGCCGCCATCGAGTGCTGCCCGACGGCTGCGTGGACCTGGTGTTGCGTCTGTGCGACGGCGACGGGGCGTGGCACGCCTTCGGCACCAGCACCCGACCGCTCGATGTGCCGGTGGATCCCGGCTCTGTCTATTTCGGTATTCGTTTCCAGCCCGGCCAGAGCCGGCACTTTCTGCCCGTGCCCGGGCGTTTGCTCACCGACACCGCCCAGCCCCTGGCCCGACCCGCCGGCTTGCGGGCCGAGCGCCTCGCCGAACGAATCGCCAGCCGCGACCCCGCCGTGGCCATGGATCGGCTTCTTTCCCAGTGGCTCGCCGGACAGCCGCCTCAACCAAGGCGCCTGGACGGCGCCTTGGCGCTGCTTTCCCATTCCGCCCCCGGCGTCAGCGTGAGCGCACTGGCGGCGCGCCTGAACCTGAGCCGCCGACAGCTGGAGCGCGACTTCGTTGAGTGGGTCGGTGTGCCGCCCAAGGTGTTCATGGGCATCCGCCGCAGCCAGCGTGCCATGGCGTTGCTGGGCGACCCATCACGGGCGGCGCCGCTGGCGGACATCGCCCTGACCACCGGCTACGCCGACCAAAGCCACATGACCCGGGAGCTGAAACGCTACCTGGGCGTCACCCCGGGGGCGCCCCGTCTACCGGCCCACGATGTCGCCTTTATTCAAGCGCAGGCCGCCGCGCCGACCTAAAGTGGGGCTTCTTCTCAAAGCAAAGGAGCAACGCGATGAAACTCTGGTCCGGTGTGGTCACCGAGCATTTGCAGGCGTGCCGGGAATTTTACGTGCGCTTGTTTCAGTGCCAGGTGCTGTTCGACAGCGACTGGTTCGTACTGCTGGAACTGGGCGGCGGCGAGCTGGGCTTTCTGGCCCCGCAGCAGCACGCCCAGGCCGCAGCGTTTCAGCGCCCGTTACTCGATGGGCGGGGCCTGTGGGTCACCATCGACGTGGACGACGCAGACGCCGAATACCAAAGATTGCAGGCATTGGGGGTACCGATCGAAGTGGCGATCCGCGACGAAGAGTGGGGTGACCGGCACTTCGTGATCGTCGACCCGGCCGGCGTCGCCGTGGATGTGGTGCAGCACGGCTCACCATAAAACAACATAATCACCGGCGTCTGGCCTTTTGGAACCTGGGCAAGACGCCGGGGGCCGCTCAGAATCTTTCTTTTTTGAAACGGAGCGCCCATGGGCCAGCAACGCATTGAAATCGACAAGGCATTTCCCTTCCCGGTCAGCGACCTGTTCAATTATCTCAGTGAGCACGAGAACCTGTCCGCCCTGTTCGCCCCGGCCAAGGTCCGGCGGGTTAAGGAAGGGGACGTGGAGCCCAATGGCGTGGGGTCGGTGCGCCGCCTGTCGCTGCCGCTGACGCCCGCCTTCGAAGAGACCGTCACCGAATTCGAGCGCGACCGCCGCATTGCCTACCGCATCACCAAAGGCAGCCCGCTGCGCGACCACCACGGGGTGATGGTGTTTTCCGCCACCGCCGACGGCTGCCGCCTGCACTACACCATTGTCTTCAAGGGCAAGCTGCCGCTGATCGCGGCGCTCATCAAGCCGGTGCTGGACCGAGCCATCCGCAAGGGCCTCAACGACCTGCGGCTTTAATTAGGTGTTGGTGCTCCGTATCTGAGACGCGGTGCAATGGTGGTGCCTTCCGGGACCGCTCAAGCCATCCATGGCCGCTGTTAGTTTGGCCATCCCTGGCCAAACAGCTCCCTCCAGGCACCACCATTGCCCCGCTCGCTTTGCAGCGGAACCGCCACGGGTCCAAATAACCGCCCGGACCTTTCTACAAAGCCCTGGCGGCGAATCTCCCAAGGAGCGCCGGGATCGGGTGGGCCCGTCCAGGACCGTGTTTGGCCAGGGATGGCCAAACGCCGAGCCTTGTATGTTCAATACCGATGAACAGTTAAGCTTTTTCACCAGTTACCGGGGAGGCCGTTTGAGCCTGGAGGCAGTGTTGGCTGACCTCGTATG
>JGI24516J20058_1000043_pt1 | contig 65821 bp, 51 predicted proteins | sample LinPmetageLP39_FD_20058 | JGI IMG/M metagenome (IMG submission 20058) | reverse complement strand
GCGTGCATCAGGCCGGCGGTGAGCTCGCTCTTGGTGCTGTGCGCCAGGTAGGCCGGGTTGTAGTACGCGGTGGAGACCTGGGTATTAAACATGGAAAGCGCCTGCGCGGACGCGATGTCCGTGGGCAGCAAGCCGTAAGTGGTGGCGGTGTTGCCCATGTTCGCCAGGGAGATAGCAGGTGCCAGCAATAGGGCGCTGGCGCACAGCCCGGTCTTCAAATAAGGAAGCGGTCGCATGCGGATTTTCCCTCCGATTTGTTTGTTGTTCTCTAATGTTTGCGAATGTACGCCGCAAACGGTCGTTATTGGTTTTATGTCCCGAACTGTCCATGAACGGGTAAGGCACCGACGGGATGGTGCAACTGCTGAGGCTATAGGGGCCTGACTGACGTCGGACACAAGAAAACGTGAAAACAGGTTTTTCAAAAAATGAAAAATAGGCGGAAAGTCTTTATTTACGCGGCTGACCAGCCGGTCATATTTTATGGTGACGGACACTTTTTTCCTGTTTTATGACAGTCCAAATCGCCAACCTTGTCGCAATGTAAACAAATAGATAAACAAAATAGACAGTCTTTATTTACTTTCTTTTGTGCGCCAGGTCCGCCGTTTGTCGCACCCGCAAAAAGCCCTCGGGCGACATCAAAACGCCATTATGTTTACAGGTGTTACCAGACGAAACACTGGCCGCTCTGTCCGCGTTTTTCTGCGCCCGGCGCCAAACTTTTTTGTAACAGAGGCCTTTCGAAGACCGCTCTTTTTTCTTTGAAACGCCCGTGCGGCGCGGCTTCGCAAGGAAAGAAAAGGGCCCGTCGAAAGCCACCGCGAAAGCGTAGTCAAACGGTTGTCTTGTGTTATAGTTTTTTAAGAACTGTCCAAGGATCGGCAAGACACACCTGAACGGGACGGGTGCTGGGCCCCCGGGGCGGGCTATTGCCCGGAGGGGATCAAACCCTGAAGAAAAACAAAAGGTGGAAGGAACCGCTGTACCGTTTTGTGTATCGGTTCCTTAAAAATAAGGATTCGACGATGAAACGGATAGCTGATCTCAGTGTGTTTGTGTCGGTCGTTAAGGCGGGGAGTCTTTCCGAAGCGTCCAATGATCTGGGTCTTTCCGTAGCGTCCATCAGCAAGTATATCTCGCGCATCGAGCAAGAGCTCGGCGTGCGCGTGCTGGTGCGTAACGCACGGGGGCTCAGGCTCACCAGCGAGGGCCAGGCGCTGTATGTGCGCGTGGATACCCTGCTCAGCCAGCTCAACAAAGCCATCGCCTATGTCAGTGCCTGCCGGGACGTTCCCCGCGGCATGCTCAAGGTGAGCTCCACCATCGGCCTGGGGCGCAACCGCATCGCGCCACTGGTGTCGGAATTTTCCAAGCTGTACCCCGACGTGACGGTGCAACTGTCGTTGGGCGACCGCTATGTGGATATGGTGCTTGACGATGTGGACGTGGCGATTACCATCGGCGCCCCGGAGGACACCTCTCTGGTGGCCAAGCGCTTGATGAGCAACCCCTGCTGTGTGTGCGCCTCGCCCGCTTACCTGAAAGGCCGCAAGGCGCCCCGCCACCCCAAGGACCTGAAACGGCACGACTGCCTGATTCTGGATTGCCACGGTTCGTTCAAGGACCATTGGCAACTGGAAGACGAGTACGGCGGCCAGCACCACGTGAAAGTGTCCGGCAACCTGATCACCGACAACAGCGAGACCCTGCGCGAGTGGGCGCTGAAAGGCTACGGTGTGGCGCTGAAAAGCCGCTGGGACATCGCCGAGCACCTGGATCGCGGCGAGCTGGTGCAGTTGATGCCGCGCTACCGGGCGCCGGATCTGGATTTCTATTTGGTGTACGCGGGGCGCGACCTGCTGCCGGCGAAAACCCGGGCCTTCATCACTTTTCTGGAAGAAAACGTGGAACGCCTGAAACAGCCGATCACGGACCCCGTGAAGGCGTGATTCAGGCGTAGGCCTCAAGCGGGCGTTCCAGGCGCCGCACCCAGGGCAGCACCTGCGCGCCCAGGCGCAGTTGCAGGTCTTGGGGGTGGAGGGAAACGCGCAGTGGGCGCCCGCTGGCCAGCGCGGCCAGATAGTTGCCCCGGTTAAACAGGTTGAGGCTCCAGGCGCGCAACGCGGTGTCTGCTTCGAAGCCGAGCAACGGCATGGGCTGGAAGCGCTGATCCCGGGCGTCGTAGATGCCCCCCAGGGTTTCGTAGTAGCGAAACGGCAGTGCCGCCAGACGGCGTTTGGCCACCGCCCCCAGCGCCCAGGCCGGCGGCACGTACAGCGGCCCGGGTGTCAGGCCGTGCTCGACGAACCAGCGGTGGCAAGCCTGAATCAACGCGACAATGCGCGCTTCGTCCAACGACAGATGCTCCGCCGCGTCCCGGGAAATAAAGGCGCTGTGCAGACGGTGATGAAGGCTTTTCGGCGTGTCGCAACGGTGCCGCCAGCCGTGGCCGGCAAGCGGATAACCGCGCTCACTGAGGTCCCGCAGCCAGTCCAGATCGGCGGCCTGCCAGTCTTTGCCGGGCACCACCAGCAGCGTCACCGCCGCCGGCGGCAGCCAGGCAAGCTGCTCAAGAATGTCCGTGACCCGCTCACGGGTCTCCGGCATCACATCGTGAATCGAGATCAGGCCGCTTAACGCCATTTCAAAGCTCCGGGCGGGCGGTGCTCAGGCGGCGCAACACGGCCAGGGTCGGCGACGGCCAGCGTTTGGGCAGCAGCGGCGCCTGGTGGGCACAGTGGCCGAGCACTTGCAGCCAGGTGTCCATGGCGCGCTGGTTCATGGTGAGCGCGGCGTGGCGGGCCTGCTCCGCGCGCGCGCGGCGCTGCGCCGGGCTTTGCGCCTGCAGGCGCGCCAGGGTGTCGCCGAGGCGCTCGCCCTCTTCCATGATCGCCAGCCCGCGGGCCAGCTCCGGCCATTGATTGATGCCGCAGGCCGGCGTGGTGATCACCAGCCGTTGCCGGGCCATGGCTTCCAGGGCGACGGTGCCGAACGCCTCCACCACCGACGGCAGCACCAACACCTGGGCGGCGTCCAATTGTTCGACCACTTGGGCGCGGCTGCACCAGCCCAGGAAGGTGAGATTGGGCAGGCGACGGGCCTGCTCTTCCACCTTTTCGCGCAGCGGGCCGTCGCCGGCCACGGTAAAGCGGCAGTCTGGCCGCTGGGCGGCCAGGGCCAGGAAGCGCTCAATGTTTTTCTCCGCCGCCAGCCGGCCCACGTAGAGCACCGAATCCAGTTTCTCCGCCAGCGGCAGCGGCGGCCGGTCGACGAATTCCCGGCCCAGTGGTGTGCCCACCAATTGCGGGTGGCGAGCGCCAGCGGCGCGGGCGTCGGCGATCAGGCTTTCGCTGATGGTGGCCACCGCGCTGCAACCCTGGAACAGGGTACGGTTAACCCAATTGAGCAGGCCGCCGGCCAGACGCGCCAGACGCGGACCCCAGTACAGACGCACCAGGCTGTCGTAATCGGTCTGGAAGGTGACGCATACCGGAATGCCCAATTTGCGCGCCACCCAGAACGCGCCCAGGGAGAAAATTCCCGGGCCCGGAATGACAATCACATGGGGTTTCATTTCCCACACCAGGGCGGTGAGTTCACGCATTTTTGGCAGGAACAGGCGCTGGGTGGGGTCGCCGGGGATCGGCATGGACAGACCCTGGCAAGGGTGAGGGTCTTCCAGGCTGGGCGAAACCAGCTCGGCCCGGGCCACCACCCCGTCCAGGTGGGCGACCAGGTCCTGGAAGTAGGCGCCGACCCCATTGCGGCCTTTCATGGCGTCGACGACGAACAGTACGCGCAGGTCTTTTGTTTTCATGGCGACAGTATCCGCACCGCGTGTGTCGTATTTATGACACCCCTACCCTAGCACGGTTCAGCCGCCGGGCAGCGGGTAGCCAAAACGGTGGTAGACCCAGCCGAAGGTTTCCTCCAGGCGGCGCGGGTCCACGCCCAGGTTTTCCAGGGAATAGCGGTGGCCGCTGCGGTAGGCGGCGGCGCGGCGGTCCTCGCCCTCCAGAAAGGCGCGGTACGCTGGCGACGGGGTCCAGCCGAACGCCTGGTAAAACCCGCCTACACTCTCGCCGGGGGCCGCCGCCAGGGTTTCCATCACCGACAAGGCGCCGCGCCCCTCGGGCAAGCCGTCCAGCTGGTCCAGAAGGTGCCGGTAGTAGTAATCCAGCATCGCCAGAAAGCCTTCGCGCCAGTAATCGGCGGTGTCGCGGCCGTCGAACAGCTTGCCGCCGATGACAATGGAGTTAATCTGCGACGGCACCGCGGCGGTGGGGTTACGCAGGCAGCCGATAAAGCGGGCGTCGGGGAACGCCTCTGCCAGGGTGGCCATGAACGGCGTGAACGAGGGGTTTTTGGACAAGAAGGTGCGGTGCTCGCCGTGGAAGTAGAGATGGCGTTGCACGAACCGCCGGTAGGCCGCCATCAGCCGGCGCTTCTCCGCCGCCGGCAGATCCCGGTCGGCGTAGGTGAGGCGCCACAGGGCCGGGTCCGGCACCGCCAGAACCAACAGAAAGCAGCCCAGCACCGGCAGCAGCGCCAGATAATCCTCTTCCGGATCGCGCAGGCCGGTCTGGTGAACATCGTCCAGCCCGCCCAGCACCCGCCGCTCCAGACGGAAGAACAGCCGGCTCAGCGGCGCGCCGATGATGGCGTCCAGACGCCCTACTGCGCGCCAAAACCAGCGCTGGCTGATGGAGGGCGCGAAGATCAACTCCCACAGGGCGGTGGTGGTGAAGCGTTCGCTGTCGCCGGCCAGCAGCCGGTGCAGAAAGGTGGTGCCGCTGCGCGGCACGCCGACCACGAACAGCGGCTCGCGCACGCGTACCCGGCGGAAGTCGGGGAACAGCACATAATCGAGCAGCAAGCCGGCGCCGTTGATCACCTGCAGCAGCCCGAACAGCGGCCAGAACAGCGCCATCACCAGCCAGCGACGGGGCGACACCCCCTTCACCGTGCCGCCGTAATCCGGACACCAGGAGCGCACGAACAACCGCGCGTAGGCTTTCAGCAAAGCACCCATAGCTTTCCACTTCCGTCGAAGACGCGCCGACACTAGCAGCAAAAAGATGACAGAACCATGTCACCCACGACTACCAGGTGCTGCTTGTTTGTAGGAGCGGGCCTCGCCCGCGAAAGGCAAGCTCTGCTTGCCGGCAGGATCCCAGAGCCCTTTCTAACGGCAGCACAAACAACGTCTCTGGCATCCTGCCGGGAGCTTCGCTCCCTTTCGCGGGCAGGGCCCGCTCCCACAAAGCAGCTCCCAGGCAGCCCTTTGCCACCAGACAAGTCCCACAAGCCTTGCAACACAGCCGTCACACCAAGGACACAAAATCGGCGCGGCATCCTGTATCCTGCATTCTGAATCGCGGCCGGGGCCGCCACGACCACCTGATTCGTTCGAGGCTTGATGAGTACCTTCCCCACCATTGTCGGCCACCGCGGCGCCCGCGGTGAGGCTCCGGAAAACACCGCGGCGGGCTTCCAGGTCGCGTTGGAAGCGGGCGTCACCGAGATCGAGCTGGACGTTCGGTTGTCCCGGGACGGCCATTTGATCGTGGTGCACGACGCCAACGTCACCCGCACCACCGGCGAGCGCGGCAAGGCTCACCACTACACCTTGTCGCAGTTGGAAGTGCTGGACGCCCGCCGCAATACCCCCGGCTGGCACAGCCCGCTGGGCATTCCCTCGTTGCGGGAGGTGGTGGACCTGTGCGGGCCCTCGATGCGGTTCCAGTTCGAAGTGAAAGGCGCCGACCGGGCCATCCTGCACCGGCTTGCCCACCAGCTGGTGGACTTCATCAGCCAGCGGAAAATGAATGATCGGGTGGTGGTCACCTCCAGCCACACCGGCTTTCTGCGCATGCTCGGCACCATGACCGCCCACATCGAGCGCGGCTATGTGGCGGAGTACCGCTACCAGCAACCCACCCGGCGCGCGGTGGCGCTGGGCTGCACCTGGCTGATGCCGCGCCATACCCTGGTGACGCCGGCGTTGATGCGCCGGGCGCGGCGCCGCCACCTGAAAGTGTCCACCTGGACGGTGAACGATCTGACCCGGGCGGAGCGCATGGTGGAGTTGGGTGTGGACGGCATCATCACCGATTTCCCGACCAGCTTTATCGCGCATTTTGAGCGGCGCGCGGCGCGGAAGGCTTAAACAAAGTCTCTGGGATCCTGCGGGGCAACCTTTGCCGGCCGGCGTGGCCGGCCTTTCGCGGGCTGGGCCCGCTCCCACAAGGCCCGCTCCGACCGGGCTACAGAGCACTATTTGTGGGAGCGGGCCTTGCCCGCGAAAGGCAAGCAAAGCTTGCCGGTAGGATCCCAGAGAGTCGACTACCCGGTTCAATCCTCAAAAAAGGCGCGGATTTCGTCCTCGCGCGCCTTGGCGTCCTGATACCCGAGCGACATCAGCCGCCCGGTGAAGCCGGGCTCGAACAGCAGATAACTGACCGCGCTGGCCCCCGGCGAGCGGGTGGCGCCGGAGCCGCTCAGGAAGAAGCGTAGCGTGCGTGGCAGCTCCTTGATGTGCTCGGCGGCGATCTCGTCGATGGGCTGAGACGGGTAGATTTTCAGCACGTCCACTTGGCGCAGCTGAATGCCGTGCTGGCTGCGGGCCCGTTTGCCGAGTGCCTCCACGGTGCGGTTGATCCGCTCCAGGCGCTCCACGTCCCCTTCCAGGGTGTCCACGAACACGCTGTTCAGCACGTGGCCGAGCACCTGGGCCAGCGACGGGTAACCGCTGAGCTGGCGCTGGTGGTCGGCGCTGACGTTACCGGAGACCCCCACCACCAGCAGTTTGTCGGCGCCCAGGTGCAGGGCCGGGCTCACCGGGGCGAGCTGGCGCACCGCGCCGTCGCCGTAGTAATTGCCGTCGACGTTCTCGGCGGGAAACAGCAACGGGATCGCCGCCGACGCCAGCAAATGCTGCACGCCGATGTCCGAGCGCCGGCCCAGCCGGCGGGCGCGGGTCCACTCTTCCACGCCCTGCGCACCCTGGAAAAACGCCACCGATTCGCCGGTGGCGTAGCTGGAGGCGGTGATCGACAGCGCCCGCAAGTGACCCTGGCGGATGCTCTCCTCAATGCGCTGAAAGTTGATCACCAACCGCAGCAGCCGCTTCAGCGGCGTGCTGTCGAGCAGCGCGCTGCGGGTCACCGCCCGGCCGCCGGCGGCGGAGCTGACCACCCAGCGCAGCAGGCTGCGCAAGAAAGCGAAAATGTCGGTGCGGTAGACCTGCTCGGCGGTCATGTTGGCCCACACCCGCTCCAGGCCGCGCACCGCCAGCCGGTAGTCGTGGGCGCCGGCGGCCAGCGCGGCGGCGTTAATGCCGCCCGCGGAGGTCCCGCAAATAATAGGAAAGGGGTTGCTGCTGTGCGCCGGCAGCATATCGGCAATGGCGCTCAGCACGCCAACCTGATAGGCGGCGCGGGCGCCGCCGCCGGACAAAATCAGCCCTCGATTGGGGGCGGATGCTTGGGGCATGGTGTGATCTCCTTGTCGCGCCAGTATGCCGTTTGACGGCCCCCGGCGTCATCCGTCGGGAAGCGCTGGCTTCACCGCCCCACTCCGCTTTATGCTGCCCCGGTCTGTTTCCGGATAACGCCATGACCGCCGCTTTTTCGTTTCGTCCCGCCCGCCCCGAAGACCTGGACGCCCTGGTAGAGCTGGAGCAGCGCTGCTTCGACGGCGACCGGCTGTCGCGCCGCAGCTTCCGCCACTGGATCCGCCAGGCCCATTCCGGGCTGATCGTGGCCCATGGCCTGAGCGACGAAGAAGGGGCCGAGGGCGCCCTGGCCGGCTACGCGCTGGTGATTCTGCAGCGCGGCACGCGCATGGCGCGGCTGTATTCCATCGCCGCCGACCCGGCCTGTCGTGGCCAGGGCCTTGGCGAACAACTGATGAGCGCCGCCGAACGCTACGCCCACCGGGAAAAGCGCCTCTACCTGCGCCTGGAAGTGCGCCGCGACAACGACGCGGCGATCCGACTCTACCAGCGCCTGGGCTACAAGCTGTTCGCCGAAACACCGGATTACTACGAAGACCACCAGGACGCGCTGCGCTTTCAGAAGCGGCTGCACTATACGCCGAATAATCCGAAACCGGAGAACCCGGCGCGGCTGGATGTTCCCTGGGTGCGCCAGACCACCGAATTCACCTGCGGGCCGGCCTGCCTGCTGATGGCCCGCCACGCCCTGGACGGCCACGCGCCGGCGGACACCGACGAGCTGCTGATCTGGCGGGAAGCCACTACCATCTTCATGACCGCCGGCCACGGCGGCTGCCACCCGCTGGGCCTGGCGCTGGCCGCCCGCCGCCGGGGGCTGAGCGCCACCGTCTACTGCAACCAGACCGGCCCCTTGTTTCTGGATTCGGTGCGCGATGAAAACAAAAAACGGGTGATCGACACCGTGCACCGGCATTTCGAGGAGGAAGCGCGCCGCCAGGAAGTGCCGGTGCACTACCAGGAACTCACCGCCGAGCGGCTGGATCAGGCGTTACAGGACGGGCAAGTGGCGATCGTGCTGATCAGCACCTGGCGGCTGGATGGCCGCAAGGCGCCGCACTGGGTGGTGGTGAGCGGCGCCGACCGGGAATGCTTTTATATTCATGACCCGGACCCGGCGGACGACCAGGTGCCGCTGGATTGCCAGCACGTGCCGATCAGCCGAGATCGCTTCGAGCAGATGACGCGCTATGGGCAGTCGCGGTTGCGGACGGCGGTGATTGTGGGGCGGGGAGAGTTGGCTTAGGTCTCTGGAATCCTGCGGGGCAACCTTTGCCGGCCAGCTTCAGCTGGCCTTTCGCTTGCAGGGCAAGCTCCCACAAAGCCTGCTTCGTAAGCTTGGTGGGAGCCGCTTGTGGGAACGGGCCCAGCCCGCGAAAGGGTGGCGACAGCCGTCGTAGGTCGGGTTAGGCCGAAAAGGCCGTAACCCGACAAGCCTCAGGTCTTGAGAACATCCTTGCCGAGTTCACCGGCGCGCTTGCTGTTCACTTCGCGGGTGTTCTCATCGCAGGCGTCCTGGTCGCCGCCGCAGATTTCACAGCCTTGCTTCATGCCCAGGGTGGCGAGGCCGCCGCAGGAACCCTTTACCGGTTTGTTGGCGACAATCGAGCCGATCGCCATGCCGGCGAACAACAGCCCGAAAACAACAATGCTGGCTATCACGGTTACGAGCATTTCAGTTTCCTCCTTGGCGACGCTCAAGAAGCGCCTCAAAAGCCGGGGTCATGACTTCTTTTACCCCGTCATCGGTTCGGACAATAAACAGCACCGCCAGTTCACGCTCTTGGGCGAACGCCAGGCCCTTTTCCGGGCCGAGCACGGTGAGCGCGGTGGCGAGCCCGTCCGCCGTCATACAACTGGAGTGTAACACGGTCACCGACCCCACTTTATGTTGCACGGGCCGGCCGGTGCGCGGATCCAGAGTATGGGAATAGAGCTTGCCGTCTTTCTCGAAGAAGTTGCGGTAGTCGCCGCTGGAGGCGATGGCCAGGTCACGCAGGGGCACCACCTTCTCCACTTCGCGGACGCCGGGAACCGGTCGCTCCACCGCCACCCGCCAGGGCTGACCCTGGGGCTTGGTGCCAGAAGCGCGCAGTTCGCCGCCGATCTCGACCAAATAGCTGCCGATGCCTGCTTTTTCCAGCAAATCCGACAGCTTGTCCACGGCAAAACCCTTGGCGATGGACGACAAATCCAGGTAGACGCCCCCGGGCTGCGTCAGGGAGCGGTCTTCCATGGTCAGCTTTTGCCAGCCGACCCGCTGGCGGGCCGCCTCGATGTCCGCCGCCGCCGGCGGCTCGAAGCGTTCCGGATCCGGCCCGAACCCCCACAGGTTCACTAGCGGTCCCACCGTCACATCGTAGGCACCGCCGGTGTCCTCGGCCAGTTTCAACGCTTCGTGGAGCACCATGGCGAAGTCCGTCGGCAGCACCAGGCTGTCACCGGCTTCCAAGCCGTTGAAGCGGCTGATCGCCGAGTCCGGCAAGTAGGTGCTCATCTCCTGATTGATGCCCTCCAGGGACGACTCAATCGCGCTCTTGAGCGCCGGCACGCCGTTCTCCGGGGTGCCGGTGAACTTCACCGACCAGGTCGTGCCCATGGTCGGGCCGGACAGCTGTGAAAGGCGGTCAGTGGTGTCGTCGCAGGCGGTGAGCAGTGCCAGCACGGTGAGCAGCAAGGAAAAACGGAGAAGCGAGGTTCGCATGGGGCTGACTACCGCGAAGTTGAAGGTTGGAAGCGACTTGCAGAAATTGTGGGAGCGGGCCTCGCCCGCGAAAGGCCGGCAAAGCCGGCCGGCAGGATCCCAGAGAACTGTCTGACCGAGCTGCGGACAACGCCTCTGGTATACCGCGGGGCAACCTTTGCCGGGTGGCTAACGCCACCCTTTCGCGGGCCGGGCCCGCTCCCACAAGGCCCGCTCCTACAAAGAGGGATCAGCCGCCGAAATCATCCAGCATGATGTTTTCGGGTTCGACGCCCAGGTCCTCAAGCATTTTGATCACCGAGGCGTTCATCATCGGCGGGCCGCACATGTAGTACTCGCAGTCTTCCGGTGCCGGGTGGTCCTTGAGGTACATGTCGTAGACCACGTTGTGGATGAAGCCGGTGGGGCCTTCCCAGTTATCTTCGGGCAACGGATCGGACAGCGCCAGGTGCCACTCGAAGTTGTCGTTCTCTTCGGCGAGCTGGTCGTACTCTTCCGAGTAGAACGTCTCGCGCACCGAGCGGGCGCCGTACCAGAAGCTGATCTTACGCTTGGAGTTAAGACGCTTGAGCTGGTCGAAGATGTGGCTGCGCATCGGCGCCATGCCGGCCCCGCCGCCGATGAACACCATTTCCGCGTCGGTTTCCTTGGCGAAGAATTCCCCGAACGGCCCGAACACGGTGATCTTGTCGCCGGGTTTCAGGCTGAACACGTAGGAGCTCATCAGGCCGGGCTGAATGCCCTGGGCGCCCGGGGGCGGCGTGGCAATACGGATGTTGAACTTGAGAATGCCGCGCTCTTCCGGGTAGTTGGCCATGGAGTAAGCACGCACCACGGTCTCATCGCTTTTCGCTTTGAGATCGAAGAAGTTGAAGCGCTCCCAGTCACCCCGGAATTCCTCTTCGATGTCGAAGTCGGAAAAGTTGATGTCGTAGGGCGGCGATTCCAGCTGCACGTAACCGCCGGCGCGAAAATCCACGTTCTCGCCTTCCGGCAGTTTCAAGGTCAGTTCCTTGATGAAGGTGGCCACGTTGGGGTTGGACACCACCTCGCATTCCCACTTCTTCACGCCGAAGAATTCTTCCGGCACTTTGATCTTCATGTCCTGCTTGACCGCCACCTGACAGCTCAGGCGCCAGCCGTCGCGAATCTGACCTTTGGTGAAGTGGCCTTCCTCGGTGGGCAGGATATCGCCGCCGCCGTCCAGTACCTGGCAACGGCACTGAGCACAGGTGCCGCCGCCGCCGCAAGCGGAGGACAAGAAAATACCCTGGTCGGCCAGGGTGCCGAGCAGCTTGCCGCCGGCCGGGGCGTCGATGGCTTTTTCGGCGTCGTTGTTGATGTCGATGTGCACGTCGCCGCTGACCACCAGCCGGGAGCGCGCGGCCAGAATCACCGCCACCAGTGCCAGCACGATGGTGGTGAACATGACCACGCCGAGAATAATTTCAAAACTCATGATGCTGTTTCCCCTTTACAACTGCACGCCGGAGAAGGACATGAACCCGAGCGACATCAGCCCCACGGTAATGAAGGTGATGCCCAGGCCCTTGAGGCCGTCGGGTACGTCGCTGTACTTCAGTTTCTCGCGGATACCGGCCAGCAGCGTGATGGCCAGGGCCCAGCCGGTGCCGGCGCCGATGCCGTAAACCAGGGACTCGCCCAGGTTGTAGTCACGCTCCACCATGAACAGGGACGCGCCGAGAATCGCGCAGTTCACCGTGATCAGCGGCAGAAACACACCCAGCGCGTTGTAGAGACTGGGCACGTATTTATCCAGCGTCATTTCGAGAATCTGGATCAGCGCGGCGATTACCCCGATGTAACTGAGCAGCCCCAGGAAGCGCAGGTCCAGGCTGGCCAGCGCTTCGATGCCGGTCCAGGCCAAAGCGCCCTCGCCGAGCAGGTAGTTCAGGATCAGGTTGTTCACCGGCACCGTGATGGTAAGGGTCACCACCACGGCGATACCCAGACCAATGGCCGTGGAGATTTTCTTGGACACGGCGATAAAGGTGCACATGCCCAGGAAGAAAGCCAGCGCCATGTTCTCAACGAAAACGGCGCGTACGAACAGGCTCAGATAATGTTCAAACATGCTTCAAATCCTCCAGGCCGTCGCTTAGAACGCGTCGCTGACACGGGTGTGCGGCTTCATCTTGAAGTCGTCCTCTTCCACCTGCTCCGGCTTCCAGGCGCGCACCGCCCAGATGAAGAAGCCGATCAGGAAGAAGGCGCTGGGCGGCAACAACAACAGGCCGTTGGTCTGGTACCAGCCGCCGTCGGCGACCGAGGGCAGCACCTGCACGCCGAACAGGCTGCCGGCGCCGAACAGTTCGCGGATAAAGCCCAGCACCAGCAACAGCACGGAATAGCCCAGGCCGTTACCGATGCCGTCCATGAACGACGGCAGCGGCTTGTTCTGCATGGCGAAGGCTTCGGCGCGGCCCATCACGATACAGTTGGTGATGATCAGGCCAACGAACACCGACAGCTGCTTGGAAATGCTGTAGGCGTAAGCCTTAAGGAACTGATCCACGACGATCACCAGCGAGGCAATGATGGTCATCTGCACGATGATCCGGATGCTCGACGGGATGCTGTTGCGGATGGTACTGACGAAAAAGTTGGAGAACGCCACCACCAGGGTCAGAGCGATACACATGGTGACCGTGGTGCTGAGGTTACTGGTGACCGCCAGCGCGGAGCAGATACCCAGGATCTGCAGCGCGATGGGGTTATTGTCGAAAATGGGACCGAATAACAGGTCCTTGGTTTTCTCCGCCATTACGCTTCTCCTCCGGTTTTGTTCCGCATCCGATCCAGGTAGGGACCGAAGCCCTTCTCGCCGACCCAGAAACGCACCAGGTTGCTAACGCCCTTACTGGTCAGGGTGGCGCCGGCCAGGCCGTCGACTTTGTTTTCCGCGTTGGGCGTGCCGCTGTCCACGGACCCCTTAACCACTTGGATGGCGATATCGCCGTCTTCGTCGTAGAGCTTTTTACCTTCCCAAATCGCTTTCCACTTGGGGTTGTCCACTTCGCCGCCCAGGCCCGGGGTTTCCCCGTGCTGGTAAAAACCCAGACCGGCGATGGTCTTGCCGTCGGCTTCCAGGGCCATGAACCCGTACAGGGTCGACCACAGGCCGTAACCGCGTATCGGCAGAATGATGCGGCTCAGGTCGCCGTTGTCCTTGCGTGCCAGGAATACCTCGGCCACATCCGCTTGGGACTTGATGCCGGCGATGTCTTCCTCGCCGCTGAGGCGCTCGCTCTGATCCGGATCCTTGGCGGCCTTGAGCTGGTCGTAGGAGTCCGGCTTTTCCACGTACTCGCCGCTTTCCAGATCAATGAACTTGCGCTCAATGGTGTTGAACGCTTTTTCCACGTCCATGCCCGGTTGATACAAATCCGCGGCCTGCAGAATGTTCACACGCCGGTCCAGGGTCTGGTTCTTCTGCTGCACCGGGCGCAGGGTGACGGCGGCGGTGGACACCACCACCGCGCACACCAGACAGACCAGGAACGCGACCGTGAGGGTTCTTGCTACGCTTTCGTTCTTTCCAGCCATTACGCCACTCCCCCGGTCCGACGCAGGCGACGACGGATGTTCGCCTGGGTAACAAAGTAGTCAATCAAGGGCGCGCATAGGTTTCCGAACAGAATCGCCAGCATGATGCCCTCCGGGAACGCCGGGTTGATCACCCGGATCAATACGGTCATCACACCGATCAGCGCGCCGAAGATCAGCTTACCGGTGTTGGTCATCGCCGCGGACACCGGGTCGGTGGCCATGAACACCAGACCGAACGCCAGGCCGCCCACGGTCAGGTGCCAGTACCAGGGCATCGCGAACATCGGGTTGGTGTCGCTGCCAACGCCATTGAACACCGCGCTCATCGCCACCATGCCCAGCAGCACGCCCAGCATGATGCGCCAGGAGGCGATCTTGGTGAACAGCAGGAAGATCGCGCCCAGCGCGATGGCGATCACCGAGGTTTCGCCGATGCTGCCCTGGATACCGCCCAGGAACGTGTCCATCCAAGCGAGGCTCTGGGTGGCGCCGTTGGCGCCAGCGGCCAGGGCGTTCTCGCCCAGGCCGGCGGCGAAGTTCAGGTCGCCGCTGGCGGCCAGGGACAACGGCGTGGCACCGGAGAAGTTATCCACCGCGGTCCAGATCGCGTCACCGGACATCTGCGCCGGGTAGGCGAAGTACAGGAAGGCACGGCCCACCAGCGCCGGGTTGAGAAAGTTCTTACCGGTGCCGCCGAACACTTCCTTGCCGATCACCACGCCGAAGGAGACGCCCAGCACCACCTGCCAGAGCGGAATCGCCGGCGGCAGAATCAGGGTGAACAGGATGCCGGTAACGAAGAAGCCCTCGTTCACCTCATGGCCGCGCTTCCACGCGAACAGGGCTTCCCAGAAGAAGCCGGTGATGTAAACGGTGGCCAGGATCGGCACGTAGTAAACCAGGCCGTGCAGCATGTTGGCCCAGAAGCTCTGGTAGTCGAAGCCCGCCAGCATGGCCACCAGGTCGGCGCGCCAGCCGGGGATGGCGTCGTAACCGAACTCGGTGATCTGCAGGTTGGCCTGATAACCGGTGTTGTAGAGACCGAACAGGATCGCCGGGAAGGTGGCGAACCAGACCGTCATCATGATCCGCTTCAGGTCGATGCCGTCACGCACGTGGGCGGCGGATCGGGTCACCGAATCCGGGCTGTACAGCATGGTGTCGAACATCTCGAAGAAGACGTAGTACTTCTCGAGCTTGCCGCCCTCGTGGAAATGAGGCGCGATTTTATCGTCGATGTAGTTTCTCAGGCCCATCTCAGCTCTCCACCTCGATCGTGGTCAGGTTGTCGCGCAGAATCGGCCCGTACTCGTACTTGCCGGGGCACACATAGGTGCACAGCGCCAGGTCCTCTTCCACCACTTCCAGGGCGCCCAGCGCCATGGCGGAATCGGTGTCGCCGACGATCAGAGAGCGCAACAGTTGGGTGGGCAGGATGTCCAGCGGCATGACTTCCTCGTAAGCACCGATCGGCACCATGGCGCGCTCGCTGCCGTTGGTGTTGGTGGTGAGGTTGAAGCGCTTGCCAGGCATCAGCTTGGACAAATAAATGTTCATCACCGAGAAACGGTTGGGCCCCGGTGAGATGTAGCCCAGCAGCTGCCGCTCGCGGCCTTCGCGCAGCACCGTCACCTGGTTGCTGAAACGGCTCAGAAACATCAGCGGGCCGCGGGCGTGATGGCCGTTGAATACCGAGCCGCCCACGATGCGATTGTCGCCGTCCTTGAGTTCCCCACGCGTGAAGTCCTCCATGCCGGCGCCCACGCGGGTGCGCATCAGACGCGGCGTTTTCACCTGAGGGCCGGTCAGCGCCACGACCCGGTCGGTGCTGATCTTGCCTTCGGTGAACAGTTTGCCGATGGCGATCACTTCCTGGTAGCCCACCGTCCAGACGGTCTTGGCGAGGCTGACAGGGTCAAGATGATGCACATGGGTGCCAGCGTTGCCCGCCGGGTGCTTGCCGGTGAAGGTTTCTTCACGCACCTGGCCTTCGGCGAAGGCCGGCAGGTCGCCGCCCGGCGCGCGGCACACCCAGACGGGGCCGTCGGTGAGGCGGCCCAGCACGGCGAGACCGTGGCGGAAGCTGCTCTCATTGGCCTTGATCACCACCGCCGGGTCCTGGGCCAGAGGGTTGGTGTCCATGGCGGTGACGAAGACCGAATTGGGGGTGGTGCCCGGCGCCGGCACCTTGCCGAACGGGCGCGTGCGCAGCAGCGTCCACTCGCCGGAATCGACCAGCTGGCGCTGCACCGCGTCGCGGTCCAGGCCGCCCAGCGCGGAGGCCTCGTGGGCGTCGAATTCGACCTCGTCTTCCTGGTCGGCCACCTCGATCACCACGGACTGCAGCACGCGCTTGTGGCCGCGGTTGATCGCCACCACCTTGCCGGCGGCGGGGGCGGTGTATTTCACGCCATCGGTCTTTTTATCCGTGAAGAGCAGCTGGCCCTTCTTGACCGTGTCGCCTTCGCGGACCTCCATGGTCGGCTTCATCCCCATGTAGTCGCCGCCGAGCACGGCGACAGAACGGACCTGATGACCCTCCTCAATCGCCTGGCGTGGCGCGCCAGCGATGGGCAGGTCAAGCCCCTTCTTGATTTTGATCATAGTGTCTCGCCCACGTTGCGTGTTCTGAAGTCAAGCGATGCTTTCCCCGGATGGCCGCGATGGAGGCGGAGGTGGGAAGGCGGCGCCATTATAATGACCGAGTGGTTCGGATGCCAGGACTGACCGTGTGGGATTAACTCCCTGGGGCCGCGTGCCCCGGTCGAAAAAAAGCCCGCGAAAGCGGGCTTTTTCCTGTTCTACGGCTCAATCCTTGGGGTAAATCGGGTATTCGACCCCGGACAGTTGCTGCAGAAGGCGCACCACCTGGCAGCTGTAGCCGAACTCATTGTCGTACCAGACGTAGAGCACGCAATGGCGGCCGTTGACGATAGTGGCCTCGGCGTCCACCACCGACGCGTGCCGGGAGCCCACGAAGTCCGTGGACACCGCGTCCGGGCTGCGGATGAAGTCCAGCTGCCGCTGCAGCGGCGAGTGCAGGCTCACCCAGCGCAGATAATCGTTGAGCTCGTCGAGCGTGGTTTCCGTCTCCAGGGTCAGGTTGAGAATCGCCATGGAGACGTCCGGAGTCGGCACCCGGATGGAGTTGCCGCTGAGCTTGCCGCCCAACTCCGGCAGCGCCTTGGCGGCGGCCGTAGCGGCGCCGGTCTCGGTGAGCACCATGTTGAGCGGCGCGGCGCGGCCACGGCGCGGACCCTTGTGGAAGTTATCCAGCAAGTTCTGGTCGTTGGTGTAGGAGTGCACCGTTTCCACGTGGCCGTACTCAATGCCGAACTTGTCGCTGAGCGCCTTGAGCGGCGGCACGATGGCGTTGGTGGTGCAGCTCGCCAGGGACAGGATGGTGTCGCTGTCCTCCACCATGCCGTGGTTGACGCCGGGCACGATGTTTTTGATGTCGCCCTTACCGGGCGCGGTGAGGATTGCCTTGCTGATGCCCGGGCACTTCAGGTGCTGGCTCAGACCCTCGCGGTCGCGCCATTTACCGGTGTTGTCCACCAGCAGGGCGTCCTTGATGCCGTACTCGGTGTAGTCGATCGCCGACGGATCATTGGCGTAAATGATCTTGATGTAGTTGCCGTTGGCGATGATCGCGTTGTCTTCCTCGTCCACGGCGATGGTGCCGGCGAACGGGCCGTGCACGGAGTCGCGGCGCAGCAGGCTGGCGCGCTTTTGCAGATCGCCCTTGCCGGTTTCGCGGACCACCACCGCCTTGAGGCGCAGGCCGTCGCCGGAGCCGGTCTTTTCGATCAGCAGGCGGGCCAACAGGCGGCCGATACGACCGAAACCGTACAGCACCACGTCGGTTTCGCCGGGCAGGTCAACCTTGTTGTTGACCGCCTCGCCCAGCTCTTCGCGGACGTAGTCCTCGACGGACAGGCCACGGCTGTCCTTCTTGTACTCCACCGCCAGCTTGCCGATGTCCAGGCGGCAGGGGCCCAGATCCAGCTTGGTCACTTCCTGCAGAATCGGGAAGGAATCGACCACGGAAAGACCGCTCTCGAACAGATCGGAATCCTCGATCTGCTTGACGAAGCGATGGGTCTTGAGGATCTGGATCACGGAATTGTTGACCAGCGAGCGGCTGTACACCGTGGTGGTCACGTTTTTCTCGCGGTAGAGGCGGCCGATCATCGGGATCATGGCCTCTGCGATTTCTTCGCGGTTTTTCCAGCGTCCGAAGTGGTCTTCCAATTTGTTCACGGCTGCGCCCCTCATCGGTTGGGTTGGCGGTCATGGGGGCGCGCATGATAGCGCCAAAACCGCGCATCTTCCAGCGCTCCGGACGCTTAAGGGAGCCGGCCTTGTGGGAGCTTGCCTGTGGGAGCGGGCCTTGTGGGAGCGGGCCCTGCCCGCGAAAGGCCGCGCAGCGGCCGGCGGGATTCCAGAGACGCTGTTCATGCTGCCGTTAGAATGCTCGCTGGTATCCTGCCGGCCGGCTTTGCCGGCCTTTCGCTTGCAAGCAAGCTCCCACAGCCCGCTACGCTGATGTCGGGTTACGGCCTTTGGCCTAACCCGACCTACACCGGGTCTTCCCCTGGGCGCAGGCGCATCAGGCCCTCTTGGGCCACGGACGCCACCAAAGTGCCGTCACGGCGGTAGATGTGGCCGAACGTCAGGCCGCGCGCGCCGGCGGCGCCGGGGCTCTCGCAGTGATAGAGCAGCCAATCGTCGACGCGCAGGTCGTCGTAGAACCACATGGCGTGGTCCAGGCTGGCGCACTGCACGTTACTCTGCCAGAACGTCATACCGTGGGGCTGCATGGCGGTGCCCATGAAACCGAAATCCGAACAATAAGTCAGCAATGCCTTGTGGGTCATGCGGTCCGCCTCGATCGGGTCCGGCACCCGGAACCAGAACTGCTTGAGCGGCTCGCGGGATTCCGGCGCGAACACATCGCGGGGCATCACCGGGCGGAACTCCACCGGCCGCTCGCGCAGAAAGGCGGCGCGGAATTGCTCGGGAATGCGGTCCGCCACGCGCAGGCGGGCGCTCTCATCGCTCTCCAGATCCTCCGGCGCCGCCACCTCCGGCATCGGCGCCTGGTGACGGGCGCCCTCCTCTTCCACCTGAAACGAGGTGGACAGGCTAAAAATAGGACGGCCGTGCTGAATCGCGTTGACCCGGCGGGTGGTGAAGCTCTTGCCGTCGCGAATCCGGTCCACGTCGTAGACCACCGGCTGGCGGATGTCCCCGGGACGCAAGAAATAGGCGTGCAGGGAGTGCACCGGGCGGTCTTCCGGCACCGTCATGGAAGCCGCCAGCAGCGCCTGGCCGGCCACCAGGCCGCCGAAGATGCTGCTCTGCCCGTTGGCCTCGCTAAGCCCCCGGAACAGATTGTCCTCCAGCGGCTCCAGACGAAACCGCTGCATCAACTCACTGACTGATTCCCTCATGCTCTCTTTCCCCAGCGCATAAATAAAACGGCAACGATGTTACCACACCATTGTGGGAGCGGGCCTTGTGGGAGCTTGCTTGCAAGCGAAAGGCCGGCAAAGCTGGCCGGCAGGATACCAGCGAGCATTCTAACGGCAGCACAGATAGCGTCTCTGGGATCCTGCCGGGTGGCTATAAGCCACCCTTTCGCGGGCGGGGCCCGCTCCCACAGGCCCACTCCAGCAAGCCGCCTCCCAAACCGGCGGGCCGCTGAGGTACAATGCGCGCCCTCTGCTGGAGACGAAATGACGCTGTTACCCGATACCCCCCTGTTTCCGACCGGTCAGGACCGCTACAAAGACTGGCAAGGCCTCTCCGACGGCAGCCTGGCCGCCGTGCTCGCCGAGGTGGCGCGCGCCGCCGACGGCCCCTTGCTGGTGGCCGCGCCGGACAGCAGCCGCGCCCAGCAGCTCGCGGACGCTCTGGGGTTCTATGTGGCAGGCAGACCTGTGGCAGGCACCCCTGTGGCAGGCAAACCGGGCAGCACCGGCGAGGTGCCGGTGATGCTGTTCCCGGACTGGGAGACCCTGCCCTACGACCTGTTCAGCCCGCACCAGGACATCGTCAGCGACCGCATCCGGGTGTTGAACTGGCTGCACGGCGCCACCACCGGCGTGCTGGTGGTGCCGGTCAACACCCTGATGCAGCGCATCGCCCCGCCGCTGCATATCAGCGGCAACAGCTTCATGCTGCGGGTGGGCGAAACCTTCGACATGGAAACCACCCGCGCGCGCCTGGTGGACTGCGGCTACCGGCAGCGCGACAACGTCTATGAGCATGGTGAATTCGCCGTGCGCGGCGCCATCATGGACGTGTTTCCGATGGGCTCCGAGCAGCCGTTCCGGGTCGAATTGTTCGATCAGGACATTGAGTCCCTGCGCCTGTTCGACCCGGAATCCCAGCGCTCCACCGGTCAGGTCAGCGAGATCAATCTGCTGCCCGCCGCCGAGTACCCGTTGAGTGCCGAGGGCATCCGCCGTTTCCGCACCGCCTTCCGCGAGACTTTCGACGTGGACCCGCGCAAGGTGCCGCTCTATCAGGACGTCTCCGAGGGCATCGCCGCGCCGGGCCTGGAGTATTACCTGCCGCTGTTTTTCGAGCGCCTGGCCACCCTGTTCGACTACCTGCCCGGCAAGGCGCGGGTGGTGGAAATGGCCGGCTGCGAAGAGGCCGCCCAGCATTTCTGGGACGAGGTCAGCGCCCGCCACGAATCCCGCCGCCACGACATCCGCCGCCCGGTGCTGCCGCCGGCGGAACTGTTCCTGCGCCCGGACCAGCTCAACAGCGCCTGGCAGACGCTGCCCCGGGCGCGCCAGAAGGATTCCGACCAGGCGGTGCGCTTTCACGTGGAAGCGCCGCCCACGGTGTCCGCCGACGCCAAGGCGCGCAACCCGCTGGCGCCGTTGCACACCTTCGCCGATGCCCACCCGGACACCCGTATTCTGGTGGTGGCGGAAACCGCCGGCCGCCGCGAGGCGCTGCTGGAGATGATGCAGAAGGCCGGTATCCAGCCGGTGATGAAGGACGGCTGGGCGCATTTCATCAGCGAGCCGGACCGCTGGGCGCTGACCCGCGGCGAGCTGGACGCCGGCTTCTACGCCCCCGACCACGCGCTACTGGTGGTCACCGAAAACGAGTTGTACGGCGAACGGGTGATGCAACGCCGCCGTCGGCGCACCAGCGAAGACAGCGGCAACGAACTGGGCATCCGCACCCTGGGCGAGATCAGCCCGGGCGCGGCGGTGGTGCACCTGGACCACGGCGTCGGCCGCTACCAGGGCCTGGTGCACATGGAGGTGGACCGCCAGCAACACGAATTCCTGCTGTTGGAGTACGCCGGCGGCGACAAGCTCTATGTGCCGGTGTCCTCGCTGCATCTGATCAGCCGTTACGGCGGCGCGGATAACCCGCCGCTGAACCGGCTGGGCACCGAGCAGTGGAGCAAGGCGCGCCAGAAAGCGGCGGAGAAGATTCACGACGTGGCCGCCGAGCTGCTCAACACCTACGCCCGCCGGGAAGCTCGCCAGGGGCGCGCCTTCGCGGTGGAAGCGGAAGACTACGAACGCTTCGCCGCCGGCTTCCCGTTCGAGGAAACCCCGGACCAGGAAAGCGCCATCCGCGCGGTGCTCAGCGACATGCAGCTGGCCAAGCCGATGGACCGGCTGGTGTGCGGCGACGTCGGCTTCGGCAAGACCGAAGTGGCCATGCGCGCCGCCTTCGTGGCGGTGGAAAAAGGCGCCCAGGTGGCGGTGCTGGTGCCCACCACCCTGCTCGCCCAGCAACACTACGAATCCTTTATCGACCGCTTCGCCGACTGGGCGGTGAACGTGGAGGTGCTGTCACGGTTCCGCAACGCCAAGGACCGCGCCGACGTGCTCAAGCGCCTGGAAAGCGGCCAGGTGGATATCGTGGTGGGCACCCATCAGCTGCTGCAGGAATCGGTCGCCTTCCACGACCTGGGGCTGATCATCGTCGACGAGGAGCACCGCTTCGGCGTGCGCCACAAAGAGCGCCTCAAGGAACTGCGCGCCGAGTGCGACATTCTCACCCTCACCGCCACGCCGATTCCGCGCACCCTGAACATGGCGATGAGCGGCATGCGCGACATTTCCATCATCGCCACGCCGCCGCAGAAACGGCTGTCGGTGAAAACCTTCGTGCAGCAAAAAGACGACACCGCCATCAAGGAAGCGATTCTGCGTGAGTTGCTGCGCGGCGGTCAGGTCTACTACCTGCACAACGACATCGACACCATGGCGCGCACCGCCGAGGACATCCGCAAGCTGGTGCCCGACGCCCGGGTGGGCACCGCCCACGGGCAGATGCGCGAGCGCGAGCTGGAGGCGGTGATGAGCGACTTCTACCACCGCCGCTTCAATGTGCTGGTGTGCTCCACCATTATCGAAACCGGCATCGACGTGCCCAGCGCCAACACCATTATCATCGAGCGCGCCGACAAGCTCGGCCTGGCGCAGCTTCATCAGTTGCGCGGGCGTGTTGGCCGCAGCCACCACCAGGCCTATGCCTACCTCACCACCCCCGGGCCACGGGCCATGACCAAGGACGCGCTCAAGCGTCTCGAGGCCATTGAACAGGCCACCGACCTGGGCGCCGGCTTCGTGCTGGCCAGCCAGGATCTGGAGATTCGCGGCGCCGGCGAACTGCTCGGCGAAGAGCAGCACGGCAACATGGAGAGCATCGGCTTCTCGCTCTACATGGAAATGCTCGAGCAAGCGGTGGAAGCCCTGAAGCGCGGCGAGCAGCCGGACACCGCCAAACCGTTGTCCGGCGGCCCGGAGGTGAACCTGCGCATTCCGGCGTTGATTCCCGAGGATTATCTGCCCGACGTCTACACCCGCCTGACGCTCTACAAGCGCATCGCCGGCAGCAAGAACGCCGACCAGCTCAAGGAGTTGCAGGTGGAAATGATCGACCGCTTCGGGTTGCTGCCGGACCCGGTGAAGAATCTGTTCCAGGTTACCGAGCTAAGACAACGATCGGAAAAGCTGGGCATCACGCGGCTCGACGCCCACGCCCGTGGGGGCAAACTGGAATTCGCCGAGCGCACCCCCGTGGACCCGCTCACCATCGTCAAACTGGTGCAGTCCGGGCCTAATATCTACAGGCTGGAAGGCGCCAGCACGCTACGCTTCGAATTGGAATCGGAAACCGCGCAGGAGCGCATCGAGGTGGTTAGCGGAGTGCTCGAGCGCCTCAGCAGCTCAAGCGCTTAAGGCACTGGTAGGAGCAGGCTTTGTGGGAGCGGGCCCTGCCCGCGAAAGGGAGCGAAGCTCCCGGCAAAGGTTGCCCCGCACGATTCCAGAGACCTCTACCAGACAGTTCTCTGGGATCCCGCCGGCCGGCTTTGCCGGCCTTTCGCGGGCAAGGCCCGCTCGCACAAGCCCTCCAGCAAGTCCTGTTTTAGTGGTGCCCGCCACCGGCGGCGACTTGCTCGCCGGGCAGCCAGTCCACCACGCCTTTCACGGCCACCGGCTCGCCGTCCACGGTGACCGGCAGTGACCAGGTCGCCACCTGGGCGCGGCGGCCGGCCTGGGACACCGTCTCAGGCGGTCGCAGCTCACCGTAAGTAGCGCGCGGCTCGGTCCAGGTGTAGCGAGAACCGCCGGCCACTTTCACCCAGTTCGGTTCACCCTCGTCGCGGTTGGCGTTCACGAAGCTGCCGCCGGGGCCGATGCGCAGATGCGGCCGGCCGTCAGCGTCCGCCACCACCACCGGCTTGCCGCTCTGGTTGTGAATGTGCACCGCGGGCACCGTGCCCGGCGCCAGGCCCACGGTGACGCCCTTCACCGGTTCCGGGTTTGAGGTCAGCCGCGACTGGAACGATCCAGGCGGCAGCGGCTCGTAGCGGAACTGCCCCGCCAGGCTGCTTTCCTTGCCGTCGAGCCGTACCGGCACCGACCAGGCGCTGATCGCCCCCGGCTTACCGGCGTGTTCCATGTCATGGGGCACTTCAATGTCGTCGGTGCGCAGGCGCGGGTCGAACCAGCCCCAGTTGGGCTCCTTGTGCACCAGCGCCCAGCGCGGCTCGGCGTCCTGGCTGGCGCCTTCCGGGATCGGCACGCCGCGGGCGGCGGTCTGGCTGCGGTACCAGGCCGGGCTGGCCAGATCCGCCAGCACGCCCTGCTCGTTGATTCGTAGGAAGACCCGCCCTTCCTGGTCAAAAATCTCCAGGGTGCGCGGGCTGTCGTTAGCGACCACCAATTGTGGCGCCACCGTGGTCTGCACCTGGGCATTGATGCCGGCCAGGGTGGCCGACAATGGGTCCAGGCGCGCCTTCACCGCCTTGGCCTCCGGCCCGTGGGCCGGGGCCAGCGCGGGTGCCGTGACAAGCACGGCACCCAGCAACCAGGCGGCAAGACGAGCGTGGGTATAACCATTGCATCTCGTCATGTCGGCTCCTTAGCGTTGGACCACCAGGCCCGGTGTTCTGGGCGGCAGCATCACTTGCACCGGCTCGGATACCGAGGGCACCACCATGCCGGAACCGTCACTGGCGACGCGGTTCACGAACAGCATGTAGTGACCGGCCGGCATCACCGCCGCGTTCTCCGGAATCTCCACGCGCACGCTGCCACCGTTAACGGTGTGCGGCAGCACCACGTTGCGCTGGTCCCCGTCCACCAGGTGGGTCAGGCTGGTGCGGCGCACCATGATCACTTCGTTGATGGCGGAAGCGTCATCCACCGCGATCTGGATGGTATCGCCGTGGTCCACCTGGTCCGGCGCCGCCTGAATCTCCGGGCGGTCCTTGAACACGTACGGCGGGCTGTAGATCTCGAAGGACGGATCACGACCGTCGTTGGGGGACAGGCCCAATTCTTCCAGGTTGAGGCTGAACAGGTAGGCGGTGTTGATCGGCGCGTGGCCGCCCACCAGCACCCGGCCGTCGGGCAACAACAGCGCGGTGTTGTGGTAGGTCCGCGGGTTCAGCGAGGTGGCCATTTCGGTCCATTCGCCGGTTTCCGGGTCAAACCGCTCGGTCATCTGTACCGGGGTGGCGGAGCCGGGCAGCACCACTTCGTCCCGGTTGGCGCCGTTAAACGCCATCACGGAACCGTCGGGCAGCAACACCCCGGTGGAGTACCAGCGCGGGCCGTTCAGGTTACCGACGATCTCGGAGGAGTAACGCATGCCGGATTCGGTGTCGACGTCCACTTCCACGGTGTCCACACGGCTGTTGGGTACCGCCAGGTAGCTGCCGGGGCTGTTGGCCGCCACCGCGCCCAGCACACCGCCGGCGGTGAGGAAGCGGGCTTCGCTGTAGTGACCGCTCTCGTCCTGACGCAGGGGCATCATGATGGAGAAGCTGGAACCGCGGAAGCCGGCGCCGATCAGACGGTTGGCGACCTGTGGGTCGGCCACATCGCCGAGCACGTTTTCAAGCTGTTCCAGGCTGCCAATGGGGTCGCCGAGCAGGTTGGTCAGCAGGCCTTCGCCGGTGCCGATCAGGTCTTCCAGCAGGTTGGGGCTGGTCAGGGTCAGCGCCGAGGTGATGCGCTCCAGACCCAGCTCGTCGAGCTGCACGTTCAGACCCGCGTAGCCCAGGTCGGTCCACAGTTGCTCTTGCGGATCGTAGGCGGACACGAAGTTCCACTGTGCCTGGTTGTAGGACTGGCCGAACGGGTTGAACGCCTGGCCGGCGGCGTTATAGAACACATGGCCGTTGGGCAGCAGGTGCAGACGCGGGTACAGCGGCAGCGGCTTGCCGGCGGTGGTGTCGAGGCCCGGCAGCGGACGCTCGCCGTTCTCGGACCAGGTGCCGGCATCCAGGTCATAGGTCTCGCTGGTGCGCACGTTGTCCGCGGACTGCAGCAGTTCGCGCAGGCCGGTGCTTTCGCCGCCCAGCAGCGCACCGGTGTAGACCGGCTTGAGCAGTTTGGTCACGCCGCTGGCCACGAACACGTCGCCGTCCGGCAGGGTCACCATGCTGGGGTACCAGCGGCCGTGATTCATGTGGCCGGTCTGGGTCCAGCTGTTGTCTTCCGGGTTAAAGATGCGGGCGTCTTTCAGACCTTCCAGCTCGACCACGCCGATGTCGTCGGGCACGCTGATCTCGCCAAAGTTACTGGGCAGCGGAATCTCGTTGTCGATCGAGCCCAGCACGTCGCGGGCCTGCGGGAACACGGAGCCCAAAGACGGCTCGGTGTAGTAGTCGGTGCCGCCCACCGCCATGATGCGGCCGTCGGCGAGCTGGATCACGTCGGCACAGAACAGCGCGCCGTCGTTGCCGGCGGTGCTTTCCGCATCGGTCAGCTCGGCACCGGGCAACAGCGTGTCGCTGTCGTTGCCGTCCACGTTGGCACCGCCTGTAACCGGCGACGGGCGCTCCCAGGAAATCTCATCACTGGCGCCGGCGGGGCCGAAATTCAGCACCCGGGTCTGGTCGTTCACCGACACAAAGCCGAACTCGGCGACGATGGAGAACTCCACGTTCTCGGTGCCTTCCAAGGCGTTGAAGTAGATCAGCCGATTATCCGGCAGCAGTGCGATGGAACCGGCGGCGGGCTTACACCGCAGTGCGCCGTCCGCATCTTCCAGACATTTGTCTTCCGTAGTGACCACTTTCAGGTCGTCGCCGGTGCTGGAATCGCTGTAGCGAATGGTGGGCTCGGCAAACGGGCCTTCGAATTTACCCACCAGACACTCGTCGCCTTCGCAGTTGTACTCGCGGCCGCTGAACGAGGATCCCTGCGGCGCCGGCGCCGGCGCCATCGGGTCGTCGGCGCGAGGGGTGCCGTCGTCCGTCGATGGGGTGCCACCACCGCCGCCACCGGTGCTGGCCGTGGTGCCCGCACCGCTTGAACCGCCACCGCCGCCACAGGCGATCAGCGCCGTGGTCAGCAGACCCAGTCCGATAAACCGTTCAAGGTTTTTCATGTGCTTCTCTCCCGAGCGCATTGTTATTCAAACCTGAGATGTTCAAAACCAATCAGTGAGACGCGATGTATACGTGTTCTCAGGTTGAAGTGTGCGCCGCTGGAAAGAGGGACGTCATGAAGGCAGTGCCGGGTCTTACCACATGACGACAGATATTCACCGCGCGAACATGCGGCTTAACAAAGACGCCTTAAAAGTTTCACGCGCCGCTGACAGGGCAAACAAAATGAGGGGGTTTGTGCAGGGGAATCAGTGACTTATCGAGACCAACGTACTAATACCAAAGACGCATTGCAAGCGCCTCATCACAGCAACGGTGTAGGTCGGGTTAGCGAAGCGTAACCCGACACGCCATCGTGTCGCACAGACCGTGTCGGACAGACCGTGTCGGATTCCTTAGAGCGCTTGGGCGGCGCACCAGCCGCTGGCCCAGGCCCACTGAAAGTTGAAGCCGCCCAACTCGCCGGTGACGTCGAGCGCCTCGCCGATGAAATAGAGACCGGGCACGTCCTTTACTTCGAAGGTTTTCGAAGAGACGTGGTCGGTGTCTACGCCGCCAAGGGTTACCTCAGCGGTGCGGTAGCCTTCGGTGCCGGAGGGTTTGAACTGCCAGCCCTTGAGCACGGTGGCGATCTCCGCCAGCGCCTCGTTGCTGTAGTGCTGCAACGGCCCCGACCAGCCGAAGTGGGCCGCCAGGGCGGCGGCCAGCCGCTGCGAGAAGAAGCCGCGCAACCACTTCTCCACGCCGGTGCCGGGCTGCTCGCCGCGCGCCTGGCGCAACGCCGCCAGCGGGTCCGCCAGGGCCGGCAACCAATCCACGGTCACCGCCTCCCCTGGCGCCCAGAAACTCGACACCTGCAACATGGCCGGGCCGGACAAACCCCGGTGAGTGATCAGCATGGGTTCGGCGAAGGCGCGACCGCCGGCGTCAGCGCGCACGTCCGCGCTGACGCCGCTGAGTTCAGCCAACCAGGTTTTGTCCGAGGGTTGCAGGGTGAACGGCACCAGCCCGGCGCGGGTGGGCAGCACCGGCAGGCCGAACTGCTCCGCCACCCGGTAGGCAAAGGGGCTGGCGCCCAGGGTGGGGATGGACAACCCGCCGGCGGCGATCACCAGGCGGTGGCAGCGGATCTCGCCGCTGTCGGTGCGCAGGCGAAAACCGCTTTCCACGGTCTCTGGCGGTGTGCCGTCGGCGCCCTCCCCCACCGGCCGGTCATTGATGTGTGTCACCGCCGTGTTCAAACGCACTTCGGCACCAGCCCATTCGCACTCGGTGAGCAGCACCTGGAGAATCGCCTTGCTGGACGTGTCGCAGAACAACTGGCCCGGCGCCTTCTCCACGTGCCCGACACCGTGACGCTCGATCAGCTCGACAAAATGCCAGGGGCTGTAGCGGTGCAACGCGGACTTGCAGAAATGCGGGTTGGCGGACACGAAATGGCCCGGCGTGGTATTCAGATTAGTGAAATTACAGCGCCCACCGCCGGACATGAGAATTTTCTTGCCGGCCTTATTGGCGTGGTCCAGCACCAGCACCGAGCGGCCGCGATAGCCGGCGCTGGCGGCGCACATCAACCCCGCCGCGCCGGCGCCGATCACGACCACATCGTATTGCTGCATGCTGCCTCCTTCGGGGTGGCTACCTTGTGGGAGCGGGCCATGCCCGCGAAAGGCCGCTCTTGTGCGAGCGGGCCCTGCCCGCGAAAGGCAAGCGAAGCTTGCCGGCGGGATACCAGAGAGGCTGTTGGTGCCGCCGTTAGATAGGTCTCTGGAATCCTGCCGGGGCTTCGCCCCTTTCGCGGGCAGGGCCCGCTCCTACAAATAATGACCGTTAGCCGGCTTTGGCAAAAGCGGCGAGCGCAGTGCGGACATCGGCCATGCCGGCGTGCAGCACCGCTTCGATTTCCGCCATGGTGATTTCCCGGTTGGCTTTGCCGGCGGCCGGGTTCACCACCAGCGACAGCATGGCGTAGGGGATCGCCAGCTCGCGGGCGAGCACCGCTTCCGGCATGCCGGTCATGCCGACGATGTCACACCCGTCGCGTTCCAGGCGCAGAATCTCGGCGGCGGTTTCCAGGCGTGGGCCCTGGGTGGCGGCGTAGCAGCCGCCGTCCACCCATTGCAGGCCGGCGCGCTCCAGCGCGCCGCGCAACCGGCGACGCAGCACCGCGTCGAACGGCCAGCTGAAATCCACGTGCACCAGAGGCTCCTGGGGGTCGTCGAACAGCGTGCTGTCGCGGCCCCAGGTGTAGTCGATGATCTGCTCGGGCAGGACCAGCGCGCCGGCCGGGGCAGTGATGCCGCCCACCGCGTTGACCGCGACGATGGCGGTGGCGCCGGCGTCCTTGAGCGCCTGCATGTTGGCGCGGTAGTTCACCTGGTGGGGCAACCACACATGGGGGTCGCCGTGACGGGCCAGGAACAGTACCGGCACGCCGTTCAGTTCGCCTTCCGCCACCGGTGCCGAAGGCTTGCCGTAGCGGGTGTCGATGTCGTGCCGGTGACGGATCACCAGGTCGTCCATGCGGGTGAGGCCGGTACCGCCGATAAATGCGAGCACCTTAACCCTCCTCCACCGCGAAAATGCCCGGCGCGTTGCGCCAGTAGCCTTTGTAATCCATGCCCATGCCGAACAGGTACAGGTCTTCCGCCTCCAGGGCGGTGTAGTCGGCTTTCAGGCCGGGCCGCGCCTTGCGGTCGTGGACCTTGTCCACCAGCACGCAGGTTTTCACGCTGGCGGCGCCCTGGGCCTGGCAGGCCTCGATGATCGACAACAGGGTCGAGCCCACATCCAGGATGTCGTCGAGAATCACCACGTCACGGCCTTCCAGGTTGGCGGTGGGGGTAACAATCCACTGCACGTCACCGCCGCGGGTCTCGCCCAGGTAGCGGCTGGCGTGCAGGTAGTCCACCTCCAGCGGAATATCCAGCCGGGTGAGCAACTGGCCGGCGAACACGATGCCGCCGTTCATGATGGTGACGAACACCGGGAAGCGTTCGGAATAGTCCTCGGCCAGCTTGATCGCCACCTTGGCCACCGCCTCTTCCACTTGGTCGCGGGAATACAGCTCGCGGGCCTGGCGACGCACGCGCATCAATTCTTGTTTCAGTTCAGTGGCCATCTCAGTCGCCATCGGCGTCCTCCTCGGATTGGTCCTGGTCGCCTTTCCAGGTCTGGTTAGGGTCGCGACGATTGCGGCTGCGGCGCCGCGAGCGGCGCTGCGCGGCGCGCCCTTCGGCGGCTTCGTCTTGATCGTCCTCGAACTCGTCGTCGGCCTCGTCGTTGGCCGCCATGTACAGTGTACGGCTGGGGAAGGCGAACTCGGCGCCGTGCTCATGGACAAGGGCCATGATGCGCATCAGCACGTCCTGTTTGATCTCATGGTAGGTAACCCAGTCCGTGGTCTTGGTGAAGGTGTAGATAAAGAATTCGATGTAGGACGCCCCGTAGCTGTCGAAGTTGACGATCAGCGTGCGGTGGTCGGTTTCCAAATCCTTGTGCTTCTTGGCCATCTCGCGCACCGCATCGACGATGGCGGGCATTTTTTCCCAATCCTCGAAACGGATGCCCACCTTCTCGTTGATGCGGCGGTTGAGCATGCGTGACGGGTTTTCCAGGATCACCGTGGTGAACATGGCGTTGGGTACGTACAGCGGCCGCTGGTCGAACGTGCGGATGCGCGTCAGGCGCCAGCCGATGTGTTCCACCGTGCCTTCAATGCTGCGGTCCGGCGAGCGCACCCACTCGCCGACTTTGAACGGCTTGTCCATGTACACCATGGCGCCGCCGAAAAAGTTGGCGAGCAGATCCTTGGCGGCGAACGCCACCGCCATGCCGCCCAGGCCGCCGAACGCCAGCACCCCGGAAATACTGTAGCCCAGCGTCTGCAGAATAATCAGAAAGGCGGTGATCAACACCGAGATGCGCAGCAGCTTGCCCACCGCCGAGGCGGTGGTCTGGTCCATCGGGTTGCTCATGCGGTCGGGGTCGACCAGATTTCTCTCCACGTTGCCGACCAGCCTGGTCAGAAACAGCGCGACAATGATAATGAACGCCACGCGGCGGACGTCGCCGACGTAATCAAACACCGCCGCCTCGGACACCGCCTGCATCATTTCCGCGGCCACCGACAGGCCCACCACCCAGATCAGCAGGCGGATCGGAATGCGCAGGGAATCCAACAGGGCGTCGTCCCACAGGTTGTGGGTTTCGCGGCTGAAGTGATCAATGATGTCGATCACGCGCATGAGAATGAAGTTCACGGTTACCGTGCACAGCACCACCGCGAACACCTGGCTGACCCACAGCGCCGGTTCGGTCTCCGGGCCGGGCCACACCAGAAGCTGTCGCCAATCGGTCAGGGCTTCCCAATTCATTACAGATCCTTATTGAGCAAGTCCGCCACGTCGCCGGCCTGCCGGCGGCGGCTCAGATGCATGGGCGCGCGGGGCTTGCCGCGCAGCGCGGCGGCGCCGACCCGGTGCTCGAAGTGCCGGCCTTCCAGCCATTGCGCCACCGTCACCGCGCCGGCCCGGTCGTTGCACACCAGCACCATGTCGCAGCCCGCCCCCAACGCCGCCTCGGCGCGTTGTGAAAAGTCGCCGGCACCGGCGGCGCCGGCCATGCCCAGATCATCGGAGAAGATTACACCGCGATAGCCGCAATCGCCGCGCAGCACCTTGCCCAGCCAATGCCGGGAAAAGCCCGCCGGCTCGTCGTCCACCGACTGGTAACGGACGTGGGCCGGCATGATGCCGTCCAGACGCGGCGCCAGCGCTTTGAACGGCACCAGGTCGTCCTGCAGCTGTTCCCAGGAGCGCGGGTCCTCCGGCAACTCCAGGTGCGAGTCCGCCGCCACATGGCCGTGGCCGGGAAAATGCTTGCCGGTGGCGGCCATGCCGGCGCGCGCCATGCCATCGATGAAGGCGCCGGCCAGATCGGTGACGGCCTCGGGGTCGGCGTTGAAGCTGCGGTCGCCGATCACGCTGCTGGTGCCGAAATCCAGATCCAGCACCGGGGCGAAACTGATGTCGATATCGAAGCCGCGCAGCTCGTCGGCCATCAGCTCACCGAGCAGGTCGGCGGCGTGCCGGGCGCCGCCGGGATCGCGGCCGTGGAAGCGGCCCAGCGCCGCCATCGGTGGCAGGCGGGTGAACTCGGTACGAAAACGCTGCACCCGGCCACCCTCCTGGTCCACGGCAATCAGCAGATCCGGACGAGTCTCGCGAACCTGGCGCACCAGTTCGTAAAGCTGGTCCGGCTCCTGGTAGTTGCGGCTGAACAGAATCAGGCCGCCGACCGCCGGGTGGCGCAGCAGGTCCTGTTCTTCCGGCGTGACGCCGGGACCTTCCAGGTCCAGCATCAGCAGCGGCTGGGTATCGGTTTGGTTGGACATAAGCGGGGTAAATTACTCGACGATGGTCACCGGCGTGGCCACCGGTGTCCGTTCAAAAAGAGTGATCACATCCGTGTTGCGCATGCGGATGCAGCCATGCGAAGCCGGCACACCCATGGGCTGGTCGTCCGGCGTGCCGTGAATATAAATAAAGCGGCGAAAACTATCCACGTCGCCGCCTTGATTGACCCCCGCCTGCAGGCCGCCGAGCCATAGAATGCGGCTGAGAATCCAGTCGCGCTGGGGCGCGCGGCGCGCCTGCTCCGGATCATACAGCTCGCCGTGGAAACGGCGGCCCGCGAACACCGCCCCGGCGGGCAGGCCGGCGCCGAAGCGAGCCCGCACCAGATGCCGGCCGCGCGGCGTGGCACCACTGCCATGCTGCTCGCCGGCGCCCACGGTGGCGGTGGACACCGGGAACCGCAGCGTGCCTTCAGGGCTTTCCAGGGTCAGAATTTGATCGCTGAGCGACACGTGAATAGGCATAGCGAGAAGATACAGGATGGGCGACGGGTTGTAAGCATTGTGGCGGCGGGACCTTGTGGGAGCGGGCCTTGCCCGCGAAAGGCCGGCAAAACCGGCCGGCGGGATGCCAGAGGCGTATCTAAGGGCCGCACCAACACCCTCTCTGGAATCCTGCCGGCAAGCTACGCTTGCCTTTCGCGGGCTGGGCCCGCTCCCACAGCGGGGCCAGCCCCCACGATGCCGCCGACCACGAAGGGCAGTAACTGCTGGGTGATGTGGGCGGCGGTGACGCTCTGATTGAAGTCTTTCTTGCTGATCGCCTGCAGCGACTCCATGCCCGACAGGGTGAAGATCACCGCGCCCAGGCTGAAATGCACCCGCCAGAACAGCTCCATGGGCGGCACGTCCGGCACGGCCCGACGCAACAGCGCCAGGAAGCGGCGAAACACCGGGCCGTAATGTTCGCGCAGCCAGGCCCGCAGGTGATCCTGGGGCTGGCTGTAGGCCTGCCCGGAGAGGCGGAAGAAAATCATCGCCCGGCGCGGCTCGTCGCCATGGGAACCCAACGCCAGCCGTGACGCCACGGTGAACAATTTCTCCAACGGCACCTCGCCGCCGTTGCGGCTCTCGCCTTCCAGCTCTTCAAGCTTGGCGTCCAGCGCTTGGCAGAACGGGGTCAGATAGCGTTCGAACACCGCCTGAATCAGCGCTTCCTTGGAACCGAAATGGTAATTGACCGCCGCCAAATTGACCCCGGCCCGGCTGGTGATGGCGCGCAGGCTGGTCTCGGCGAAGCCTTTCTGGGCAAACAGCACTTCCGCCGCATCGAGAATGCGCTGCACGGTATCGGATTGGGACATGCCAGCCTCACGCCTGGAAACAGACGTTTTAAACTAGCGTTTGAGGCACCACAGGTCAATTACGGGAACCGGCCGGTGGGAGCGGGCCCCGCCCGCGAAAGGCCGGCAAAGCCGGCCGGCAGGGTACCAGCGAGGTTATTGGTTCGATCGACCCGAGTCAGTACGTTTCTTCAACCGCCGACTCCACCGCTGCTTCGCGTAGCGACGCAGATTGGAGACGTTATCGGTTTCATCCATGATCTCGTGGCCCAGCAGGGTTTCGATAACGTCTTCCATGGTAATCAACCCCACCCAGGTGCCCAGGTCGTCGTAGACCATGCCCAGATGCTGACGCTCGCGCAGCATTTCGCCGAACACGAATTCGATGTTCATGGTGGCGCGGAACGGCGCCATGCCACGGGCCAGTTCGCTGACCTTGCGCTCGCCTTCCACTTCCAGCAGATCGCTCTTGTGCACATAGCCGAGCGCTTCGTCGTGGTCGTTGATCACCGGGAAACGGGAGAACGGCGACCCGGCCAGACGATGGCGCACGTCATCCACGCTTTCATCGGGTTGCACGCTGCGCACCACGGTGCGCGGGGTCATCACCTTTTCCACCTTGATTTCATGCAGGTTGAGAACGTTGGTGATCACCCGTTGTTCGTCTTCGTCCAGGGCCTGTTGGTCGCGGCCGATGGCGGCCATCGCCTTGAGCTCGGCGCGGATGTCGGTGTCCGGCTCGCCGGCGCCGATCTGGCGGGTGACGATTTTGGACAGCCACACGAACGGCTTGAGCACCAAAATCATCACGGTCAGGATCGGCGGCAGCACGGGCGCCAAAGAGCGCCAGAATTTGGCGCCGATGGTCTTGGGAATGATCTCGGAGAAAATCAGAATGACCAGCGTCATCACCGCCGACGCCACACCCAGATAGGTCTCACCGAAGATCACCGCCACCTGGGCGCCGACCCCGGTGGCACCGGCGGTATGGGCAATGGTGTTGAGGGTGAGGATCGCCGCCAGCGGATCGTCGATGTCGTCCTTGAGCTTGCGCAGCTTCTCGAACAGCTTGGGCCGTTCGCCCTTGAGGCCGGCGATGTAGCTGGGCGTGATCGACAGCAAAGCGGCTTCGAGAATCGAGCAGAGAAACGAAAACCCGACCGCCACCAGGGCGAAGACAATCAACAAAAACATGGGCTACCACTCTTCCATATAGGCGCCGCAGTGTTCGATCAGCTCTTCGACACGGCGGCCGGCCTGTTCCAGGCGTTCCAGGTCACCGTGGGCGAGCGGCGCGTAGGGGTCCTCGGCGCGCATCGCCAGGTCATTGCCTTCGCCGGGCGGCGTTGGCCGGCGGGCGAGCCCGGCGGCCCCCACCGCAGCGCGAATTTCCTGGTCGAGCCAGAATACCAGATCGGCGCGGTCCGCCCGCGCCGTGGCCAGCACCTGTATTTCCTGGGCGCGCACCTCGGCGCGCTGAAACGCCTGCTCCAGCGCCGCCAGGCTGATCAGATCCTCATAACCGGCCACCTGATAGTTGTTGGCGGCCTGCCGGGCCAGCCCCACCAGCACCGAATACAAATGAAACACCACCGCACCGCGTAGCGCCAGGCGCTGACCCACGGCGGCGCTCTCGTCGCTGTACAGCTGCTTAAGCAGACTGCGGGCGAAGAACAGCCGCTCGCGCAGGCCGCTCACTTCGCTTTCTCGAACCATTCGGGACATGAAGAACCTCGTGGATACAGGATTCAGGATGCAGGATGCAGGGACCGGAGCCAGAGCTTCGCCCTGTATCCTGCATCCTGTATCGCGGCGCCTTTGCGCCGCCTTTATCGCTTCGTGGCGGCCTTCTTCTTGGCCGGCGCCTTCTTTTTCGCTGCTTTTTTCTTGGCGGCTTTTTTCTTGGGCGCGGTCTTTTTCTCTTCCACGTCCCAGGCGCCGTCACGATAGAAGGCGTACCAGCCGGTGGGCTTGCCGTCCTCCTCGGTCATCACGTACTGCTCCTTGGCCTTGCGGCTGTAGCGCAGCACCGCCTTGCGGCCTTTGGAATCCTCGGCGGGGGCCTCGGCGAGATACTTGTGCTTGGGGTCCAGCTGCTTGGCCACCGACTGCACTTCTTCCACCAGCGGCGCGCGGGTTTCCCGGTTCTTGGGAAACTGGCTGGCGGCCAGGAACAGGCCCGAGGCGCCGTCGCGCAGCAGGTAGTGGTCGTCCACCTTCTCGCATTTGAGGTGCGGCATGGGCACCGGGTCGGCGCGCGGCGGCGCCGGCTCGCCGCTCTTGAGCAGCTTGCGGGTGTTGCCGCACTCGTCGTTGGTGCACTTGAAGAATTTGCCGAACCGGCCGGTGCGCAGCTGCATTTCATTGCCGCACTTCTCGCATTCCAGGGTCGGGCCGTCGTAGCCCTTGATGCGGAATTCGCCCTTCTCCACCACGTAGCCGTCGCAGTCCGGGTTGTTGCCGCAGATGTGCAGCTTGCGCTTTTCGTCGATCAGATAATTTTCCATCGCCGTGCCGCACTTGGGGCAACGCTTCTTGCGGCGCAGCTCCTGGGTTTCCGCTTCCTCGTCGTCGGCGCGCACCGCCTCTTCGCCGGGCAGCAGATTGAGGGTGGCGGTGCAGCGTTCCTTGGGCGGCAGGCTGTAGCCCGAACAGCCCAGGAAAACACCGGTGGAGCCGGTGCGAATCTGCATCGGGCGGCCGCATTTCGGGCAGTCGATGTCGGTGTCGGTGGGCAGGTTGGCGCGCATGCCGCCCTTGGCCTGCTTGCCGCTGCCCTCGCCCTGGGCCGCTTCCAGCTTGGCGAGAAAGTCCCGGTAGAATTCGTCGAGCACATCGCGCCAGCCGCGCTTGCCCTCGGCGACCTGATCCAGGGTTTCTTCCATCTGGGCGGTGAAGTTGTAGTCCATCAGATCCGGAAAGCTTTCCGCCAGCCGGTCGGTGACGATGTCGCCCATCTTCTCGGCGTAGAAACGGCGGCTGTCCTGGCGGACGTAGCCCCGGTCCTGGATCGTGGAAATAATCGACGCGTAGGTGGACGGCCGGCCGATGCCGCGCTTTTCCAGCTCTTTCACCAGGCTGGCTTCGGTGTAGCGGGCCGGCGGCTTGGTGAAGTGCTGGTTGGCGTCCACTTGGTCGATGTCGAGCACATCGCCCTGTTTCAGATCGGGCAGCACGGTGTCCTCGGCGCCCTTGCGTGACGCCTGCGGCTGAATGCGGGTCCAGCCGTCGAATTTGACGATGCGGCCGCGGGCCTTGAGCTCATAGCCGTCGGCCTCGGCTCCGTCCGTTGTTGCAAGAATGGTGGTGCTCAGGTATTCCGCCGGCGGCATCTGGCAGGCGATGAACTGGCGGCGGATCAGCTCGTAGAGACGCTGGGCGTCGCGCTCCATGTCCTTGAGGTTATTGGCGTCGCGCTTCACGTCCGAGGGGCGGATCGCCTCGTGGGCTTCCTGGGCGCCGTCCCGGTTGGAATAACGCAGCGGCTGCTCGGGCAGATACTTCTCACCCAACTGGTCGCCGATCCAGGCGCGGCAGTCGTTGACCGCGTCAGCGCTCAGGTTGGTGGAGTCGGTACGCATATAGGTGATGTGGCCGGCCTCGTAGAGGCGCTGGGCCATCATCATGGTCTTCTTCACCCCGAAGCCCAGGCGCGTGCTGGCGGCCTGCTGCAGGGTGGAGGTAATAAAGGGAGGCGGTGCCTTGGAGCGGGTCGGCCGCTCCTCGCGCTGGCTGATGGTGAGCTTGCCGGCGGCCACCAGGGCGGCGCGGTGTTTTTCCGCGTCGTCGCCGTTGTTGGGGCGGAAGTTCTCGCCCCGGTAGCGGGCTACCTGCATGCGGATGGCATCCGCCGCGTTGGCCACGTTATGGGTATCGGCGTGCAGCTCCCAGTACTCTTCCGGGGTGAACGCGCGGATCTCCCGCTCGCGCTCGACCACCAGTTCCACCGCCACCGATTGCACCCGGCCGGCGGACAGGCCACGGGCGATTTTCTCCCACAGCAGCGGCGAGATCATGAAGCCCACCACCCGGTCCAGGAAGCGCCGTGCCTGCTGGGCTTCCACCCGGCTCATGTCGAGCTTGCCCGGCTCCTCGAAGGCGGCCTGGATCGCTTTCTTGGTGATCTCGTTGAACACCACCCGGTCGAACCGCTGGTCGTCGCCGCCAATCACTTCCCGCAGGTGCCAGGCGATCGCCTCCCCTTCGCGGTCCAAGTCAGTGGCCAGATAGATGCGGTCGGCGGTGCTGGCGAGCCGCTTGAGCTCGTCGATCACTTTTTCCTTGCCCGGCAGAATCTGATACTGCGCTTGCCAGGCGTGGTCCGGGTCCACGCCCATGCGGTTGATCAACTGCGCACGCGACTTCTTCTTTTTATAGGCTTCGCGCTCCTCCTTGGGCAGCGAGCGGGTATAGGCCGCTTCCTTGGCCCGCTCCTTGGGGGTGCTTGTCTTGGCGCCGCCGCTTACCGGCAGGTCACGCACATGGCCGACACTGGATTTGACCACGAAATCATCGCCCAGGTAGCGATTAATGGTCTTGGCCTTGGCCGGCGATTCCACGATTACAAGGGATTTACCCATTCGTTGCTCACCCGATCATGAGAAGCTGCGTCATAAGAAACCTCTGAGGCCTGGCCGCCACGGCGGCGAACAGTCGCCGGGCAAGACACGCCTCAGAGGTCGAGGCCAGGGCCTTTGCGGACCCCGGCGGGCGCCTATTTAGACAGCGCCGGTATCGTCCGGTCAAGCACCGGGGTCACCGGCGAAGCCGCCCGGGAGCCCTCCAGGCCGCGCCGGCCAAGGCGTCGCGGCGGGTTTCAAGGTGGGCTGGCAGAGCCCGCCGAGAAGGCTATACTCGGCGTGAAGGTACTAAAACAACCTCTGTCGGTTAAGGGAGAACACCATGACCTCACCCTATCGAAAGGTACTGGTGGCGATTGATTGCAGCGACGAATCCGCCGAGGTTCTGTCCCGCGCGGCGGGGGTCCAGGAAGGCACCGACGGGGAATTGCACCTGATTCATGTGATCGAACCGCTGGCGCTGGCCTACGGCGCCGACGTGCCGATGGACGTCACCGACCTGCAAAGCGGCCTGGTCAAACAGGCCCGCGACACGGCGCTGGAATACGCCGGCCGCTACCAGATTGCGGAAAGCCGCATCCATGTGGAGTTGGGCTCGATCGAGAAAACCATCCTCGACAAAGCCGACGACATCGACGCCGATCTGATCGTGGTCGGCAGCCACACCCGCAGCGGCCTGGCCCTGCTGCTCGGCTCCACCGCCCGCGGCCTGGTTCCCGGCGCCCATTGCGACGTCCTCGCCGTAAAAATGGACAAGCGTAAGAAAGAAAGCTAGCCGGATCGGAGCCTCTGAGGCTTCAGGGAGCCAAGCTTTGTGGGAGCGGGCCCTGTGGGAGCGGGCCTTGCCCGCGAAAGGGAGCAAAGCTCCCGGCAGGATCCCAGAGGCTCTTCTATGAAGCCGCCAACAAGGTCTCTGGTATCCTGCCGGGCGGCCTGGCGGCGCCCTTTCGCGGGCAAGGCCCGCTCGCACAGGTTGCCATTAGGTGAGTTGGGCGTTGCCCGTGGCGCTGGGTGGTTTCGCGTTCCACCTGTAGAGCAGCCCGGCCAGTTCGCGGGCCTGGGCCTTGAGCGCGGCCAGTTCCTCATCGCTGTCCTTGGTGCCCGTGAAGATCGGCACCTTGCGCAGCGCCGCCAGCAATTCCTGGTCCGGCGCCTGCATTCTCTGCACCTCCACCGCCCAGCGGATCTGATGCACCAGCATATGGAAAAACGCCAGCCGGGTGGCCAGGGTGTAGGGCGAATCAGGGCGCTCGAAATCGGCGAATTCCAACTTCGCCATCACCGCTTCGCGGGCGGCGTCCGCCACCCGGATGGTGGCGCTGCGGGCGGTGCCCAGCAGCATGGAAAGGGTGCCGAACACCTCGCCGGGTGACACGTAATAGAGCACCGCCGAGGCCTCGCCGTCGGCGCGTTCGCCCTGCACCACCAACTGACCGCGCAGCAGGAAATACAGCGAGGACTCCACTTCCCCGGCCCGTATCACCCGGTCGCCGGGACCGGCTTCGATGATTTCCGTGCGCGCCAGCAACAGCGCCCGCTGATCGGCGTCGTCACGCGCCACTTCGTTGAAAAACGGTACGCCGGAAAGCAGTGCCTCCACTCGCGCGTGATCCGATTGCTGCCACTGGGCGTGCTTCATGGCTCCCCTCTTCCCCGTTTATGGCGGCCTCATCCTAGCCCGAACGTTTCCCGGATTGCCACCGCCGAAGCATTCGTATTCACAGGCACGGTGCAAAAAACCACTGGACATATTACACTGTCCGTATTATCAGTGTACGTAATACGGAACCGTGCCCGAGGAGGCCGACATGAGCATCGCATTAACCGCACGCCAACAGCAGGTTCTCGATTGCATTCGTGCGTCCCAGATGGAGACCGGCATGGCCCCGACCCGGGCGGAAATCGCCGAGCGCATGGGGTTTCAATCGAAGAACGCGGCGTCCGACCACCTGCGCGCCCTGGAGCGCAAAGGCTATATCCGCCTGCACGGCGACCGGTCACGGGGCATCCAGCTTCTCGACCTGGCCCTGGAGATGGGCGACGAGCTGCCGGTAGTGGGCAAAGTCGCCGCCGGCACGCCGATCGAAGCGATCGAGAACGTGGAGCGCACCGTGCCGGTGCCCCAGGGGCTGTTTCGCCAGCGCCCCACCTATCTTCTCAAGGTGCAGGGCGATAGCATGATCGAAGCTGGCATTTTTGACGGCGACCTGATCGCGGTTCGCAAAAGCCAGACCGCCCGTTCCGGCGAGATTGTGGTGGCACGCATTGACGACGAGGTCACGGTGAAAACCCTTAAACTGAATCGCACCAGCGCTACGCTGCTGCCGGCCAACGATGCCTACGCGCCAATTCGCGTGGCCGCCGACGAACTGATGATCGAGGGTATTTTCGTGGGTCTGATCCGTGATCCCAATGCGCATTAAGGCCGTTAACCGCGTCCTGGCAACCCTGTTGCTGGGCACCGCGCTGGTGGCCTGCCAGGGCAACGCCGGTTCCAGTAACGCCGGTTCTAATAACGACAGTATCGAGAGACACAACCGTATGTCGGACACCCGTTTGCTCGCCCCCTGCCCGTCCGCGCCCAATTGCGTGTCGAGCCTCGCCGAGGACGACCGCCACCGGGTGGCGCCGCTACCCGGCGCCGGCAACCGCACCGACAGCCTGGCGATGCTGGAGGGCGTGCTCGGCACCCTGCCCCGGGTGGCTTACGAGCGCATCGGCCCGGCCCGCATTCAGGCCCGCTTCACCAGCCGGGTACTGCGGTTTGTTGATGACGTCACCCTGTATGTGCACGACGACGGTCTGATCGACGTGCGCTCGGCCTCGCGGCTGGGGTATTGGGACCTGGGCACCAACCGGCGCCGGGTGGAAGAGCTGCGCGAGCGGCTCAATGACCGCCTCGGACAGCCCCAGCCCAGCCACGGATGAGCGGCGTGCGAGAAAGCAGCCCGCTGTGGGCGGACATCGGTGTCAATCTGGGCGACAAGCAGTTCGCCGAAGACAGTGCGCAAGTGCTGGGGCGCGCCGCTGAAAGCGGCGTGGCCCTGATGCTGCTGACCGGCACCAGCGTGGCGGAATCGGAAACCGCCGTGGCCCTGTGTCGGCGCTGGGCCGACGCCGGCCCGGCCCTGCTCGCCACCGCTGGCATCCACCCTCACAACGCCCGCTTTTTCGACCATGAAGCCAGCCAGGCGCTGGCCCGGCTGCTGACCCTTCCCGAGGTGGCGGCGGCCGGTGAAATGGGCCTGGACTTCAACCGCGATTTCTCCCCCCGGGACGATCAGGAAAGCGCCTTCGAGGCGCAGCTGGCGCTGGCCGCCGACGCCGGCAAGCCGGTGTTCCTGCATCAGCGCGACGCCCACCACCGTTTCCTGCCGATTCTCAAGGCCTGGCGGCACAAACTGCCCGCCGCCGTGGTGCACTGCTTCACGGATCAGCGCGACGCTCTGTTCGATTACCTGGACCTGGATTGCCACATCGGCATCACCGGCTGGGTGTGCGACGAGCGGCGTGGCGGCGCCTTGGCGGAACTGGTGCCAGAAATTCCCGGCGACCGCCTGCTGTTGGAGACGGACGCGCCCTATCTGCTGCCCCGGGACCTGCCCGAGAAGCCGCCGCGCAAGCGCCGTAACGAGCCGTGCTATCTGCCCTGGATCGGCCAGCGCATCGCCGCCCTGCGCGGTGAGGACGAAGTGGACCTGGCGGCGCGTACCTTCGCGAATACCCGCGCTTTTCTCCGGTTGGTCTGAGGCACTCGATTTGTGCGAGCGGGCCCTGCCCGCGAAAGGGTGGCTTTCAGCCACCCGGCAGGATTCCAGAGACCTCTCTAATCAGAGCACCAACAAGGTCTCTGGTATCCTGCGGGGCAACCTCTGCCGGCCGGCGTTGCCGGCCTTTCGCTTGCAAGCAAGCTCCCACCAAGCAAGCTCCCACAAGGGGCGCTCCTGCAAGCCGCTTGTTTCAGGGTTTTTCCGCCCGCCAGTTGAAGTCGACCTCCAGGGCGGGTTGCGGGCCGTCTTCCGGCTGGCCGGCCATTTCCGCGTAGGGCGAATTGTGCACCAGCACCGCCTTGTCGGTGGTCATCTTGCCGAGCACATTGTTGGCGTGCTCGGCGCCGTTGAATCGCACAATCTGGCCTTTCTCGTCCACCACGTGATAGCTCACGCCGTCGATCTCTACCTGCACGATGCAGATCGACAGCGTCACGGACCGCAGCAGCACCTTTTCCACATGCCGCCCGTTCAGTTTTTTAACGGTAATTTTTTCCATCTTTACTCCGAAAGAACGCACTGATTTGTGGGAGCTGGCTTGTGGGAGCGGGCCCTGCCCGCGAAAGGGAGCGAAGCTCCCGGCAAAGGTTGCCCCGCAGGATTCCAGAGACGCTGTTTGTGCTGCCATTAGAAAGGCCTCTGGGATCCTGCCGGCCGGCTTTGCCGGCCTTTCGCGGGCGGGGCCCGCTCCTACAGCAGAAACGCCTGAATATCGAGCAACCCGAACGGCCAGGCCAGCTCACGGTCGCCGCGGCGCAACACCGGGATGCGCTCACCATATTCGGCGATCAGCGTATCGTCCTCGGCGATATCCACGGCGTGAATATCGGCCTGCGGATTCACCGTGAGCAGCAGGTCGCGGGCCTGCTCACACAGGTGGCAGCCCAGGGTGGTGTATAGCACGACGGTCATCAAAGGGTTCCGTGGCGAATCGCGTAGCAATGGTGAATGGCGCTGTTGCGGCGGAAGTCCTCGGGCAGGCTCCAGGCGGTCAGGTCCTCCACCTGGTACCAGCGGGCGATGCTTTCCTCCAGCTCGAAGCGGCGGAAGTTACAGGAAAAATAGAGCACGCCGCCGGGCTCCAGACGCTTCATGATGCGCCGGATCAGCTCGCCGTGGTGCTCTTGGACCACGAAGTCCTGGCGGGACTTGTTGTTGGAAAAGGTGGGCGGGTCGCAGAACACCACGTCGAACTGTTCCTGGCATTCCTCCAGCCAGGCCATGGCGTCGGCGCGCACCAACGGGTGCGCCTCGCTGGAAAAGCCGTTCACCGCCAGATTGCAGGCGGCCCAATCCAGATAGCGCCGCGAAGCGTCCACCGTGACCGCCCGGCGGGCGCCACCCACCAGCGCCTGCACACTGGCGGCGCCGGTGTAAGCGAACAGGTTGAGGAAGCGCTTGCCGGCGCACTCTTCGGCCAGCCGCAGGCGCAGCGGGCGATGGTCCAGAAACAGGCCGGTATCCAGATAGTCGTTCAGGTTCACCAGCATGCGCGCCTGGCCCTCGCGCACCACCCGATACTGGCCCTGGCCGTCCAGCTTCTGATACTGGCGGTTGCCCTTCTGGCGCTCGCGGGTACGCAGGTGCACCTGCTCGCGGTGCACGCCCAGGGCGGCGCGGACCGCGCTCACCGCCCACTGGCGGCGCTGTTTGGCCTTGTCTTCATCCACCGTCTTGGGCGCCTTGAACTCCTGCACCAGCGCCTGATCCCCGTACACGTCCACCGCCACATTGAATTCCGGCAGATCCCGGTCGTAGAGGCGGTACGCCTGAATGTCCTCGCGCTCCAGCCAGCGGCGCAGGTGCTTGCCGTTCTTGCGCAGGCGGTTGAACAGCGGCATGGCCGGCTCCGGCAACTCAAAGCCGGGCGCGTCGCCGACCCGCAGCGGCGGTTGCGGCACCGGCGGGCGTGGCCGGCTGACGCGGATAAAGGTATTCAGCGGCCCGTTACGCACCTTCCACTGCTGTGTCATGTCCATGCCGGAGCGGTCCAGAGAGGCCACGTCGGCGCCCAGCATCACCGCCGTCCAGGCCGGCGCCTTCTCGCCCAAAATACGACCCAGGCCGGCGTACAGCCAGGCGGCGGTGGCCTGTTCGTCCAGGCGCTCGCCCCAGGGCGGGTTGGTGGCCAGCAGGCCCTGGTCGGCGAAGTCGCGGGCACGCAGGGCGCCCAGCTCGCGCCGCTCGAAGTGCACCTGCCGGCGCACCCCGGCGCGCTCCGCATTGTGCAGCGCGTACTGAATCGTCTCCGGGTCGGCGTCGAAGCCCTTCAGCGACGGCAGGCCCTTGAGCCCACCCTCCAGGCTGGCGGCGGCCTCGCGCAGGGCCTCTTCCCAGAGCGGCTTGCGGCAGCCCCGCCAGGCCTGGAAGCCGTACTCGCGGCGCAATGCGCCGGGCGCCACGCCGGCGGCCATCCAGGCCGCCTCGATCACCAGGGTGCCACTGCCACAGAACGGGTCCAATAACGCCGCCGGCCGGTCCTCGCGGTGCCAGCCGCCGGCGCGCAACAGCGCCGCCGCCAAATTCTCGCGCAGCGGCGCCCGGCCGCCGGCCAGCCGGTAACCGCGCCGGTGCAGCGGCGTGCCGGCCAGGTCCAGCCACAGGCGGGCGTTGTTTTCGTCCAGCCGGGCACGCACCGCGCAGGCGCCCTCCTCGCGCCGGGCCTGGCCGATCTCCGGCGGCAAGGCGCGCAGCAGCCGCTTGCCGCTGACGCGGCTGTCGCCGCGCACGCCCTTGCCGTGGTCCAGGCTTAAATGCAGGTCCACGTCGGGCGGCACCAGGGCGCGCCAGTCCACCGCCGCCGCCAGCCGCTCCGGGGCCTGGTCCGGGGTCACGTCCAGTTCCGCCAGGGGCACCAGCACCCGCTCCGCCAGCCGCGACCACAGGCAAGCACGCAAGGCGTCCTGCTGCAGGCCCTCGATGCCCACATGGGCGTTACCCGGATCTGTTACCGAGATGCCCAACTCGGTGAGTTCGTCGGCGAGCAAGGGGCCCAGGCCCGGCAGACAGGTAATTACGAATTCCATCGGTTTTGCCTTGCAAGTGCCTGTTTTAAAGACGGAAATGAAAAATTCATCGGTTGGACCATTATTCGTCACACGCTTAAACGGCGCCACCATTATGGCGACATGTTATTCGACACCCTCTTCCCCCTTTCACATACTCGAAGAGTGGCTCCCGAAGAGGTGACCGGGAGCCGCAGCTTACTGACCGTCGCCGTGATCGGCAAAGCGGCACTGCGAAAAAGCCAACAGGCGTCTAAGCCAAGAGGATCGTGTCTATGAAAAGACAGAAACGCAGTCGTGATGAAAGAGCTTACAGCCGGGGGTACCTGGCCGGATTTCAAGGCAGGCCCAGGGACTTTTGCCCCTTCGGCGCATTGCAGGCCCGCACCTACTGGATGAGCGGTTGGCGCGAGGGCCGCACGAATCAGGTACAAGGCATGGTCGGCGTGGCCGGCATCCAGAATTTGAAAGACGTCACCTAATTTATTTCGCGTTAAGAGGACATTGCACAAAATCTGTTTTTCGATCAGCGCCGGCGCTTCGCGCGTCGACCCCACAGGGCCCCTCCCGGGCCCTTTTCTTTTTGCAGCCTTTGTGGGAGCGGGCCCCGCCCGCGAAAAGGAGCGAAGTTGTGCGAGCGGGCCCCGCCCGCGAAAGGGAGCGAAGCTCTCGGCAGGATTCCAGAAACCTCTCTAACGGCAACTCAAACAAGGTCTCTGGAATCCTGCGGGGCAACCTTTGCCGGCCTTTCGCTTGCAAGGCAAGCTCCCACAACACCGGCTTCGCAGCACACCGCCTGGAGGGACGCTCCCTCAGTTCGCTACCAGGCGCGGGCAATATCGCCGATCAGGCCCGGGCCCTGGTAAATGAGCCCTGAATACACCTGCACCAGCGAGGCGCCCAATCGCCGCTTATCGAGGGCGTCGCCGGCGCCGCTGATGCCGCCGACGCCGATGATCGGGATGCGGCCGTCCAGGGCCTTGGCCATGGCCGCCAGGGCCCGGTCGGCGATCGGCTTCAGGGGCGCGCCACTCAGGCCGCCTTGCTCGTCGCCGTGGCGAAGGTGCCCCACCCCCGGCCGCTCCAGGGTGGTATTGCCGACGCAGACGCCGTCGATGCCGTGGCGCACGAACGCCTCCGCCATGGCTGCCAGCTCGTCTTCGCTGTTATCCGGCGCGATCTTGATCACCAGCGGCACCGTCACGCCGCGCTGCTGATCCAGGCGGGTCTGCGCCTCGCGCAGGGTGCCGAGCAGACGATCCAGGGCGTCGCCGTGCTGCAGGTCGCGCAGGCCGGGGGTGTTCGGCGAGGACACATTGACCACCAGATAGCCGGCCAGGCCGTGCACTTTCTCCTGGCAGAGCCGATAGTCGTCCACCGCCTGCTCCGCCGGGGTGTCCTTGTTCTTGCCGATATTGATACCCAGCACGCCCTGGAAGCGGGCCGCGCGCACGTTGTTCACCAGGGCGTCGACGCCGTGATTGTTGAACCCCATGCGGTTGATCACCGCCCCTGCCGGCGGCAGCCGGAACAGACGTGGCTTGGCGTTGCCCGGCTGCGGGCGCGGGGTGACGGTGCCCACCTCAATGCTACCGAAGCCCAGCGCCGCCAGGCCGTCGATGCAGTCGCCGTTCTTGTCCAGGCCCGCCGCCAGCCCCACCGGGTTGGGGAAGTCCAACCCCATCACCCGCACCGGCCGCGCCGGCACCCGCGCCGGATAGAGCTTGCCGGCGCCAAGACGCAGCGCGGTCAGAGTCAGATCGTGGGCCTGTTCTCCGGAGAGGGTGAACAGGGCGGGACGGGCAAGCTGGTACAGCATCGGCGGCGGCTCCTTGGATAGCGGCGCGGATTATACGGCAAGCCGGCGCCGGATGCAGACGCCGCTGTGGGGCTCTTGAGAGGGGGGGGCGGCCTGGTGGGAGCGGGCCTTGCCCGCGAAAGGGTGGCTTTAGCCACCCGGCGGGATACCAGAGACGTTGTTTGTGTCGTCACTAGAAAAGTCTCTGGGATCCTGCCGGCAAGCGCCGCTTGCCTTTCGCGGGCGAGGCCCGCTCGCACAAAAGCCACCCTTTCGCGGGCAGGGCCCGCTCGCACAAGAGCCATCCTTTGCCCGGCTGGGCCCTTTCTAACAAGCCCGTTCCAACCCAGCGTTACAGGATGCGGTCGAGGACTTCGGCCAGGTTGGCGGAGGCGGCGGGCCGAATCTCGTGCAGGCTGGCGGCCAGTTGTTCGGCCAGGGCCGGCTCCAGGCGCTGCAGGCGGGCGGCGCCGTTGGCCAGCCGCGCGGCGATCTGCGGGTTGATGCCGTCGAGCTTTTTCAGGGCCCGGGCGAAGAACGCGTAGCCGCTGCCGTCCGGCGCGTGGAACGCGGACGGGTTGCCGTTGACCAGGGTGCCGACCACCGCGCGCACCCGATTAGGCAGGGTCCACTCGAAGGCCTCGTGGGCCAGCAGGCCCTCCGCCCGGGCCACGGTGTCGGCGCCGGGTACGGTGGCCTGGACCGCGAACCACTGGTCCATCACCAGGGCCTCGTCGCGCCACCGCTGGGCGAACGCCGCCAGCGCCGGCTCAGCGCCGGGCAGCTGGTTGTGCACCAGGGCGCGCAGGGCGCCGAGCTCCTCGGTCATGCAGGTGGGCGCGTCCAGCATGCCCTGCAATTGCGCCACCAGTTTGTCGCGGTCGCCGCGACCGGCACCGGCGGCGGCGGACAGGTACGCCAGCGCCACCTGGCGCAGCCGGCGTTTGCCCATGGCTTCGCCGTTGGCGCGGTATTCGGGTTCACCCAGCGCCTCGACCAGACGCCACCAGGACGCCGCCAGGGCGTCGCCGAGACCGGCGCGCAGGGCGCTCAGGGCGTCGTGCACGGCCTGCGGGCGCAACGGGGTGTGCCGGTCGCCGACCGCGGTTTCCGTGGGCAGGGTGAGCAGCAGCGCGGCTTCCGCCGGGTCCTCGCTGGCACGCTGGATCACCTGCTCCAGGACCGGGGTGAGCCGGTCCAGTTGCGCGGCGGCGTCTTCGCCGTCATCGATGATCCGCGCCAGGGCGGCGAAATAGAGCCGCTGCGCCGCATCCCAGCGGCAGAAGCCGTCACTGTCGTGGGCCAGCAACGTGATCAGCTGGGCTTCCTTGAACGGGTAGCGCAGCGACACCGGCGCCGAGAACGCGCGCAGCAGCGACGGCGTCGGGGCGCTGTCCACGCCGGCCACCGGGAAACGGAAGGTTTGTTCGCGATCACGCAGGATCACCACGGTTTCGGTGGCGCCGTTGTCGTCCAGCGGCAGCGCGCGGCCCTGGCCGTCGAGCAGCGACAGTTTGACCGGAATCATCAGCGGCTGCTTGTCGCTTTGCCCCGGAGTGGGCGACGTTTCCTGGCGCAGCGTGAGCCGGTATTCGTCGTCCGCGAAATGGTCGGACACGGTCACCAGCGGCGTGCCCGCTTGGCTGTACCAGCGCTTGAACTGGCTGAGATCCAGGCCAGACACTTCCTCCATGCAGGCGACGAAGTCATCGCAGGTCACCGCCTGGCCGTCGAAACGCTCGAAATAGAGGTCGCTGGCGCGGCGGAAGTCCTCGGCGCCGAGCAGCTCGTGCTGCATGCGCACGATCTCCGAGCCCTTCTCGTAAACGGTAAGCGTGTAGAAGTTGTCGATCTTCTGGTATTCCGAGGGCCGCACCGGGTGCGCCATCGGGCCCTGGTCTTCGGGAAACTGATGGTTAACCAGGAAGTCCACGTTCTCCACCCGGGTCACCGCACGGGAGTTCATGTCCGAGGAGAACTCCTGGTCACGGAACACGGTAAAACCTTCCTTGAGGCTGAGCTGGAACCAGTCCCGGCAGGTCACCCGGTTGCCGCTCCAGTTGTGGAAATACTCATGGGCGACCACCGATTCCACCCGCTCGAAACCGGCGTCGGTGGTGGTAGCCGGATGGGCCAGCACGCAGGAGGTGTTGAAGATGTTCAGGCCCTTGTTTTCCATGGCGCCCATGTTGAAGTGGCTGACCGCCACCACCTGGAAGATATCCAGGTCGTACTCGCGCCCGAACACCTGCTCGTCCCAGGCCATGGCCCGTTTGAGCGAATCCATGGCGTGGCCGAGCTTGTCCAGATCGCGGTGCTCGGCGTACAGGCGCAGCGCCACTTGGCGACCGGAGGCGGTGCGGAAGCTGTCCTCCAGGCAGGCCAGATCGCCGGCCACCAGCGCGAACAGATAGCAGGGCTTGGGGAACGGGTCTTCCCAGGTGGCGAAGTGGCGACCGCCGCCCTCGTCGCCGCCGTCCACCGGGTTGCCGTTGGAAAGCAGCAGCGGGTAAGCGGCGCGGTCGGCGTGGATGGTGGTGGTGAAACGGCTGAGCACGTCCGGACGGTCCGGGAAATAGGTGATGCGGCGGAAGCCCTGCGCTTCGCACTGGGTGCAGTACATGCCATTAGAGCGATACAGCCCTTCCAGAGCGGTGTTGCTCTCGGGATGGATGCGCACCTCGGAGGTCAGGGTGAACCGCTCTGGCACCCCCAGCACCGTCAGCCGGCCTTCCTCGAGCCGGTAATCCTGCTCGTCGAGCACACGGTCGTCCACGCGCAACGAGCGCAGCGCCAGCTGTTCGCCGTCCAGCACCAGATCCGCCGGGCGGTCGTCGCGGGCCGGGTTGCGGCGCACCGCCAGTTCGGCGGTGACCGTGGCGTGGCCATCGCGCAGGTCCACGTCCAGACGGGTGTGATCCACCAGCCAGGCCGGCGGGCGGTAATCGGTCAGCCGGGTGGCCGGCGCGGGGTTGCCGTCTCTCATCAATGTTCTCCGTGTCGGCGCGCGGGGCGCAGGTCCACCGGCTGCTCCGGGTCCTCGCCATCGGCGCTCTTGCAGTGACTGGGAACGTAACCGGTACGCTCTTCCTCGGGCAGGTTGCGCGTCTCCCAGGCGATCACCGCCTGCAGGCACAGGGCGCGCTGCTCGTCACTGACCCGGCGGCCATCCGGCCAGCGGCCGGTCTCCACCGCGGTGCGCATGTTGTGCCACACCTCCAGGGTCATGCCGTCGATAAGATCGTCGAAGGAAGGGGAAGAAGAAGCCATGGCGGAACCTGTCACGATAGCGGATGCGTTGAGTTGTGGGGACTAGGATACAGGATGCAAGTGAAGCTTGCGGCTAGTTGCCGTCGCCGGGGCGGGTGCTCCAGCCGAGCTTGGAACGGCAGGCCTGGTAGAAATCGTGGCCGGGCGGGTGAATCAGCCGCAGCCGGTGGGGCTTCTTGCGGATCGCGATCACGTCCTCGGCCTGCAGACGGATGCCGGCGGTGCCGTCGCAGCTGACCAGGGGGTTTACCTTCTCGGTGGTGATGTGGATCTTGATCTCGCTGTTGGCGTCCACCACCAGCGGCCGGCTGGTCAGGGTGTGGGGGTTAAGCGGCACCAGCACCATGGCGTCCAGGCGTGGGTGCATGATCGGGCCGCCGCCGGACAGCGCGTAGGCGGTGGAGCCGGTGGGCGTGGAAATGATCAGGCCATCGGAGCGCTGGCCGTAGACGAACAGGCCGTCGATGGTCAGCTCGAAGTCGATCATGTGGACGCTGTCACCGGAGAGCAGCACCACGTCGTTGAGGGCGCTGCCCTCCCCCATCACGGTCTTGCCGCGCCGCACTTCCATATCCAGCAGGAAGCGCCGTTCGGTGGTGTAGTCACCGTCCAGCACCTGACCGACTCGGGATTCGATCTCCGAGGGCAAAATGTCGGTGAGAAAGCCCAGATGGCCGCGGTTGATGCCCAGCACCGGCACATCGAAGCGGGCCAGATCGCGGGCCGCGCCCAGCAGGCTACCGTCGCCGCCCACCACGATCACCAGGTCACAGGCGTCGCCCATTTGCGACGCCTTAGCGGCCTGCAGGCCGGATTCCGGAAGGCTGCCGGCGATCGCCCGATCGAGTATCACGGTGCAGTCGCGACCGTGCAGAAAGTGGATCAGCTGCCGCACCGAATACAGCGCTTGTTCACTCTCGGTGCGGGCGATCAGACCGATATTGCGAAATTTTTCCTGGGACACGTTCTTCCTGCGACAAAGTAGACGCCAACGGCGTGCTAGTTCAGATAGTCCTGCAGGGTATCAGCATTGTTATTGAGACCGCCATCCAGCACGAACACATCCAGCCCGGCGTTTTTTAGCAAAAAAGCGGCGGTGGCGCTACGTCGGCCGGTGTCGCAATAAGCCACGTAGCGACCGGCGGGGTCGAGCAACCGGGATTTCAAGCGCAGCGCGCTGAGCGGAATATTGGTGGCGTCGGCCAGATGCTGCTGGTCGAACTCATCGGCGGTGCGCACATCCAGCCAGCGGGCGCCCTCCTGGATGTGCTGGCGGGCGTCGCCGGGGGGCAGGGTGTGGATCACCGGTTCGCGCAGCAGGGCGTCAAAATCCTGCCGGTCCAGTCGCATCAGCACGCCGTCGGTGGCCATGGTCACGGTGGCGTTGCGCGGTTTGCCGGAGAGCAGCGCCTCCTCGCCGAACCACTGGCCCTCTTCGAGCATCGCCACCGGCATCGCTTCACTGCTTTTACCCCCCAGGGTGATCGCCACTTCGCACACCCCTTCCTTGATGATGTAGCAGCAGTCCGCCTGCTCGCCCTGGGTGATGATGGCTTCGCCCTGCTTGCAGCGGCGCGCGCGCAGGCGGCGGAAGATTTCCAGAATATTGGCCGGCGGCACCCGGTGGAACAGCTTGGATTTAAGCAGCCGGATCATCCATTCCCGGTCATGCTGATAGGCGGCGTTGGCGTTGATGTCGAGAATCACGTAGCCGGCGGACTGGTCCCAGGACAGGATGGTGTCCAGGCGGAAGCTGTCAAAGCGCACCACACTCACCTCGCCGACCGCCTTGCAGTCGTCCCGGCGCGGCTGAAAATGGCCCAGTGGGTGCCAGGAGGCGCTGTCGCCGGCGCTGACCACGGTGCGCTCGCCCTGCTCGCTGAACAGTTCCACTTCGCCGCTCAGCAGGTAAATGGTGGTGTTATCCCGATCCCCCTGACGGAACAACACATCGCCGGCCTCGTAGCGGCGCACTTCCTGCTGATCCAGCAGCCAGTCCAGCTGATCACCGGACAGGGCGTTCACCGGCACGAAGGTCTGCAACAGACTCTTGTCGATGGATTCACGAGCCATTCGAGCTCCCCCTGATTGATTCTTGTGATGCGGCGTGGTCGCCGTTCGATGAGGCCCATACCTGCAAAAAACTTACCAACTCGCGGCCCGGCCCTTCCGCGCGCCCCGTTTAGCGAAAGCGGAGCACGTTATCGATGGACGAATCCGACCGGCAGTGCGGGCAACGGTTGGAGTTGCAATCCGACACCCCCGGCTTGAACTGATTGGGCACGTCCACGCGAATCACGCGCTTGCCGCAGCAGGCCTGGTCCGGCCCCACCGCCACCTGACACACCGGATTTTCATAGTGCGCCAGCCAGGCCCGGTAATGATCCTCGGTAACCAGGCATTTGCGGGCGGCGAACGCCACCGGGTTGTCCATATAATCGGCGATCTGGTCGGCGGCCACGGACACATGCCCGGCCCCCGGGTGAAAGGCGATAAAGCTGAGGCCCAGATTTTCCAGCTTATCGAGAATTTTCTGGCCGCCGGAGTGAGCCACTTTCATTTGATCGCGCTTGAGCTGCGAGATTTCGCCACGCAATTGGTTGATCAGGTCGTCGCGGTTGAGCACGTCCATTTCACGGCTGTGGATCTCTTCAGCCAGCCGGGCCCGCTCTTCCTCCAGGCGCTGCTCCAGGGACAGTTTGTACTGCTCGGCCAGGCGCTCCACCTCGCTGCCCTGCTCCGCGTTGCGGCCGGCATGCTCTTCCAGGCTGCGATTCAGCGACTCGACCTGCGCCTTGAGCGAGCTGTTCTGCTCGCGCAGCGCGACGTTCTGGGATTTGAGGGTTTTGAACTGCATCAGCACCTTTTCCAGCTGGGCGCTGAGAATCTCTTCCTTCTGCTGCTGAGCGTAGCGGAGCTGCGCCAGCTCCTCTTTCTGCCCGGTTTCCAGGGTGTGAATACGCAGACGCAGCTCTTTGATGGTGCGCGCCAGGCGCACCCGCTCGTCCTCGTCTTTCTTGCTCTTGGCCCCGTCGGCCGGGCGCACGGTGGGCACGTCACCGCCGGACAAGGTGGGCACCGCCGTGGGCGGCGGCGGCAGATCCTCATCCACTTCCAGCCCCATTTTCGAGCCGCGGCTGCGCAGCAGATCCCGGGCCGCCACGAAATCATTGGCGCCGGGCTTCATCACCGGGTCCCAAAGCTGATCCTGGTGCCAGGCCACCGGGCATTGGCTGCGGCAAGCCAGGCGAATCGGGCCGGCGCCCATGTCCGGGCCCGGGCCGCCGTGTTCCGCCAGGTGTCGCAGGGGCACGTTCCAGGTGGTGTCGGCCATGCCGTCGCCGTCGAAATCGATCAGGAACAAAACCATGGCCTTGGCCCGCAGCCGGCCGTTGACCAGGCAATAAGCCCCTCGCATTTCTTTACCAGCGAATTCGGGCACCCCCACCATCCCGTCCAGAATGGCTTCAAAATCGGCGTACAACATGCTTTTGGTGATGCCCTTGTCGCAATAGAACAGCACCGCTTCGGAGGTCACTGACGAACCCGCCATAAGCCTTACCTTCGTTGTTATTTCTTCGGTGTTATCCGTGCGGCCAGTGACAGTACGCGTCACTCGTTGCCGCTGCCCGTCAGAATCAAAGGCAGCATATTCACAGCGGTAAGGGCAAAACAAGGAAGCCGGTCACCAAAAAGGGACCTTTTATCGAGGGGACGGCGTCATGCCGTGGAGGTTACTGAATCGGGAGGAGCGTTCGAGGGGCGGGCTACAAGCTACAAGCTACAAGCTGAAGGCCCTGGGGTGGTACGGCTTGCTTGTGGCTTGAAGCTTGGGGCTTGTCGCTGGGGCTTCAAAGTTCGACTCCATCGTCAGCGACGTCGTCGTCCAGGTCGTCAAGGCTTTCCAGCCACAGCTTTTCTTCCAGTTGGTCTTCCAGATATTCATCCATAGGGATACTCCATTCAGCCCACGGGGCCGGTTTCAGTGTGTTCATCGGTAAGCTTAGAACAGCGCCCGTGACGGCTTAATGACAATCGCGGCCGCGAACGGGGGCTACAGGGGGTTAGAACGGTGTCGGCGGGAATGGTTCAGACAAACAAAAAGGCGACGCGGGCTAAGCCGGCGTCGCCATAAATCCAAACGGAAAACGAGAAAGATCATGAAGATGGCGGAGCGGACGGGACTCGAACCCGCGACCCCCGGCGTGACAGGCCGGTATTCTAACCAACTGAACTACCGCTCCAAACTCTTTACTTGCGCTCTTCAGCTACAAAATCTGGTGGGTGGTGACGGGATCGAACCGCCGACCCTCTGCTTGTAAGGCAGATGCTCTCCCAGCTGAGCTAACCACCCAGGTTCGCGTTGCGAAGTGGGCGCCATTTTAGGGATTGCGCCCGGGGTGTCAACGGCTTTTTTGCCCGCCGGACACTGTTCGGTCATAAATTGCGCGCCCTTGTAGGAGCGGGCCCTGCCCGCGAAAGGGAGCGAAGCTCCCGGCAGGATCCCAGAGACCTTGTTGCTGCGCCCCTTTCAGACGTCTCTGGAATCCCGCCGGCCGGCTTTGCCGGCCTTTCGCGGGCAGGGCCCGCTCCCACAAACGTCAGCCGCCGGCCTCTCTCTGCTCGACGAAGGTCTTGGCCGCTTCAAGGGTCGGGAAACGCCCCGGTAGCGGCCGTCCGTCCGGCCCGGCGACGATATAATGGTCGACGCGCAGCTGCAGGGTGTCGCGCTGCAGCTCGCCCTCTTCGATGATGGTGTGGCGCCCCCAGGCGGTGCCGTTGCCGATCATGCTTCGCCCACCACCCGGTCAACGATCAGGTCCGCCAGGTCCTCCACGGACAACCGGCGGTTGGTACTGAACCAGTTGGGGGTCCAGCCGATCATGCCGGTGAGCAGGCGCCGCATGATAAAGGGGTCGGCATGGAAGGCGCCCGCCCGGTGCAGGCGACCCAGCACATCCAGCCAGATCTGCTCGTAGATCTCACGCAGCGCCAGCGCCTCTTTCTGCTTGGGCTCGCTGAGACAGCGCCACTCCCCCACCATCACCACCATGGCTTCGCGGGTATCGCCCACGGTGGCGGTGAGCTCGGCGCGCACCAGGTTGCGCAGCTGCTCCAGGGGCGTCTCCCCGTCAGCCACCGCCTGGCGCAGCCGCTCGGTGTTGAAGCGGATCACCTCTTCCATCACCGCGAACAGGATATCTTCCTTACTTTTAAAGTGGTGGAAGATGGAGCCACTCTGGATGCCCACCGCCGCGGCGATATCACGCACCGTGGTGCGGTCGAACCCCTTGTCCCGGAACAAATGGGCAGCGGCGCTCAGCAAGCGGCCCCGGGGCGAATTGTCGATGCCGTGGATGGCGTGTGTGTCGGGCATGGTGGTGGCTCCTCCTCGGGGCGCATTTAATCGCTGCCAGCTGCAAGCTGCAAGACCGGGTTGGCGGCCTTGTGGGAGCCGGGCCTTGTGGGAGCGGGCCTCGCCCGCGAAAGGGAGCGAAGCTCCCGGCAGGATTCCAGAGACGCTGTTTGTGCTGCCGCTAGGAAGGACTCTGGGATCCTGCCGGCCGGCTTTGCCGGCCTTTCGCTTGCAAGCAAGCTCCCACAGCCCGCTCCCTCAATCTCGGTACCATGCCTCTTGCCAAACCAAGCGCTTGCTTGGTAGCTTACGGAATCATTCGGATAACAGCAATTCAGGGCAGGATTTATGGCAGAGGGTATAGCTGGACCCGTTCGTATCGGCTGCGCCGCCGGCTTCTGGGGCGACACCAATAGCGCCGCCTTCCAACTGGTCCGCCAGGGCGAGATCGACTACCTGGTATTCGACTATCTGGCGGAGGTGACCCTGTCGATCATGGCGGGCGCCCGCATGAAGGACCCCAGCGCCGGCTACGCCCACGACTTCGTCACCCAGGTGATGGCGCCGCTGGCCCGCGAAATCAAAGAGAAAAACATCAAGGTGGTCAGCAACGCCGGCGGCGTGAACCCGCGCGCCTGCCGTGAAGCCCTGCAGAAGGTGTTCGCCGAGGCCGGGGTGGAAATGAACATCGCCCTGGTGGAAGGCGACGACCTCAATGGCCGCCGCGAGCCGTTCAGCGACCTCAAGGAACTGGACACCGGGGCCGGCCTGCCGCCGGTTACCGTGACCATGAACGCCTACCTCGGCGCCCTGCCGATTCAGGCGGCACTGGACGCCGGCGCTGATCTCGTGCTGACCGGTCGCATCGCCGATTCGGCGCTGGTGCTGGGCCCGCTGATGCACGAATTCAAATGGGCCGATGACGACTACGACAAACTCGCCCAGGGCTCCCTGGCCGGGCATGTGATCGAGTGCGGCGCCCAGTGCACCGGCGGCAACTTCACCGATTGGCGGGACGTGCCGGACTTCCACAACATGGGCTTCCCGATCGCCGAATGCCACGAAGATGGCAGCTTCGTGATCACCAAGCCACCCGGCACCGGCGGCCTGGTGACCCCCGCCACGGTGGGCGAACAGGTGCTCTACGAAATCGGCGACCCGCGCGCCTATATTCTCCCGGACGTGGTCTGCGACTTCACCGGCGTCAGCCTGGCGCAGGACGGCGAGCACCGGGTAAGGGTGAGCGGCGCCCGCGGGCTGCCACCCACCGACACCTATAAGGTGTCCGCCACCTACCCGGACGGCCAGCGCATCACCGCGTCCTTCCTGATGGGCGGCCGGGAAGCGCCGGCCAAGGGCCGCACGGTGGCGGCGGCGATCTTGAAAAAGACCGACGGTCTGCTCAAACAACTGGGCATGGCGCCGATGCGCGACACCAGCGTGGAGATCCTCGGCAGCGAAACCACCTACGGTGCCCAGGCACGGCGCGAAGACAGCCGCGAAGTGGTGGTGAAAATCGCCGCCCTGCACGACGACCGCAAGGCCTTGGGCCTGTTCGCCCGGGAAATCGCCCAGGCGGCCACCGGCATGGCACCGGGCCTGTCCGGGCTGGTCGGCGGTCGGCCCAAGCCAATGCCGCGCATTCGCCTGTTCTCCACCCTGGTGCCCAAAGTGGACGTCACCGCCACCGTGGACCTGGACGGCGCCCCTACGGAAGTGGGCGTGCCGGTGGGCACACCCCTGGATACCGCCAGTCTGCCCGACACCAACGGCAGCGAAACGGCCACCGGCGACACCAGCGTGCCGCTGGTAAAACTGGCCTGGGCCCGCTCCGGCGACAAGGGCGACCACGCCAACATCGGCGTGATGGCGCGCCAGCCGGAATACCTGCCCTACTTGCGGGCCGCGCTCACCGACGCCGCCGTGGCGGACTACATGAAACACGTGCTCGACCCGGAGCGCGGTAGCGTCAGCCATTGGGAGTTGCCGGGCTTCAACGCCTTCAACTTCCTGCTGCGCCACGCCCTGGGCGGCGGCGGCATCGCCAGCCTGCGCATCGACCCGCAGGGCAAGGCGTTCGCCCAACAGCTTCTCGACATGCCGATCGCGGTGAGCGCGGAGATCGCGAAAGCCGTTAATAAATAGTTGAACGTTTCAACTAAAATATTCTTAACACCGAGGACATAATTCAATGCCGTATCGCTCCGTTTTTCGCCCGGACCTGTTCGCCGGTAAAACCCTCATCGTCACCGGCGGCGGTTCCGGCATCGGCCGCTGTACCGCCCATGAACTGTCAGCGCTGGGCGCCCGCGTGGTGCTGCTGGGCCGCAAGGAAGACAAGCTCAAGGTGGTGGCCGAAGAAATCCGCGAGGACACCGGCCGGGACGCGCTGGTGTTCACCTGCGATATCCGTGACGAAGACAAGGTCCGCGACACCGTAGCGGCGATCTACAAACAGGTGCATCAGGTGGATGGCCTGGTCAACAACGCCGGCGGCCAGTTCCCGTCGCCGGTGGCCATGATCAGCCAGAAAGGCTGGGAAACCGTGATCCGCACCAACCTGACCGGCGGCTTCCTGATGGCCCGGGAAGTGTTCATGCAAGGCATGAACAGGTCCGGCGGCAGCATCGTCAATATCGTCGCCGATATGTGGGGCGGCATGCCCGGCATGGGCCACTCCGGCGCCGCCCGCGCCGGCATGGATAACTTCACCAAAACCGCCGCCCTGGAATGGGCCTGCGCCGGCGTGCGGGTGAACGCGGTGGCGCCGGGCTGGATCGCCTCCTCCGGCATGGACACCTACCCGGAAGGCATGCAGCAGACCATCAAAACCCTGCGCGGCGCGGTGCCGCTGAAACGGCTCGGCCTGGAAGCGGAAGTATCCTCGGCGATCACCTTCCTGCTCAGCGACGGCGCCGCCTTTATCAGCGGCGACACCTGGCGCATCGACGGCGCCGCCAGCCAGGGCAACGTGGCCATGTTCCCGCTGCCCGATCACAAGAACTCCAAACCCTACGACGGCTTCCACCGCGCCGTGACGCCCAACGTGCTCAAGGATCTGGATTAATGCCTGTACTCGAATCCGCCCTCGACCCGAACAGCGAGGAATACCGGCAAAACCGCGATGCCCTGCTGCAAGCGGTGGAGGAATTCCGCGCCATTGAACAGCAGGTCCGCGATACCGCCGAAGGCAAACGAGAAAAATTCGAAAAGCGCGGCCAGCTGCTGCCCCACGAGCGGGTGGCGCGCCTGCTCGACCCGGGCTCGCCCTATCTGAGCCTGATGAACCTGGCCGGCTACAAGATGCACGACGACAAGGACGGCACCGAGGCCGGCGGCGGCACGATCGCCGGCATCGGCTATGTGTGCGGCGTGCGCTGCCTGGTCACCGCGTCCAACTCCGCCATCAAGGGCGGCACGGTGACGCCCTCCGGGCTGCATAAAACCTTGCGCCTGCAGCGCATTGCCCAGGAAAACCGGCTGCCCATGGTGAGCCTGGTGGAATCCGGCGGCGCCAATCTGAATTACGCCGCCGATGTATTCGTGGAAGGCGCCCGCACCTTCGCCAATCAAGCGCGACTGTCCGCCGCCGGCATCCCGCAGATCACCGTGGTGCACGGCAACGCCACCGCCGGCGGCGCCTATCAGCCCGGCCTTTCGGACTACGTGGTGCTGGTGCGCAACCGCGCCAAGATGTTCCTGGCCGGCCCGCCGCTGCTGAAAGCGGCCACCGGGGAAATCGCCACCGACGAGGAGCTGGGCGGCGCGGAAATGCACACCGGCGTGGCCGGCACCGCCGAGTACCTGGCCGAGAACGACGCCGACGGCATCCGTCATGCCCGCGACATCATGAGCAAGTTGGGCCTGCGCGACCGGCCGCCGGAAAACCGTGACTGGCGAGAACCGCTGTACCCGCCGGAGGAACTGCTCGGCGTGGTGCCGGCGGACAGCAAAAAGCCCTACGACGTGCGCGAAATCATCGCCCGTCTCGCCGACAGCTCCGACTTTCTGGATTTCAAGAACGACTGGGACAGCGCCACCCTGTGCGGCTGGATCGACATTGAAGGCCAGCCGGTGGGCGTGATCGGCAACAACGGCCCGATCACCCCGCGCGGCGCCGCCAAGGCGGCCCAGTTCATCCAGCTCTGCGACCAAACCCGCCGGCCTTTACTGTTTCTCCACAACACCACCGGTTTTATGGTCGGCACCGACGCGGAACAGAACGGCGTCATCAAACACGGCTCGAAAATGCTCCAGGCGGTGGCCAACGCCCGGGTACCGAAAATTTCCATTCTGGTGGGCGGCTCCTATGGCGCCGGCAACTACGCCATGTGCGGCCGCGGCCTGGACCCGCGCTTCATCTTCGCCTGGCCCAACGCCAAGGTGGCGGTGATGGGCGGCCAGCAGGCCGGTACCGTGCTGCGCATCGTCGCCGAAGCCAAACAGCGCGCCAACGGCCTGGAACCGGACGAAAAGGTGCTCGACATGCTGCAACAAAGCACCGCCCAGAAACTGGACGCGCAATCCACCGCGCTCTACGGCACCGCCCGCCTCTGGGACGACGGCATCATCGACCCCCGCGACACCCGCAAAGTGCTGGCCTACGTGCTCGACATCTGCCGGCAAGCGGAAGAACGAAACCTCCATGCCAATACATTTGGTGTAGCAAGACTATGAATCAGTTGACAGTTGATAGTGGACAGTTGACAGCTCGCGGGCGAGCGCGAAGTACCGGCAAAGCCGTGCCCGCGCCCCCGTTTTTCGCTATCAACTGTCAACTCTCAACTATCAACTCAACCGCGATTTTTCCGACAACCACCGACATCCCAGCGCTCGACCAACGAGCCGAACAAACACAGGACCTGCCCCATGTTGTTTACTCAGGAACATGAAGAGCTGCGCCGCACGGTGCGTAATTTTATCGAGAAAGAGGTGAATCCGTTCGTGCCGGAGTGGGAAGCGGCAGGACGTTTCCCGATCCACGACGTGTTCAAGAAAATGGGCGATCTGGGCCTGCTTGGCGTCACCAAGCCGGAAGAGTACGGCGGCATGGGCCTGGATTACTCCTACGGTCTGATCGTCGCCGAGGAGATCGGCGGCGCAGGTTGCGGCGGCGTGCCGCTCTCCATCGGCGTGCAGACCGACATGGCGACGCCGGCGCTGGCGCGGTTCGGCTCCGACGAGATCAAGCGCGACTATCTGGCGCCGGCCATCGCCGGTGACATGGTGGCGTCGATCGCGGTGTCCGAACCGCACGCCGGCTCCGATGTGGCCAATATCAAAACCAACGCCAAAAAAGACGGCGACGACTATGTGATCAACGGCACCAAGATGTGGATCACCAACTCGCCCAGCGCCGACTTCTTCTGCCTGCTGGCCAATACCTCCGACGACAAGCCGCACGTCAATAAATCCCTGATCGTGGTGCCCAAGGACGCCGGCGGCATCACCGTCGACAAGCCGCTCAACAAACTGGGCATGCGCAGCTCGGAAACCGCCCAGGTGTTCTTCGACGACGTGCGCGTCCCTCAGCGCAACCTGATCGGCCAGGAAGGCATGGGCTTCATGATGCAGATGATGCAGTTCCAGGAGGAACGCCTGTGGGGCGCCGCCAATGCCATCAAGGGCTGCGACAACCTGATCGCGCAAACCATTGAGTACGCCCGCGAGCGCCAGGTGTTCGGCATGTCGCTGCTGGATAACCAGTCGGTGCATTTCAAACTGGCGGAGCTGCAGACCGAAGTGGAAATGCTGCGCGCGCTGGTGTGGCAGGCCTGCGAAACCTACATCAACGGCGGCGACGTGCTGCGCCTGGCGTCCATGGCCAAGCTCAAGGCCGGCCGCCTGTCGCGGGAAGTGGCCGACGGCTGCATGCAGTACTGGGGCGGCAACGGCTTCATGTGGGAAAACCCGGCCAGCCAGCTCTACCGCGATGGCCGTTTGGGCTCCATCGGCGGCGGCGCCGACGAAGTCATGCTGGGTATTATCTGCAAGACCATGGGCATGCTGCCCGGGAAGAAAAAGTAGCCGGCGGAGATGCTCCACTTTGTAGGAGCGAGCTTGCTCGCGAAAGGCAAGCAAAGCTTGCCGGCAGGATACCAGAGGCACTTTTAGTGGCACTTGGAAAGCTCTCTGGAATCCTGCGGGGCAACCTTTGCCGGGTGGCTGACGCCACCCTTTCGCTTGCAAGCAAGCTCCCACAAAGCCTTATCAAGCGAGAAAAGTTATGACGTTACCCGAGACCACAACGATCACGCTCAGCCGCGAGAGCAGTGTGCTGCACATCACGCTGAACCGGCCGGAAGCGCGCAACGCCATGAGCCTGACCATGGTGAACGAGCTGATGGACGTGTTCGACTGGCTGGAAAACGACACCGGCGGCACCGAGGTGCGCGCCCTGGTGCTGCGTGGCGCCGGCGGGCACTTCTGCGCCGGCGGCGACATCAAGGACATGGCCGGCGCGCGGCAACAGGCCGCCGAAGGCGATCCGCAGGCGTTTCTGCGCCTGAACCGCCGCTTCGGCGAGATGATCAGCACCGCCAACCGCCTGCCGCAGGTGCTGATCACGGTGCTGGAAGGCGCGGTGATGGGCGGCGGCTTCGGGCTGGCGTGCGTGAGCGACGTGGCGATTGCCGCCGGCGATGCCAAATTCGCGTTGCCGGAAACCGGCCTCGGCGTGATTCCCGCACAGATCGCGCCGTTCGTGGTGCAGCGCATCGGCCTCACGCGCGCCCGCCGCATCGCCCTCACCGGCCAGCGCTTCAACGGCCACCACGCGCTGACGCTGGGCGTGGTCCACGAGGTGGCGGACTCGCCCGCGGAACTGGAAAAGAAACTCGCCGAGGTGCTTGATCAGGTGCGCCGCTGCGCCCCCAACGCCAGCCGCGCCACCAAACAACTGGTGCTCGACGTGGGTCATGTCCCCATGGACGAGCTGCTCGACCGCGCCGCCGACGACTTCGCCCAGGCCGTGGCCAGCGAGGAAGGCCAGGAAGGCACCCTGGCTTTTGTGCAGAAAAGGCCGCCGGCCTGGGCCGCGGACGAATGATCAAGTCTTCCTGTGAAAGCGGACCCTTGTGCGAGCGGGCCCTGCCCGCGAAAGGGTGGCCTTGTGCGAGCGGGCCTCGCCCGCGAAAGGCAAGCTTAGCTTGCCGGCAGGATACCAGAGACGCTGTTTGTGCCGCCGTTAGGAAGGCCTCTGGGATCCTGCCGGGTGGCTATAAGCCACCCTTTCGCGGGCATGGCCCGCTCCCACAAGGCCCGCTCGCACAAGGCCCGCTGGCACAAATGAATAAGGAATGGCAATGAGTTTTGAGAAAGTACTGGTCGCCAACCGCGGCGAGATCGCCTGCCGGGTGCTGGAAAGCGCGCGGGCGCTGGGCTATCGCACCGTGGCGGTGTTTTCCGAGGCGGACGCCGGCGCGCGCCATGTCCAGCTCGCCGACGAAGCGGTGTGCATCGGCCCCGCCACCGCCGCCGAGTCCTACCTGAACGTGGCGGCCCTGCTGGACGCCTGTCGCCGCAGTGGCGCCGATGCCGTGCACCCCGGTTACGGCTTCTTGTCCGAGAACGCGGACTTCGCCGCCGCCTGCGCGGACGCCGGTGTCACCTTTATCGGCCCGCCCGCCGAGGCGATCCGCCTGATGGGCTCCAAGCGACTGTCCAAGATCGCCATGCAGGAGGCCGGCGTCCCCTGCGTGCCCGGCTACCAGGGCGAGGAGCATAGCGATGACACCCTTATAAAAGAAGCCGAGGCCGTCGGCCTGCCTCTGATGATCAAGGCCAGCGCCGGCGGCGGCGGGCGCGGCATGCGCGTGGTCACCGAGACCGACCAGATCGCCGCCCAGCTCAAGAGCGCCCGCCAGGAAGCGAAAAGCAGCTTCGGCAACGACGAACTGATCCTCGAGCGGGCGGTGATCAACCCGCGTCACGTGGAAATCCAGGTGTTCGGCGACCACCACGGCAACGTGATCCACCTGGGCGAACGCGATTGCTCGGTGCAGCGCCGCCACCAGAAGGTGGTGGAGGAAGCGCCCTCCCCGGCCGTCGACGACGACCTGCGCCGTCGCATGGGCGAGGCGGCGGTGAACGCCGCCAAGGCCTGCGACTATGTGGGCGCCGGCACCGTGGAGTTCCTGCTCGGCGCCGACGGCGACTTCTACTTTCTGGAAATGAACACCCGCCTGCAGGTGGAGCACCCGGTCACCGAGCTGGTCACCGGCCAGGATCTGGTGGCCTGGCAGTTGCGAGTGGCCGCCGGCGAGCCCCTGCCGCTCACCCAGGAACAGGTGCGGCTCAGCGGCCACGCCATGGAAGTGCGCCTCTACGCCGAGGACCCGGCCCGGGGCTATCTGCCGCAAACCGGGCCGGTGCTGAGCTGGCGGCCCGCCACCGGCGAGGGCGTGCGCATCGACCACGGCCTGGTGGACGGCGCCGAAGTGGGCAGCCACTACGACCCCATGCTGGCCAAGATCATCGCCTTCGGCGCCAGCCGCGACGAAGCCCGCCGCCGGCTGATCCGCGCGGTGGAAGACACCGTGCTGATGGGCCTGGACGACAACCGCCGCTTCCTGGCGGCGATTCTGCGTCACCCGGACTTCGCCGCCGGCCACGCCACCACCGCTTTTATCGACGGGCCGTTCGCCGACGACCCCGGCATGCATGCGGCCGACACCCCGGAAGCCTTATGGGCACTGGCCGCCCTGCTGCTGGCCCGGGTCGGCGCCGGCGACGCCGCCGGCCGCGCCGGCTACCGCAACTGGCACTCCAGCGGCGTCGGCGCGCAACCGCTGGTGCTCGCCCAGGGCGATCAGGAACGCACCCTGTACCTGACCCCCGACGGCATCCACGGCGGCCCGGACCTGAGCCTGGACGCGGTGCACGACGACGGCACCCTGATCGCCACCCTGGACGGCGTGCGCCGCCGCTACCAGTGGCTGCACCAGGACGGCACCGTGTGGCTGCAGGACGGCGGCCTGCGCGCCTGCTTCGAGGAGCGCACCCACCGGGCCAGCGGCGGCGAGCAAGGGCCCGGCTCCGGGCAACTGAAAGCGCCCATGGACGGGGCGGTGATCGAAGTGAGCGCCACAGCCGGCGACACAGTAACAAGAGGGCAGACATTGGCGGTGCTGGAAGCCATGAAAATGGAGCACGCCCTGAAAGCCGACTGCGACGGCACCGTGGACGCGGTGACCGTGAGTGCCGGCGATCAAGTCAAACGCCAGCAACTGCTGATCACCGTTACCCCGGCGATTGTCACGGAATGACAACCGGCTGGCGTTTTCGGGTAACGGACGGGCGTGCCAAAGTATGTTTGAATGGCGGCTCGGCCGTAACGCGCGACCAGCCAGTCGCGCATTTTCTTGCCGGCCCAGGGGGCGAACGTTAAGGTATGGCGGCCCCTGTGCAGCGGTCCCGAGCCGCCACCGGACGCCGGATGTGACCCGAACTTAGAGCAGTGCTTTATATAAACTCCCGGCACGATCCGGGCATTCCAAGAACACAGACAATGGAGATTCCATGAGCAGCGCCGACGTCATTACGTTGCCCAAGCTTCTGTCCAAGGTTCCCGAAATTTTCGGTAATCTGCCCGGTTTGATCAAAGGCTCCAAGATGAGCAAGATCACCGACACCAACACGCCGCTGGGCTTGGGGGTGGCTTTCGAGAAAGCCACCGAGAGCAATCCCAACGGCGTCGCCATCCTCTATGAGGACCGGGAGCTCACCTACAAGCAGTTTAACGCCTGGGCCAACCGCATCGCCGACTATCTGGCCTCCATTGGCCTGAAGAAAGGCGACACCGTGGCGGTGGACGTGGAAAACCGTCCCGAGCTGCTGGCCACCGTGCTGGGCTGCGCCAAGCTGGGGGTCTGCTCCGCCCTGATCAACACTTCCCAAAAGGGCAAGGTGCTGACCCACAGCTTTAACCTGGTAAAGCCCAAAGCGGCGATCATCGGCCAGGAGCTGGTGGACGTGGTCCAGGAAGTCCGCGATGACCTGGACCTGAAGCAGAACTTCTTCTACTTCGCCGACCAGGACACGCTGGCCGATCCGGGTACCGCCCCGGAAGGGTTCACCAACCTGGCCACCGAGATCAAGGACTGCTCCAGCGAGAACCCGGCCAGCACCCACCAGACTTTCCTGCGCGACCCGCTGTTCTACATCTACACGTCCGGCACCACCGGGCTGCCCAAGGCGGTGGTGTTCAACCACGGCCGCTGGGAAAAAGCCTACGGCGCTTTCGGCTATTCCGCTGTGCGTCTCACCAAGGACGACCGCCTGTACAGCACCCTGCCCTTCTACCACGCCACCGGCATGGTGATCTGCTGGGCCTCGGTGATTGCCCCCGCGGGCGGTCTGGCGATCGCGCGGAAATTCTCCGCCAGCCGGTTCTGGGACGACATCCGCAAGCACAACTGCACCGCCTTCGGTTATGTGGGCGAGCTGTGCCGCTACCTGCACGAGCAGCCCGAAAAGCCGGACGACGGCGACAACCCGGTGCACACCATCGTCGGCAACGGCCTGCGCCCCAGCATCTGGAAAGAGTTCAAGAGCCGCTTCGGCATTGAACGCGTGGTCGAGCTGTACGCGTCCTCCGAGGGCAACGTGGCCTTCACCAACGTGTTCAACTTCGACAACACCGTGGGCTTCTCACC
>JGI24516J20058_1000037_pt1 | contig 72576 bp, 68 predicted proteins | sample LinPmetageLP39_FD_20058 | JGI IMG/M metagenome (IMG submission 20058) | reverse complement strand
GCAAGCTGCAAGCTGCAAGCTGCAAGCTGCAAGCTGCAAGCTGCAAGCTGCAAGCCAGGATATCGTGGCGGGCGGGCCGTGCTAGTCAAGCGAGAGTTGCAAGTTTCAAGTTGAAAGTTGAAGCGCGGCCTTGTGGGAGCGGGCCCTGCCCGCGAAAGGCAAGCTTTGCTTGCCGGCAGGATCCCAGAGCCCTTACCACTGCCACCAACAGCGTCTCTGGTATCCCGCCGGCCGGCGCTGCCGGCCTTTCGCGAGCAGGCTCGCTCGCACCTGCTTGCAGCTTGAAGCTTGCGGCTTGCAGCTGCCCTTAAACCATGCGTTCGGCGATGCGCGTGGCCAGGGCGTACACGGTCACCTGGGGGTTCACGATGATCGAGGTGGGTAGCAGGCTGGCGTCCGCCACGTACAACCCTTTGACGTCATGGGTTTCGCCGTCTGAGTTGACCACGCTGGTGTCCGGGTCGGCGCCCATACGACAACTGCCCTGCGGGTGGTAGCTCACCATGCGCAGGTGCTGGGGCTGGTTTTCGAGCCCTTCCACAGCGCCATCGATATCCGCCTCGGAACGAATCACCCGCTGGTCGCTGGAAGGCACATAGACTTCTTCGGCGCCGGAGGCCAGATGCAACCGGGCCGCCGCTTTCAGGGCCCGCTTCATGGACGGGAAATCGGAATTGGCGAGCTGGTAGTCGATCACCTTGCGACCGTCCTCCCAGCGGATCGTGCCCACATTGTGGTCGTGGATCAGCGTGACCAGGCCGCCCAGATATTTGGCGTCCTTCATGAAGCCCATGAACGGCTCGCCGGTGCCCGGCTCCGCGGTCATGCTCAGTTCCGCCAGGCCGGCGCCGCCGTCCTCCAGCACGAAGCCGCCCTTGTCCGGATGCAGGAACTCGTCCACGTACACCCCCAGCATCGCGCCGCGCCAGGCGTGCACCGGCTTCGGGTAGCGGGCGGACACATACAACGACGGATGGCAGGCAAAGTTCTTGCCCACCTGGCCGGACCGGTTGGCCAGGCCGCTTTTCAACAGCAGTAAGGGGGTCTGCACGGCGCCGGCGGCGAGGATCACCCGCTCCGCGTTGACCGTCATCTCCGCCACCTTGGCGCCGTCGTGGCCGGTAACCTCGGCCCGCACGCCGCGCGCACGGCCGCCGTCGGCCAGCACTTCGGTGACCCGGGTATCGGCGAAAATACGGGCGCCATGGGCGGTGGCCCAGGGCAAATAACTGACCAGCATGGACTGTTTGCGTTCGGTCTTGCAGCCGGACAGGCAGTGCCCGGTCAGCGCGCATTCACGGATATTGCGTTTGAACGGTTTCACCGACCAGCCCAACTTGTTGGCGCCGGCGCGAATCAGCTGGCCGTGGCGGGCGATCTCATGTTCCTTGTTGTCCTCGATGGAGAGATTCTTTTCCACCCGGTCGAAATACGGCGCCATCTCTTCGGGAGTCAGATCGCTGAGCCCGAAATCGCGCTGCCAGTCCTGCAGAATAAAGTCCGGAGTGCGGAAGCACACGCAGCCGTTGACCACCGTGGAACCGCCCACGCAGGCGCCCTGCAACACCAGCAGGTCGCCGCTTTTATTGGTCTGGCCACCGTGGTCCTGATACAGGGTTTCCAGGCTGTCCGGGAAGCGCTCGGTAAAGTCTTTCGAGGGCACATAGGGCCCCGCTTCCAGAATCACCACCTTCTTGCCGCGCCGGGCCAGCTCATAGCCGGCCACCGCGCCGCCGGCGCCGGAGCCGACGATCACCACGTCCGCGTCCAGGGTCAGTGAGCTCTGGGTAATGTCTTTCGCCTGGGTCACCGGCAAGCCGGAAGACCGCCATTGCACTTCGCTCATGCGTTGCCCTCCTCAGTGGCTTGATCCGGCTGTTGATCTGGCAAGGGCGCGTTGCCCAAATAGGCGATACCCCAGCGATCGGACACCGGGCCGTCGAATTCCACCGGGCCCCAGGTGCTTTCGTCGCGCCAGTAAGAGGTGTAGGTGAGCTGTTTGATCACCGTGCCCAGGGTGCGCTGCACCACATTGCCCCGGCTCCAGGCGTCGAAATAATCGCGGGCGGTGGCCTCGTCCAGATCCACGAAGCGCTTGCCGTGGAAAAACACCGCGGCGTTATCAAACAGGGTCAGCCCGGTAGCCACGTCCTTGCGGGTGGCCGCGTCCATAAAACCGAGAATGCCTTGCACATTGCGCACCACCGGCACCTGGTCGCTGGGCGTGAGATCGGTGCCCACGGTGGGCAACAGCGCCACCCGCGCCCGGTCGAACAGATGGTATTCCTGGCGGCTCAGGCCGTCGGCCCAGTCCGGTTTCGGCCGGTCGTCCAGGGGCGACAGACGCAGCAGCGCGAAGCCGCCCGCGGCGGCCGCGGCCACGCCGGCACTACCGACCAGGCCCCACTTAAGGAACCGCCGCCGGGTCACGCCCTGCTGAAAGGCCGAGGACAACCGGCGCGCTGTTTGTTGTTGTGATGACATCGGGAATTCTCGTCGAGCTCGGGGATGCCCTTGAAGCTACTCAAGAGGCCCGGGCAATACAATATGTTTACCCTGACAGTGCCTCTTGACCGCTCAGCACAGCCCTTTCCATTGACGCTTGGCCGGCTTACGGATACTGTTCTTATGTACAGTATTTCAAATATCCCGGATGTTCCTTCATGCCGCCCATGCCGCCTGATTTCTTGCAACAACTACTGGCCCGCAGGGACACCTGGTGGGGCCGCGAAAGCACCGGCAGCGACCAGGGGCAAAGCACCGGCTTCGCCGACCTGGACCGGATCCTGGCCGGCGGCGGCTGGCCGGAGCAGGGCCTGGTGGAGCTGCTCTGCCCGCTGCCCTGCCCGGCGGTGCTGCATCTGCTGCTGCCGGTGCTGGCCAGCGACGGCCCCGGCGCGCGCCTGATCGCCAACCCGCCAATGCGCCCTTCCGCCACCATGCTGGCCCGGGCCGGGGTGCCCCTGGACGACCTGCTGATTCTGCGCAGCGACGACCGCGCCACCCTGCTGCGCGCCAGCTTCGAAGCGATCGCCGGCGACACCGTGCGGCTGGCGTTGCTGTGGGCACCGGGCGGGCCGTTGCCGGCGGGCACCCTGCGGCGTTTGCATCTGGGTGCGCAACAGGGGCGTTGCCTGCTGATACTGGTGCGCCCGCGCCAGGCCGGCCAGCAACCCAGCCCGGCGCCACTGCGCCTGGATCTGAGCTGCCCGGCCCCCGGCGAACTGACCGTCACCGTGCACAAGCAGCCCGGCGGCCGGGCCGGGCTGCACTGCCGCCTGCCACTGTTGCCCGAGCACCTGCGCCGGCGGCCGCCGGCCTGCCGCGAGCTGCCGGCCCTGACCCGTCGTCCCGCGCCGCAGCCGGTGCTGCGCACGCCGTTGCTGCGGCTGCCCGCCCCCGTCGTCCCGGAGGTGCGGCCATGAGCCCGCTGTGGCTGGCCCTGCATTTTCCGCTGCTGGCACTGGAGGCGGAACACGGCCCGCGCCCGGAGCCGCGCGTACTGGTGCGCGGCAACCGAGTGCTGCTGACCAACCCGGCGGCCCGTGCCGCCGGCGTGGACGCGGGCCTGCGCCTGGGCACCGCCCGCGCCCTGTGCGACGCACTGGAAGTGCACGAAGCACGGGCCGACCAGCAGCACCAGGCGTTGCTGCGCGAAGCCCGCCAACTGCTGGCCCTCACGCCCCAGGTGTGCCCGGCGCCGCCGGCCACCGTGCTGCTGGAAGTGGGCGGCTGCCTGAAACTGTTTGGCGGCTTTGCAGGGCTGCTTGCCCGGGTCGACCGCTACCGGCTGCACTGCCCGCTGACCAGCCGCCTGGGCATCGGCCCCACACCGCTGGCCGCCTGGCACCTCACCGACCCACCGGCCCTGGACACGCCCCCGGAAGCGGCGCGCTTCCAGGCCTGGCTGGCGGACCTGCCGCTCGCCGATCTGGACCTGGACGAGCGCCTGCGCCGGCGCCTGCAGGCCCCCGGCTTCCGCACCCTGGGCGAGCTGTTCCCGCTGCCCCGGGCGGCGCTGGGCAAACGCTTCGGGGTCGATTTTCTGGACTGGCTGCAGCGTCTGCTCGGCGAACAGGCGGACCCGCGCAAACCGATTTCCCCGCCGCGCCCGTTCCGCGAGCGGCTCGACTTCGACGACCCGCTGGACGACCTGGACCGGCTCAGCGGCCCGATGGGCACCCTGCTGACCAAGCTGGAAGACACCCTGAACCGCCACCAGGAAAGCCTGGTGACCCTGCGCTGGCACCTGTATTTGAACAACGGCCACCGGGACACGCTGATCGTACGGCGCGCCCGCCAGGGCCACGACGCCGCCACCTGGCTGGACCTCAGCCAGCGGCGCCTGAGCCACCATGAACTGAGCGCCCCGCTGCTGGGCCTGGGCCTGGACGGCGGTCGCCCCCGGCCACGCAACCCCGGCCTCGCCGAGCTGTTCCCGGACCCCGGCGCCCGCCCGCCGCTGGCCGGCCTGCTGGAAAAACTGGCCGGCGAACCGGCCCTGGGCGTGTACCGCCCGGATCGGGGCGACGGCCACCTGCCGGAAGAAACCGAACGGGGCCAAGCGCCATTGGCGGCGGCGCCCAAGCCGGTCGCCGACGATGGCCGGGACCAGGACCGCCCCCTGTGGCTGCTCGACCCGCCCCGGCCGCTGACCCTGCGTGACCGGGTGCCCCACTGGCGCGGCCGACCGCTGACCCTGTTTCCCCAGGAAGAACGCTTCAGCCAGCCCTGGCACGACCTGGCCGCGCGCCGCTACCGCGTCGCCCACCACCCGGACGGGCTTTGTTGTTGGGTGTTTCAGGATGACCGGGAGAAATGGTGGCTGCAGGGTTTCTTTTAGAAATGACGATGCAGGATGAAAGATTCAGGATACAGGCGCGACAAACCACCTTTGTCGCTGAGGCGCCGTGCCCGCACCCAGGCTTGTCTTCGCGGAACGATAATGGTCCGAGCTGCCGTCCAATCCGGCATCGCGCTGTATCCTGCATCCTGCATCCTGTATCGCGGCACCAGCCGCTCTGATATGGATTTCGCAGAGTTACATTGTACATCCGCCTTCACCTTCCTCGCCGGCGCCAGCCAGCCGGAGGAGCTGGTGCTGCAGGCCTGGCGCCAGGGTTACCGGGCCCTGGCGATCACCGACGACGGCTCCCTGGCCGGGGTGGTGCGCGCCTACCAGGCCCACAAGAACCTCAAAAAAGCCCTGGAGGACGAAGGCCGCACGCTGGATTTCCGGCTGATCGTGGGCAGCCACTTCCGCCTGCACCAGGACCGGGGCGAGCTGCGCCTGGTGCTGCTGGCCCGCGACCGGCAAGCCTACGGCGAAATCGCCACGCTGATCACCCGCGGTCGCCGCCGCGCGGAGAAGGGCCACTACCGGCTGCACTGGCAGGACCTGACCCGCATCGACCGCAACGCCCTGTGCCTGTGGCTGCCCGCCGGGGACGACCGCGACGACCACCACGCCGCGCTGCTCAAAGACCACTTCGGTGAGCGCTTCTGGCTGGCCTGCGAGCTGCTCCAGGACCGCAACGATGTCCTGCACTACCGCTACTGCTACCAGCTCGCGGACCGCTTCGGGCTCGCCATGACCGCCGCCAACGACGTCCACTACCACCGCCCGGAACGCCAGCGCTTGCAGGAGCTGCTCACCGCCCTGCGCCTGAACACCACGGTGCGCGACCTGGGCCGGCGCCGTTTCCAGAACGACCAGCGCCACCTGCGCGGCCTGGAGCGGCTGGTGGAAGTCTACCCGCCGGCGCTGCTGGAAGAGGCCGCCTGGATCGCCGACCAGTGCCGCTTCGAAATGGACGAAATCCGCTACCAGTACCCGGAAGAAGTGGTGCCGCCGGGCCAGAACGCCGACGACTATCTCGCCGCCCTCGCCCACCAGGGCGCCGAAGCCCGCTACCCGGACGGCGTACCGGAGACAGTGCGCGCCCTGGTGGACAAGGAGCTGGGGCTGATCCGCCAGCTCGGCTACGCGCACTACTTCCTCACCGTGCACGACATCGTCGCTTTCGCCCGTGGCCAGGGCATCCTCTGCCAGGGGCGCGGTTCGGCGGCGAACTCCGCGGTGTGCTACTGCCTGGGCGTCACCGAGGTGGACCCGGGCCGCAGCCAGCTTCTGTTCGAGCGCTTTATCTCCCAGGAACGGGATGAGCCGCCGGACATCGACGTGGACTTCGAACACGAACGCCGCGAAGAGGTGATGCAGTACCTCTACCGCAAATACGGCCGCGACCGCGCCGCCCTGGCCGCCACCGTGATTCATTACCGCACCCGCTCGGCGGTGCGCGACGTGGGCCGCGCCCTGGGCGTGGACATGGACATCATTGAGCGCCTCAGCGGCAACCTGGCCTGGTGGGACAAACCCGACGCCCTGGTGGAACGGTTTCGGGAAATGGGCCTGGGCGGCTCCACCCTGGGCCGCCATTACCGAGAGCTGGTGCAGGAGCTGGTCGGCTTCCCGCGCCATTTGTCCCAGCATGTGGGCGGCTTCGTAATCACCCGCGACCCGGTGCACACCCTGGTGCCGGTGGAAAACGCGGCCATGCCCGACCGCACCCTGATCCAGTGGGACAAGGACGACCTGGAATCCCTGGGCCTGATGAAGGTGGATGTGCTGGCGCTGGGCATGCTCACCGCGATCCGCAAAACCCTCGACATGGTGCAGGGCTACCGGGGGCGCCCGCTGGCCATGCAGGACATCCCCGCCGGCGACGACGCCACCTACGACATGCTCTGCAAGGGCGACAGCCTGGGCGTGTTCCAGGTGGAATCCCGCGCCCAGATGAACATGCTGCCGCGCCTGCGACCGCGTAAGTTCTACGATCTGGTGGTGGAAGTGGCGATCGTGCGCCCCGGTCCAATCCAGGGCGACATGGTGCACCCCTACCTGCGTCGCCGGGACGGCCTGGAAGAAACCGACTACCCAGACGCCAAGGTCAAAGCGGTGCTGGAGCGCACCCTGGGCATACCGATTTTCCAGGAACAGGTGATCAAACTGGTGATGGTGGCGGCGGGCTTTTCCGGCGGCGAGGCCGACCGTCTGCGCCGGGCCATGGCCCGCTGGGGCAAAAGCGGCGAGCTGATGGAATTCGAAGCCCGGGTGATCGACGGCATGCGCGCCAACGGCTACAGCGGCGACTACGCGCGCCGCCTGTTCGAGCAGATGAAAGGCTTCGGCGGCTACGGCTTCCCGGAATCCCACTCCGCCAGCTTCGCGCTGCTGGTGTACGTGTCCGCCTGGCTCAAGCGCCACCACACCAGCGCCTTCTACTGCGGCCTGCTCAACAGCCTGCCGATGGGCTTCTACTCACCCTCGCAGATCCTCCAGGACGCGCGCCGCCACGGCATCGAAATACGCCCGGTGGACGCCCGCCACAGCCACTGGGACCACAGCCTGGAAGAACAGCAGCGCGAAAAGCTCGGCGTGCAACCGGCCCTGCGCCTGGGCTTGCGACAGATCAAAGGCTTTAACCCGGAAGCCGCGCAACGCCTGGTCCAGGCCCGCACCGAAGCGCCCTTCACCGGCGTCGGCGACCTCTGCCACCGCGCCCGGCTCGGCCAGCGCGAACGCGAAGCCCTGGTAGCCGGCAACGCCCTGCGTGGCCTCAGCGGCCACCGCCACCAGGCCCACTGGGACGTCCAGGGCCTGGAAGGCCAGCGCCCGCTGCTCGAAGACGGCGCCAAGGGCGACCACGACGGCGTCTACCTGGACGCCCCCTCGGAATACACCACCCTGATCGAAGACTACCGCCACCTGGGCGTCAGCCTGGGCAAGCACCCCATGGCCCTGGTCCGCCACCTGCCCCGCTTCAAACGCGGCTACCGCGCCAAGGACCTCAAACGCGCCCGCCCCGGCCAGGTGGTGCGCGTCGCCGGCCTGGTCACCAACCGGCAACGCCCCGGCTCCGCCAAGGGCACCCTGTTCATGACCCTGGAAGACGAAACCGGCAACACCAACGTGGTGATCTGGAGCGCCATCCAGGAGCGCTTTCGCACCGTGCTGCTGAAAAGCCCGATGGTCACCGTCACCGGCACCGTGGAAATCAGCCCCGAAGGCATCGTCCACCTGATGGCCGGCCGCCTCGACGACACCAGCGACGCCCTCAACGAACTCATCGTCCGCTCAAGAGACTTCAAATAAAGAACTGAGCTATAAGGATGGACTGGTAGGAGCGAGCCTCGCTCGCGAAAGGGTGGCCCCAGCCACCCGGCGGGATACCAGAAACCTTTCTAAAGCCAAACATTCACTTGATCATAGCCCACGCTTTTTTCATAACCTCATCACCGGGCACAGCCTGAACCGAGCCACTATCAAGCTCTTCCGCTCTCCGGCGAGCCTCCAACAGCCAGTCGAACCGAGTTTCATCAAGAGCCATAGGACTGCCCTCGGTCAAAGCTGCCAAAATCCGTGATCGTTACCACCAAGGATATAAATCGCAAACCAACCTTTCCCCGAAATCTCCATGGGTGGCATGGCGACCTCCGCTCCCACAGCCTCAACGTTAGTTATCGCCTGATCGATATCCTCCACCAGCCAATAGGGGCGAACCACCGGCGCCTCCGTAGTTCGCAGCGACCCTCTCACGCCGACAATCGACCCATCGGCCAAGGTGCAGGTTCTGGCGCCACCGAGCAGCTCGTCCGGATCACCAAACCTGACGCCGTGAGCAGCCTCATACGCTTTGCACACCGCATCCACCTCCTCGGATACGATCTCCAAATAATGAACTTTCATAGATCCTCCTAAACTCGAATGACCGCGACGGCTATTGCCTACAGGTATCTAATGTTCGTCGCCGGCATACACCCACATGGGTTCTGTCTTCCCGGCCCTCTGGAAACCTAGCGCTCTGTAGAACTCGATGGCCCCGCCGTCTGCGGCAAGCATCTGTTGATGAAAGTCGCCATATACTTGCTGCATAGCTTCCATCAATTTTCGACCGATACCTTTTCCCTGATAATCGGGATGCACAAGCAAATGAGGGTAATACACTACCAAACTGCCATCTGAAATCGCGTTGCCCAACCCGACAATCTCGCCTTCAATTCGCGCTGTAGCCAAGGTATGTGAATTGCGCAAAGCCGACATCAGCTGTTCCGGCTTATCGGCTGAGGACCATCCATTAGCGCGATACAGCGCGACAACTTCTACCGTACTGATCGGGCCATTGAGTTCAACTTTAACACTCATCTTTGACTTCCAAATTCCAGTTAGCCCTGACACCCATTAAACCTCGGCAACTCGGCGTGATTAGCCAGGACAGATCGTACAGCCTATTTAGTCGGCAACGCGTTTACCCAGAATACACAAGCCGATCTCTTCGCCACCCATATCAGCGACACAGGGAAGATGCCCCCACTCACAGAAACCAAGCGACCGGAAAAGCCGTATGCTTGGGATGTTGTGGGCAAAGACATAGCCTACAAGCGTACTCAATCCTAGTTTCGGAGCCATCCCTTCAACCGCTTGCAGCAACTTCTTCCCTAGGTGTTTTCCTTGATGCTCCGTGGCAATGTAGATACTGATTTCGGCCGTGCGGTGGTAAGCGGGCCTTCCGTAAAAATCTTCGAAACTCACCCACGCCTTCACCTCGCCATCCTGCTCATAGACCAGCAAAGGCCGGCGCTCTGGCTGATGCTTTCGGAACCACTCAAGACGTGAAGTTACTGTAACTCGCTCAGTATCCGCCGTGGAGAGCATGGTCAGGACGGCCGAATTGTAGATATTCACAATTTCCGGGAGATCCTGCTCAGCCGCGTCTCTTAGGCTCATCTCTCACCGCTTCCTCACACAGTTACGCTTTAAAGCCACACTTGGTCCTCGTAGGGGTGAGACTGAAGCGCCTCAAGGCGACTTGTCAGGTTCCCGCTGTGAATTTCCAATTTGTGCTCATCCGGATCCAATACATACAATGAAGAGCCTTCACTTTGATTTTTCTTCCATTCAACCACCTTCTCCAGGCGGAGCTTCCGAACAACCGCTTTTATATCTTCTTCGGCAACATCAAAAGCGATATGGCAGTAATCCTGACTCGGCTTTACCTCACCCAAAGACAGACAAAACCATATTCCATCCAGACTTAAATAGGCACCGTTTCGCCAACGCACATGCGGAGTCATCCCCAGTAACCGTGTGTAAAAGTCCAACGAACGATCCAGGTCACTTACTGCTATAGTGATATGGTTCAGTCCTCGCATCATGGCTTTTCTCTTACCTCGTAATGCCGCTCCGCGTTCGCTGATATCCGCCCCCAGGCTGAATCACGGGCACGTTCCTGGTGGCGCTGAAAAGCGGTTTCATCGACAAACGCCTCATACACATCAAAAATATTCTTGTCTTCCGCGCTTTGGGTAACTTCAAATTTCAAACAGCCTTTCTCCTCCCGCGACAGATTAATGTGGGTCGGGAGGGCGGCAATGACGCTATCGAGGTCACTGTCGGGAACAATAATCCGGCCGGCTAAGATTACTTTGGGCATGGCAATGCTCTTTTATTCTTAGTCCGGGCAATTAACCAGAAATGTTAAGTGCTTACAATGCGTTCAATCGGGTCTCTGGTATCCCGCCGGGAGCTTTGCTCCCTTTCGCGGGCGAGCCCGCTCCCACAAGCCGGGCAATGGTCGCCAGAGCTTCCTTCCGCCACAGCGCGATGGACCATAAAAAGGCCGTTCCCCACCCTGCCCAGGGGCGCGGCACGGGGTCTATAGTGGGCGCATCATTCGCAACAGAACGGATTATTGATATGAGCGACGGGAGAGAGTTCGACATCGTGGTGTACGGCGCCAGTGGCTTTACGGGCCGGCTGGTGGCGGAGTATCTGCATCAGCAGTACGGCGCTGATGGCGACGTAAAGTGGGCCATGGCGGGCCGCAGCGAGGCGAAGCTGAAGGCGGTACGCGAGGAGATCGGCGTGCCGGATTCAGTGCCGCTGATCACCGCCGACGCGGACCAGCCGGAGACCCTGGAGGCGCTGGCGAAGCGCACGCGGGTGGTGCTGACCACGGTGGGGCCGTACCAGCTTTACGGCGAGCCGCTGGTGGCGGCCTGCGCCAAGACCGGCACGGACTATGTGGATCTGTGCGGCGAGCCGGCGTGGATGCGCCTGATGATCGACGCCCACGGCGAGGCCGCCAAGGCGAGCGGCGCGCGGATTGTGTTTTCCTGCGGCTTTGATTCGATTCCGTTCGATATGGGCGTGTACTTCCTGCAGGAGTATGCCAAGGAGAACCTGGGCGCCTACCTGCCCCGCGTGAAGGGCCGGGTGCGCAAGATGAAGGGCACTTTCTCCGGCGGCACCGCCGCCAGCCTGCAGGCGACCCTGGTGGCCGCCAAGAAGGACCCGAAGATTTATCAGCTGCTCACCGATCCGTTCTCGCTGACGCCGGGCTTCAAGGGTCCGGAGCAGCCGGAGCCGAAGGAGCCGGTTTATGACGATGAGCTGCACACCTGGTTGGCGCCGTTCGTGATGGCGACCATCAACACCCGCAACGTGCACCGCTCGAACCAGTTGCTGGGGCACGCCTACGGCGATCAGTTCGTGTACGACGAGATGATCCTCACCGGCCCCGGCGAGAAGGGCAAGGCCACCGCCGAGGCAGTGACCAACGACCGTTCGCTGTCCGGTAAGGACGCGCCCAAGCCGGGCGAAGGCCCGAGCAAGGAAGAGCGCGAGAACGGCTTTTACGACGTGCTGTTTATCGGCGAGACCGCCGATGGCCGCCAGCTCAAGGCCAGCGTATCCGGCAACCGGGACCCGGGTTACGGCTCCACCTCGCGGATGATCGCCGAGAGCGCCCTGTGCCTGGTGCGTGATGCCGACGATACCGCCGGCGGCATCTGGACCACGGCGCCGGCGTTGGGCGACAAGCTGATCAAGCGGCTGGTCGATAACGCTGGGCTGAAGTTCCAGATTGAGGGGTGAGTCGGGTTACGGCCGTTGGCCTAACCCGACCTACGGTTCCTCCGCGATGGACTCCAGCTCGATTTCGCGGCCGGCGTTTTCCTGGTAGTGGAAGACGCCGGTAACGCGCACCCGCTTGCCCAGATGGGCTTCCACTTTTTCCACCGGTTTCAGGGCCACCCGGTTCAGGTTGTCGTCCTCGATCCAGTAGTGCAGCGGGTCCTGGAAATGGCGCACGGTGCCGGCGGTGGTCACTAATTCGCCCTGATAGTCGGCGGGCTGTTCCGCGAGCATTCGCAGCGGTGCCGCCTGAGGCGCGTCGGAATAGTCGCAACCGGCCAGGCCGATCAGCGTGGCCAGCAGCGCTGCCCTGCCCCACCCAGACCTTTTAGCGCTCACCGTCACCTCCCTCGGGGTGCACTTCCCATTCCGGTTCGTCGAATTCACCCAGCGGGATAATCTCGCAGGTGCGCGCGTGTTTTTGCAGGATCGCCTTCACCTTGGCGCTGCGGCTGTCGTCCTTGGCGTCGCGGTGGGCCTTGGAATCCCAGTGGGCGATGGCCAGCAAGGTTTCCGGCTCACCGATCTTGCGGTGCAGGTAGGTGCCGCGCGCGCCCGGGGTCTGCTGAATGATTTCGCTGGCTTCGACCCAGCCCTGGGCGTATTCCTCCACGGTGTAGCCGTCCTTCATGCGTACTTCGAAGATATACTTCATTACAGTCTCCTGTTGGGGGATTGGCGGCGGCGCGGGCGCTCACCCCTGTGTCCACCAGCGGTCCGAGGTTTCCACCAGGCCGGCATTGCGCAGCGCCTGGCGGGCCTGTTCGCGGCCGTCGCCGTTGAGAAAAGCACCCAGCTCCAGACGGGTGTCGTCATCGCACAGGTACAGGCCGATCATGTCCACCGCCTTGACCGGCAGTACCACGTGCAGGTGCGCCGCCGGACGCGGTAGAACCCACTCCCGGTCGGGGCCGCGTACGCCTTCGTGCAACACCACCCTGCCCCGCTCCACGGCGATGCGCTGGTGCAAGTAGGACAGGCGGAAGCAGACCCGGTAGAGCAGATAACCAATCAGCCCCACTTCCATGAACGCGAACGGCAGCGCCAGCCAGATGCCGGCCAGGGTCCAGGCCGCCGCCACCGTGAACACCACCACCGCGATCAGCGCGATAAACCGTTTCACCTGCGGCCAGTCAGCGGAGAGGTGAGGCGTCAGCGTCACCACCGTGACGCCGTTCCGGGATTCAGTTGCCACCATAAGAGGGGTCTCCATTACCGCATGCACCGCGGACCCTGTACCGGTAGCATAGGCCGCCTGAATTTCCTATCAACCTGACCCGGAGGCATACATGGGGTGGTGGAAGTCACGCCGGCTTCGTTTTCTGGCATCCAGCGTGGTGGCGCTGTTCGCACTGTTCGTGATTCTGAGAGCGGTGTTCTTCGTGTTCTTCTCCGAAGTGGGCGACACCGTGCAGGCGGATTCCGGCGATCTTTTCCATGCTCTGGGCGTGGGGCTGCGTTTCGATCTGCGGCTGGCGCTGTTGATGGTGCTGCCCCTGGCGGTGCTGGCCTGGCTGCCGCGCTTTAATCTGGTGCGCTCGGCGCCGGTGCGGGTGCTGGGGCTGGTGTATATCACCCTGGCGGTGCTGGCCGTGGTGCTCACCTACATTCTCGACTTCGGCCATTACGTGTACCTGGGCGACCGGCTCAACGTGACCGCCTTCCGCTTCCTGGAAGACACCGCGATCTCCACCCGCATGATCTGGGAAAGTTACCCGGTGGTGTGGATCACCCTGGGCTGGCTGGCCGTGACCGCCGTGATGGCGGTGATTTTCCGGGCGCTGGCGCGCCGTTTCCTGCTGCGCGCGCCCATGCCCATGGGTACCGCCAGCAAAGTGATCGGCGGTGTGGTGGTGTTGCTGGTGCTGGTGTTCGGCCTGCTTGGCCGGGTCTCCGACATCAATTTCGAGAACCCGGTGCCGCTGCGCTGGAGCGACGCCTTCGCCTCCGGCAACAACGCGGTGGCCGCGCTGGGGCTGAATCCGGTGCTGTTCCTCTACGACACCACCCTGCTCAGCAGCGAGCCCTTCAACCGCGAGGCGGTGGAAAAATACTACCCGCTGATGGCGGATTTCCTGGCGTTGCCGGAACAGGCCCGTGAGCCGTTGAATTTCGAGCGCACCGTGTCGATCCAGCCGCACCGGCTGGACGTTGAGCGCCCGCCCAATATCGTGGTGGTGATGCTGGAGTCGCTGGGCGCCAGCCGCGTGGGCGCGTACGGCACGCCGTTCGACCCGACCCCCAACCTGGACCGTATTGCCCGCGAAGGCTGGTTCTTCGAGCACTTCTACGTGCCGGTCACCGGCACTGCGAAAAGCATCTGGGCGTTTCTCACCGGCATCCCCGATGTGGCCCCGGAGGAAACCGCCAGCCGTAACCCGCTGATTGGCCACCAGCGCAACATCGTCAACCAGCTCGAAGGCTACCGGAAGCTGTACATGGTGGGCGGCAACGCCGGCTGGGCGAATCTGGAAGCGGTGCTCACCCGCAGCATCGACGGCCTGGAACTGTACGAGGAAGGCGACTGGCAGTCGCCCAATGTGGACGTCTGGGGTATTTCGGACCTGGATCTGTTCAAGGAATCCCACCAGATTCTCGATGCCCTGCCGTCAGATCAGCCGTTCTTTGCCTTTATCCAGACCGCCGGCAACCACCGGCCCTTCACCATTCCGGAGAACAACGACGACTTCGAGACCCGTTCGCCGCCGGAACAAGAACTCAACGCCAACGGCTTCCGCAATACCGCCCAGTACAATGCAGTGCGGCTGCTCGACTACAACGTGGGCCGCTACATGGACATGGCGCGCGAGAGCGATTACTTCGACAATACCCTTTTTGTGTTCTTCGGCGACCACAATAATCGCATCAGCACCCTGTCCCACATGCCGCCCTTCCAGGAGCAACTGGGCCTGGAAAGCCATCATGTGCCGCACATGCTGTACGCGCCCGGTCTGCTCGAGCCACGCCATGTCAAAGACGTGGTCAGCCTGGTCGACGTAATGCCGACCCTGGCCGGTCTACTGGGCCTGGAATATCGCAACACCACGCTGGGCCGGGACATTCAGATGCCGGCCCCGGAGGGCGAACGCAGCGCCTTCGTGGTGCTGCGCGAAGGCCCGGCGCCGCAGATCGGCATGGTCACCCGCGAGCACCTGGTGCGTCTTAACCACGACGGCGAGGCGGCTACCCTGCACGAACTGTACAGCGACGAACCGGCGCAGGACCGCGCCGGCGACGCCCCGCAAACCTTCGAGAACCTGTTCGATCTGGCCCGCGGCGTGTACGAGACCTCCCGCTACCTGTTCTACGACAACGCCGTCAACGACGGCAAAGGCACGAAAGCCGCCTCCGGGGACGCCTCCGCCGGAGGGCGGTAAGGCCCCGCCATGGCCCTGCCGCGGGAAGAAACCGGCTGCGTGGTAATCGGCGCCGGCGTCATCGGTCTGGCGGTGGCGCGGCGTCTGGCCCGCGCCGGGCAGGCGGTGGTGGTGCTGGAGGCGGAAGCTCACATCGGTGAGCATCTTTCTTCGCGCAACAGCGAGGTGATCCATGGCGGGCTTTACTACCCGCCCGGCTCACTGAAGGCGGACACCTGCCTGCGCGGCAAGGCGCTGCTCTACGAGTATTGCGCCGCCCGCGGCATCGCCCACCGACGCTGCGGTAAATGGGTGGTGGCCGGCCCCGGCCAGGCAGGGGCCCTGGAGAATCTGCACGCCAACGCCCGCGCCGCCGGCGCCGAGGGGCTCAGCCTGGTCAGCCGCGAACGGCTGCGCCGGGAGGCGCCCTGGCTGCGCGCCGAGCAGGCCCTGGAGAGCGCCACCAGCGGCATCGTCGACAGCCACGGCCTGATGGCCAGCCTGGCCGCGGAAGCGCAAACCCACGGCGCGGTGATCGCGCTGCGCCACCGGGTGGCGCACATCGGCTGTCGGCCGGGGAGTTTCACTCTCACCGTGGAAGGCCCGGACCAGCCTTTCCGGCTGCGCGCGGAGCGGCTAATCAACGCCGCCGGGCTCGGCGCGGTGCCGCTCACCGAGTTGATGGACGGGTTGCCGAAGAAGCACCGCCCCGAACAGCGCTTCGCCAAGGGGCACTACTTCAAGCTGCACGGCAAGCCACCCGCCGAACGACTCATCTACCCCCTACCCGACGCCGACGGCCTGGGCGTCCACCTGACCCTGGATCTGGCCGGCGGCGCCCGTTTCGGGCCGGACGTGGAATGGGTGGAACGACCCGACTACCGCGTGGACGAAAGCCGCCGGGAAAGCTTCGAGCAGGCGGTACGCCGTTATTGGCCGGCGCTGCCGCCGGGCGCGCTGCAACCGGACTACGCCGGCGTGCGCCCCAAGCTGTGGCTGAACGGCACGCCCTATCGGGACTTTCTGATCCAGGACCAGGGCGAGCACGGTATCGACGGGCTGGTGAACCTGCTCGGCATTGAATCGCCGGGGCTTACCGCCGCGCTGGCGCTGGCGGAGCGACTGACATAACTCTGGAAGACGCCTTGTAGGAGCGGGCCCTGCCCGCGAAAGGGAGCGAAGCTCCCGGCAGGATCCCAGAGGTCTGTCTAACGGCAGCACCAACAACGTCTCTGGAATCCTGCGGGGCAACCTTTGCCGGGTGGCTGGAAGCCACCCTTTCGCGGGCGGGGCCCGCTCCCACAGCCCGCTCCTACACCCCACAAATTTCGGGCACAAAAAAGCCCGGCGCGAAGGCCGGGCTTTTTCTTGATACCGATGTTACATCGGAATCAGAGCTTGCTGTCGAGCTCGGGAACGGCCTCGAAGAGATCCGCCACCAGGCCGTAGTCCGCCACCTGGAAAATCGGGGCTTCCTCGTCCTTGTTGATGGCAACGATCACTTTGGAGTCCTTCATGCCGGCCAGGTGCTGAATCGCACCGGAAATGCCCACCGCCATGTACAGGTTGGGCGCGACAATCTTACCGGTCTGACCCACCTGCATGTCGTTGGGTACGAAGCCGGCATCGACCGCGGCGCGCGAGGCACCGACGGCGGCGCCCAGCTTGTCGGCCACTTTGTAGAGGATCTCGAAGTTGTCGCCGTTGCCCATGCCGCGACCACCGGAGATCACGATCTCAGCGCTGGTCAGCTCGGGACGGTCGGACTTGGCCAGCTCTTCGCCCACAAAAGTGGAGAGACCGGCGTCCTTGACCACGTCCAGGTTTTCCACGGACGCGGAGCCGCCTTCCGCCGCTACGCCGTCGAAGGAAGTACCACGCACGGTGATCACTTTCTTCTCGTCGGCGCACTTGACGGTGGCAATCGCGTTACCGGCGTAGATCGGGCGGCGGAACGTATCGCCGTCGACCACGTCGGAGATCTCGGAGATCTGAGCCACGTCCAGCAGCGCGGCCACGCGCGGCGCGAAGTTCTTGCCGTTGGTGGTGGCGGCGGCCAGGATGTGCTTGTAATCGGCGCCCACTTCGGCGACCAGCTCGGCGATGTTCTCGGCCAACTGATGCTCGTAGGCGTCGTTGTCGGCGCACAGTACTTTGCTGACGCCTTCCGCCTTGGCGGCTTCCTCGGCCACGGCGCCGCAGCCTTTGCCGGCGACCAGCACGGTGATGTCACCGCCGAGTTCCTTGGCGGCGGCGAGAACGCTCAAAGTAACCTTGTTGAGCGCGGCGTTGTCGTGTTCGGCGTAAACTAAAACACTCATCAGATCACCTTCGCTTCGTTCTTCAGTTTCTCGACCAGCTCGTCCACGGAGCCCACCATAACGCCCGCCTTGCGCTCGGCCGGTGTTTCCACCTTCTCGATGGTCACGCGGGGGGTCATGTCAACGCCCAGATCGGCCGGGGTTTTAACGTCCAGCGGCTTCTTCTTGGCTTTCATGATGTTGGGCAGGGAAGCGTAGCGCGGCTCGTTGAGACGCAGGTCGGTGGTCACCACCGCCGGCAGTTTCAGTTCCACGGTCTGCAGGCCGCCGTCGATTTCACGGGTCACTTTGACCTTGCCTTCTTCGACGTTCACTTCGGAAGCGAACGTGCCCTGGGGCATGCCGGTCAGAGCGGCCAGCATCTGGCCGGTCTGGTTGTTGTCATCGTCGATGGCCTGTTTGCCGAGGATCACCATTTCCGGCTTTTCCTCTTCAACGATGGCTTTCAATGCCTTGGCGATGCCCAGCGGCTGAATCTCTTCATCGGTTTCCACCAGGATGGACCGGTCGGCGCCCAACGCCATGGCGGTGCGCAGCTGTTCCTGAGCGGCTTTGGGGCCGATGCTGACAGCGACGATCTCGGTCACGACGCCTTTCTCTTTCAGGCGTACCGCTTCTTCCACGGCGATTTCGCAGAAGGGGTTCATGGCCATTTTCACATTGGCGAGATCAACGCCAGAGTTGTCCGCCTTCACGCGAACCTTAACGTTGTAGTCAATGACTCGCTTGATGGGTACAAGAACCTTCATAGGATCCTCGGAATCTTCCACTTGGTGACTGAAGTCGCTTCCGTCCGGGGGCTGCCACAAAGCAAGGTTTGGAAGCCCACCGTGCCTTGTGGCAACCCGCCCGAATACTCGCTTTCACCAGTACTTAATAAGGACGGAAACGATGAAAGAGGCGAGACGACGCCGAACGCCGGGGCCCCGCGCGAGAGCCGGTATCTTGAACGTTGCCCCCCGGCAGGTCAATAGGCCGAAGTTGGGTAAGCGGATGATTTTGCTGCCAATTGTGTCGTTGTTTCATGACCCGTCGGTCGCCGATATCCTTGTAAATCAACCACCTGGCAAGGGATAATCCAAACAGGTGTTTGAATCGGCGTGAAAGTCGATTCCGAAAAGTGGTGCGATATGGAGGATGCCTTTATACTCCGCGCCACCCCAAGAGAACCGAAAGCTAGGAGACAGGCTGTGGAACGCGAATCTATGGAAGTCGACGTGGTCATCGTCGGCGCCGGTCCGTCCGGTCTGGCAACCGCATGCCGCCTGGGTCAAATCGCCCAGGAAAGCGGTCAGGAACTCAGCGTCGTGGTGGTGGAGAAAGGCTCTGAAGTAGGCGCCCATATCCTCTCCGGCGCGGTCTTCGAGCCGCGCGCGCTGAACGAGCTGTTCCCCAACTGGAAAGAGCTCGGCGCGCCGCTGAACACCGAAGTCGGCGGCGACGAAATCTTCTACCTCACCGGCGCCGAGAAAGGCTCCAAGGTGCCCAACCCGTTCGTGCCGAAAACCATGCACAACGAGGGCAACTACGTCATTTCACTGGGCAACCTGTGCCGCTGGCTCGCCGAACAGGCGGAAGGTCTCGGCATCGAAGTGTTCCCCGGCTTCGCCGCCACCGAAGTCCTTTATAATGAAGACGGCTCGGTGAAGGGCATCGCCACCGGCGATTCCGGCATCGACCACAACGGCGAGAAGAAACCCAGCTACACCCCCGGCATGGAGCTGCACGCCAAGTACACCGTGTTCTCCGAAGGCTGCCGCGGCCATCTGGGCAAAGGGTTGATGGAGAAATTCAACCTGCGCGAAAACGTTGATCCCCAGCACTACGGCCTGGGCGTCAAGGAGCTGTGGGAAATCGACCCGGCCAAGCATCAGCAAGGCCTGGTGGTGCACACCGCCGGCTGGCCGCTGAGCGAATCCGGCTCCCACGGCGGCGGCTTCCTGTACCACATGGAAGACAACCAGGTGACCTTGGGTCTGATCACCGACCTGGGCTATTCCAACCCGCACGTTTCACCGTTCGATGAAATGCAGCGCTGGAAAACTCACCCGGAAATCAAAAAATTCCTGGAAGGCGGCAAGCGCGTCAGCTACGGCGCCCGTGCCATCGCCAAGGGCGGCCTGCAGTCCCTGCCGAAGATGACCTTCCCCGGCGGTTTGCTGGTCGGCTGTGACGCCGGCACCCTGAACTTCGCCAAGATCAAGGGCAATCACACCGCCATGAAGTCCGGTATGATCGCCGCGGAAGTACTTGCCAAGGCCATCAAGGACGGGCGCGGCAGCGACGAGCTGAGCGAGTATAAGTCTGAGTTCGAGAGCAGCTGGGTGTTCGAAGAGCTGCACACGCAGCGCAACTTCGGCCCGGCCCAGCACAAGTTCGGCAACCTGCTGGGTTCCGCCTTCGCGTTCGTGGACCTCAACATCCTCAACGGCAAAATGCCGTTCACGATGCGTGACACCACCCCGGACCACGACACCCTGAAACCGGCGGACCAGTGCAAGGAAATCGACTATCCCAAGCCGGACGGCAAACTGACCTTCAACAAGCTGGATTCGGTGTTCCTGTCCAACACCAACCACGAGGAAGATCAGCCCTGCCATCTGACGCTGAAGGACCCGAGCATTCCCATTGAGTACAACCTGCCCAAGTACAACGAACCGGCGCAGCGCTACTGCCCGGCGGGCGTGTACGAAGTGGTCGAAGACGAAAGCACTGGCGACAAGCGCTTTCAGATCAACGCGCAGAACTGCGTGCACTGCAAGACCTGCGACATCAAGGACCCCACCCAGAACATCCACTGGGTGGCGCCGGAAGGCACCGGCGGCCCGAATTACCCCAACATGTAATCCGGCCGGTTCAACCGCAACGAAAAAGGCGCCTTAACGGCGCCTTTTTTGTGGGAACGGGACTGTGCGAGCGGGCCTGGTGGGAGCATCTTGTGGGAGCGGGCTTGTGGGAGCGGGCCCCGCCCGCGAAAGGGAGCGAAGCTCCCGGCAGGATCCCAGAGCCCTCTCTAACGGCAGCAAAATCGGCCTCTCTGGAATCCCGCCGGCCGGCTTTGCCGGCCTTTCGCTTGCAAGCAAGCTCCCACAAGTCGCCTAGTGCTGGCCGGTGGGGCGTGAGCGGCGCAGCGCGGCCGCCTGCCGGCGCTCGGCGCGCTGGCGCCACCACTTGTGGACCCTGCGCTCAAAGGCGTTGATCAGCCCCAGCGGCGGCATCGCCGGCATGTACAGGTCAGGATCCGGGTAGCCGCGCTCGACACGTTGCTTCTGTTTCATGGCTCTCTCCTTCATAACGCTCTCCTTGATCGGTCGCCGACCGGGCACCGTCCCGGCCTATGGAAGACAGCATGCTAGTCTCACATTGTTAACGCCAACGAAAAGAACTACATTGTGCCTTCAGAAATATTGAACGATCGGAGAGCCCGCCATGACTGTCACCAAGGCCCGGCCGGAGAACGCGTCGCTGCCCCTTCTGGACACGGACACACTGCGCACCTTCGTGGCGATTGCCGAGAACGGCAGCTTTACCCGCGCCGCCCATCAGGTGTTCCGCACTCCGTCCGCGCTGAGCATGCAGATAAAACGCCTGGAGGAAACACTGGGCCAGAGCCTGTTCGTACGTGAGGCGCGCCGGGTATCCCTGACGCCGGAGGGAGAGGTGCTGCTCGGTTACGGGCGGCGGTTGCTGAAGCTCAACGAAGAGGCGGTGGGCCGGTTTCTGGCGCCGTCCCTGGAAGGCAGCGTGCGCCTGGGCACACCGGACGACGTCGGCACCCGGGTGCTGCCCCAGGTGCTCACCCGCTTTGCCCGCTCGCACCCGGCGGTGCAGGTGAACGTGAATGCCGGGCGCAGCATCGACCTGCTGAAACGGCTCGACAACGGCGAACTGGACCTGGCGCTGGTGACGCTGGGGTACAGTGATTTGAGCGCCAAGCGCGGCGAGGTGGTGCACACCGAGCCGCTGGTCTGGGCGGGTCGTGACGGCGGCGTGGCGGTGCAGCGTTCGCCGCTGCCGCTGTCACTGGCCAACCACGGCTGCGCTTGGCGGGAAATGGCCCTGGGGGCACTGGATAAGGCGGAAATCAGCTACCGCGTCGCCTACAACAGCGAGCACTGCGCCGGCCAGGAAGCGGCCATGCTCGCCGACCTGGCGGTGGCCCCCTTCCCCGCCAGCCTGGTGCAGCCGCCGCTGCGCGTGCTCGGCCCGGAAAGCGGCCTGCCCGCCCTGGGCGATTACCAGATCGCGCTGGTGCGCCGCGACGGCGCCGGCCCCGCCGCCGAAGCTCTGGCGGAACAGGTGGTGCAGACCTTCCGCGAGCGGCGCTGAAGCGCGCCGCCCTGCGCCTCACGGGTCGAGCTCTTCCTTGCCCTTCCACACCAGGCTGTACAGATCCTTGCGGCGGTCGCGGATATTGGTGACCGAGCCCTCGCTGTGCAGCAGCTTGAGTTTTTCCAGATCGATGTCGGCGAACAGCAGCATCTCGGTGTTGGGTACCGACTCGCTGATGGTGCCGTCGTGGGGGAAGTAGAAATCACTGGGTGAGAACACCGCCGACTGGGCGTACTGAATGTCCACGTTGTCGACCCGCGGCAGGTTGCCAACGCTGCCGGAAATCGCCACGTAGCATTCGTTCTCGATCGCCCGTGCCTGGGCGCAATGACGCACCCGCAGGTAGCCGTTCTTGGTGTCAGTCCAGAACGGCACGAACAGAATTTCCATGCCCTGCTCGGCCAGCAGCCGGCCCAGTTCCGGAAACTCCACGTCGTAGCAGATCAGAATACCGATGCGGCCCGCGTCGGTATCGAAAATACGCAGGCCGTCACCGCCCTGGATGGCCCAGTCCTTGCGCTCGTGGGGGGTGATGTGGATTTTCTTCTGCTGCTCCACCGAGCCGTCGCGGCGCATCAGGTAGGCGACGTTGTAAATGCGCCCGTCCTCTTCCAGCGGCATGGAGCCGCCGATGATGTTGATGTTGTAGCTCACCGCCATGTCCGCCATGGCGTCGCGGATTTCCTCGGTGAAGCTGGCCAGGTAGCGCACCGCTTCCACGGAGTTCAGGTCGGTTTTGAGCCCCATCAGCGGCGCGCTGAAAAACTCCGGCAAAACGGCGAAATCCGCGCGGTAATCGGACAGCGAATCAATAAAGAACTCCACCTGGCTGAGCAGGTCTTCCACCGAACGTGCGCTGCGCATGCGCCGTTGCACCACGCCCAGACGCACCACCGAGCGACGCGGCCAGTCGCCGTCGTCTTCCGGCTGGTAGAGGATGTTGTCCCATTCCAGCAGGGTGGCGTAGCCCCGCGAGCTTTCGTCCTCTGGCAGGTACTTGACCAGCAGACGTTTAACGTCGAAGCCGTTGGAAAGCTGGAACGTGAGAATCGGGTCGTAAATGGTGCGGGCTTCCACTTCGGCGATGTACTGGGTCACCGTCATTGTGTCCGCGTAGTTGGTGTACCCGGGCAAGCGCCCACCGGCCAGAATCGCGCGCAGGTTCTCGTCCCGGCACAGGTCCTTGCGCGCCTCGTAGAGCCGACGGCCCAGGCGGTAGCCCCGGTACTCGGGATCAACGAACACATCCAGACCGTACAGCGCATCGCCCTTGCGGCTGTGCGAGCGCACCTTGTCGTCGGTAATCAAATCCTCATAGCGGTGCGGATTGGAAAACCGGTCGTAGCTCACTTTTACCGTCAATGCCGTGGCGATAAGCGTGCCGTTGTCCTCGATCACCAACTGCCCTTCCGGGAACAATCGGATCAGGGTAGCGATGGTTTCCTCGGGCCAGGCACCGCCGATGTCGTGGTACACCTGATCCATCAACCGGGCCAGCGCCGGGTAGTCTTCCAGGGTCAGTTGCCGCAGACGAAGGCGAGTGCTTTCTTCAGCCATGGATCTCTCCAGTCAAGGAACCGGCGGTTCCTAGGAATTAAGGGGTGGAAACGGGATTACCCAGTGGCAATCACGGTTATGCAGCGCATCCAGGCTGCTAGCGTACAGCGCCACGCCATCGGGGCGTATGAACATGGCGGCGCCGGAACGCAGGCCGATAAAGCCGGACATTTGCTCGACCACATAGCCGTCCGGCTCTTCGAAGTGACAGCGCAGCCCCTCGGGGATCGGCTCGTAGCCCACCAGCCCGTTGGCGAGCGGGTCTTCCACGGCGCGCCGGTCACGGTACAGCCCCACCGCGTCGGCGCCGATCAGCAGCACCATACCCTGATGAAAGTGCAGTAAATTGACAGGTCCCCGGGCCGGTAACGACAGTGTTTCCTGTCTTGAGATGATGGTATCCATAACACTCCACGGTAACGAAGAAGACAGGCGGAGGCAGCAGCCATGCAGGAAAGGATTGTAATACTTACCGGCGCTGGAATCTCGGCGGAATCCGGTATCAACACGTTTCGCGATGCCGGCGGCCTGTGGGAAAACCACCGCCTCGAAGATGTCGCCACCCCGGAAGCCTTCCAGCGCGACCCGCATGGCGTGCAAGGCTTCTACAACCGGCGCCGTGAACAATTGCGTGACCCGGCGATCCAGCCCAATGCCGCCCACCGGGCGCTGGCCGAGCTGGAGCAGGCGCTGCCCGGCCAGGTCCTGGTGGTCACCCAGAACGTGGACGACCTGCACGAGCGGGCCGGCAGCCAAAACATCATCCATATGCACGGCGAACTGCTCAAGGCGCGATGCCAGAGCACCGATACCCTGGTCTCCGCCGATCGCGATCTGGACCCAACGCTGACCTGCACCGTGTGCGGCGCCGCCGGCTGCCTGCGCCCCCACGTGGTGTGGTTCGGTGAAATGCCCCTGGGGATGGAACGCATCTACACCACCCTGGCCGGCTGCGAGCGCTTTATCAGCATCGGCACCAGCGGCAACGTCTACCCCGCCGCCGGCTTCGTCGCGGAAGCCCGGGCCAGCGGCGCGCACACCACCGAGCTCAATCTGGAGCCCTCCGAACAGCTCACCGCCTTCGACGAGCACCGGCACGGGCCGGCGACGAAACTGGTGCCGGAGTACGTTGCGGGGTTGGGCTGGACGCCGGACGCTTGACGCTTTGTCGGCTTTCGCTTCGCTCAAGCCGACCTACACGGTGAGACCCGTCAGGAAACACCCCTAGCCTATCCGCGCCGGGTTTAGCGTCCGGCGTCCGGCGTCCAGCGTCAGGCGTTTCTTCACCGAGGCGATTCCGCTAGACTGCCAAAATCCGTCGACACCGAAATAACAGGCATATCCAGACTCATGAGCCAGAAACAGCTAGACGATCTCAACATCGAATCCCAAGAGGTGCTGATCACCCCCCGGGCCCTGAAGGAAAAGCTGCCGCTCAGCGAAACGGCCGCGGAAACCGTATTCCAGGGTCGCCAGCAGATCCGCGACATCCTCGACCGCAAGGATCCGCGCCTGTTCGTGGTGATCGGCCCCTGCTCCATCCATGATCCGAAAGCGGCCATGGAATACGCCGAGCGGCTCAAGACGCTGGCCGCCGAGGTCGACGACGCCCTGTTTCTGGTGCTGCGCGTGTACTTCGAAAAGCCGCGTACTACGGTGGGCTGGAAGGGTCTGATCAACGACCCCTACATGAACGACTCCTTCAAGGTGCAGGATGGCCTGCACATTGGCCGCAAGTTGCTGCTCGACGTGGCGGAACTGGGTCTGCCCGCCGCCACCGAGGCGCTCGACCCGACCACCCCGCAGTACATGCAGGACCTGATCTCCTGGTCGGCGATCGGCGCGCGCACCACCGAGTCCCAGACCCACCGCGAAATGTCCTCCGGCCTGTCCGGTCCGGTGGGCTTCAAGAACGGTACCGACGGCAGCCTGGACGTGGCGGTCAACGCCATGCTCAGCGTCAAGCACCCCCACCGTTTCCTGGGCATTGACCCGGACGGCCGGGTGGCGCTCACCACCACCAGGGGCAACCCCTATGCCCATGTGGTGCTGCGCGGTGGCGGCGGCAAACCCAATTACGATTCGGTGTCGGTGGCGCTGGCGGAAAGCGCCCTGGAGAAAGCCGGTGTGTCCACCAACATCATGGTGGATTGCTCTCACGCCAACTCCAACAAGGACCCGAACCTGCAGCCGCTGGTGATGGAAAACATCGGCAACCAGATTCTGGAGGGCAACACTTCCATCGTCGGTCTGATGGTGGAATCCCACCTCAAGGGCGGTAGCCAGAAGCTGCCGGCGAATCTGGACGATCTGGAATACGGCGTATCGGTGACCGACGGCTGCATCGCCTGGGACACCACCGAGCAAGGCATCCGGGACCTGGCCGACAAGGTGCGCGACACCCTCCCCCGTCGTAACCCGTAACCCCGGCCCGCACCGGGTTCTACGAAGCCCGGTTTGTAGGAGCGGGCCTGGCCCGCGAAAGGGTGGCTTTTAGCCACCCGGCAGGATCCCAGAAACTTGTCCAACGGCAGCACCGACAGTCTCTCTGGAATCCCGCCGGCCGGCTAAAGCCGGCCTTTCGCTTGCAAGGCAAACTCCCACAAACCAAAAAAAAACCCCGACCATTGAATTGGTCGGGGTTTTTTCGTTTTCGGTGACTGGCCCCCGCTGCGGACAGCGGGGCACCGATCAAACCGTTAGCGTCACTGTTACGGAGCGAGGTCGCCGAAGCCACCCAGCAAACCGGTGAGCAGGTCGGGCAGGTTCTGCCCCGCTTCCAGCAGACACTCGAAGGGCAGCGTCGGACTCAGGCCGCCAGCACCGGCTTCCGGGCACAGCTGGCCGGTAATCGGGTCGGCGCTGCCTTCACCGCCTTCGCCGCCGCCCAGGCCGCCACCGAAGCCGCCGAGCAGGTCCTGCAGCTGGCTCAGGCTGCCGCCGGCTTCCATCAGGCAATCCAGCGGCGTGGTGGGGCCTACTTCGCCTTCCAGCGCCAGCGGGCAGATTTGTGCCAGACCGTCGCTCAGACCCGGGATTTCGGGAACGCCACCGGTACCGCCGTCGCCACCGGGCGCGCCGGGCAGGTTGCCCAGCGCTTCGGTGAAGCAGGCGGCCGGATCAAGCTGCTCGGCGGTGGAAGCCGCCGGGCACAGCGCGTCGGTGAGCGGGTTGCTGCCGCCCAGGCCGCCCAGCAGGTCGGTCAGACCGCCCAGGTTCTGGCCGGCCTCGGTGAGGCACTCAAGCGGCGTGGTCGGGCCGAGTTCGCCGGCACCGGCGGCCGGGCACAGCTGCGCCAGGCCGTCGCTGACGCCGGGAATTTCCGGCACACCGCCGCCGTCGCCGCCATCACCACCACCGGGCAGGCCAGGCAGACCGCCACCCAGCGCTTCGCTCAGGCAGGCCGCCGGGTCGAGCTGCTCGGCCGCCGAGGCGGTCGGGCATACGGCTTCGGTGAGCGGGTTGCTGCCGCCCAAACCGCCGAGCATGTCCTGGATGTTGCCCAGGTTCTGGCCGGCTTCGGTGAGACAGTCGATCGGCGTGGTCGGGCCGATTTCACCGGCACCGGCTTCCGGGCACAGCTGGCCCAGCAGTTGCTCGCCACCGGGCAGTTCCGGGGTGCCGCCGTCGCCACCGGGCAGCGGCAGACCACCAGGCAGACCCTCCAGGGCTTCCATAAAGCAGGCCGCCGGGTCCAGACCTTCCTCGGAAGTGACCGGGCACAAGGCATCGGTCAGCGGGTTGCCACCTTCGAGACCACCGTCGGCGAGCCCGCCGAGCAGGCCTTCCAGGTCGCCGAAGCCGCCGCCCAGTTCCAGCAGGCAGTCGAACGGCGTGGTGGGGCCGATTTCCTCACCCGCGGCCACCGGACAGATTTGTTCCAGAGCCATGCCGGCGCCCGGAATCTGCGGGGTACCGCCACCGGGCGCGGAAGGCAGCTGGCCGGCCGCTTCGGTAAAGCAAGCTGCCGGGTCGAAGCTTTCCGCCATCGCGGCGGTGGGGCACAGGGCTTCGGTGAGCGGGTTGCTGCCGCCCAGGCCGCCGATCAGGTCTTCGAAACCACCGAAGCTGCCGCCGGCTTCCGCCAGACAGTCAATCGGGGTGGTCGGGCCGACTTCGGCTTCCAGGGTGTCCGGGCAGATGCCGGACAGAGCGTCGGTCAACTGGTCCAGACCGGGAACGTCCGGCGTGCCGCCGTCGCCGCCATCACCGCCGCCGGGCAAGCCAGGCAAACCGGGCAGATCACCCAGGCCAGGCAGGCCGGGCATGCCACCACCGCTGACGGCTTCCTCGAAACACACCACCGGGTCGACGCGGCCGGTCATCGCTTCCACCGGACAAACGGCTTCGGTCAGCGGGTTCGGGTTGGTAATCATATCGACAATGGTGATGTAGACCCGGCTGGCTTCGTTGAGACAGTTCAGCGGGGTCTCGGGGCCGACGCCGGCACCCGCGCTTTCCGGACAAAACTGGTTCAGGAACTGGTCGGCACCAGGAACACTGCCGCCACCGCCTTCACCGCCGCCGGGCAGACCGGGCAGGCCGCCGTTGGCGCCGCCGGTCACTTCCGCGAAACAGGTGGCCGGATCAAAGGACGGCTCGGCCGCCGCTACCGGACAGAGTTGGTCGGTGATTGGGTTGCTGCCACCGATCAGGTCCTGCAGGCCATCCAGATTGGTGGCGGATTCCTGCAGACAGGCGATCGGGAACGACAGCGGGCCGTCGGTCAGGAAGCCGGCCGGATCATCGAAGCCTTCAGTGAACGCCGCCGGGTCGAACGCACCCTGCAGATCGAACGAAGACGCCGCGGTGGGACAGAACTGCGCGACCACATCGGTGGGGTCCGGCGCACCGCCCTCGGACTCTTCGTTTTCTTGTACACAAAGAGCAGGATCAAGCGGTGTGCCGGCGGCCCCTTCCGAGGTCTCCGGACAGAATTCTTCGGTGAACGCGTTGGACTCGTCCACGACCGCCGCCATTTCTTCCGGCAGGTCACGCGTTGAGGGCGTCGGCGAATTGCCGGAGCCGTCGCTGCCCCCGCTGCTTCCGCCGCCGCAGGCGGTCAACAGCAGCGCTAACACGCCACCGCCGATGAGATGTTTGATGTTGGTATCCAAGGTTTACCCCTCCCTTTTTACTTCTTAGTCGTTGTGCCTCCGAAATGGGGGCTCACATCGCGACTATGGAAGGGGTGTGCAAAGCGATGTAGATGCACGCCGTTGCGGGTATGTAATAAAGCGTAGCGGTGGTAATCGAACGGTTATCCGGCGCGGCCCATGGAAACCTTTGTTTACCGGGGAGCGGCCCCGGGGTACGGCCGTGCCAGACCCATGGCTAACGCGGGGCGGGCACCATCGTATCCAACACGCGAAGGAAAGTGGCGGGTTCCGGACGCACCCGGTAGTTGTCAGCGAGATCCACATAGCAGATTTCGCCCCGGGCGTCGGTGATCAACACCGTGGGCAAGACGGTGTCCGAAGGGTAGCCGAACAGTTCCAGCCCCAGGGGGGTACCACCCGGATCGAGGATGCGCAGTTGCCGGGCGGCGTCCAGCTGCGGGTCCACCCACCACTCCATCGGCACGCCCAGGCGGGCGGCGAGCCGCCCGGTGCGGGCGCCGGGTTGGGCGCTGACCAGGATGATGCGGGCGCCGCGTCTTTCCAGTTGTGGTCGGCGCCGGGCCAGCTCGCGCACCTGAGCCATGCACACCGGGCACCAGTTGCCCCGAAAGAACAGCATCACCGCCGGCGCCCCGTGCAGCGAGGTGGTGGACACGGGGCGCCCCTGCAGATCCCGGAACGCCAGCGGTGGCAGCAACTGGCCAGGCCGGGGGCCGTCGGCGGCGTCGCGCTGCAACGGGCTGTACCAGAACAGATAAGCGCAAAGGCCGAGCAGCCCCAGCCCGGTGTACAACCAGGCCAGCCAGCGCGGATCACCAAGGGACAAGGTCCCCAGTAATGTCACCGCCGCCCCCAGCCAGGCGCACAGGGTCGCCAGGGGCAAGTGCGGGCTGGTGCGCGCCGGGCCCAGGCTGACCAGCCAGCCCAACAGCACCAGAATCGGCACGTTCACCAGCAGCGGGCCGGCCCACACCCAATGCGAGTCCTGCCAGCCCAGCCACAGGGCGTGGGCACAGATCAACAACGAGGCAAATGGGTACAACGAAATGAACAACGCTTTGACGCGCGCCATGATCCCCCCTCAAGTGGTGCGGTACAGCAACCGTTTTTTATTGGTATAGAAAACAAAGACTAAGTGGTCAACAGACCATGGACAAGCCAGAATGGCCCTTTCGTAATGTCCCGGCCCCGAGGTTTCATGAGTTCGGATCCCGTTTCCCTGCGTGATCGCTGGCGCCACATCATCTTCGGCACCGACACGCCGGCAGGGCAATATTTTGATCAGCTGCTGATTGTCGCCATTCTCGCCAGCGTCGCGGCGGTGATGCTGGACAGCGTTCAGTCCATCCATGAGCAATACGGCATCTGGCTGTATGGCGCGGAATGGTTCTTTACGCTGTTGTTCACCGTCGAGTACATGATCCGGCTGTGGGTCAGCGACCGGCCACTGCGTTACGCCCGCAGTTTTTTCGGGGTGGTGGACCTGCTGTCGATCATTCCCACCTATCTAAGCCTGTTTCTACCGGGCGCCAACTACCTGCTCACCATCCGCGCGCTACGTGTGCTTCGGGTGTTCCGGGTACTTAAGCTGGCCCACCTGATGACCGAAGCCAACGAGCTCGGCGCCACCCTGGTGCGCACCCGTCGCAAGATCGGCATCTTCATGTTTTCCGTGGTGATCGTGATCATCATCTTCGGCAGCCTGATGTATCTGGTCGAGGGCCCGGCCAACGGCTTTACCAGCATTCCACGCAGCATCTACTGGGCCATCGTGACCATCACCACGGTCGGCTACGGCGACATTTCGCCACAAACCTCGCTGGGCCAGGCGGTGGCATCGATGGCGATGATCACCGGTTACGCGATTATCGCCGTGCCCACCGGCATCGTCACCGCGGAAATGTCCAAGGCGCATATGGCCCGGCGTTACGAGCGCGAGTGCCCCAACTGCCATCGCCACGACCACGATCCGGATGCCCGCTTCTGCAAGCAGTGCGGCACCGGCCTGCCCAAGCCCGGGCAGGAAGACGCCTAGAGTGAGCCGAGCTCGAAGGTTTCGCCGTCGGAGTCCACCACCAGACGGGCGTCGCCGCCCTGCTCTTCGCGGCGCGCCCAGTCGACCAACTGGTAGAAAATATTGCGCGAGATCAGCGCTTCCAGATTGTCACGGACATGCACATAGGGCGCCGGCTCCCCGCTGTCGGCGTCGGTTTCGACCCGTAACGGGTGACGAGCGCCGGCCACCACATGGGTCCCCACATTGGTGGTGAACACCAGCTTCTCGCGATCGCCGTCGGTGACGCGTTCCACGTCGGTGGCGACGAACGGCGCGTCATCCACCTTGATGCGCAGCTTCTCCACCGGCGTGACCAGGAAATAATCATCGCCCTCGCGCAACAGAATGGTGGAGAAGAGTTTGACCATGCGCTCCCGCTGAATCGGCGATTCCTGGTAATACCAGGTGCCGTCGCGGGCGATGCGCATATCGATATCGTCCTGGCGTTCCGGCCGCCACTTGTGCACCGGCGGCAGCCCCTGTTCATCCTGGTCGGCCTTTTCAAGCAGCGCCAGTAATTCGTCGGCTTTGGTCATCGGAACTCCTTATTTGCCGCGCTGGCCCTTGTTGCCCATGCGAATGCCGATCTCAATCAGGAAATCGAGAAAGTCGTCCTTGTCCTCGATTAAGCGCTGGTAGAACGGCGATTGCATCAACGCAACGGCGCCGTGCGCCAGGGCCCAGGCGGAGCAGATATGGTAGATAGCGGGCGCCGGCTCCAGGGAACCTTCCTGGATGCGGGCCTCGACGATGTGATTGAGCTTCTCGAAGTTGGCTTCGCGGATACGGTGCAGCTTGTCCACCAGCTCTGGCACCGCGTGATCCTTGATCACTTTGTTTTCCAGCCGGTCGAACAACTGGTAGCGGGCCGGATCGCTGATCCGGAAGCGGAAGTATTCGCGCGCCAGGGTTTCCTTGTCGTCGGATTCGGAAATGTCCTGGAACAGCGATGCCAGATCTTCCTCGTACCGCAGCATCAGCAGCAGATAGATCTGGTTCTTGGTCTCGAAATGCTTATAGATGGTGCCCTTGCCAATGCCCACCCGGTCGGCGATGTTCTCCACCGTGACGCGGTCTTCGCCCTGCTCCAGAAACAGAATCAGTGCGGCGTCCAGAATTTCCTGCTCGCGCTGCCGGAATTCCTGCGCCTTGCGCGTGGCTTTTTCCAAGTCACCCATCTATACCTCCTCGTCTGCGGGGTAGATTAACATAACCACGCCCCCTGCACGTTACCTCCAGGGCGGTTACAATCCGTTGAGAATCATGGAGGAGCGCTGGCAATGGCAGATCTGAAAGCGGAATTTCCGTTGCATGACGACGTGCTGTATCTCAACCACGCCGCCGTGGCCCCCTGGCCCCGTCGTACCCGCGATGCGGTGGCGGGCTTCGCCGACCAGAATATCCATCTGGGCGCGCGGGACTATCCCGAATGGGCTCGCGTGGAGCAGCGTCTGCGCGAGCGCCTGGGCTGGCTGATCAATGCCGAGCCGGCGGACGTGGCGCTGCTCAAGAACACCTCTGAAGGTCTGTCGGTGATCGCCCAAGGGCTGGACTGGCGAGCCGGCGACCAGGTGGTGATCAGCAATCAAGAGTTCCCTTCCAATCGGATCCCCTGGCAGGCCCTGGCCGACCAGGGGGTGGAAGTGGTGGAAGTGAATGTGAGTGGCCCGGACGCAGAGCAGCGGGTGATCGACGCGATCGGCGAACGCACCCGGCTGGTGTCGCTGTCTTCGGTGCAATACGGCAGCGGCATTCGCCTGAATCTGGCTCCGATCGGCCGGGCCTGCCGGGACAGCGGCGTGCTGTTTTGCGTGGACGCGATCCAGAGCCTGGGCGCGGTGCGCTTCGACAGCGCGGCCGTGTACGCGGACTTCGTGGTCGCCGACGGCCATAAATGGATGCTCGGCCCCGAGGGCCTGGCGCTGTTCTACTGCCGGGCGCCAGTCCGCGAGCGCCTGCGGCTGCGCCAGTTCGGCTGGCACATGATCGCCAACGCCGGCGACTACAGCCAGACCGGCTGGCGGGTGGCCGAAGATGCCCGCCGCTTCGAATGCGGCAGTCCGAATATGCTCGGCGCGCATGCGCTGGACGCGTCCCTCTCCCTGTTTCAGGAGCTGGGCATGACCGCCGTGGAGCAGGCCCTGGCGGAGCGAATCGGCTATCTGGACAGCGCCCTGCGCCAGCGCGGTGCCGAGGTGCTCAGCCCGGCGCAGCCGGAGCGGCGCGCCGGCATCGTAACTTTCCGGCTGGCGGACGAAGCACCGTCAGACACCCGGGCCCGGCTGCAGGCCGGCGGCGTGGTGTGCGCGGAACGGGGCGGTGGCGTGCGTTTCTCGCCACACTTCTATACTGACTATTCGGTCATGGATCAGGCGCTGGCGCTACTGTAGGATCACGCCATGAATTCCCAGCGACTCTACCAATGGCTCTGTGAACGTCTTCAGCGCCAGCCGGACCATTCCGACTGGCCGCTTGGCGACCTGGAAAGCCAGCGCGCCCAACTGCGCCCCTGCGATGTGCTCCTGGTGGACGGCGACAGCCCCCTGGACCGCCGCCTGAAAGTGCTCACCGGCAGCCGCTTTTCCCGCGTGCTGTTGTACATCGGTCGCCCCCACGAAGTGGCGGACCCGGCCTTGCGCTCGCTATTGGCGGACTATCTGCCCTGCCGGCCAGACACCCAGCTGGTGCTGGACGCCAGCCTGGAGCGCGGCCTCTGTATTCGCGACCTGAGCAATCTTCACGATCTGCACCTGCGGGTGTGTCGGGCGCAGAACCTGTCCGAGGCGGAATGCCAGGATGCATTGCGCTTCGCCATCAGCCGGGTGGGCACCGGCACCCAGCACACCTGGAGCACGCTGGCGCTGCTGTGGTTATTGCCCTGGCGCACCCTGGCGCGCCACGCCCGCCGGCGGCTGCTCAACCGCTGGGCCAACGACCTGTTGCGGGCGATCACCGGCACCGCCGTGGGCGAGGCCTTCGCGTTTATCCAGTTTCCGGTGCACCCGCTGGTCAAGGAGCCCGGCGACCCGGGCACCCGGCTGCTGCGCTTGCAGCCCCGGGTATTCCACGCCGCCGACTTCGACCACTCCCCCTATTTCGATGTGATCAAGGCGCCCTACCTGCTCGACAAGGTGCCCTCCGGTTTCGGCGCCCTGCCCTGGAAAGGCAACGCCGGCGCCTTAGCGCCGGAGCAGCGTAAACGTCACTTATCCGTGGTGGACGGCTAGGCAGCAGCCCGCCGACCACCGCGTGCCAGAAGCACCAGCAGACTCAGCCAGCCCCAGCCACCGGCGCCGCCGCCACCACCGCCACCGGACCCGCCGGTGTCGCTGCCACGGCTGCTTTCCTGGCCCGCCGCCGCCGGGGTCACGAAGGAGCGGGTATCACCGGCCGGAAAATCACCATTGGCGGCGCCTGCGTCCAGGAACACCCGGCCGCTGCCCTCGCCGGTCAGCGCCAGGCTCAGAGTGCGGGTTGCGCCGCGCGCCAGATCGCCCAGATCGCACCGCACCGGCTGAGTGTCGGTGCAGCCCGCCGGCAGGCTGTCGTAATCCCAGCCGGCGGGCACCTGGAAGCTCGCCCAGGCGTTATAGGCGTCGCGATGCTGCGCCTGGTTGGTGATCTCCGCGCGAACCGAGACGGTGCCGCCGCTGCGGGTGGCGGTGGCTTCCAGTTTCATGTCCGGCACGTCGCTGAACACCGGCGAGAACTGCTCGGTATCCGCGCTGTAATAGTCATGGCTGTCACTGACCGGGGTCACGGTGACGCGGTCAGTAAAGGTGCCCCCGTGGGTGGGGATCAGCCACAGACGGTGGCTGTTACTGACCGCACCAGTGGTCAGCTCGGCCGCGCCCAGGCAATCGGTATAGCCGCTGCGGGAAGTGCACTGCAGGTCATCGGCGCTGACCCGCAGGCCGGTTTTATGGTGAATCCGGATGCCCACCTGGCGGGCGTCATTGACCTGGCTCAGGTTGCTGACACGGGTGTCCAGGGACAGCGCCCGCCCCGGGCCGGTGTAGAGGGCTTCACCTTCGGATTCGCTGAACAGGTCCACCATGGCGCCGGCTGAAGTGCTCTCGATCCAGCCCAGATAGGCGCTTACCCGCGTATAGACCGCCGGCACGCCGGACGCGCAACGCTCGGTGCCGTAGCTGGTGACGCCCACCAGCCAGGTGCGCCCGTCCTGCTGGAAGATCAACGGGCCGCCGCTGTCGCCCCGGCAGGTGTCCTGATTGGTGCCGTTAACGGGGTTTCGTTCCGCGGCACAGATCTGTCCATTGGTGAGACTGTTCCAGTAAGCGCTGCACTGTTGCGGCGACACATAATCAAGACCCGCCTGCTGCAGCGTATCGGACATGCTGCTGGTTTCGGTTTGTCCCCAGCCCAGCGCGACCAGCGCCTCGTCCGAGGCGCCGGCGCGCAGCGCCTGCATCTCGTCCGCCTTGGCCAGGTCCAGAGGCGCCAGCCGGGAGGCCGAAGACAGCTCCAGCAGGGCCAGGTCATTGTGGTAAACGCCGGTGCGGTAGCGCTCGTGGACCCGCACCGCACGCACCGCCAGCCGCTCCGGAGCCTGTTGGTGGCGGTTCAGGTGCCCCAGGGACACGTACAGGTCCCGAGCGGCGTAATCATCCACGCAGTGGGCCGCGGTAAGCACCCAGCGCGGCGCCACCAGGGCGCCGCCACAGCGGGTGTACCCGTAGCTGGCGCCGCCCACCTCGATTTCCGCCATCCAGCTACGCGCCGTGGGAACCGGATCGCCCCCTATGATGCGCGGCGTCATGACATCACCCGCGCCCAACGCCACACCGGAGAGAAGCCCTGAAGCAACAATGAATGAGATTATTAGATTACGCATAGCCCGACCCACCTAGTATTAAGTTCGTACCCGGCGGATACTAGGCCACGCTTAGCAATCATTACTAGACTAGTCGTATGATATCAGTACGACATCATTCTTATTTGTGACTCAACGCATAGGTAATTCGTGCCCTGGCGCACAAAAAAACGCCGGGCGGAGCCCGGCGTTCTCGGTTCTGGTAGGGAAAAAGGGTGAAAGGCGTACTAGCCCTCGACCACCCCGCAGGCCATCCGGGGCCCGCCGCCACCTAAGGGTTTGGGCTGGTCGCTGTAGTTATCGCCGCCGCCGTGGACCATCACCGCGCGGCCTTTCAAGTCGTCCATCTCAAGCCGGGGCGCCAGCACCGGCAATGTGGCCCGGCCTTCATCGTCCACATACAGCGCCGGCAAGTCGCCCAGATGGCCCTCGCCCCAGGGGGTGCCGTGCCGGCCGGCTTCTTCCGGATCAAAATGACCGCCAGCGGCCAGGGCCGGCACCGTTTTGCCCCCCTTCTCGCCGGGCTGGCAAGTGGGGTTCTGATGGACGTGAAAACCGTGAACCCCCTCGTCCAGATTTTTCAGATCCGGGGTGAATACCAGCCCATATTCGCTTTCAGTGACGGTCACGGTGCCGATGCTCTCGCCAGGCCCCTCGTCCGTGGCTTCGTGCAGGGTGATCGTGTTGGCGGCCTGGGCCGTGCCGGCCAGGGCGCCGGTGAACAGGGCGAGTAACAGGTGTCGATTGCGCATAATAATGCCTTCCTTGTGTCGTCGATGGTTGATCGCACTGTCACATGCTAGTCATTCGTGGACGCGAATTTAAAGCGAAACCGTCACCAGCGTTCAGAAATAACGCAGGTTTTACGGTTTTTCTATGTTTTTACGTTCCGAAGCGCACTCATAGTTAAGTGCCACACCCAAGGCGTTCTTTGCGCCACGAATTTCGTAGTTATTGCCCCCATCAGCCGCGTTCTTATTTCATAAAAATATCGAAGCTCTGATTTCATGATCTTCTTGGAATGAAGAAAGCGAAAAACAGGGCGTCACCGCGCGGCCCGGTCATCGTGATCGTCTTGTGAAATTTTCACTCCCCGGCCTAGGCTTGAAACCAGTAACGGGATCGAACACGGAAAGCCAACCCGATCAGGAGGCAGCATGGCCAAGAAGGCAGCCAAAAGCGACCGGAAAACCACTAAAGGAAACGGCGGAGAAACCCACCAGACAGCCGGCGGCGAGGTCCCCACCCTGACCACCAAGCAGGGCGTGCCGGTGGCCGACGATCAGAATACGCTTACTGTCGGCGAGCGCGGTCCCGCCGCCCTGGAAGACTTCCACTTTCGGGAGAAACTGTTTCATTTCGATCACGAACGCATCCCCGAACGGGTCGTCCACGCGCGGGGGTTCGCGGCGCACGGGTACTTTGAAAACTACGGTCCACTCGACAAATTAACGCGCGCCGGGTTGTTCCAGAAAAAAGGGCAACGCACACCGGCGTTCGTGCGCTTTTCCACCGTTGCCGGTAACAAAGGCTCCGGCGACCTGGCGCGGGATGTGCGCGGCTTCGCCGTGAAGCTGTACACCGAGGAAGGCAATTGGGACATCGTCGGCAATAACATCCCGGTGTTCTTTATCCAGGACGCGATGAAATTTCCGGACCTTATCCATGCCGCCAAACAGGAACCGGACCGTGGCTTTCCGCAGGCGCAAACCGCCCACGATAATTTCTGGGATTTCATCTCGCTGACTCCGGAAAGCATGCACATGGTCATGTGGATCATGTCCGACCGCACCATCCCACGTTCGTTGCGCTTCATGGAGGGCTTCGGCGTGCACAGCTTCCGCATGGTCAACGCCAAGGGCGAGTCCACGTTCGTTAAGTTCCACTGGAAGCCCAAGCATGGCATGCAGTCAGTGGTCTGGAACGAGGCATTGAAAATCAACGGCGCGGACCCGGATTTTCATCGCCGGGATATGTGGGCGTCGATCGAAGCCGGCGACTACCCGGAGTGGGAGTTGGGCCTGCAGATTTTCGATGAAAAATTCGCCGAAAAATTCGATTTTGATGTGCTGGATCCCACCAAGATCATTCCCGAGGAAGAAGTGCCGGTGACGCCTGTGGGCCGCTTGGTACTGAACCGTAATGTGGACAACTTCTTCGCCGAAACCGAGCAGGTGGCCTTCTGCACCCAGAACATCGTGCCGGGTATTGATTTCACCAATGACCCGCTGCTGCAAGGCCGTAACTTTTCCTACCTGGATACCCAGCTTAAACGCCTCGGCGGCCCCAATTTCACCCATATCCCAATCAACGCGCCCAAGTGCCCTTACCACACCCTGCAACAGGACGGGCACATGGCAATGGAAAACCCCAAAGGCCGCGCCAACTACGAGCCCAACTCTTGGGGCGGCGCCGAGGGCGGCCCGCGCGAAAACCCACAGCGGGGCTTCCAGAGCTACCCGGCCGAGGAAGCGGGCACCAAGCAGCGCCTGCGCCCGGAGAGCTTTTCCGACCACTACAGCCAGGCACGGCAGTTCTATATCAGCCAGACCGAGGTGGAACAGGACCACATCACCGACGCCCTGGTGTTTGAGCTGAGCAAAGTGGAGACCGTGGCGATCCGCGCGCGCATGGTGTCGCACCTGCGTAACATCGACGAAGACCTGGCCAAGGACGTGGCCAAGGGCCTGCGACTCAGCCCGCTGCCGCGCGCCGCCGACGCCGCGCAGCCCACCCGCCAGGACCTCAAGGCATCCCCGGCACTGAGCATTCTGCTCAACCAGCCGGAGACCTTCTCCGGTCGCAAGATCGGCGTGCTGGTCAGTGACGGCGCCGACGCCGCCTTGCTCACCGCGCTGGAGAAAGCGGCCAAGAAAGAAGGCGCCAAGCTGGCCTATGTGGCCGCCTCCGTGGGCGGCGTCAAAACCAGCGACGGCAGCTGGCTGGAAGCCGATGAAAAAATCGACGGCGGCCCCTCGGTGGTGTTCGACGCGGTGGCCCTGGTGCTGTCGGAAAAAGGCGCCCGCGAACTGGCGGCGATGCCCCCGGCGCGCGACTTCGTCAGCGACGCCCTGGCGCATAAGAAGTTCATCGGCTTCACCGAGGAGGCGGTCGACCTGCTCGGCCTGTCCGGGCCGGACGGCGCCGGCGCGGAAGGACTGGTACCGCTGGACAAGGCCGCCGACGCCGGGCGTTTCCTAACGCTGTGCCGGAATCTGCGTTGCTGGACCCGGGACTGACCGATGCCGCGTATCTTCAGGCCCAGGGCAAACGCCCTGGCCTGGATGGCGCTGATTCTGGCGTTCGGGCTGGTGGTGGTGATGGTGGCGCTGGGCGCCTATTACTTCCAATCGCCCTACTACAGCGGCGTTAACCGAACGCCGGCTCAGCCGGTGCCGTTCAGCCATAAGCATCATGTCGGCGAACTGGGGCTGGATTGTCGTTACTGCCATACCTCCGTGGCGCAATCGTCGTTCGCAGGGGTACCGGAGAGCGAGATCTGCATGACCTGTCATTCGCAACTCTGGACCCGCGCGGAAATGCTCGCGCCGGTGCGCGACAGCCTGCGTGACGGCACGCCTCTGCGCTGGCAGCGGGTCCACGACCTGCCCGATTACGTGCGTTTCGACCACAGTGCCCACGTCAATCACGGCGTGCCCTGCGAAGCCTGCCATGGCCGCGTCGATAAAATGCCGCTGACCACCCAGAAGAAAAGTCTGTTCATGCAGTTCTGCCTCGACTGCCATCGCAACCCGGCGCCCCATCTCCGTCCGCCCGAGGCGGTGTTTGAGATGGGCTGGCGCGCCCGGGACGGCATCGACCGCCAGCAACTGGGTGAGCGTCTGATGGCGCGCTACCACACGCCCTCCACCGAGCGACTGACGGACTGCAGTCTATGTCATCAATAATCGCACGCGAACACGGCACCGACATGGCCGGCCTGCGCCGTAAACTGGCCGGCCGCTCCGGCCGCCATTACTGGCGCAGCCTCGAAGAGCTGGCCGACAGCGATGACTTCCAGCGGCTGCTTGAGGAGGAATTCCCGAGGCTTGCCCCGCTTTGGGAAGGCCGGGTATCGCGACGCGGGCTGCTGGGCCTGATGGCCGCGTCGCTGGCCCTGGGCGGCCTGACCGGCTGCAAGCCGCAGCCCGAGGAACACATCGCCCCCTATACGCGGCGCCCGGAAGATTTGCTGCCTGGGCGCGCCCGCTGGTATGCCTCCGCCCTGCCCCTGGACGGCTACGCCCGCGGCGTGCTGGTGAAAACCTTCCAGGGCCGGCCGGTAAAGGTGGAAGGGAACCCGGAGCACCCCGCAAGCCTGGGCGCCACGGACAGCATCGCGCAGGCGGAGATTCTCGGCCTCTACGACCCGGACCGCTCGCAAACGATACGCTACCAGGGCACCGCCAGCAGCTACGCCGCCTTCCTTGAGCAGCTGCAGGCGCAACGCGCGCAATGGGCGACCGGCGAACGCCAATTGTGCCTGCTTACCGGGCCACTGACCTCGCCCAGTCAGTACGCGCTGATTGAACAACTCAAACGACATTACCCCTCGACACGCTGGTACCGACACGAACCGCTCGCCAACGGCGCGGCCTACCAGGGCACCCGGCAACTGTTCGGCGAGCCCCGGGAACCGCGCTACCGGCTTGACCGGGCCAGGGTGATCCTGGATCTGGACGCGGACTGCCTGGGCAGCGGCGCCGCCAAGCTGGTGCATGCGCGCCACGCCATGGCCCGGCGTCGCCCCGACCGGGAAGACGCGGTGCTCAACCGCCTCTACACCGTGGAAAGCACGCCGTCGATCACCGGCGCCAGCAGCGATCACCGGTTGCCGCTGGCCGCCGCCGACGTGCCCGCCCTGGCCGCCGCCCTGGCGGCGCGTCTGGGCGTGCCCGGCATGGCCGACGAGGCGCAAAGCGGCCATGTCGACCCGGCCTGGCTGGACGCGCTGGCGGAGGATCTGCGCCGCGCTGGCGCGAAGGCGGTGGTGATCCCCGGCGACACCCAGCCGGCGGCGTTGCACGCGCTGGCCCACGCCATCAACCTTCATCTCGGCGCCGCCGGCACCAGCGTGGAATACAGCGCGCCAGTGGCGCCCGCCGCCGACGGCAACCTGAGCGACCTGACGCGCGCCATATCAGACGACCAGGTCGACGCGCTGTTGATGCTGAACGTGAACCCGGTGTACAACGCGCCGGCCGGGTTGGCTTTTGAGGATCGTTTGGCGCAGGTGCCGTTCAGCGTTCACTGCGGCCAGTACCGTGACGAAACCGGGCGTGCCGCCCTCTGGCATCTGCCCGCCGCCCACCCTCTGGAAAGTTGGGACGACGCGCGCGCGTTCGACGGCACCGTCAGCCTGATGCAGCCCACCATCGTGCCGCTGTTCGGCGGGTACACCGCCCAGCAGATGCTGGCCGCCTTCGCGGGCCGCTACCGCGCCGACCCCCGCGAACTGGTCCGTGGACACTGGCAAAAGGCGATGCCGGGGGCGGACTTCGAGCGCCACTGGCACAGTGCCCTGCAGCAAGGCTGGATTGACGACAGCGCTCTGCCGGCCATAACCCCGACGGTGCAGAGCGCGCCGCCGCGCCCCGCCACGGGCAATGGGGGCGGGCTGCTGCTGCAATGGCGCGCCGACCCGGCGCTGCATGACGGCCACTACGCCAACAACGGCTGGCTGCAGGAATTGCCACGCCCGCTAACCCAGCTCACCTGGGACGGCGCCGCGCTGATCTCGCCGGCGCTGGCGGAACAGGAAGGCCTGCGCGAGGGTCAGCGTGTGCGGCTTACCCTGGCCGGGCGCAGCCTGGACACCCCGGTATGGATTCAGCCCGGGCAACCGGCCCGGGCGATCACGCTGTTTGTCGGCCAGGGCCGTCGGGACGCCGGCCGCGTTGGCAACGGCGTGGGGGTCAACGCCTACCGGCTAATGCCCAATGACGGCGCCTTTGCCGCCGGCGGCGTGACGTTGGAGGTACTCGAAGACAGCGCCGCCCTGGCCAGCACCCAGCAGCACCACAACATGGCCGGCCGCGACCTGTTCCGGGAGACCGACCTGACGGCGTTCCAGGAAGACCCACATTTCGCCCAGCCGGAACCGGTGGAAGAGCCGATCTCGCTGTACCCGGAATGGGACTATCCCGGCCACGCCTGGGGCATGAGCATCGACCTGAACAGCTGCATCGGTTGCAACGCCTGCATCACCGCCTGCCAATCGGAAAACAACATTCCCATCGTCGGCCCGGAGGAAGTACGGCGCGGCCATGAGATGCATTGGATCCGAGTGGACCGCTACTACGCGGGCCCCCTGGACGACCCGAGCATGCACTTTCAGCCAGTGCCCTGCATGCATTGCGAAAAAGCGCCCTGCGAGTACGTCTGCCCGGTGGAGGCCACCCAGCACAGTAGCGAGGGCCTCAACGAGATGATCTACAACCGCTGCGTGGGCACCCGCTATTGTTCCCAGAACTGCCCCTACAAGGTGCGCCGCTTCAACTGGTACCACTACACCGAAGCCACCGCCGAGCTCGCCACCCCGGCCGCCGCCCATAACCCGGACGTCACCGTGCGCAGTCGCGGCGTGATGGAGAAATGCACCTATTGCGTGCAGCGCATCAATCAGGCCGAAACGGACGCGCGCAACGAGGGCCGCGAGCTTGAGGACGGCCAGTTACGCACCGCGTGCCAGCAGGTGTGTCCCTCCGAGGCGATTGAATTTGGCGACCTCAACGACCGCCACAGCGCCGTCAGCCAGGCCAAGGCAAGCCCGCTCAACTACGCCATGCTGGAAGAGCTGAACACCCGGCCACGCACCACTTACCTGGCCGGCGTGCGCAACCCGAACCCGGCGATTCAGGCCCTTGAGGATCAGGAGGCCCGGGCATGAACCGGCGACGCGACGAGCTGGCCCCGCCAAGCCTCAGCGCCGGCGCGCTCACCGACCGGGTGAGCGCCACGGTGCTTGGTACCCGGCCACCCAGGGCCTGGTGCCTGGCGCTGGGTCTGGCAACGCTGTTGTCGCTGCTGTTCCTGATCGGCGTGGCCTACGTGCTCACCGTGGGGGTGGGCGCCTTCGGGTTGAACATTCCGGTGGCGTGGGGCTTTCCGATCATCAACACCATTTGGTGGATCGGCATCGCCCACGCCGGCACGCTGATCTCGGCGGTGCTGTGGCTAACCCGCCAGGACTGGCGCGCGTCCATCAGCCGCTCGGCAGAGGCCATGGCGATGTTCGCCATCGTGCTGGCCGGCAGCTATCCCCTGCTGCATCTGGGGCGGCCCGAATTCGCCTATTACCTGTTGCCCTACCCCAACCTGATGGATCTCTGGCCGCAGTGGCGCAGCCCTCTGGTGTGGGATTTCTTCGCCATCGCCAGCTATCTGTTGTTCACCGCCAGCTTCCTGTTCCTGAGCCTGCTGCCGGATCTCGCCAGCCTGCGCGACCGCGCCCGCCACCGCGCCGTACAGCTTTTTTACGGCGTGCTGGCACTGGGCTGGCGCAACTCGGCGCGACACTGGCACCGCTATCAGCAGGCCCACCGGGTATTGGCGGTGATCGCGGTGCCGATCGTGGTGTCGGTCACCGGCACCATTTCACTGGACCTGGCGGTGAGCATCGTGCCCGGGTTTCATTTCACCATTTTCCCACCCTACTTCGTGGCCGGCGCGCTCTACTCCGGCTTCGCCACGGTGGCGATCATCGCCATCGTCCTGCGCGCCCTGTTCGGCTTCCGCGACCTCATCACCAAGGCACACCTCAACCGCATCGGCATCATGATGCTGTGTTTCGTGCTGGTGGTGGACTACGCCTACCTGCAGGAAATCTTCACCGCCTTTTATACCGGTGAGGACTTTTATCGAAGCGTCTATTACGACCGCTGGACCGGGCCCTACGCGCCCTACTACTGGGGCATGATCCTGTGCAACGTGGTGCTCGCCCAGGGCCTGTGGTTCCGGCGCCTGCGCGAAAGCGTGCCGGGGCTGCTGGGCCTGGCCGTGATCGCCGACATCGGCATGTGGCTGGAGCGCTTTCAGATCGTCATCACCAGCACCCACAAGGACTACATGCCGAGCGCCTGGGATACGGTCGAGCCCACCGCCTGGGACTGGCTCACCTACGCCGGCTCAATCGGGGTCTTCGTGGTGCTGCTGTTGCTGTTCATGAAGTTGATGCCGGCGATTTCCATGCACGACATGCGGGAAATGCTGCACCGCCGCGAACAACGGGAGGCCGATCATGGATGAGCGCCTGCATGGGCTGCTGGCCCGCTTTCCGGACGCCCACAGCCTGCTGGCCGCGAGCCGCGATTTTCGTCGTCGCGGGCTGACCCGGCTGGACGCCTACAGCCCGCACCCGGTGGACGGCCTCAATGAGGCGCTGGACCTGCAAGATCGGCGGGTGCCCGTGACCGCCCTGGTATGCGCGGTGATCGCCGGCGCCGGTGCCCTGGCGCTACAGGTTTACGCCTCCCTGGATTATCCATTCAACGTGGGCGGCCGACCGGTGCTCAGCTGGCCCGCGTATACCATCGTCACCTTCGCCATGACCATGGTCGGCGCCACCCTGGGCGCCATGTTGTCGATGCTGTGGCTGAACGGCTTTCCCCGCCCCTACCACCCGCTCTTCAACCTGGCGGAGTTCGACGCGGCATCACGGGATGGCTACTTTTTGTGCCTGGAAGCGGATGACCCGCTGTTCGACGCGGAGCGCCTGCGCGAGCACCTTCATCAAAACGGCGCCGTGTCGATTCAGGAGGTGCCGGCATGAAGCGCCTGACGTGGTGGCTGCTGGTACCGATGCTGCTGAGCGGCTGCGAGCAACCCGATATGGCCAACCAGCCGCGCCTGGAGACCTATGAAACCGGGGCCGCCTTCGACGACGGCCTGGCCGCGCGGCCGGTGCCCGGCGGCACGGTGGCGCGGGATCAGCGGCCCCCGGCCAGGGAAAACCCCTTGCCGATCAACCCGGAAACGCTGGCCCACGGACGGCAACAGTTCGAGGTGTTCTGCGCGCCCTGCCACGGCCGCAACGGGCGCGGCCAAGGGGTGATCGTGCAGCGCGGCTTTCCGGCGCCGCCCAGCCTTCATCTGCCGCGCCTGCGCCAGGCCGAGGACCAGCACTTCTACCAGGTGATCAGTGACGGCTACGGGGCCATGTACGCCTACGCCAGCCGCGTCCCCGAGAATGACCGCTGGGCGATCATCGCCTACGTTCGCAGCCTGCAACTGAGCCGCAACGCACGCCTGGACGATGTGCCGCAAGCGCACCGACCGCTTCCGGACGCCGGGGAGGCCGCGCCATGAGCAGACCCCTGCTGGTAGTGGCTGTCGCCGGCTTGTTGCTCACCGGCCTTGGCGCCTTGCTGGACACCGCCGCCTTCCTGCGTGCCTGGCTGGCGGCCGCCCTTACCGGCATCGCGTTGCCGCTGGGCGCCATGGCGGTACTGATGACGCACAACCTGACCGGCGGCCAATGGGGCGAGCCGGTGCGCCGGCCGCTCAAGGCGGTGGCGGGCACCTTGCCGCTGATGCTGATGCTGTTTCTGCCGCTGCTGTTCGGCGTGCGGGTGTTGTTCCCCTGGACCGGCGACCTGAGTGGCTTGCCCGAGGTGGTGCGGCACAAAACGTTCTATCTGAATCTGCCGTTCTTGTTCGCTCGCTTCGCGCTGTACGCGCTGATCTGGCTGGCCCTGGCCGCCCGCCTTTCAGTGTGGCGCGGCGACCGCCGCTCCACCCCGGCCAGCGCCGGCGGGCTGGTGCTGTGGGCGCTGACCACCACGTTTTTCGCGTTCGACTGGATCATGAGCCTGGAGCCGGCCTGGTACTCGGACATCCTCGGGCTGATCTTTATGGGCTCGGCGCTTTCCATGGCGCTGGCACTGCCCTTCCTATTACCCGACGTCTACCCGGACGCCGACCAGCGTCCGGCTTTGGAAGGCGCCCGTCGGGATCTGGCGCACCTGTGGTTGGCAACAATCCTGTTCTGGGCGTTCGTCGCCTTCAGCCAGTATTTGATTATCTGGAGCGCCGATCTGCCCCATGAGATTCGCTGGTACGCGCACCGTGGCCAGGGCGGCTGGCAATGGCTGGCACTGGCGATGATGACGCTGTGCGGGGCGCTGCCGTTCGTGGCCATGCTGCCCGCCAGGTGGAAGCGGCGCGCCCGACCGCTGGCGGTCCTGGCGGCGCTGGTGCTGCTCGGGCACACCCTCGAGTTCGCCTGGCTGGTGCTGCCCGCGTACTACCCGCACCACTGGCCGCTAGGCTGGCGCTCACCGGTGGCGCTGCTGACCGTGGCCGCCCTGGGCCTGCTGCTGGTCCAGCAGCACCGTCTAAGACGCCCGGAGGAGAGCCCATGACCGCACCGCGACGCGACCCCGGTTACGAGCAACGCGACGTCTCCCCGCGTCTGCCGCTGGGCGCGGCGGTTGTGGTGCTGTGCCTGCTGGCGCTGGTGCTGGGATTGGTCGCCGGGGCCTTCGCGCTGCGCAGCGATGGCAGCCCGCGCGCCACCGGCTTCTTTGAACTGTCTCTGGGCGAACCGGGCACCCCGCACCTGCAAGCGGAGCCCGGTGCCGACTTGCAGCGCCTGCGGGAAATCAGCGCCCAGGGGCTGCATCGCTACGGCTGGGTGGACCAGGACGCCGGGGTGGTGCACATCCCGATTGAACGGGCCATGGAAATTTACGCGCGACGCTACGGCAACGGGGAGGCGCGCCCATGACCCGCCGCATCCTGGCCGCCGGTATGCTGAGCCTGCCGCTGCTCGCCGCCGCCCAACCGCCGACGCCGTCGCAAACCCTCGACCGGGTCGGTGTCGAACAGCGCATTGGCGAGCGGGTGCCCATGGACCTGCGCTTCGAGAATCGCCACGGCGACCCGGTCGCCCTGGGCGAGCTGATCGGCGGCAAACCCGTTCTTCTGGAGCTGGCCTGGTACGACTGCCCCAATCTCTGCGATCTGTCGCTGCGGCGTCTGGGCAGCCGACTCTCGGAGGTGAAGTTTCGGCCCGGCGAGGATTTCCAGGTGATCACCGTCAGCATCGACCCACGGGAAGGCCGGGAGGCCGCCGACCAGGCGCTGGCCACCCTGCGCGACAGCTATCAGCTCGACAGCGACGCCGGCGACTGGCGGATCCTGACCGGCGACGCCGGGGCCATCGATACGCTGGCACAGCGCATCGGCTACCGTTACCAATACGATGCGGAGAGTGAACAGTTCGCCCACCCGGCCGCGCTGGTGGTGCTCGACGGCGACGGGCGGATCTCTTCGTATTTGCTGGGGCTGACGTTCTCGGGGCGGGACCTGGAGCTGGCTCTGACCCGGGCCAGCGAGGGCCGGCTGGGGTCGATCACCGATCAGATCGCGCTGCGCTGCTTCCACTTCGACCCGGAGAAAGGCACCTACACTCTGGACATCCTGCGGCTGCTGAATCTGGCCTGCCTGATCACCGCCCTGGTCCTGGCGCTGGTGGTGGGCCGGTTGCTCTGGCGCCGCCGCGGGAACGATCGGCAAGGGAGGCGCTGATCCATGGCCCAAGCCGACGATAGATGGCAACTGCTGCTGTTCCCGGAATCCGCTTCCAGCGTGTCCGGCCAGGTCGATGCCCTTTTCTGGGCCATGGTGGTGGCCTGCGGGCTGGTGGTGGCACTGGTGTTTTTGTTGCTGCTGGTGTTCGGCATTCGTTATCGCCGGGGCTCGCCGGCCAGCCGCCGTTCCTCGCCGCTGCTGTACCACAACCGCTGGCTGGAAATCGGCTGGACGATTCCGGTGCTGGCTGTCTTTCTGTTTTTCTTCGCCTGGGGGGCGGTGCTCTATGTGGAGATTCTCGATCCGCCGATGCCGGAAGACGGCGAGGTGCGACGGGTCAATGTGATCGGCAAGCAGTGGATGTGGAAGTTCCAGCATCCGGAGGGTATCCGCGAGATCAACAACTTGCATGTGGCCCTGGGCCAGACCGTGCGGCTGCGCATGACCTCCCAGGATGTGATTCACAGTTTTTTCGTGCCGGCGTTTCGTATCAAACAGGATGTGCTGCCGCAAACCTATACGCGCTTGCAGTTTACCCCCACCAAGGTTGGCCGCTTCGACCTTTACTGCGCGGAATACTGCGGCCTGTCGCATTCGGGCATGGTCGGTGAAGTGGTGGTGATGCCGCCAGCGCAATTCCAGGACTGGCTGGAGCGACGCGACCGCCCGGGAACGCCGGAGCAGGACGGCGAGCGGCTGTTCCGTCAATACGGCTGCAGCGGCTGCCACGGCGACTCGTCTTCGGTACGCGCGCCGGATCTGGCCGGTCTGTACGGCAAACCGGTGCCGCTGCAACGCGGCGGTACGGTGACCGCCGACGCTCAGTATCTGCGTGATTCGATCATCTTTCCAAGCAAGCACGTGGCCGCCGGCTACGCGCCGATCATGCCGTCCTTCAAAGATCAGATCAGCGAGGAGGACCTGCTCAAACTGACCGCTTATATTCAATCCCTGACGCCCGAGGAGACCGACGCGCCATGAACTATCTGAACGCCGGTTACGGCCTGAAAAGCTGGCTGCTGACGCTCGATCACAAGCGTGTCGCCTGGCTCTATTTCATCAGCATTACCGGGTTTTTCTTCCTCGGCGGGGCGGCCGCCACCCTGGTGCGTCTGGAGCTGATCACCCCGGCCGGCGACCTGCTCTCCAGCGACGCCTACAACCAGATGTTTTCCCTGCACGGCATCGTCATGGTGTGGTTCTTCCTGATTCCATCAATCCCCGCCACCATGGGCAACTTCCTGCTGCCGTTGATGCTGGGCGCCCGCGACATGGCGTTTCCCCGTCTCAACCTGATGAGCTGGTACGTGTTCATTCTCGGCGGCCTGTTCACGCTCACCGCGGTGATGGCCGGCGGTATCGACACCGGCTGGACCTTCTACACGCCGTACAGCACCATGTTTTCCAACGGCGCGGTGCTGGCGGCCGCCACTGGCGTCTTCATTGTCGGCTTCTCCTCGATTCTCACCGGCATCAACTTTATCGTCACCACCCACAAGATGCGCGCGCCGGGGCTCACCTGGTTCCGCCTGCCGCTGTTCGTCTGGGCACAGTACGCCACCAGCCTGGTCATGGTGCTCGCCACGCCGGTGCTGTCGATCACTCTGGTATTGCTGGGCGTGGAACGGGCCTTCGGGATCGGCATTTTTGATCCCGCGCTGGGGGGTGACCCGATACTGTTCGAGCATTTATTCTGGTTCTACTCCCACCCGGCGGTCTACATCATGCTGCTACCGGCCATGGGCGTGGTCAGCGAGGTCATCGCTTGCTTCGCCCATAAACGGATTTTCGGTTACAAGGTGATGGCGTTTTCCATCCTTGCCATCGCCTTGTTCGGCTTTCTGGTCTGGGGGCACCATATGTTCGTGTCCGGCCAATCCATCTACGCCGGAGTGGCGTTCTCCCTGCTCAGCTTCCTGGTGTCGGTGCCCTCGGCGCTGAAGATCTTCAATTGGCTCGCCACCCTCTATAAAAGCCACATCCGCTTCGACGCACCGATGCTGTTCGCACTCAGCTTCATCGGCCTGTTTTTGATCGGGGGGCTCACCGGCGTGTTCGTGGCCACCCTCGCGTTGGACATCCAGATGCACGACACCTACTTCGTGGTGGCGCATTTCCACTACATCATGGTCGGCGGCATGGTCTCCGCCTACATGGCCGGGCTGCATTTCTGGTGGCCCAAGATTACCGGGCGGCGGTATCCGGAGATGTGGGCAAGGGTGTCGGCGATCATCGTGTTCGCCGGGTTTAATCTGACCTTTTTCCCGCAATTCATCCTCGGCTGGGCCGGTATGCCCCGCCGCTACCACGCTTATGCCGAGGAGTTTCAGTTACTGAACGTGTTCTCCTCCGCCGGCGCCGGCATGCTGGCGGTGGGTTATCTGTTGCCGCTGCTGTACCTGATCTGGTCGTTGCGCTACGGCGCCCGCGCCAGCGGCAATCCCTGGGACGCCCGGGGTCTGGAATGGTCGGTGGCATCGCCACCGCCGGAGGAGAACTTCGCCACCGTTCCCCGGGTCGACAGCGAGGCGTACGCCTATGACACGCCCCGATAACGAAACCACGGTGATCGTCGCCCACCAGTTCGAAACGCTGGAACAGCAGTTCGACGCCGATCTGCTGGGCATGTGGCTGTTCCTGGTCACCGAAGCCTTGCTGTTCTCCGGTGCGTTCCTGGCCCTGGCGGTCTACTACCACCAGTATTACGACACCTTTTCAGCGGCGGCCCGGGAACTGCATTGGCTACTGGCCGGCTTCAACAGCGTGATCCTGCTAACCAGTGGGCTGGCCGTTGCGCTCGCCGAGCAGGCGGCGGAAGAGCACCGGCGGCGGCTCACCCTGTGGTGGCTGAGCGCCACCATCGTCCTGGGCCTCGCCTTCCTGGGGCTGAAGGGCTATGAATATTATATGGAATACCGCGCCGGCCTGATGCCGTTCCTGGATCTGCCGTTCGCGTTCTCCGGCCCCGACCCGCACAACGCCATGTTGTTCTATAACTTTTATTTTGCGCTCACCGGCCTGCACGCGCTGCACATGGTCATCGGGCTGGGGGCTCTGCTGGTGATGCTGGTGCTGACGTATCGCTGGCGCGAAAGTGCGCGGGTAGCCCGCCAGGTGCGCATCGCCGGCCTTTACTGGGCATTCGTTGATATCGTCTGGGTGCTGATGTACTGCAGCCTTTATTTGCTGGGCCGTTAGGAGGCGCAATGAATCACGACAAGGCAGCCCGGGTTCGCCATCGCTTTGTGGGGCTTTATTGTCTGTTGCTCGGTTTACTGGGCGCGAATATGGTCGGCACGTTGATCGACGCCGGCGCGCTGGCCATTCCGATACGGCTTTCGGTGGCCGGCGTGATGGTGGTGGTGATCGCCACCACCTTCATGCGGCTCAGACAAAGCAGCCCGCTGGTGCAGGTGGTGGCGGTGATGAGCCTGCTCTGGATTATGTTCTTGTTCGTGCTCACCTTCGCCGACTTTCTTACCCGCTAACGCGGTCCGGGCGGATCAGCCGGGCGTGACCTGAGCGTTGCGATGATGCCCCGGCCCGACCAGATTGCGTGGCTTGAAGCTGTCCGGGTCAGCGGCCTCCCACCATTCCCGGTAAGGCGTAGCGGTCGGGTCCTCAAGCAATTCGCCGGAACGCAAGAAAGGGTACATTTTATCCAGGCCGATCAGTTCGGTGGCACTGCGCCGGTGGAGCAGATGGTGCGGCAACAGCTCACCGGGATGATCCAGGCCGGCCGCGGCCACCAGGTCCGCCAGGTGGTCCAGAGTGTGGCGCTGAAAATTGGTCACCCGGGGCGCTTTGTCGGCGATCACCAGACCGCGCTGGCGGTTGGGGTTCTGCGTCGCCACGCCAGTGGGGCACAGATCGTTATGGCAGCTTTTGGTCTGCACGCAGCCCAACGACAACATGAATGCCCGGGCCGCGTTGCACCAATCAGCGCCCAGCGCCAGGTTGGCGGCCATGGTGTAGGCGCTGTACACCTTGCCGCTGGCCGCCAGCCGGATGTCCGGGCGCAGGCCGGTGCCCACCAGCGCGTTGCGCACTAACAACAGGCCTTCACGCAGCGGCATGCCGACATGATCGGAGAATTCCTCCGGCGCCGCGCCCGTACCGCCTTCGGCGCCGTCCACCACGATGAAATCGAGACGCAGGCCGGTATCCAACATCGCCTTGCACAGCGCGAACACCTCCCAGGGATGGCCCACGCATAATTTAATGCCGACCGGCTTGCCGCCGGCGTCCTCACGCAGGGAAGCGGCGAATTCGAGCAGCTCCCGGGGCGTCGAAAACGCGGTGTGATAAGCCGGCGACAGGCAGTCCTGCGCCACCGGAATCTTACGGGTGCGGGCGATTTCCTCGGTGATCTTGGCCGCCGGCAGCAACCCCCCGTGGCCCGGTTTGGCGCCCTGGCTGAGTTTGATTTCAACCATGCGCACCGAATCCCGCTTGGCCTGCTCGCGGAACAGCCCGCGATCGAAATAGCCGTCTTGGTCCCGGCAGCCGAAATAGCCACTGCCAATCTCCCAGACCAGATCGCCGCCATGACGCACATGGTAAGGGCTGATGCCGCCCTCGCCGGTGTCCTGGTAAAAGCCGCCACGCCGGGCACCCAGATTAAGCGCTTCCACCGCCGGCCCGCTCAGCGAGCCAAAACTCATCGCGGAGACATTCAACAGGGACACATCGAACGGCTGCGCACAGGTGTCGGCGCCCACCCGCACCCGAAACTCGGTGTCCGGCTTGGGACGTGGCGCCATGGAATGGGTCACGACCTGAAATTCGTTGTCGTAGGCGTCCAGGTCGCTGCCGAACGGTTTGGCGTCCACCTGATCTTTGGCGCGCTCATAAATCAGCGAGCGCATGTCCCGGTTATAGGGGCGGCCTTCACGGTCATTCTCGACGATGTACTGCCGTAGAAACGGTCGCAGAAATTCAAAGAACCAGCGGAAATGGGCAAGCAGCGGATAATTGCGCAGTAGAGTGTGGCGGTGCTGCAGCAGATCGCGCAGCCCCTGCGCCAGCAATGCCAGAGCCACCAGGGTGAATAACCACAACCAGAGCGAAGCGGGATCAAAAAACAACGCGACACCGCCGCCGAGGACCATAAGAACGGCGATCACGGGACCAATGAACCGGCCCGGTCCGGTGGTGCTGTCGGCCATCGCACTCTCCTTTTGACGACGAATCTCAACGCTACCTGATGTGGGCACGACGACACCGCGTAAAAACGTAAAAGCATGACAAATTTCGCCGCCCGCCCCTGTTTCCAGGCACCGAAAGTCGCAGGATAAATCCAAGCCATTAAGGACGATTCAAGCCAAAGGAGGCACATCATGGCAACGCAGAAGCAAATTCAAGCGGCACGGGAAAACATCAAGAAAGCGCAAAAGACCTGGCGCAACATGAGCCAATCCGAGCGCGCGCGCTCTCAACCGGAAGGCTCACAGCGCAAAGCGCCCGGCCATGGCAGTGGCGGCGACTACTACCATGTGGCGGTGCGTAAAAAATCCCAGTTCAAGACGTTCCGTACCCACGACGTGGGTGACCCGGGCGGCGTCCAGCGGGTGGCCGGGCAACGCAAAAGCGGCACCTGGGGCACGGTGAAGTGGCTGATTCCCAAGGAATGGGCACACATGAAAGGCGGCAAGTTAATCGCCGACAACGACGACGCCCGCCAGGTGCTTGAGCAACTGGGCAGCGCGCCGGTGCACAGCCGCGCCGATATGTTCGAGGCCAAACCGCGCCCCAACGTGCCGGAAAAGGACAAACCCACCAAGGCGCAGCAGCAGGCGCGCCAAGAAAATATCAAGAAGGCACAGCGGGCCGCGCACCAGCGCGGCCACTGACACCGCTCAAGGCGTATCGTCGCTTTCCGGCGTGCCGCTCTCGTCTGCCCCACCATCGGCGCCGTCGTCCGCATCGTCGTCGGAGGCGGCGGGCAGAGCGCGGCGCGCCTTGGCGCCCAGGTCGCGCAGCTTGTGGGCCTGGCCGAGCAGGTTGCCACGGCCCTCGGTGAGCCGTTTGTAGGAGGTCTCCCAGGACTGCTGCGCCTTGTCGATCTTGTCGCCCACATCGGACAAGGATTCCGCCACCAGGGATACCTGGTCACAGATGCGGCCGGCACGGCTGGCGATGTCCAGCGCGTTGCGGTTCTGGTACTCGTAGCGCCAGATGTTCTGAATGGTGCGCAAGGTGACCAGCAGCGTGGTCGGGCTGACCAGCACGATATTGCGTTCGTAGGCCTCGGTATAGAGCCCCGGATCCGATTCCATGGCGGTCATGAAGGCCCCTTCCACGGGGATGAACAGCAGCACAAAGTCGAGACTGCGCACCCCTTCCAAGCCACTGTAATTCTTGGCGTCGAGACCTTTGATATGGGCGCGCAGGGAACTGAGATGCTGCTCGCGGGCGAGGCCGCGCTGTTCGTCGTCCTCGGCGGACACATAGCGTTCGTAGGCCACCAGTGACACCTTGGCGTCGATCACTACGTCCTTGCCTTCGGGCAAATGCACGATGGCGTCCGGCAGGCGCCGCTCGCCGCTCTCCCCTTTCAGGGCCACCTGGGTGTCGTACTCGCGGCCCTTGGTGAGGCCGGAGCTTTCCAGCACCCGCTCCAGAATCATCTCACCCCAGTTACCCTGGGTTTTCACCTGACCCTTGAGCGCCTCGGTGAGGTTGCGCGCGTCCTGGTGCATCTGCTGGTTGAGGCTCTTCAAATGCTGCAGTTGTTCGGTGAGCGCCGCCTGGGCGCGGGCATCGTCGCCGTGGATCTGATCCACCCGGCGGCGGAACTCCGAGAGTTGCTCGCGAAACGGCCGCAACAGCCCGTCCATCCCCTCTCGGTTCTTTTCCTCGAACTGCTTGCTGCGCTGTTCGAATATTTTCGCCGACAGGTTTTCAAATTCATGGCGCAGCTGTTCGCGGCTGTTCTCCAGAAACGTCAGCTTGTCCTGCTGGCCGGCAAGGCGTTCATCAAGACGGGCTTTGTCGGCACGCGCCTGCGCCAGGCTCTGTTCGCTTTCCTGCAAGCGCTGTTCGAGACGGGCTTGCCGCTCGTCATTTTGTTGTTGCTGACGGTCGCGCTCCTCCGCCAGGGTAGCGAGACGGTCCTGGGCCTGATCCCGTTCGGCGCGCAGGCTGTTGAGCGCGCCCCGGGTGATCAGCAACGCGATCAGCGCGGTCACCGTCGCCGACAGGGCACCGGTGAGAATCCATACGGTCAGGTCGTTCATCGCACCGCCTTGTTGAACAGGGTGTAGAAATTATCCCGGGTCCGGGCCGCCAATTCCGCCACAGGAAGCCCTTTCAAGCCCGCCACGCACTCAGCCACCTGCGCCACGTAGCGAGGTTCGTTGGGTTTACCGCGATACGGCACCGGTGCCAGCCAGGGGGAATCGGTTTCGATCAACAGGCGCTCCAGTGGCAGCCGGCCCACGGTGTCACGCAGCGCTTCTGCGTTGCGGAAGGTGACAATGCCTGAAATAGAAATATAAAAGCCCAACGCGATGGCCTGCTCGGCCATATCCAGGTCTTCGGTAAAGCAGTGCAGCACCCCGCGCACCTCGCCGTCGCCATGCTCACGCAATAGCGCCAGGGTGTCTTCCTTGGCGCCGCGGGTGTGGATGATCAACGGCAGGCCGGTACGACGGGCGGCGCGGATGTGTTCGATAAAGCGGTCACGCTGCCAGTCCCGCTGTTCCTTGGCGTAGAAATAATCCAGACCGGTTTCACCGATCGCCACCACGCGGGGGTGGTCGGCCAGGCGCACCAGCTCATCGGCGTCCGGCTCGCGGGAATCCTTGTAGAGGGGGTGCACGCCCACGGTGGCGTGCACGTCGGCGTAGCGCTCGGCCAGCTCGCGGACACGGGGGAAGGTCTCCAGATCGACGCCGATGCACAGCAAATGGCTGATGCCATCGGCGCGGGTGGCGGCCATCATGGCGTCGAAATCACCGTCGTAGGCATCCAGATTAAGACGGTCCAGGTGGCAGTGGGAATCCACCAGATCGGGACGATCAACAGCGGCGTCGGACATCAACGGGTCGGCTCCTATCGCTGACAGCGGGAAAACCGCAAGGGTAGCGGGGAGCGACGGCAAACGCTACATGGTGTGGGTGGGGCGATCCGATTGCAGGGACCCGGCCAGATGGTTCTCGATGGTACGCCGGGCGGTGTCGTCCTGGTCGGAAAACTGCACGCCGATACCGGCGCTGCGGTTGCCCTGGGCGCCCTGGGGCGTGATCCACACCACTTTGCCGGCCACCGGAATTTTCTCCGGCTCGTCCATGATGTTAAGCAGCAGAAAAATTTCCTCGCCCAGCTTGTAGTTCTTGTCGGTGGCGACGAACAAACCGCCGTTGCTGACGAACGGCATGTAAGCCGAATACAGGGCCGCCTTGTCCTTGATACTCAATGACAGAATGCCGCTGCGGCCTCCAGGCATTTTCATTCGATCGCTCCCCCTGACAAACCTTTTAGAATTGTGATTTCAGCAGATTAGAAGCCGCCGGCGGCAGCGTCAACGCCCACCAGAACCAGCAACCATTGTTCCATCAGCAGCTCTTTGTTCGGGTTGGCGCCGCCCATCAGTTGCCGGCGCCCTTCCATGACCCGCTGGGCGGCGCGCAGCAGCCGCGCTGGCGGCAGCTGCGCTGCCAGTTGTCTGAGTATCGGCTCCACCTTGGGGTCCTGAACCCCGGCCGGGTCGGCCTGCTCCGCTTTATCGCCAAGGGCGGCCAACACCGAGGCCCGGGCCAGCCAGCCGTATAACACGCCCGCCATCACGCGCGGATCGTGGGCGGCCAGCGCTTGACCGCCCTGGGCCGGCGACAAGCGCCCCTGGGCCACCAACAGCAACTGGCCGGCGAGCTGCTCACGGGCCGCGAACCAGTCCGCCTGCTGCAGTTCCAGAGCCCGCAACGGCGCGCCCTGGGCCGCGGCCAGCAAGGCCGGCGCTTCTTTTTCACCGGCCTGGGGGACCAACCATTCCAGCGCGACCGCCGGCTCCGGCAACGGCAAATGCCGCTGCTGGCAGCGGCTGCGCAGCGTCGGCAACAGCAGGCTGGGCTGGTGACTGACCAGGATCAGCACCAGACCGCGTCCGGGCTCTTCCAGGGTTTTGAGCAGGGCGTTCTGGGCGCTCCGGTTGAGCGCTTCGGCGGGGGCGATCAACGCCACCCGGGCGCCGTTGTACTGGGCGGTGCGGGTGCCGAACTCCACCAGACGGCGCACCTGATCGATCTTGATGCCCTGGCTGGTGCCTTCCGGCACCAGGGTGTGCGCGTCCGGGTGGGTGCCGGCGGCGCTCAGATGGCAGCCGTGGCACTGCCCGCAGGCCAGGCCGGCGCTGGGGTTGTCGCACAGCAGCGCCTGGGCCAGGGATTGGGCAAGACGAAACTTGCCGCTGCCGGCGGCGCCGGCGAGCAGCAACGCATGGGGCAGACGCCCCTGGGCGTGTTGCTCCAGCAACCGCTGCATTTCTTCCCGGTGCCAGGGACAGGGCACCTGAATGGGGGCGTTCAGCGCCACTGCAGCATCTCCTGAAAGTGGTTCTCGAGTTGCGCGCGCACCTGGTCGAGGCCGACGCCGGCGTCCACCACCCGGAACCGCTCCGGCTCGCCGGCGGCGCGCTCAAGATAGCACTGGCGCACCCGTTCAAAAAAGGCCACCTGCTCGCGTTCTATGCGGTCCGGGCGCGAGCGCTTGCCGGCCCGCGCCAGGCCTTCCGCCACCGGCACGTCGAACAGCAAGGTGCGATCCGGGCACAGGCCCCGCAGCACCAAGGTCTCCAGCGCCGCAATACGTTCGCGGTCGAGCCCCCGACCGGCGCCCTGGTAGGCCCAGGTGGCGTCCATGAAGCGGTCACAGAGCACCCATTCGCCGCGCGCCAGGGCCGGCCGGATCAGCGCTGCCAGATGCTGCGCGCGGGCGGCGAACACCAGCAACAGCTCGGTGGTGTCGTCCATCGCCTCCGGGCCCGGATCCAGCAGTACCTGGCGGATGCGCTCGGCCAGATCGGTGCCGCCGGGTTCGCGGGTCACGGTCACTGGGACGCCCGCTTCACGCAGGCGCTCGGCGAGCCACGCCAGGTTGGAACTTTTGCCGGCGCCCTCGCCGCCTTCCAGGGTAATGAAACGTCCGCTCACGGCTGCGGCTCCGGGCTGGAGCGGTAATTCTCGCGGCGTTTGAGCTGATACTCGCGCACCGCGCGCTGATGTTCCGCCAGGGTGCGGGAAAAATGATGGCTGCCGTCGCCGCGGGCGACGAAGAAAATGTCCTCGGTGGCTTCCGGGCTGACCGCCGCGACAATCGACTCGCGGCTGGGCATGGCGATCGGCGTGGGCGGCAGACCGCTGATCGCATAGGTGTTGTAGGGGGTTTCCCGGCGTAAGTCGGAACGGCGGATGTTGCCGTCGTAGTCGGTGCCCATGCCGTAGATCACGGTGGGGTCGGTCTGCAGGCGCATGCCTTTGCGCAGGCGATTGATGAACACGCCGGCGATGCGGCCGCGCTCCGCCGGCACGGCGGTCTCCTTTTCCACGATCGACGCCATGATCAGCGCCTCGTAGGGGGTGTCATAGGGCAAATCCTGGTCCCGCGCCGCCCAGGCGTCGTCAAGCATTCGCTGCTGGCGTTCCATCGCCCGGCGCAGCAGATCCACGTCGCTGGTGCCGCGGGTATAAAAATAGGTTTCCGGCGCGAACCAGCCTTCCGGATGGTCACCGGGCCGGCCCAGGCGGGCCATCACCGCGTCGCCGTCCAGGTCCACCAGGGTATGTTCAATGCCCTCCAGGCTGGCCAGGCGGGCGCGCCATTCACGAAAATTCCAGCCTTCCACCAGGGTCACACTGCGCTGTAGCACGTCACCCCGGTCGATTTTGTCCAACAGCGTGAGCAAGGAGTCACCGGGGCTGAGCGAGTATTCGCCCACATGCAGGCGAGCATCGATGCCGGTGAAGGCGCTGTATAGCCGCGCCGACCAGCGCCGCAGACGCGCTTCCGACGGATCACCGAGCAGACCGTCAGCACGCATTTCCGACAGCAGACGGCTGAAGGACGAGCCCGGCGCCACTTCCACCAGCACCGGCTCCTCCAGGGGCAACGGCCGGTGCAGATAACCGCTCACCCAGAAACCGGCCAGGGGGATACCGACTAGGAGCAGCAACAGCAGCAACCCGAACATTCGTATTTTTCGGCGCATTTATGAAAAGAGAACCTCGAAGTCTTCTTGGAATTGTCGCACCGGCTCGGTGACCGGCCAGACCCATTGCGCCAGTTTACGCACCGGCAGCACCCCGACAACACTGTTGATCAGAAAAACGCTGTCGGCGGTGCGCAGATGTGACAGCGGACGCAGCCGCACCTGCACCGGACGGCCCTGCTCCCGGGCCCGCGCCAGCAACCAGTCGCGGCCGACGCCGGCCACCCCGGCGGTGTCCAGAGCCGGTGTCCAGAGCGTGTCTCCGAACAGGGCGAACAGGTTCATGGCGGTGGCTTCCAGTGGACAACCGCGCCGGTCCAGCAACACACCTTCGTGCCAGCCCCGGCGAGCCACTTCCATACGGGCCAGCACCTGGGGCAAACGGTTCAGGTGTTTAAGGCCTGCCAGCGGGTCGCGCTCCAGGGGCTCGCTGCACAGCCCGGTTTCAATACCCTCGCGGCGCAATAATGGCGACCATTCCGGCACATTGCCGTGCTGAGCGAACAAGGAAGGCGTCGGATGTGAGGGCGGCAGGTAGCCGCGACCGCCCGGGCCCCGGGTGACAATCAGCTTGATCAGTCCGGTGCCGGCCGGCGCGGCGGTCAGGGTATCGGTGAGACAACGCTCAAGGGCGTTCGGCGCCACCGGGATACGCAAACGGGCGGCGCCGTCGAGCAACCGCGCCCGGTGGCGCGGCCACAAAGGCGCCCGGCCGTCCGCCGTGACCCGCACGGTCTCGAACAGGCCGTCGCCATAGGCGAGGCCCCGATCGTTGACGGCGGGTCCGCCGCTCACACCTTGCGGAACAGCAGCGACCCGTTGGTGCCACCGAACCCGAACGAATTGGACAACGCCACGTCGATGGTGCGCTGCTGGGCCTGGTTGGCCACCAGGTCCAGATCACAGCCCTCGTCCGGGTTGTCCAGGTTGATGGTGGGCGGCGCCACCGAATCGCGCATGGCGAGCAGTGTGAAGATCGCCTCCACCGCGCCGGCGGCCCCCAGCAAGTGGCCAATCATCGACTTGGTGGAGCTCATCGCCAACTTCGGGGCGTGGTCGCCGAACACCTTCTTGACCGCGTGGATCTCGATCAGGTCGCCGACCTTGGTGGAGGTGGCGTGGGCGTTCACGTAGCCCACTTCCGCCGGGTCTATGCCGGCGTCGCGGATGGCGTTGCCCATGGCCAGGGCGGCTCCGGCCCCGTCCTCGGACGGCGCGGTCATGTGGTAGGCGTCGTCGCTCATGCCGTAGCCAACCAGCTCGCCGTAGATGGTGGCGCCGCGAGCCTTGGCGCGCTCGTATTCCTCGAGCACCACGGCGCCGGCGCCATCGGCCAGCACGAAGCCGTCGCGGTCGCGGTCCCAGGGCCGACTGGCGGCCGTCGGGTCGTCGTTGCGGGTGGACAGCGCGCGGGCGGCGGCGAAACCGCCCATGCCCAGCGGCGTAGAGCCCTTCTCGGCGCCACCTGCGATCATCACATCGGCGGTGCCCAGCTGAATCTGCTGGGCCGCGAAACCAATGTTATGGGTACCGGTGGTGCAGGCCGTCACGGTGGCGAAGTTGGGGCCCTTGAAGCCATACATAATGGCCAGATTACCGGCGATCATGTTGATAATGGTACTGGGCACGAAGAACGGCGACAGCTTGCGCGGGCCGGATTCGGTCAGCTTGCGGTGGTTTTCCTCGATGTTGGTCAACCCACCGATGCCGGAACCGATGGCGACACCGACCCGTTCGCCGTTTTCCTTGTCCATGTCCAGGCCGGCGTCACGCAGGGCCTGAATCGCCGCCACCATGCCGTACTGCACGAAGATATCCATCTTGCGCGCTTCCTTGCCGGACAGGTAATCGTCCATGGCAAAGTCCGGCACCAGTCCGGCGAACTTGGTGGAGAAGTTCTCCGTGTCGAAATGGTCGATCCGGCGAATGCCGCTGCGACCGGCCAGAATGCCTTCCCAGGTACTGGCCACGTCGGCGCCCAGAGGGCTCAACATTCCCAGACCGGTTATCACTACTCGACGTCGTGTCACCCGTTCTCCTCCCAAAAAAAACCGCAAGCCCGGAGAGCCTGCGGTTTTTTTACTGACGTTTCGTTGGCTGTGACCGAATCAGCTGTGCGACTTGATGTAATCCACGGCAGCTTGAACGGTGCTGATCTTCTCAGCCTCTTCGTCCGGAATTTCGGTCTCGAACTCTTCCTCGAGGGCCATTACCAACTCAACGGTGTCCAGTGAATCGGCACCCAGGTCTTCGACGAAGTTGGCGGCGGGCTTAACGTCTTCCGGTTTAACGCCCAGTTGCTCAACGATGATCTTCTGGACCCGTTCTTCGATGCTGCTCATGATGTTATTACTCTCCTGTTGATGGTGTGCAAGCACCTATAAGCGGCTATTCTAGGTGAACGCTGTTCGCGCATGCAAGCCGCTCTCGGTACCGGTTTTCGCGGATTCGTTTCCAAATGTTTGGGCGCCTCTGAAAAGCGCCCCTACGCCGTGGCTAAGCGCAGCTTAGCGGTTTTCCGCGGCGATGTCTCAACCCGTGAACATCCCGCCGTTCACATGCACCGTGGTGCCGGTCACATAACCGCCGCCATCGCTGGCCAGCCAGCCCACGGCACTGGCCACTTCGGCCGGCGCTCCCAGGCGCCCCAGCGGGATTTCGGCGAGCAGCGCGTCGCGCTGCGCCTCGGGCAGGCCGCCGGTCATATCGGTCTGGATGAAGCCCGGGGCCACCGAATTCACGGTGATATTGCGCGACCCCAGCTCCCGCGCCAGCGCCCGCGTGAAGCCTTCCACGCCGCCTTTAGCGGCGGCGTAATTGGCCTGGCCAGCGTTGCCCATGGTACCGACCACGGAGCTGATGTTGATCACCCGACCCCAACGGGCCTTGGTCATGCCCTTCAGGCACGCCTTGGTGACCCGGTACAGCGAATTCAGGTTGGTGTTGATCACGTCCTGCCACTCATCCGCTTTCATGCGCAGCATCAGATTGTCGCGGGTGATACCCGCGTTGTTGACCAACACCAGCGGCGCACCGTATTCCGCGCTCAGCGCTTTAAGGCCCTCGGCCACCGACTCGTCGTCGGCGACGTTGAGCACCACGCCGGCGCCCTGCTCGCCGAGCGACTCACTGATGGCGGCGGCGCCCTTATCGCTGGTGGCGGTGCCGACCACGAACCAGCCGGCGGCGGCCAGCTCGGCGGCGATCGCCTGGCCGATACCGCGCGTGGCGCCGGTGACCAGCGCTACTTTTCTGTGCTCGCTCATAACGTTCTCCTCAGGCGCCGGTGAGCGCGTTCTGAAAGGCGGCATCGTTTTCCAGGGGTTTGGCGTCCACGCCCCGGTCAATGCGTTTGGTCAGGCCGCACAGCACTTTGCCGGGCCCGCACTCGTAGAGCGTGGATACGCCGTCGGCGGCCAGCGCGCGTACCGTTTCCGACCAGCGCACCGGCGAATGCAACTGGCGCACCAGCGCACCACGAATACGATCCGGGTCGGATTCCGCACTGACGTCCACGTTGTTGATCACCGGCAGCTCCGGCGCGAAGAATTTGGTGTTTTGCAGTTGCTCGGCCAGCTTGTCCGCCGCCGGACGCATCAGCGCGCAGTGGGACGGCACGCTCACCGGTAGCGCCATGGCGCGTTTGGCGCCGGCGGCCTTGCAGGCCTCGATGGCGCGCTCCACGGCGCTCACCTGGCCGGCGATCACCACCTGCCCCGGGGCATTGAAGTTGACGGCTTCCACCACCTCGCCCTGGGCGGCGTCGGCGCAGGCCTGGCGGACCTGGTCGTCGTCCAGGCCCAGAATCGCGGCCATGCGGCCTTCGCCGTCGGCCACGGCGGCCTGCATCAGCTCGCCACGCCGGCGCACCAGCCGCACCGCGTCGCCCAGGGTGATCACACCGGCGCAGGTGAGCGCGGTGTATTCGCCCAGGCTGTGCCCGGCGAGCCGGTCCGGGCGGGCGCCGCCGGCCTGCTCCCAGAGCTTCCACAGCGCCACGCCGGCGGTGAGCAGCAAAGGCTGGGTGTTTTCGGTGCTGTTGAGGGCCTCTTCCGGGCCTTCCTGAGCCAGTTGCCAAAGATCCAGATCCAGGGCGCCGGAGGCCTCCTGGAACGCCTGGCGCACCGGAACGCGCTCGGCGAAATCGGCCAGCATACCCAGGCTCTGGGAGCCCTGTCCGGGAAAGACGAAAGCGGTTTTCGACATGCGTTTGCCTCTTTGGTATCGCTCGAGCCGGGAGTATGCCGCCTGCGGGCGCGGCTGTCCGCCCGACCCTGAAACAAATTGTGAATGCCCGGACAGGCGCCCGGCAGAGCCTAGGACGCCTCGGCCGGCGCCAGGGCGTCGCGGATCAGTGCCGGTACATTGCGCTCGGCCTCCAGAACCGCCACTTCCAAGGCACTGACAAAGCCTTCCACGCCAGTGCCACCGTGGCTTTTCACCACGATGCCGTTCAGCCCCACCAGGCTGGCGCCGTTGTAGCGCTCCGGGTCCAGACGGTGCTTGAGGCCGCGCAGCAACGGCAGCGCGAACAGGCCACTGAGCTTGCGCAGCAGGGAGCGGCCCGCCTCTTCGCGGATCATGCCGCCGATCATTGAGGCGGCGCCTTCCATGGTCTTCAGCGACACATTGCCGACGAAGCCGTCGCAGACCACTACGTCCACGTCGCCCAGGAAGATACCGTTGCCCTCGACGAAACCGGCGTAGTTCAGGTTCTCGGCCTGTTGCATCAACACCGAGGCTTCCTTGATCTGCTCATTACCCTTGATGTCTTCCTCGCCAATATTCAGCAGCGCCACCCGCGGCGCGCCCAAACCGTCGACGGCGCGCACCACGGCCTGCCCCATCAGGGCAAACTGCAGCAGATGCTTGGGCTCGGAATCCACGTTGGCGCCCAGGTCGAGCATATGGCAATGCCCTTTGGCGGTGGGAATGGCGGTACAGATGGCGGGGCGGTCCACACCCGGCAGGGTTTTCAGAACGAAGCGGCTGACCGCCATCAGGGCCCCGGTATTGCCGGCGCTGACGGCCGCCAGGGCGCGGCCTTCTTTAACCTGATTGATGGCCACCCGCATGGAGGAGTCTTTTTTCTGGCGCAGTGCCACGGCGACCGGGTCGTCCATGGCCACCACTTCCGACGCCGGGGCGACGGTAACACGCGGATGATGGTCGAGTTTTTCTTTCTTCAGGGCCGTGGCGAGAGCGGACGGCTCACCCACCATGATCACACGCAGATCAGGGTGGCGCGCCAAAATCCGGGCCACGGCGGGCACGGTCACGGGCAGGCCGTGATCGCCGCCCATGGCGTCCACGGCCAGGGTCACAACCGCTGACATGGCAAGGGCCTGTTCATAGCAAGTTTGGCGGCCATGATACGAATTCGCTCCGGCCGTGGATAGAGAAACGGGAGCCCCGAAGGCTCCCGTTACACAGTCGTCCTGTTGTCATCGACGGGCGGCAAACGGCCCGAGCGCGACGGGACTTACTCTTCTTCGTCGTCCAGTTCCGCGGTGCGCAGCACCTGGCGGCCACGGTACATGCCGTCCGGAGAGATGTGGTGACGGCGGTGCACTTCACCGGTGCTCGCGTCTTCAGTGATAGCGGGCGCGGTCAGCGCATCGTGGGAACGACGCATGCCACGCTTGGAACGGGTTTTGCGACTCTTCTGAACAGCCATTTGTTGCTCCTCGGCGTATTACTTGCGGCGGCCCTTCAGACGGGCCAGCACGGCAAACGGATTATCCGGATCGGACTGATTGTCATCCTGGTCGCCCGGATCCCCAGCGCTCTGGGGCGGCGGATCGGGGCACTGATCGTGAAGCGCCACCAGCGGCATCGCCAGCAGCAGCTCTTCTTCCACCAGTTCCGCCAGCGTCACGCGCTCTTCGGTAACCAGCAATGGATCCAGGTCGGCGGGCAATGCCTTGGCCTGCTCTTCGGTCCACACCAACATCAGATCGACGTCGGTGGCGACTTTCTGTTGCACCGGCTCCAGACAACGCTGGCACACCAGAACCAGAGACGTCTCCACCCGGCCCTGAACGCGCCGGCGGCCGTCTTCGTCCCGGCCAAAGGCCAGGCGCACCCGAACCGGCTGGTCCAGACTCTCGCGATATTCCCGCAGTCTGGGGAGGTCCCCGACCCGGGCTTCGCCTTCGACGACGCGTTCCTGGTCCGCGAACTTCCTCGGTTCCAGATACGGTGGCAGTTGCCCTGAAAACATAAGCGCGCAATTCTAGGCGCGGGCCCGCGTCCTGTCAAAGCGAAAATGCGGTCGCGCGGCCCGGGTTAACTGTCTGAGAACGCTGGTTTTTCGTGCACCCGATCGGGGCCGTGGGTACACTTTCGCCCCGCACCGACCACCCGCCGACCAGGAGACCGCCATGACCGACCAGCCACAGCCGTTGATTCTGGCCTCGTCATCGCCGTTCCGCCGCGAGCTGCTGGCCAAGCTGCGCCTGTCCTTCCAGCACCACAGCCCGGACATCGACGAGAGCGCCCGGCCCGGCGAGACGCCCACGGAGCTGGTGCTGCGCCTGGCGCGCGGCAAGGCCGCCGCCCTCGCCGAGACGCACCCGGACGCACTGATCATCGGCTCCGACCAGGTGGCGGTGATCGACGGCGAAGTGCTCGGCAAGCCCGGCGATCACGATACCGCCGTGGCCCAGCTGCGCCGCGCCAGCGGCCGCACGGTGGAATTTCTCACCGGGCTGTGCCTGCTGAATACCACCACCGGCCGTCACCAGAGCGGTTGCGAGCGCTTCACGGTGCACTTCCGCCGGCTGCGCGACCCGCAGATTGAGCGTTACATCGAGGTCGAACAACCCCTCAACTGCGCCGGCAGCTTTAAGTCCGAAGGCTTGGGCATCGTGCTGTTCAAGGCGCTCGAAGGGCGCGATCCCAATGCCCTCGTCGGCCTGCCGCTTATAATGCTCACCGACTTCCTGAGCGCCGAGGGCATCGCCCTACCCGGCTAGAACCGCAAGCCATCAATGGTGGCAACTTGTGGGAGCGGGCCCCGCCCGCGAAAGGCAAGCGCAGCTTGCCGGCAGGATCCCAGAGAGCGCTCTAACGGCCGCACAAACAACGTCTCTGGTATCCCGCCGGCCGGCATAGCCGGCCTTTCGCGGGCTGGGCCCGCTCCCACAAGGCCCGCTCCTACCATTCGCGGTTAGCGAAGGGTGGGCGCGCCGCCTTCCAGGCCCAGGGTCTGGCCGATGCCGTTGCCGATCGAGGTGCCGAAGCGCTTCAGGAAACGGTCCACCGGCGAGCGGGTAACGGTGTAATCCACCATTTCCTCAAGGCCGGCCACGTCGCGGGCCACCTGCCCCGGGCTTTTCAGGCCGTCCACCAGGCCCAGCTCCAGCGCCCGCTCACCGGTCCAGAACAGACCGGAAAACAGCTCCGGGTGCCCGTCCACTTTTAAGCGATCACCACGACCGTCCTTCACCGCGCCGATAAACTGCTGGTGGATCTCGTTGAGCATGGTCTGCACGTGCTCGCGGTCGGACTCGCGCACCGGCGAGAACGGATCGAGCAGGGCTTTGTTGTCGCCGGCGGTGTACACGCGACGCTCCACGCCCAGCTTCTCGGCGGCTTCCTGCACCCCGAAGCTGGCCATGATCACGCCGATGGAGCCGACGATGCTGGCCGGATCGGCGTAGATCTGATCCGCGGCGGCGGCGATATAATAGGCGCCGGACGCGCCCATATCGGTGATTGCCGCGTACAGTTTCTTCTCCGGGTACTCACCGCGAAGACGCTGAATCTCGTTGAACACGAAATTCGACTGCACCGGCGAGCCGCCCGGGCTGTTGATGCGCAGCAGCACCGCCTCGGCGTTCTCCGCCTCGAAGGCGTCGCGCAGCCCGCGGCTGAGCAGGTCGGCGCTGGCTTCGGAATCCGCCATGATCACGCCGTTCAGGTCGACCACCGCCACATGGGGCTCGGCCACCGCGATGGCGTCCCCGGAGCGGCTTCCCGTCATCATGAACAGCAACGCGAACAGGTAAATAAAGGTCAGGCTCTTGAAGAAAATGCCCCAACGACGGGTCTTGCGCTGTTCCGCCTGGGCTTGGCCGAGCAGTTTCTCGAGCAGTTTCCACTCTTTACTGGTGGGACCGCTGTTCGCCTGACTGGTGGGACCGCTGTTCGCCGAATTATTGTTGTCGGACTCCATCTACACCGTCTCCTCGAAGTGTGTTTCGCAGCCTACGCCGAGCAACGGCAGCAACTGCGGTAAAGCATCGATCACCGCCAGGGGGTGAAAGTTCATCAAACGGTCCACCGGATGCGCGCCGTAACTCACCGCCACCCGGTCGACACCGGCGTCGCGCGCCATCTGCAGATCAAACGAGGTGTCGCCGACCACCAGCGCCCGCTCCGGCGCCACGCGCAATTCGGCGAGTAATTCCGTGACCATTGCCGGGTGCGGCTTGGAATGGGTCTCGTCGGCGCAGCGCGACGCATCGAAACTCGCCCCCAGGCCGCTACTGGCCCAGACCCGGTCCAGGCCCTTGCGGCTCTTGCCGGTGGCCACCGCCAGGCGCAGCCCGGCACGACGCAGCGCCGCCAGCGTTTCCCGGGCGCCTGGGTACAGCCGGCTGGGGCTCGCCTCGGCGGCCACGAAATGCACCGCGTAGCGCTCGCGCATGCGCGCCAGGGCACCGTCGTCGATACCCGGATAGAGCGTGCGCAGCGCCTCCGGCAGCCCCAGCCCGATGATCTCGCGCACGGCGTCGTCCTCCAGCACCGGCAGGCAGAGGTCGGCGCCGGCCTTGTGCATGCAGGCGATAATACGCCCGGTGGAGTCCATCACCGTGCCGTCCCAGTCGAAAATCACCAATTGGTAGGCCATCAGCGCTTATCCGCCCGCAGGGCCGCCAGGATGGTTTCGAAATCCTCGTCCAGGGGCGCGTTGATCTTAATGGTTTCGCCGCTCTTGGGATGACGGAACACCAGCGACCGGGCATGCAGGCACAGCCGGCGGTGCCCCAGGGCCTCCAGCCGCGCGTCGCCCTTGCGGCTGCCGTATTTATCGTCGCCGAGAATCGGAAAACCTCCGAACTGGCTGTGCACACGGATCTGGTGGGTACGCCCGGTGCCCAAACGCGCTTCCACCAGGGCGGCGTCGCCGAACCGCTCCACCAGCGTGAAGTCGGTCACCGAGGCCTTGCCCTCGCGGGACACCCGCACCATCCGCTCATTACCCTGGGTGATCTTCAGCAGGGGCGCCTCCATGCGACGCTCGCTGCCTTTGAAGCCCTGACACAGCAGCCAGTAGCGCTTCTCCACCCCGCCCTGCTGCATCAACTTTTGCAAGCGCCGCAAAAAGCCCCGGTGGCGGGCCACCATGATGCAACCGCTGGTGTCCCGGTCGAGCCGGTGCACCAGCTCCAGGTTCCGTTCTTCCGGGTAGAGCACGCGCAGCGCCTCGATCAGCCCCAGGCTGACCCCGCTGCCCCCGTGCACCGCCAGCCCGGCGGGCTTGTTGAAGATGAAAATCTGGTCGTCCTCGTAGAGCAGCGCCCGCGCCAGCCGCTCGGCCAACCCGTCACTGACCACCGGCGGTGCCTGGGACTCACTGGTGCGCACCGGCGGAACGCGCACCACGTCGTCCACGGCCAGGCGCGTGGTCTGCTTGGCCCGCTTCTTGTTCACCCGCACCTCGCCGGAGCGGATAATCCGATAGATGCGTGAACGGGGCACACCCTTGAGGTGGGTGATCAGGAAATTATCAAGGCGTTGGCCGTCACGGCCTTCATCGATGGTAACGAAAGTGACGCGATCGGCGGCAGGGGTATCTGACATGCGGCGATTCTAGCCAAGCGGGCGCGCCTCCGCCAGCGGTGTCGGCGTTCAGGCCCCAGTCATCCCTCGCCCATCTATCTGATTGATCAGACTGTGATTTTGCTGGTATAGTCAGCCGTCGGCCCGGGCTGGCCAACGGCGACGCGCAGCGACCATTCGCCGTCGGTACACCAACACCCGCCAGCCCGCCCGACAAGAATCGAACGGGCCCGAAAGGCCCCGACGCTGCAGCCAATCCCCCGGCGGCAACACAACTCCCCGGCGGATTACCGACAACCAACACCAGGTGGTCTGCGGCACAGGTCGAAGACATAGCCGGGTTGCCGGCGAGCAGCGCCCATCGCGCCCCTTGCCGACACCCCAACCGGTACACAGACGGTAAAGTTTACCCGGCCCGGCGCGTTTGACGCGCCAGGCACAGCGTAACGCGGATAGAGGGGCCAAGGCCCCCCAGCAACGCCAACGGCACAACTTCACAAGCCCGGAGAGGAACAGGAAAGGTAGAAGACAGGCAGATTACCAACGTCGTCCGAGCGCCCCGCGCCGCCACGCGTGAGCATTGCCTGCTCGCCACTCTTCCACCTCCCCACCAGGGTAAGAGGTCTGATACCGGTATTGATACCGGCCCGCTGCATGCCGCCACGAACCTTGTGGTAGCACAAAAATGAAACGAATGTTAATTAACGCCAGCCATCCGGAAGAAGTCCGGGTGGCGTTGGTGGATGGCCAGAGACTCTATGATCTGGACATCGAGCATCGCACCCGCGAACAGAAAAAAGCCAACATCTACAAAGGCAAGATCACCCGTATTGAGCCGTCCCTGGAAGCCGCTTTCGTGGATTTCGGCGCCGAGCGTCACGGTTTTCTGCCCCTCAAGGAAATTTCCCGCCAGTACTTCCAGAAAGACCCCAAGGACATCCAGGGCCGCATCAACATCAAGGATGTGATCAAGGAAGGTCAGGAAATCATCATTCAGGTGGACAAGGAAGAACGCGGCAACAAAGGCGCCGCGCTGACCACCTTTATCAGCCTGGCCGGCCGCTATCTGGTGCTGATGCCCAACAACCCCCGCGCCGGCGGCATCTCCCGCCGCATTGAGGGCGAGGAGCGCCAGCAACTCAAAGAAGCCCTGGGCAGCCTGGACATCCCCGACGAGATGGGCGTGATCGTGCGCACCGCCGGCCTTGGCCGCGGCGCCGAGGAACTGCAGTGGGACCTCAACTACCTGCTCAAGCTGTGGGGCTCCATCGCCGAGGCGTCGGAAACCCGTAAAGCGCCCTTCCTGGTGTACCAGGAATCCAACGTCATCATCCGCGCCATCCGCGATTACCTGCGCAAGGACATCGGCGAAGTCCTGATCGATTCCGAAAAGGTCTACAACGAAGCCCAGGCGTTCGTGCAGCAGGTAATGACCGATTTTCAGCACAAGCTGAAACTGTATAACGACGACACGCCGCTGTTCTCCCGTTATCAGATCGAATCGCAGATCGAGACCGCGTTCGAACGCGAAGTGAAGCTGCCCTCCGGCGGCTCCATCGTGATCGACCCCACCGAAGCGCTGGTGTCCATCGACATCAACTCCTCGCGCGCCACCAAAGGCGCCGACATCGAGGAAACCGCGCTGCAGACCAACCTGGAAGCGGCGGAAGAAATCGCCCGCCAGCTGCGCCTGCGCGACATCGGCGGTCTGATCGTGGTCGACTTCATCGACATGGGCCCGGCGCGTAATCAGCGCGAAGTGGAAAACCGCATGCGCGACGCGCTGGAAGCGGACCGTGCCCGCATCCAGCTGGGCCGCATCTCCCGCTTCGGCCTGCTGGAACTGTCCCGCCAGCGGCTGCGCCCCAGCCTCGGCGAGACCTCCAGCATCGTGTGCCCGCGCTGTGACGGCCTGGGCCACATCCGCGACGTCAAATCTCTGGCCTTGAGCATCCTCCGCCTGATCGAGGAAGAGGTGATGAAAGAGCGCACCGGGGAGATCCAGGCCCAGGTGCCGGTGGCCGTGGCCACTTACCTGCTCAACGAAAAACGCACGGTACTGCGGGAAATCGAAACCATCCACAAAGTGCGCGTGCTGATTATCCCCAACCCCAACCTGGAAACGCCGCACTTCCAGGTCGAGCGCATCCGCGACGACCAGACCAAGGCCCAGGTGAGCCACGAAATGGAACTGCTGGAAGGCCAGCAGGACCCGGCCACCCTGTCCGCCCAGGACACCGAAATCAAAACCCAGGAGCCGGCGGTGAAACTGGTGGCGCCGGACACCGCGCCGCCGCCGCCCAAGCCGCAGCCGGAACCGAAACCGGAAGCCGCCGCCAAGGCGCTCTCCAAGAAGCCCGCCAGCGCGCCGAAACCGCCGTTGGAGCCGGGCCTTCTGGCCCGTTTCTTCACCTGGCTGGCGGCGCTGTTCAGCGCCTCCGAAGACGAGAAACAACAGCTTGACGGCAAGCGCGACGGACAGCGCGGCAACCGCCAGAACCGCGATGGCAAAGCCGACGCCCGGGGCAACAACAACCGTGGCGGCGATAACCGCCGTGGCGGACGCCGCGGCGAAGGCCGCAACGGCGGCAACCGCAACCGTAACGCCGACGGCGATAACCGGGGCGGCGAAGGTCGTGGCGGAGACAACCGTGGAGACAACCGCGGAGACAACCGCAAGGACGACAACCAGGACGGCAAAAGCGAAGGCGGCAACCGCCGTGGCGGGCGCAACCGTCGTGGCGGCCGTGGCGGCAACCGGGGCGGTGACAACCGCAACGGCGAAGGTCGTGGCGCCGACAATCGTGGTGACGACCAGAAAAGCGCCGACACCGGCAAGCCGGAACCCAAGCAAGACAGCCAAGGCGAACCCAAAGGCGGCGCCGGCAAAGGCCCGCGCAAGGACGACGGCCCCAAGGCCCAGCGCCGTACCGACAGCAAGGACGACCGCCCCCTGCGCGAGCGTCAGCGCCCCGGTGCCCAGGACAAAGGGGCCCAGGATAAAGGTGCCCAGAGCGACGACCAAACCACCGCCGGTGGCCCGCCGCCGCGCATGACGTCCGAGGACAACACCCCGGGCCGCGACCAGGAACGCGGTGACAGCCGTCCACCCAAGGCCAAACTGGTGCCCGCCGAAGAGAACGGCGAGCCGCAAACCGGCGCCGCCAAGCCGAGCGCCGAACAAGCGACCGAGGCTCAGGCACCCCAGGCCGCCGCTGCCCGCCAGCAGGAAAAGCCGGCAACCAGCACGGAAGAGCCCGCCGCCAAGGCTGAAAAGCCCTCCGCGCCGCAAGCCGACCAGCCCGGGCAGGAGGAACAGCCGCCGGCCCAGGTGAAGGAAGCGCCGCAGGCGTATCAGGCCTCCGCGGATACCCAGGAAGAGCCCAAGGCCACTACCAGCGAAACCGCACCAGCGCCTTCCGCCGAAGCCCCTGCAGCAAAAGCGCAGGAGCCCGCCAGACAGGAAGCGCCTTCGGCTAAGCCGGAAGAGCCTTCAGCGAAGGTAGAAGAGCCTTCAGCGAAGGAAAAAGAGCCCTCAGCCAAGGTAGAAAAGCCCTCAGCCAAAGCAGAGGAGCCTTCGGCCAAGGCAGAGGCGCCCTCAGCGAAGGCAGAAGAACCTTCAGCGACTAAAGCAGAAGAGCCCTCAGCGGCCAAGGTAGACGAGCCCTCAGCGGCCAAGGCAGACGAGCCCTCAGCGAAAGCAGAAGAACCCCCCGCCAAAGAGGGACCTTCAGCTAAGGCAGAGGCGCCATCAGCCAAGATTGAGGAGCCTTCAGCGCCGGTAGAAGAGCCTTCAGCGAAGGTGGAGGAGCCATCAGCGAAGGTAGAAGAGCCCTCAGCGAAGGTAGAAGAACCTTCAGCCAAAGCGGAAGAGCCGTCAGCCGAGGCTGAGAAGCCCGCGGCGAAGGCGGAAGAACCTTCGCCCAAGCTGGAGCCTCAGGCGCCTTCGACGGCGGTGGATCAGGTCTCTCGTGCCGGCAACGACCCGCGCGACCGCACGCCGGGCCAGCCGGTACCGCAGCCGGAACGCAAACCGACCGCCAGCCCGGCACCGGCCGAGCAAGCGCCGGCCAAGGCGGAGACCGGCGAAGCCGAACAGCCGGCCACCCCGGCGTTCAGCAAGCCTGAGGCGCCGGAGCGCCCGGCCGGACGCGCCAGCAATGACCCGCGTCTGCGCCGCCGTCAGCAACAGGCGGAACAAGCCGCCCGGGAAAATTCCGGCGACGGCAACCCCGGTGCCTGATCGGTCCACTCGACGATCACACCACTAAAAAACCGCCCTTCGGGGCGGTTTTTTAGTGGGAGCGGGCCTTGCCCGCGAAAGGGTGGCTTTTAGCCACCCGGCAGGATCCCGGAGACCTTGGTTTTGTGTTTCCGGTGCTCCGAATCCGAGACGCGGGGCAATGGTGGTGCCTTCCGGGATCGCTCAAGCCGTCCCTGGGCGCTCTCATTTGGCCATCCCTGGCCAAATAGGTCCCTCCAGGCACCACCATTGCCCC
>JGI24516J20058_1000030_pt1 | contig 77497 bp, 64 predicted proteins | sample LinPmetageLP39_FD_20058 | JGI IMG/M metagenome (IMG submission 20058) | reverse complement strand
GCCCGGCCGGCGCCGGCAACGGCTCAGGCCGCCCCAACCAGGGCGGCCGCGCCCGCCGCTCCGGCGGCGGCAACCGCGGCGCCTGACCTGGTGGGAGCTTGCCTTGCAAGCGAAAGGCCGGCTTGAGCCGGCCGGCTGGATTCCAGAGACGCTGTTTGTGCCGTCGTTAGAAATGTCTCTGGCATCCTGCCGGGAGCTTCGCTCCCTTTCGCGGGCGCGGCCCGCTCCCACAAATCCGGCTTCGTAGCCGCGCCGTGCGGCTTGCTCCCTAGGGAGGTTCGGTCTCCGGTGTCCGTGTCCAAGACTGTGTGAGGCAGGGAGCCGAACACAAGCCTCCAGGGATGGATTCACGGCGGGTCCTGGACACGGACACCGAGACCGAACCGGGCTACGTAGCCGCACCACGACGCCCTCCCCCTTCGTCGAATAGCCTCCCCGCCCGCTTCGTGGTTGTATGAGTCTGAGCGCCCCATGGGCGCGGCGAATAACAACAAGCAGCGACGACGGCGAGGAGCGGAGCATGAGTTACGCGCAGGCCTACCAGCAGGCACGGCAGAACGCCGACGACTTCTGGGCCGAGCAGGCCCGGGCCGTGGCCTGGTACCAACCCCCAACCCGCATTCTGGAAACCCTGCAGGACGGCACCCACCGCTGGTTTGGCGACGGCGTACTCAACACCAGCTACCTGGCGCTGGACTATCAGATCGAGCAGGGTCGCGGCGAACAGCTGGCCCTGATCCACGATTCCCCGGTCACCGCCAGCCAGCAACATTTTACCTTCAACCAGCTCAAAGCCCGCGTGGAAGAACTGGCCGGCGCCCTGTCACGCCTCGGCGTGGGCAAGGGCGACGGGGTGGTGATCTATCTGCCGATGGTGCCGGAAGCGGCCATCGCCATGCTCGCCTGCGCGCGGCTGGGCGCGGTGCATTCGGTGGTGTTCGGCGGCTTCGCCGCCCATGAGCTGGCGATTCGCGTGGACGATGCCCAGCCCAAGGTGGTGCTGACCGCCTCCTGCGGCATCGAAATCGACCGTGTGATCCCCTATCTGCCGCTGGTCAGCGGCGCCCTGAAGCAAGCGACGCATCAGGTCGAGGCGGTGCTGATGCTGCAACGGGACGCCGGGCCGGCGGACCTGAGCGGCACCGGTTTCAAGGACTGGCAGGCGGAAGTCAGCGGCAGTGCGCCGGCGGCGCCGGTGCCGGTGAACGCCGCCGATCCGCTGTACATCATGTACACCTCAGGCACCACCGGGAAACCCAAGGGCATCGTGCGCGACAACGGCGGCCACGCGGTGGCGCTGCTGTACGCGCTGCGCCAGGTGTACGGCATGCAGGCCGGCGAAGTCTGGTGGGGCTGCTCGGACGTCGGCTGGGTGGTGGGCCATTCGTTCATCGTCTACGCCCCGCTGCTGGGCGGCTGCACCACGGTGATGTTCGAGGGCAAGCCGGTGAAAACACCGGACGCCGGCGCCTACTGGCGGGTGGTGCAGGAACACGGGGTGCATGGCCTGTTCGCGGCACCCACCGCGTTCCGGGCGATCCGCAAGGAAGACCCGGACGGTGAGGCGTTCAAACGCTACGACGTGAGCAGCCTGCGGCATCTGTTCGTGGCCGACGAGAAGCTGGATACGCCCACCTATCAATGGCTCAGCGAGCTCACCGGCAGGCCGGTGTACGACCACTGGTGGCAGACCGAAACCGGCTGGCCGGTCACCGCGCCCTGCACCGGCCTCGGCCAGACCGAGGTGCGCGGCGGCTCCACCAACCGGCCGGTGCCCGGCTACCAGGTGGAGGTGCTGGACGCCGACAGCCACCCCCTGGGCGCGAATGAGGAAGGCGCCATCGTGCTGCGTCTGCCGCTGCCGCCGGGCTGCGCCCAGACCCTGTGGAACGACCATCCACGCTATCTGGACGCCTACCTGAACACCCATCCAGGCTATTACCACACCGGCGACGGCGGTTACCTGGACGAGGACGGCTTCGTTTACATCATGGGCCGCACCGATGATGTGATTAACGTCTCCGGCCACCGACTTTCCACCGGGGTGATGGAGGAGCACATCGCCACCCACCCGGCGGTGGCGGAATCCGCCGTGGTGGGCATGCACGACGACGTATGCGGCGAGGTACCGGTGGGCCTGGTGGTGCTCAAGGACGGCGCCGACATCGACGAGGCGCGCCTGGAACAGGATTTGGTGGCTCTGATCCGCGACCAGGTGGGCGCCGTGGCCCGCTTCCGCCGCGCCCTGGTGGTGCAACGCCTGCCCAAGACGCGTTCCGGCAAGACATTGCGCGCCGCCCTGCGCAAGATGGCCAACGGCCGCGACTTCCCGCTGCCCTCCACCATCGACGACCCGGCGATACTCGATGAGATCGCCGCCGTGCTCAGCCGCGACGGCCTGGTGTCCGCGCCAGGCAAACCCCAATAATGGAGGAGCCCTCATGGCCCTGAAGCAAAGCGTCTCGCAACTGGTGGCCGCCGCCGAAGCGCGCATTGAACGTCTCACGCCAGAACAGGCCCGAGCCTTGCTGGACGACCCGAACGTGCGCTTCGTGGACATCCGCGACGTGCGCGAACTAAAACGGGAAGGCACCGTGCCCGGCGCCCTGCACGCGCCGCGCGGCATGCTGGAATTCTGGGTCGACCCGGACTCGCCCTACCACAAACCCGACTTCGCCAGCGGCCAGCGCTTCGTGCTGTTCTGCGCCCTCGGCCACCGCTCCGCCCTCGCCACCGCCCAACTCATGGATATGGGGTTTGGGCCGGTCTGCGATATCGAAGGCGGATTCAACGCCTGGCGCGACGCAACCGGGCCCACGGAACAAAAAAGCTGATGAAAGATTCAGGCTAGCTCTGATACAACTGGCTTCGTATGGTGGGAGCGGGCCCCGCCCGCGAAAGGGAGCGAAGTTGTGCGAGCGGGCCTTGCCCGCGAAAGGGAGTGAAGCTCCCGGCAGGATGCCAGAGACCTGTCTAACGGCAGTACCAACAACCTCTCTGGCATCCTGCCGGCCGGCGCAGCCGGCCTTTCGCTTGCAAGCAAGCTCCCACAAATCTGGCTTCGTAGCACCTTGTGCGAGCAATTAGTTGCCGGTAGGACGGCGGGAGCAGTCGGCGCGGACTTCTTCAAGTCCGCGTTCGGCGATCAGGCCGTTGCGGAACGCGTGTTGGGCCATTTCCAGGCTGTCCTTGGCGAGGATCATCTGGCAGCCGCTTTCCGCCACCCGGTCGGCGAGCGCCTGGATCGCCTGGTCGCGGCCTTCGCCCTGATGTACATGGCGAATATAGATCGTGTGGATACGGCCCGGATAGCGGGCCACCAGGTCGGCGTACACTTCCGGGTCGTGCTGGCCGCTGTCGCCGATCAATACGAACGGCAACCGCTGGTACAGCGACAGCATGCGCTCGATCAGCATGGCCTTGTGGTCCTTGGCGCGGATCGGCAGCGGCCGCTGGAAGGTGACCCCCCATTCGCGCAGAAAAAGCACCGGTCCGTGAGGAATATGGTTGAGGCGGAAGAATTCGACCAGCACGTCGTAGATGCTCCAGGGGCCCCGCGACACGTACAGCATCGGTCGGCGGCGCTCGCCACTTTCACCATGGAACAGCGCCCGGTAGAACGCGGACACGCCAGGGAAAGCGGTACGGTGACGGGCTTTGGCGATAAACAGCTGGTACATCATGGTCAGCTTGCTGGCCACGCCGGTGTAGATCACCGTGTCGTCAATATCGCTGACCACCGCCAGATCGACATCGCGGGGCGGAATATAAATCTCCGCGGTGGCGGCCACGCTGCGCTCACCGGGCTGCGCACCGGCGCTCCTATCGGTGCGCTCCGTGGCCGGCAGCAGTTCCAGCCGCGCCTGTTGCCAGAAGCCACCGTCCGGTAGCGGTTCTTCGATCGGCAGTTGAGCGCTGAAATAGCCGTCCCGGTCGGTGGTGACGCAGGCGTGCGCGTCGCCCACGGTGACCGCCACCCGGGCGTCGCGGATACCCCAGCGGGCGGTACGGCGGGCGATGTTAACCAGGTCATCGAGCGGGCCCTCGCCCAGCTTGAGCCCCAGGCCGGGCTGGCGGAACACGCGCCCCATCAGGAACACTTCCTCCCGGGAGCCGTAGCCCCGGTAGGTCTGGATCACCTGGCCGCCACGGCTGCCGGCGCGCCGCGCCGGGCGCGCCAGGAAACGCAGCATTTTGCGCAAACCGCGATACCAGTGACGCGGGGTTGGCAAATTCATCAAAACTCCCAAAAAACCGTAGGTCGGGTTAGCAACAGCGTAACCCGACAGTCGACCCGTCAAAGAGGCACCAAGCCTGCAGTCGGGTTACGCTTCGCTAACCCGACCTACGCAATCGGCGGTTCGCCGGTGAGCCCCGGTCCGCGCTCAATATCCGAGGTGAAGACTTCCAGATTTTGCGCCACCTCGCGCACTTCCTCGAAGCGGGCAATGTGGTACAGGGCTTCCCCTTCGTTGACCAAGGGCAGGTTGTTGCGGCCCACCAGGATGCCCGCGCAAGGCGATTCGATGGTCACGTCCTCGCCGCCGAACGGGCTGGAAATGCGGCCGATCAACTGGCCTTTGCGCAACCAGGCGCCGAGCGCCACCAGCGGCAAGAAGACGCCGTCACGCTCGGCGCGCACCCAGCTCGACGAACGCGCGATGTGCGGCTCCATGGGGGCGCGGGTGCGCCGTGGGCCGGTCATGCGCAGGTGATGCATGATATTGAGCACGCCTTTGACGCCGGCGCGGATCGAGCTTTCGTCAAAGCGCAGCGCTTCGCCGGCTTCATAGGTGATCACCGGGATGCCCTGGGCTTCGGCCACTTCGCGCAGGGTCCCTTCGCCGAGCACCGAGTTGATCACCACCGGCACGCCGAAGGCGGCGGCCATGGCGGCGGTGTCGTCGTTGGAAAGGTCGGCGCGGATCTGCGGCAGGTTGGCGCGGTGGATGGCGCCGGTGTGCAGATCCACCGCGTGGGTGGCGCGGTCCAGCACCTGGGTCTTGAATTGCCAGGCCATGCGCGCGCCCAGGCTGCCGGTTTCCGAGCCCGGGAACGAGCGGTTGAGATCGCGGCGGTCGGGCAGGTAACGGGTCTTGTGAATAAAGCCGAACACATTGACCACCGGCACCGCCAGCAGCGTGCCGTTAAGGCGGTTCAGCGAGGAATGACGCAGCAGCCGGCGAATAATCTCCACGCCGTTCAGCTCATCGCCGTGGATCGCCGCGCTGACCAGCAACACCGGCCCGGGCCGCCGCCCATGAATCACATGGATAGGCACGTTCAACGGCGTCTGCGTGTACAGCTGCGCCAGCGGCAATTCCACCTTAACCCGGGTACCCGGCATCACCCGCGTGCCGTTCAACTCAAACGGCGCCGCCTTCTGCTCCTGCCCACTCTTACCTTTGCTGCTCGTCATCACTCACCGGATTCTTGTTTTAGCTGTCAACTATCAACTATCCACTGTCAACTGGGCGTCAGCCCTTAGCGCCTTTCGTCTGAGTACGATGCGGACGCGCATGGCTCTCGATGAACTTCACCACCATGCCCGCCACGTCTTTGTTGGTGGCCGCTTCGATGCCTTCCAGCCCCGGCGAGGAATTCACCTCCATCACCAGCGCACCGTGATGGGAGCGCAGAATATCCACACCCGCCACGTTCAGGCCCATGATGCGCGCTGCACGCACCGCCGTGGCCCGCTCTTCCGGGGTAATGCGGATCAGGCTGGCGGTACCGCCACGGTGCAGATTAGAGCGGAACTCACCGGGCAGGGCCTGGCGCTTCATGGCGGCGATCACCTTGCCGCCGACCACGAAACAGCGGATATCGGCGCCGCCGGCTTCCTTGATGTATTCCTGCACCATCACCGACACGTTCAGGCCCATGAAGGCTTCGATCACCGATTCCGCCGCCTTGCGGGTCTCCGCCAGCACCACGCCGATGCCCTGAGTGCCTTCCAGCATTTTAATCACCAGCGGCGCGCCGCCGACCATATTAATCAGGTCGGGGATGTCGTCCGGGGAGTGGGCGAAGCCGGTGACCGGCAGGCCCACGCCCTTGCGGGACAGAAGCTGCAGGGAACGCAGCTTGTCCCGGGAACGTGAAATCGCCACCGATTCGTTGACCGGGAACACGCCCATCATTTCAAACTGGCGCAGCACCGCGGTGCCGTACTGGGTCACGGACGCGCCGATTCGCGGGATCACCGCGTCGAACCCTTCCAGCACCTGGCCTTTGAAATGGATCTCCGGCTTATGAGAGACCATGCTCATATAGCAGCGCAAAGTGTCGATCACGTGCATTTCGTGACCGGCGTCTTCGCCCGCCTGAACCAGACGGCGCGTGGAATAAAGGTGCTTGTTCCGGGACAGAATCGCTATCTTCATGGTTGATGCTCGTTGCCACCGAGTAAAAATGAAGCCTGGGGATGCACCACCAATTGATCCATGGCGGTGCGTCCAAGCAACATGCGAAATTTCATGGTGTCACGGTCGGTCAGGGTTATCTCTACCGGCCAGCGGCGCCCGCCCAGGGCGAGCAGCGTTTTGATCACCGGGCGCTCTTCCCGGTGACCACCGGAATCCGTCACCACACGACGGTCCAGCACAGGCGCTTCGCATTCGCGGGACTGGTCGGAATCCTGAAACGGATGAATGCTGAAGCGGATCCACTCGCGCCCGTCACGCTGGAAACTCGCCACTTCGAAGGCGTGCAGCGCCGAGGTACGCGCGCCGGTATCCACCTTCATCTTGATCGCCTTGATCCCCAGCTCGGGCAGGCTGGCCCACTCCCGCCAACCCACGGTGGTTTTATTCATGCGCTTGCTCTTTTGCCAGGAAGCTTCTGGATAACAAAAAACCCCGCCGCGCCCCGGCGCGCCGACTTTTCGGCAGAGTACACAGGGACGCCCGGCGGGGCCAGACAATAGCGTAAATTTTACCGGCAGACCGCGCCCGCCGGGTGTTTCACGGGGTCAACCAGTTTTCCAGTATACGCCCTTCACGGACCCGCTGCGGGTGATCCCCGACGTCCAGCCGGGCCACTTCCTGGCCGCTTTCGTAGGAGAACACCGACATCTGATCGGTGCCGCTCCAGGAAATATAGCAGTGCTCGCCGTCCTCGCTGGTGGTCACCCAATAGGGCTTCTCGCCGATGCCGGTAAAGATGGTGTATTCGAAGGTCTCCCGCGACACGATGGCCACATAGTCGCTCATGGTGCCGGCCACGCACAGGGTGCTCTGGTCGCCGCTCAGCGCGATGCCATGGTGGGCGGAGTCGTTGATGTACTTCTCCCGTGGCAGGTTGGGCACCAGGTTCGGCAGGTGCGCCAAACGGGTGATCCGGTCTTCCTGCATGTCGTACTCCAGGAAGCCGTGGAAGAACGACACCTGGAAGTAGAAATAGCGTTCGTCATCGGTGTGCGCCATCGGCCGAATCGCCGGGCTCAGGTCGGTGTAGCCGGCTTGGTCCAGCTTTTCACGCAGGTCGAACCGCTTGATGATCTCGAAGGTCTCCGCGTCGACGATCTGGAACAGGCGCTCGCCCTTGGTCAGGCGCTTGACCACCCGGCCCCGGTCCAGCGGCGTGAACACCTGGCCGATGGCGGCGTGGAAGATGCGCTCGCCGTCTTCGGAATAGATGTTCTCGTGGGGGGAATCCCCGGACGGGAAATTGCCCACCTCTTCGCCGGTGGCCACGTCCAGCACGTGCACCACGCCGCCGGTGGACGCCGACACCGCCACATGCTGGCCGTCCGGTGAGATCGCCATATGGTCGGAACGGTAGCCGTCCACCTGAAAGCGCCACACCACTTCGCCGGTGATCACGTCCAGCGCCACTACGTCGGCGAAGCTGGGCCGCGACACCACCAGCAGGCGGCCGTCGTTGGAGCTGTACATATCGTCCACGTACTGGTGGTTGCCTTCGCCGATCAGCAGACGCACGCCCTGGAAAAACAGCAAACGCACCGGGTTCAGGTAGATTTCGGTGGTGCGCTCGGTCTTATCCGGGATGGCGTTAATGGTGCCGAGCGGCTCGTAGGTCTCAGCATCGATCACATTGACCGTGCCTTCCCAGTTATTGCCGACGAAGATCACATCGCGGGTCTGGTCGGAAAACTCGGGCGGAGAAAACAGGTTGAACGGCCAACCGGCCATCGCCGGCGCGGCCACCAGCATCAATGCCAGACAGAGCGCGGCACGCGCGGCTGAAAACGAGGGAACAGGGAACATCGCCATGGTCCACCTTTCTGTTGTTGTGATTCGAAGGAATGCCTTAATCGGTACCTTCGTACAAGAACAGAAAGGTTTCCATTGACGATGTGTAACAGCGGGCCCCGGCCGGGACCCGCTACGGCGGGGCGATCAGAACAGCTTGCGGCCGTTCTTGGCGGCGATGCGCAGACGCAGGGCGTTGAGCTTGATAAAGCCTTCCGCGTCTTTCTGGTCGTAGGCGCCGGCGTCGTCCTCGAAGGTGGCGATGGAGGCGTCGAACAGGCTGTCGTTTTCGGAGCGGCGGCCAACCACGGTGGCGGCGCCTTTATACAACTTCATGCGCACCTCGCCATTGACGTTTTCCTGGGTGGCGTCGATCAGCTTCTGCAGCGCCAGGCGCTCCGGGGACCACCAGTAGCCGTTATAGAGCAGTTCGGCGTACTTGGGCATCACCGAATCCTTCAGGTGGGCGGATTCACGATCCAGGGTCAGCGACTCAATGGCACGGTGGGCGGGCAGCATGATGGTGCCGCCGGGGGTCTCATAACAGCCCCGGGATTTCATGCCCACGTAGCGGTTCTCGACGATGTCGAGACGGCCGATGCCGTTGTCGCCGCCCAGTTTGTTGAGCTTGCTGAGAATCTCGGCGCCGCTCAGGCGCTCCCCGTCGATGGCGACGATATCGCCCTTCTCGTAGGTCAGGGTCACGTAGGTGGGCTGGTCCGGCGCCGCTTCCGGGCTGACGCTCCAGCGCCACATGTCTTCTTCCGCTTCCCACCAGGGATCTTCCAGGTTGCCGCCCTCGTAGGAGATGTGCAGCAGGTTGGCGTCCATGGAGTACGGCGACTTTTTCTTTTTGTTGGTGAAGTCCACCGGGATCTCGTGGTCCTCGCAGAACTGCATCAGCTTCTCGCGGGAGTTCAGGTCCCACTCGCGCCACGGCGCGATCACCTGGATGCCCGGCGCCAGGGCGTAAGCGCCCAGCTCGAAGCGCACCTGGTCGTTGCCCTTGCCGGTGGCGCCGTGAGAGATGGCGTCGGCGCCGGTCTCGGCGGCGATCTCCACCAGGCGCTTGGCGATCAGCGGGCGGGCGATAGACGTGCCGAGCAGGTACTCGCCCTCGTAGATGGCGTTGGCGCGGAACATCGGGAACACATAGTCGCGCACGAACTCTTCGCGCAGGTCCTCGATGTAGATTTCCTTCACGCCCATCGCCTCGGCTTTGGCGCGGGCCGGCTCCACTTCCTCGCCCTGACCGATATCAGCGGTGAAGGTGACCACTTCGCAGTTGTAGGTTTCCTGCAACCACTTGACGATCACGGAGGTGTCCAGGCCGCCGGAATAGGCCAGGACCACCTTGTTGATATCAGACATGCGTCACTCCAAGAACTCACGATTAGAAAGGCGCGTATTGTACCCGCGCCCATCCGCCGCCGTCACCTGTCCCGGGGTGCGGTAATCGGGTAGCATGTCGACCGCTGACTGGAGAGAGCATGACTAATCAACACCCGTCCCTGGCCCTGCGCTTCCGCGGCTTCCTGCCGGTGGTGGTGGACGTTGAAACCGGGGGCTTCGACGCCCGCAACGACGCCCTGCTGGAAATCGCCGCGGTGATGCTGGACATGGACGCCCGGGGCCATCTGCGGCCGTCGACCCGTGTGCACTTCCATGTCGACCCCTTTCCCGGCGCCAATATCGAGCAGGCGGCCCTGGATTTCACCGGCATCGACCCTAACAACCCGCTGCGCGGGGCGGTGGGCGAATTGACCGCCCTCAAGGGCGTGTTCGAACCGGTGCGCAAGGCGGTCAAGGCACACGGCTGCAACCGGGCGGTACTGGTGGGGCACAACAGCTTTTTCGATCAGGGCTTTCTCAACGCCGCCAGCGAACGCGCCGACATCAAGCGCAACCCCTTCCATCCGTTTTCCAGCTTCGATACCGCCACACTGGCCGGCCTGGTGTACGGGCAAACGGTGCTGGCCAAAGCCTGCGAAGCGGCGGGCATCCCGTTCAATCAGCGTGACGCCCACTCCGCGCTGTACGACGCCACCCGCACCGCCGAGCTGTTCTGCTCGATGGTCAACCGCTTCCGCGACCTGGGCGGCTGGCCACCGCCGCCGGCCGGCGAGATGCCCCCTACCCTGGCCCGCGCGCTGGACTGACTGCCTTTGCGAGCGGGCTTGTGGGAGCGGGCCCAGCCCGCGAAAGGGAGCGAAGTTGTGCGAGCGGGCCATGCCCGCGAAAGGGAGCGCAGCTCCCGGCAGGATTCCAGATCCCCCTCTAACGACAGCACAAACAACCTCTCTGGAATCCCGCCGGCCGGCTGAAGCCGGCCTTTCGCTTGCAAGGCAAGCTCCCACAAACCTAGCTCAAGCAGACACAAAAAAAGGGCGCCGTGAAGGCGCCCTTTTTGTTGTCGCTGAGCGCTGTGGGTTACAGCTTCTCGGCGTTCTCGGACAGGTAGGAAGCAACCCCGGCCGGGTTGTCCTGCATGCCCTGGTCGCCTTTCTGCCAGCCCGCGGGGCACACTTCGCCGTGCTCCTCGTGGAACTGCAGGGCGTCCACCAGACGTACCAGCTCGTCGATGTTACGACCCAAGGGCAGGTCGTTGACCAGCTGGCTGCGAACCACGCCTTTGTTGTCGATCAGGAAGGCACCGCGGAACGCCATGCCGCCTTCGGATTCGACATCGTAAGCCTGGGAAATCTGATGGTTCATGTCCGCGGCCATGGTGTATTTCACCGGACCGATACCGCCGTCGTTGATGGCGGTGTTACGCCAGGCGTTGTGGGTGAAGTGGCTGTCAATGGACACGCTAATCACTTCCACGCCGCGCTCTTTGAATGCGTCCATGCGGTGATCAAGGGCGATCAGTTCGGACGGACACACAAAGGTGAAGTCCAGCGGATAGAAGAACACCAGACCGTATTTGCCTTTGATGGCTTCGGAAAGGGTGAATTCATCCACAATGCTGCCGTCACCCAGGACGGCGGGAACCGTAAAATCAGGTGCGGGTTTACCTACCAGTACGCCCATGTTTTTCCTCTCTGCGTTGAATCAATGTTGAAGACGTCTTCGCTCATCCGGCGGGCGGCGCCTTGACGCCACCTTCGCTCGCTTATCATGGGAATCCCGTGCCAGGATTCAACAGGCGCCACCATTGGTTTTGATTGGCAAAACCAATCAGCGGCGACCGGCCTCAGGCATCGCCTTCCACGGCGGCGCTCTCGACCAGCTCCTGGAGCTGTCCGGAACGGTACATTTCCATGATGATATCGCAACCGCCGACCAGCTCACCGCCCACCCAAAGCTGCGGGTAAGTGGGCCAGTTGGCGTATTCCTTCAAGCTTTGCCGGATTTCCGGCGCTTCCAGAATGTTCACGTAGGCAAAGGGTTTGCCGACGCTGGTCATGGCTTCCACCACCTGGGCGGAGAAGCCACATTGGGGAAACTGAGGCGTGCCCTTGATATACACGAGCACCGGATTTTTCGCGATCTGGTCCTTAATGACCTGAATCACATCATCCATAGAAACCACCTGCCTGCTGATAATGAAAGGCGCCAGTATAACACCGACGCCCGGTTTTCTGTTGTATCCGCAGACAGTGGGGGCAACGCCGGCCGGTTTCAACCGGTGCGGCACCCATCGGTGCGGCACCCATCGGTGCGGCACCCATCGGTGTGGCGGGGGAGCCGCCTCAGAAACCCACCTTCACGCCCATGTAGGCGGTGCGCGGGCTGTTGGGGCGGGCGCCGTCCGGCGAGCGCGCGACGATTTCCTGGTCGTCGAACACGTTGTCCACCTTGGCGTACACCTCCACGTTGCTGCGCAGATAGTAGGACGCCGCCAGGTCCACCACCAGATAGTCATCGGTGCTGCGGAAAGCGGGCCCGTTGGAGCGGTCACAGGTGTTGTCGACGCAGACCTCGTCCACATAGGTGGTGGTCAGGTAGGCACCCCACTGGGCGGGGCGCTCCAGGCCCAGGGTCAGGCTCACCTGGTTTTCCGGCAGGTAGGGCAGCACGTCGCCGTCCTGCACGCTCAGGTCGTCGGCGGTTTCGGTGATTTCGCCGTCGGTGTAGGTGTACGCCAGCCGCACCGGCGCGGTAAGACCGCCGCCCTGCCACAAACGGCTGTTGACGCCCAGTTCCAGCCCGCGCACCTGGGATTCACCGAAGCTTTGCGAGCCGATGGTGTCGCCGTTGGGGCACGGCGCCGCCACCGAGCAGTTGTTGACGGTGTTCTCGTAGTCACTGAAGAAGGCGATGGCGTCGGCGCTGAACGGGCCGCTCCAATAGCGCACGCCGGCTTCGTAGTTCACGCTTTTCTCCGGATCGGTGCCCTCGGCGGAGGACGCGCCGGGGGGCGCGAAACCCTGATGCACGCCTGCCAGCAGCGCCCAGTGGTCGTCCAGCAGCCAGGTGGCGCCCAGGCCGGCCATCAGCTCATCGACCTGATTGTCGACCCGCTGGCTGACCACGTTGCGGCCCGGGTCGGCATAACGCTTGGCTTCGCTCTCCACGTCTTCGTAGCGCAGCGAGGCGGTCAGCAGCACCTGGTCGAGGCGGATGTGATCCACCATCCAGGCGGAAAACGCGTCCGCTTCTTCGATGCGGTTATCCCCGCCGGTGGGCTCAATGTAGCCACTGCGCACCAGGCTGCCATTTTGCTGCTCGAACACCTCGATGGGCTGGTAGCGGTCCACCTCGTCCTGGTGGAAGCGCACCCCGGCCACCAGATCGTGACGCACCGAGCCCCACTCGAAACCGTGCGATAGCTCGGTCTGTATGCCTTCGGAAGTGTACTCGCGGTTGTTGTTCTTAAGCCGCACGTCGGCCACGTCCTGGTCGCCGTCGAGAATCGCCTGGGCGTTGGCGTCGCCGTTGTTGGCGTCCTCGATCAGGTCGCCGATGCTTTGGCCGCCGGCGCTCGCCACCTTGAACCAATTGCGCTGGAACTTATTGCGGTAAATGGCCGTTTCCAGGCTGGTGTCGCTGCCCAGCACCAGGTGATGCCGCAGGGCCACGCCGTCGTGGTCGTTGTCCATCTGATCGAAGGCGCTGAGCCCGTAACGGCGGTTGGCGTCATCACTGAAATCGCGATCGGTGAGGCCCAGGTAGCTGTGGTTGGACACCTCGCTGGAATGCGACAGCTTGAGCTCCAGCGCCTGCTTCACATCGGCGGTGTCCGGGCTGGTCCAGCGCAGCTTGGCAACGTAGTCCTGCTTGTCGAAGCCGGTGTCCCGGTCAGAGCGGTCCACGTCCTTGAACCCTTCGCTGCGCTGCTGGTGGGTTTCCAGCAAAAAGCCCCATTGGCCCTGGGTGGCGCCGTACCAGACATGGCCGCGCTGATGGCGGTCCTCGCCGGCCTCCAGCTGCACCATGCCCGCTTCATCGGTGGGGATCGGCGTGGACAGCACGTTGAGCGCGCCACCCACGGTGAAGGGGCCATAGCGCAAGGTGTCCGGGCCTTTAAGCACTTCCACGCCGTGGAAGCGGCCGGCGCTGGGAAAATAATAGGCCGCCGGCGCCGCGTAGGGGGCGGGGGCAATGGGAATACCGTCTTCCATCAGGGTGATGCGATCGCTGCGGTTGGTGCCGGTGCCGCGGATACCGATGTTCGGCCGCAGGCCGTAGCCCTCTTCTTCCTGCACATAAACACCGGGCACGTCGCGCAGGATGCGGTGCACGTCGGTGTATTCCTTTTTCTCCAGATCCTCGTTGGACAGCACATAGGCCGAGCCGGACAAGCTGAAGGTGTCCTCCGTGGAGCCGATGATGTCCACGGCGGGCAGCCGGTTGGTGTCGGCGGCCAGGGTTTCGGCAAACAGCAGGGCGGAGGCACCGCCAAGGGCGCAGAGCGCCAGGGGGGCATTGCGTCGTTTCATCGTTATGGTTCCTGCGACGTGTATGTTTTGTAAGTCGCAGCAAATAATAATGAAAACGATTCTCACTAACAGCTAAGTGACTTTACCTATATCCCTGTTTTTTTGTTCGTTTTCGGTAAGGCCGTAGCCGCCCCCGCCCGGTGACGCCAACAGCAGGCGGTCGCCGGGTTGCGCGTATCCGGTGAACTTGGGTGGCAGCGCCTGACCGTTGAGCCGGTTTTCGCCGGCGGCGCCGGAGCCGCCCCCGTCCAGCCCCCAGGGCCGATGGCGGCGACGCTCGGTGAGCAGGGTGAAACTGGCGGCGGCGAGAAACTCCAGTTCCCGCTCGATGCCGTCGCCGCCCCGCCGGGCGCCGTCCCCGCCGCTGCCGCGGCGCAGCGCGTAACGGCGCACCCGCAGTGGGTAGTGCTCTTCCAGGCTTTCGATAGGCGTGTTCAGCGTGTTGGTCATATGGCTGTGCACCGCCGAAAGGCCGTCGCCACGGTGGTGGGCCCCCATACCGCCGGCCATGGTTTCGTAGTAGTCCCAGGGCCGCGCCCCGCTCTCTCCGCCTTCCCCCATGGCCAGGTTGTTCATGGTCCCCTGGCTGGCGGCGGGAATCTCACCGGGCAGGGCCTGGGCCAGGGCGCCTAGCACCACGTCGACGATCCGCGAGCTGGTCTCCACGTTGCCGGCGGCCACCGCACCGGGGCGGCGCGCGTTGACCAGGCTGCCCTCCGGCGCGGATAACGCGATCGGCCGGAACAGGCCGGCGCAGGATGGCGCGTCGTCGGGCAGCAGGCAGCGGAAACAGTAATACGCGGCGGCCGCCGCCACCGACAACGGGCAATTGATATTGCCGCTCACCTGGTCCGCGGTGCCGGTGAAGTCCAGCTCGGCGCCGTCCCCTTGTACCCGCAGGGTGACCACTAGCGGGATGTCGAACAGCCCTTGCCCGTCATCGTCCATCACATCGCTGAAGCGGTACTCGCCGTCGGCCAGGTCCGCCAGGCGCTGGCGCATGCGCCGCTCACCATAGGTGTTAAGGGCGTCCAGGGACGCGCGCAGCGGCTCCAGGCCGCGCTCGCCGATCAGCGCCGCCAACCGCCGCGCCCCCGCCTCGCAGGCACTGGCCTGGGCGGCGAAATCGGCGAAACGGGGCACGTCCAGGGGCAGCCGGTCGCCCTCGCCGAGGCCCGCCAGCCGGCGGCTCAACGGAAGCTGCCAGCGGCCTTCCCGCTTGAGCCATTGCGGGGCGATCACCAACCCTTCCTCATCCAGGGTTCTGGACACTGGCATCGAGCCCGGGCTGTGCGCGCCGATATTGGCGTGGTGGGCCCGGGTCACGGTGAAGGCGGCCAGCCGCTCGCCAGCGAACACCGGCGCCACCACCGTCACGTCCGGCAGGTGGGTGCCGCCCAGGTAAGGGTCGTTAACCACCAGCAGGTCGCCAGGGCGCCAATCACGCCCTTCCACCAGATCGGCCATGGCGTAGGCCATGGACCCCAGATGCACGGGTATATGCGCGGCCTGGGCGCACAGACCGCCGGCGGCGTCGAAGATCGCGCAGGAGAAATCCAGCCGGTCCTTGATGTTGGGCGACAGCGCGCTGGCGCGCAGCAAGGCGCCCATCTCATCACAGATACCCGCCAGGCGGTTGGCGAAAATGCTTAACTGTACCGGGTCCATGGCGCCTCCCTGACAATGCGATTCACCGATCAGGATACAGGATACCGGCGCGGGAATTGCGTCCCCGCGCCGGCCTCAGTATTATTCGGGGTCCACGCGGCAGCCTCGGCTGCCGTTTTTTGTTGGTAAGCGTTCTTCATCGACCTACAGCGCCAAAGACCATGAGCGAGCAGTTTCTGATCCCCACCTACGCCCGTCAGCCGGTGAGCTTCGAACGTGGCGAAGGGGTATGGCTATACGACGCGCACGGCAACCGTTTTATGGACGCCGTGTCCGGCGTCGCCGTGTGCAACCTGGGCCACGCCCATCCGGCGGTGACCCGCACCCTGGCGGATCAGGCCGCGCAACTGGTGCACACCTCTAACCTGTACCGGATACCGGCCCAGGAAAACCTGGCCGCGCGCCTGTGCGCGCTGAGCGGCATGGAAAAGGTGTTCTTCTCCAATTCCGGCGCCGAAGCCAACGAGGCGGCGATCAAGCTGGCGCGTCTGCACGGCCACCAGCGCGGCAGCGACACACCGCGCATTCTGGTGATGGAGAACAGCTTCCATGGCCGCACCCTGGCGACCCTGTCCGCCACCGGCAACCGCAAGGTGCAAAAAGGCTTCGAGCCGCTGGTGGAAGGCTTCCAGCACCTGCCCTATAACGATCTGGCGGCGGTGGAAGCCGCCGCAGACGACGACCAGGCCGGCCACATAGCGGCGGTGCTGGTGGAGCCGGTGCAGGGCGAAGGCGGGGTCAACGTGCCCGACGACGGCTATTTGCGCGGCCTGCGTGAGCTGTGCGACCGCCACGGCTGGCTGCTGATGTTGGATGAAATCCAGACCGGCAACGGCCGCACCGGCACCTATTTTGCCTGCCAGAGCGACGATGTGCGGCCCGACGTGCTGACCACCGCCAAGGGGCTGGGCAACGGCTTCCCGATCGGCGCCTGCCTGGTGAGCGGCGCCGCTTCCGCGTTGTTCGGGCCGGGCAGCCACGGCAGCACCTTCGGCGGCAACCCGCTGGGCTGCGCCACCGCGCTGGCGGTGGTGGAGACGCTCAGCGGCGAGGTGATCCCGGCGGTCAACGCCAAAGGCGAGACGCTACGCGCGGCGCTGCGCGAGCAGCTTGCCGACGTACCGCTGGTCACCGGGGTGCGCGGCCGCGGGCTGATTATCGGTGTGCAACTCGACCGCGACTGCGGCGAATTGGTGGGCCGCGCCCGCGAGGCCGGCCTGCTGATCAATGTCACCGCCGGCTCGGTGGTGCGGCTGTTGCCGCCCCTGGTGATCAACGACGACGAACTCCGTTTCTTGGTGGACACCCTGGCCCAGGTGATCCGCGACTTTGCCCGTGATCAGGAGAACCCATGAGCAGCCCGCGTCACTTTCTCACTCTGATGGACCTTACGCCCAAGGAGTTGGGGTATCTGATACAGCGCGCCGTGGAGCTGAAAACCATGCTGCACACCGGGCAGTTCCATGAACCCCTGCGCGGCAAGACCCTGGGCATGATTTTCGAGAAGTCCTCCACCCGCACCCGGGTGTCGTTCGAAGTGTCGATGACCCAGTTCGGCGGCGCCAGCGTGTTCCTGTCGCCGCGCGACACCCAGCTGGGGCGCGGTGAACCGGTGGAGGATTCCGCCCGCGTGCTGTCGCGGATGGTGGACGCGGTGATGATCCGTACCTTTGACCACGATACCGTGGAAGCCTTTGCCGCTCACTCGCAGGTGCCGGTGATCAACGCCCTCACCGACCAGTTCCATCCCTGCCAGTTGCTCGCTGACATGCAGACGTTCGTGGAGCACCGGGGCAGCATCGCCGGCAAGACGGTGGCCTGGGTGGGCGACGGCAACAACATGTGCGCCAGCTACATCAACGCCGCCGAGCAGTTCGATTTCCAACTGGTGGTGTGCTGCCCGGAAGGCTTTGAGCCGCCGACCGAACTGGTGGAGGCGTTCGCGCACCGGGTCACCCTGCAGCGGGACCCCGCCGAGGCGGTGACAGGCGCCCACCTGGTGGTCACCGATGTGTGGGCCTCCATGGGCCAGGAAGACGAGCAAGCCGACCGCATCAAGCGGTTCTCCGAGTATCAGGTGAATCCGGCACTGATGGGCCGGGCCGACCCGGAAGCGCTGTTCATGCACTGCCTGCCCGCCCACCGGGGCGAGGAAGTCAGCCACGACATGCTCGACGACCCGCGCGCGGTGGTCTGGGACGAGGCGGAGAACCGGCTGCACGCGCAGAAGGCTCTTCTGGAATTCTTGCTCACCGGGACGCACTAACCTTGTGCGAGCGGGCCTCGCCCGCGAAAGGCAAGCGAAGCTTGGCGGCAGGATGCCAGAGGTCTGCCTAACGACAGCACAAACAGCGTCTCTGGGATCCTGCCGGGTGGCTGGCGCCACCCTTTCGCGGGCGGGGCCCGCTCGCACAACTTCGCTCCCTTTCGCGGGCGGGGCCCGCTCCCACAAAGCTCGCTCCTACGCGTCATCTTCGCGGCAGACGCGGTTGCGACCGCCGGTCTTGGCGCGGTACAGGGCGCGGTCGGCGCGGCCCAGGAGCTGGTCCACGGTTTCCTTGCCCCGGTAGCTGGCGACCCCCGCCGACAGGCTCACCGCCGGCGGCCCGCGACGATCCTCGAAACTGCGCGACGCCCAGCTTTCGCGCAGCCGCTCGGCCACCAGTTCGGCGCCGGCCAGATCGCTCTGCGGTAACACCAGAATAAATTCCTCGCCGCCCAGCCGGGCCAGGTAGTCTCCCTCACGCAGATTATCCAGGGTGTGCTCGGCGAACTGCCGCAGCACCCGATCGCCCATGTCGTGGCCGTACTCGTCATTAATCCGCTTGAAATGATCCAGGTCCACATAGCACACCGAAAAGGGATAAATCTGGTTGTCCGCCAGGGCCTTTTGGTGCTCCAGAACCTCCAGAATATGGCGCCGGTTGAACAGGCCGGTAAGGTCGTCGCGGATGGCCAGATCGCGGACCTGTTCCAGGGCATCCGCCAACGCCTGATTTTTTACCGCCAGGCTGCGCCGCAGGCCGTTTACCCCGCTGCCGGTCACCGCGAAGCTCAACGCCACCAGGGTAAAAATCAGCCACTGCAGCAATTCCAGGCTCAAGCTCAAGCGCAGGCCCCGGGTCGCCAGCGCCAACGCCAGCATCAGCGCGTAGCCGAGACTGGCCAGCAGCGCCAACGACAACAGCGACCGCGCGCCGAGCCGGAACGACACCAACAGCAACAGGGGAAAGAACAGAATCATGGCGCTGATGCGCGCTTCGTTCATGGGAAAGGCGGCGACCAGAAAGGCCACCACCAACCCCAGGGCCATGGGCACGGACAGGCTGGGTTCCCGCCACTCCAGCGTGGCGCCGGTTTCAATCAGCAGCAGGTAAAGGGCCGTGATCGCGGCGAGGGTGCCGAGCAGCAGGCCTACATAGAGGCCACCGGCGTCCAGCGCCCCCCACAGCCAGAGCGCCACCACCAGCAGCGAGTGGAACAACGCCACCGCCGCCAGGGACCAACCATGGCGAAGCATAAGCCGCCGCTCGCTGACCGTCAGACGGCGCGCCCGGCGCCAATAACGGCCGTTCACGGTGGGCCCGCCGTGATGATCCGATCACGGCCGGCGGCCTTGGCCTGATAAAGAAGACGGTCGGCGCGCACCAGCACCTCGTCCGGGCTTTCCCCGTGCCCAACCACGGTGAGCCCCACCGAGGCGGTCACTTCCAACGCCGGCGCGGCCATGAAGCGCTGGGCGCGCAACGCGCTCATCAGGCGCTCCACACTGGTCAGCGCCTGCTCCATATCCATCACCGGGAGCATCACCAGAAATTCTTCGCCGCCCAGCCGCGCGGCCATATCCTTATCGCCCAGGTAACGGCGGGTCAGTTCGGCGAACCGCACCAACACCTGGTCACCGAACAGGTGCCCGTGGCGGTCGTTGATGCGCTTGAAATGATCCAGATCGACGAAGCCCACCGCCAACAGAAACGCCCCCCGGCGCGCCTGACCGCAGGCCTTGGCGAGCAGCTCCATGGCATGGCGGCGGCTGTACAAGCCGGTCAGCTCGTCCTTGACGGCCAGGTCCTGGATGCGTTCAAGCAACTCGGCAAGCTGGACGTTACGCTCACGCAGCCGCAAACGAATGGTGGTGATCTCACTGGCCAGTAACACCATGGCCAGGGTGACCAGGGAAAACAGCAACCACTGGCCCGCTTCCAGCAACGGCTGCGCCAGGTCGCCACGCCCATTCAGATAGAGCAACACCACGGCGTAACCGGCCACGGCGAGGGCCGCGGACCGCGCCACCTGGCGGCGGCGCACGCGGAATACCCCCTGATGCAGGATGGCGAAGAAGAACGCCATCACCGCCAGGCGGCCCTGATCCAGGTAAAGCGCCGAAGCCAGCAGCGTGACGATGCACCAGATCATTACCGGCTCGGTCATCGCCGGGTTCTTCAGCCGCCGGTTCAAGCCGGCGTGGGCAAAGACCAGCAGGCCCAAGTGGCCGACCCAGATCGCGCCGAACAAGCCGTAGAAGGCCGGCGCGCCACCGTGAAAGAACCCCCACTGCAGGATCAGCCAGCACACCAGAGTGTGCGCCGCGCCGCCCATCAGCAACGAGAATGCCAGACGGCGCAAGCGCAACGCCTGGCGTCGGTCGGTCACTGTGGCAAGCCGTCCATGCATGCGATCCTTCCCCAAGGTCGTCTTCTTATGGCAAGGGGATGATAATCAAAACTGTGCACTGAATCACACTTTCGGTCGGGCTTTCACTGCCGGTTATCCGAACACACCCGCTGCACGGCTTCACGCCAGCCCCGGTACCGGTGCTCCCGCTCGCCCTCCTCCAGGGCCGGCTCGAACGCCCGGTCCGGCTGCCAGTGCTCGGCGATTTCGTGCAGATCGCGGAACAGGCCGCAGCCCAACCCGGCCAGGTAGGCCGCGCCCAGGGCGGTGGTTTCGGTGACACGGGGCCGGTCCACCCGTACCCCCAGCACGTCGGCCAGGGTCTGGCCCAGCCAGTTATTGACCACCATGCCGCCATCCACGCGCAGCGTGGTGGGGCGCTGAGCGCAATCCGCCGCCATCGCCTCGAGCAAATCACGAGACTGGTAGCACACCGCCTCGAGGCCGGCGGTGACCACCTCGGCGATGCCGGTGTCGCGGGTCAGGCCGAGCAGCGCGCCGCGCGCGTGCGGGTCCCACCAGGGCGCGCCCAGGCCGGTGAAGGCGGGCACCAGATAGACCCCTCCGGCGGAACCGACACGGCGCGCGAGAGCCTCGGTTTCGCTGGCATGGGAAATCAGATTGAGGCCGTCGCGCAGCCACTGAATCGCCGCGCCGGCGACGAAGATCGAGCCCTCCAGCGCGTAGCAGGTCTCGCCGTTCAACCGGTAGGCCACGGTGGTCAGCAGACGGTTGTCGGAGAGCACCGCCGCGCCGGTGTTCATTACCATGAAGCAACCGGTGCCGTAGGTGCTTTTCACCATGCCCGGCTCGAAGCAGGCCTGCCCCACCAGCGCCGCCTGCTGATCGCCGGCGATGCCGGTCACCGGCACCGCGGCGCCCAGCACCCCGGGGTCGGTGCGGCCGAACTCGCCGGCACTGTCACGCACATCCGGGAGCAGCGAAACCGGAATGTCGAACAACCGGAGCAGTTCCTCGTCCCATTGCTGGCTATGAATATTGAACAACAGGGTGCGCGACGCATTGGTGGCGTCGGTGGCGTGCACCCGGCCGCCGGTGAGCTTCCACAGCAGCCAGCAGTCAATGGTGCCGAACGCCAGCTCCCCGGCGTCGGCCCGGCGGCGCGCGCCGTCCACATTCTCCAGCAGCCAGGCCAGCTTGGTAGCCGAAAAGTACGGGTCCAGCAGCAGGCCGCTGCGCTCGCGCACCAGGTCCTCGTGGCCTTCCTGTTTGAGCCGCTGGCAGTAATCCGCGGTGCGCCGGTCCTGCCAGACGATGGCCCGCGCTACCGGTTCCCCGGTGACGCGGTCCCAGAGCACGGTGGTCTCGCGCTGGTTGGTGATACCGATGGCGGCCAGTTGATCCGCTTCCACCTGGGCATTGCGCAGCGCCTGGCGGCACAGCGCCAGGCAGTCGTTCCAGATTTCCTGCGCGTCATGCTCAACCCAGCCGTCGCGGGGGAAATGCTGGCGGAATTCTTTCTGCGCCTGCCCCACCGCGACGCCGTCCCGGCCGAACACAATGGCGCGGGAACTGGTCGTGCCCTGGTCGATTGCGAGAATGAAAGAAGCCATAAAATCCCTTAATGGAGAATGGATAATTGAAAATGGAGAATGAAAAACCGGCGATAAGAGGGCTTGTTATCATTCTCCATTACCCATTCTCAATTGTTTTTTGGTCGTCCCAGCACGTGCTGGCGGCGTTGTTCGCGGGGCAGGATAACCCGGAAGCGGGCGCCGCCCCAGTCGCTTTCCGCCACCGCCACATCGCCGCCGTGCCAGTCGACGATGCGCTTGACGATGGACAGCCCCAGGCCATAGCCACCGCTGGCTCGATGGCGGCTTTTATCGAGCCGCGCGAACGGTTTGAAGACGCGTTCGCGCTGGTGCTCGGCGATGCCGGCGCCGTCGTCATCCACGTCCAGAATCAGGCTGTCTTCCTGTTCGGTCACCGTCATCCGCACCTGTGTTTTCGCGTACCGCAGGGCGTTGGTGACCAGATTCTGGAGAATCCGGTGCAGGTAGCGCGGGTCCCCTTCCACGGTCAGGTCCCGGGAGCCGCGGGCGTCGATCAGGATGTCACCGCGGATGTCCTCCAGCTCGCCGATCAGCTGATCGCACACTTCCAGCAGGAACACCGGCTGGAACTCGATGTTGGGGGTGCCCTCCTCCAGGCGCGCGTAGGTGAGAATCTCGTCGATCAACTCGTCCAATTGCTCAATGTCCCGGTCCAGGGCGTTGAGCTTTTCGCGGCGCTCGTCGGCGGATTCACAATCCGCCAGCATCTCCAGGCCGAAGCGCAGCCGCGCCACCGGGGTGCGCAGTTCGTGGGACACCGCCCGGGTCATTTCCCGTTGCGCCTCGATAAGACGGCGGATGTGCGCGGTCATGCCGTTGAAGGTGGCCGCGACCTGGCCGATCGGGTCGTTGCCGGGAATATCCGCGTAGGCGCCCAGATCGCCGCTGCCGAGCCGCTTCACCGCCCGGTCCAGGCGCCGCAGACGGGTCTGCAGCGGGCGCACCTGCAAGTAAGTGGAGAGCGCCACCAGCAGCAGCGCCACCACACCGGCGATTACCAGCAATTCCCAGGGGAACTGATCGAACAGGTGCAGCGGCCCCATCACCAGAACACGGTCGCCCCCCGACACCGGCACCAGCACCCGCACCCCGGCGTCGCGCCGGGTGCTGTCGGTGAGGGTGAACACCACCTCTTCACGCTCCAGGCGCCGCTGCTGTTCCACGTCCAGGTCCAGCTCGGTGCGCGGCACCAGCGTCAGGGGGTAGCCGAAGTGCTGGTCCAGATCGGCCAGGGCACGATCTTGCTGGTTGGCCGGGAGCGCGCGCAGATAATCGAGCACCAGCATGGCGGTGGCGCGAGCCTGCTGTTCGGAGAGGCGCGTCATAACGGCGCGTATATAGAGCGGTTCGTCGGGGACCGCGAACAGTACTTCCACCCGTTCGCTGTCCGGGTTGCCGCGCAACACCACCCGGCCTTCCTGCAGATGCAGCCCGTCGCGGTAGGACAACCCCAGTTCGCCGGCGTCGCGCAGCGTCACCGGGGCGCCGAACATGCGGCTCAGCGAACGGGACCAGGCCTGTCGCTCGGCGTCGCTGGCGCGCGCCCGGTAGCCTTCGGCCATCAAATAGAAGGTGCCACGGGCCATGCGCTCGCGGTACAACTGCGAACGATAGTCGTTGACCAGTTCCACGCCGGCATAGGTCAGCGCGCCGATTATCAGCAGTGCCACCAGGACGCCACCGTAGATTCGGACGAAGATACTGTTCAAATCACACCTGCCGGCGCGAGCGGGCGACAGCGCCCGCCCCCGTCATCCGCTGCTCATTTCTTTCACGAACAGATAGCCCTTGGAGCGTACCGTCTTGATTCGCTTGGGGTTTTCCGGATCGTCGCCAACCTTGGGGCGAATGCGGGAAATGCGCACATCGATGGAGCGGTCCTGGCCGTCGTACTGAATACCGCGCAGTTTCTCGAAGATGGTCTCGCGGGACAGCACCGTGCCGGCGTTGGAGGCCAGCAGCCAGAGCAGGTCGTATTCGGCGCTGGTCAGGTCGACCGATTTGCCGCGCAGGCTCACTTCCCGGGCGGAGTTGTCGATCACCAGGGCGCCGAATTCCAGCCGCGACGGCGAGCTGTCGCGCTCGCTGTCGGTTTCCACCCGCCTCAGCAGGGCGCGGATGCGGGCCAGCAGAACGCGCGGTTTGACCGGTTTGGCGACATAATCGTCGGCGCCCATTTCCAGCCCCAGAACCTGATCCATGTCGTCGGTGCGTGCGGTCAACATGAGAATCGGATTCTTGAAGGTGGCGCGTACCTCCCGGCAGACGGTGAGACCGTCGGCGCCCGGAAGCATCAGGTCAAGAACCACCAGGTCCGGCTGTTCGGAGCGGATACGGCGAATGGCTTCCTCGCCGTCGCTCACCACGCTGACGTCAAGGCCGTTGGATTGAAGGTATTCGCAAGTAAGATCGGCGAGACGTTCATCGTCTTCCACGATCATGATGGTCGGCGGGTTATCCTGCACGCTTGTCATTCCCGTCGTTATCCTTATCGATTCATTGTTGTTACGGCGCAGCCGCCAATTCTGTTTATACGCATACCCGTGCGGTTGAGCAACCAGAATGAGCCGGCGGAAGGGACACAATATATAGTGGTCGTCTCCTGACGCTCAAGTGAGTTTGCTTTTCGCCCACACTGCTGCACAAGCCGCGCACAGTTTATCCACAGGATTTCCCCAGGCGGAATGCTTGCAAAAGCCGGAACCCATCTATAACTTGTACTGTTATTGGTCACCGACCCCAACATATTGGGTTTTGTAAACGTTTTCCGGTTCAGCAGGCCTACGTCTTTCCGCCCCCCGGAAAATGCCGCCGGATCAGCCGCTTACGCGTTCCGGCCCGAATTATGCAGTCCAGAAGTCGCCGACAGTCCGGCCACCGGCACGAGCCGCTAACACAACATATGGTGTTTTCGACTCGTCAGCCCACCACGGGCGCCGGACCGGCGGTTTCCGACCTACGGTCACAACGTTTTTTACCATCAGAATAGCCAGCACAGAGACAACGGAGAGGGCATCATGCACACGGATATGAATCGCGATCAGTCCCACGCGGGCGCGCAAGGCGGCGAAGTGAGCGCCGAGCAGGACGTCACCGCCACCGCCCCCGGCCAGCTGCGCGTCATCAAGCGCAACGGCAAGGTGGTTTCCTACGATGACGACAAGATCACCGTGGCCATCACCAAGGCGTTCCTGGCCGTGGAAGGCGGCACCGCGGCGGCCAGCTCGCGCATCCACGACACCGTGGATCGTCTCACCGAGCAGGTCAGCGCCACCTTCAAACGCCGCATGCCCTCCGGCGGCACCATTCATATCGAGGAAATTCAGGACCAGGTGGAACTCGCCCTGATGCGTAACGGCGAGCACAAAGTGGCCCGCGATTACGTGTTGTACCGCGACCAGCAGGCGCGCAAACGCGCCGAGCGGGCCCGCGACCTGCCCGAGCCCAAGCACAAGGTGGACATGAACGTGACCATGGAAGACGGCAGCCGCGCGCCGCTCGACATGGCCCGTCTCGAGCATCTGATCCACGAGGCCTGCAGCGGTCTCGAAGAGGTCTACCCGGACAAGATCATCGCTGAAACCGTCAAGAACCTGTACGACGGCGTCTCCATCAAGGACGTCAACACCTCCATGGTGATGACCGCGCGCACCATGATCGAAATGGAGCCCAACTACTCCCAGGTCACCGCCCGGCTGCTGATGGACAAGATCCGCGCCGAGGCCCTGCAGTATCTGGGCGTGGGCGAGCGTGCCAGCCAGCAGGAGATGGAAGACCTCTATGCCAAAGCTCTGGCCGCCTACATTGAGAAAGGCATTGAATACGAGTTGCTGAGCCCGGAGCTCGCCGAGTTCGACCTGAACAAGCTGGGCGCGGCCATCGACGGCAAGCGCGACCTGCAGTTCTCCTACCTGGGCCTGCAAACCCTCTACGACCGCTACTTTATTCACCACAATGAGACCCGCATCGAGCTGCCGCAGTGCTTCTTCATGCGCGTGGCGATGGGCCTGGCGGTGCGCGAGGACAACCGCGAAGAGCGCGCCATCGAGTTCTACAACCTGCTCTCCAGCTTCGACTACATGAGCTCCACGCCGACCCTGTTCAACGCCGGCACTCTGCGTCCGCAGCTGTCCAGCTGCTACCTGACCACGGTGCCCGATGACCTGTCCGGCATTTACAGCGCCATCCACGACAACGCCATGCTGAGCAAATTCGCCGGCGGCCTGGGCAACGACTGGACCCCGGTGCGCGCGTTGGGCGCCTACATCAAAGGCACCAACGGCAAATCCCAGGGCGTAGTGCCGTTCCTGAAAGTGGTCAACGACACCGCCGTGGCGGTCAACCAGGGCGGCAAGCGCAAGGGCGCGGTGTGCGCCTACCTGGAAACCTGGCACATGGACATCGAAGAGTTCATCGAGCTGCGCAAGAACACCGGCGACGACCGCCGCCGCACCCATGATATGAACTCCGCCAACTGGATCCCCGACCTGTTCATGAAGCGGGTGATCAACGAGCAGGACTGGACCCTGTTCAGCCCCAACGACGTGCCCGACCTGCACGATCTGTACGGCGAAGCCTTCGAGCAGCGCTACGAAGAGTACGAAGCGATGACCCGCGACGGCCGCATGAAGCTCTACAAGCGCCTGCCGGCCATCAACCTGTGGCGCAAGATGCTCTCCATGTTGTTTGAAACAGGCCACCCCTGGTTCACCTTCAAGGATCCGTGCAACCTGCGCAGCCCGCAGCAGCACGTGGGCGTGGTGCATTCGTCCAACCTGTGCACCGAGATCACTCTTAACACCAACAAAGAAGAAATCGCGGTGTGCAACCTGGGTTCGGTGAACCTGGCTCAGCACGTCGGCGACAACGGCCTCGACCGCGACAAGCTGGCGAGCACCGTGAAAACCGCCGTGCGCATGCTCGATAACGTGATCGACATCAACTACTACAGCGTGCCCCAGGCGGAGCGCTCCAATATGAAGCACCGCCCGGTGGGCCTGGGCATCATGGGCTTCCAGGACGCGCTCTATAAGCAGGGCTTCAGCTACGCCTCCAGCGACGCGGTGACGTTCGCCGACCAATCCATGGAAGCGGTCAGCTACTACGCCATTGAGGCCTCCGCGCAGCTGGCCGAGGAACGCGGCGCCTACCAGAGCTTCGACGGCTCTTTGTGGAGCCAGGGCGTGCTGCCGATCGATTCCATCGACATCCTGGTCAAGCAGCGTGGCGAGGAGTACTGCAAGGTGGATCGCAGCCAGACCCTCGACTGGGACCGGGTGCGCGACAAGGCCCGCAAAGGCATGCGCAACTCCAACGTGATGGCGATCGCGCCGACGGCCACCATCGCCAACATCACCGGCGTGTCGCAGTCCATCGAGCCCACGTACCAGAACCTGTACGTGAAATCGAACCTGTCCGGCGAGTTCACCGTGGTCAACCCGTTCCTGGTCAACGCGCTCAAGGAGCGCGGCCTGTGGGACAACGTGATGGTCAACGATCTCAAATACTACGACGGCTCCGTGCTGCCCATTGAGCGGGTGCCGGACGACCTCAAGGAAGAGTTCCGCACCGCCTTCGAGATCGAGCCGCGCTGGCTGGTGGAAGCGGCCAGCCGCCGCCAGAAGTGGATCGACCAGGCCCAGTCGCTGAACCTCTACATCGCCGAGGCCAACGGCAAGAAGCTGGACGTGACCTACAAGATGGCCTGGCTGCTGGGTCTGAAAACCACCTACTACCTGCGTGCCATCGGCGCCACCCAGACCGAGAAGTCCACGGTCAACGACAACAAGCTCAACCGGGTCTCTTCTGGTGGCGGTGACGCAGCACCCGCCTCCGCCGCCCCGTCCGAGGCCGATTTCAGCCAGCCCGCGGACGTGCCGCAGGCCTGCTCCCTGGACGACCCGGATTGCGAGGCGTGCCAGTAAAAGGCGCCGGACGCTTGACGCCGGATGCCAGACGCCAGACGCCAAACCCGCTTATCCAAGCGTCCGGCGTCAGGCGTCCAGCGTCCGGCCATTTAAAGAATGCACCATCGGTGACGCCAAGGCGCCACCCCGACAGAATGGAGAAAGATCATGCTGAGCTGGGACGAATTTCATGCGCCAGAAACGCCCAACCACAAGCAGCCCGGCGGGCGGACAGCGCCGCCGCAATCTCAACCGGTATCTGAGGAAGCGGCACCTGCACCTCAAGCACCGGCAGCGGGAAGTGGAACGGATGCGGGAAATGAAACCGCACACCCCGGACACGACGAACTGCGAGGAGAATCCTCACGGGAGCGAGCGCTGAGCGACGCGGTACTGCGTGCCCAGCAGGCGGTGGCCGAAATGGACACCGCCGAAGGCATCGCCGAGCTGGAAGGCGCCGCCGGCCGTGTCGAGGTGGACGACAAGCGCATGATCAACTGCCGCGCCGACCTCAACCAGTTGGTGCCCTTCAAGTACGACTGGGCCTGGCAGAAATACCTGGACGGCTGCGCCAACCACTGGATGCCCCAGGAAATCAACATGAACGCCGACCTGGCGCTGTGGAAGAAGGAAGGCGGCCTCACCGAAGACGAGCGCCGCATCGTCAAGCGCAACCTGGGCTTCTTCTCCACCGCCGACTCCCTGGTGGCGAACAACCTGGTGCTGGCCATCTACCGCCTGATCACCAATCCGGAGTGCCGCCAGTACATTCTGCGCCAATCCTTCGAGGAAGCGATCCACACCCACGCGTACCAGTACTGCATCGAATCACTGGGCATGGACGAAGGCGAGATCTTCAACATGTACCGGGAAATCCCCTCGGTGGCCAAGAAGGCGCAGTGGGGTGTCGACTACACCCGTGAGATTTCCGATCCGCAGTTCACCACCGGCACCGCGGAAACCGACAAGGCGCTGCTCAAGAACCTGATCGCGTTCTACTGCGTGCTGGAAGGTATCTTCTTCTACTGCGGCTTCACCCAGATCCTGTCCATGGGCCGCCGCAACAAGATGACCGGCGTCGCCGAGCAGTTTCAGTACATCCTGCGCGACGAATCCATGCACGTGAACTTCGGCGTCGATGTGATCAACCAGATCAAACTGGAAAACCCGCACCTGTGGGACCAGGAGATGCGCGACCAGGCCACGCTGATGATCCTGGAAGGCACCGAGCTGGAAATCCAGTACGCCCGCGACACCATGCCGCGCGGCGTGCTCGGCATGAACGCGGCGATGATGGAAGAGTACCTGCAGTTCATCGCCAACCGCCGCCTCACCCAGTTGGGCCTGCCCGAGCAGTTCAAGGGCGTCACCAACCCGTTCCCCTGGATGAGCGAGATCATGGACCTGCGCAAGGAGAAGAACTTCTTCGAAACCCGGGTCACCGAATATCAGGTCGGCGGCGCGCTCAGCTGGGACTGATCCTGTCCCGTGGGAGCGAGCCTGCTCGCGAAAGGCAAGCGGAGCTTGCCGGCGGGATACCAGAGGCCTCTGGTATCCTGCGGGGCAACCTTTGCCGGCCGACAAGTCGGCCTTTCGCGGGCGGGGCCTGCTCCCACAAGCGCCGCCCGATTGTCTCCCCCGCCACCCTTTGGCACCATTAGGGCACTCAAGCCGGAGACGTCCATGAGCGACTACGAAGACTACGACGATTTCGACGACTACAAGCAGGAAGCCCAGGAGCTTCTCAGCACCATTGAGCAGGTGGAGGAAACCCTCTCGGTGATGACCACCGTGGTCAGCCAGCTCAAGGAGCAGGTCGCCACGCACCTCGACGGCGACGACACCGTGGAAATGAGCGCCGAGGAATTCCTCGAGCAGTGCGAGAACGCCGAAGGCACTTGGCACTGACGCCGCATCGACTCTCCCAATCCCAAGCATCAGCATTGACCATACCCCCCTGCCCCACCCGCGCGTTATAGTGTCCCGCACAGTGATGGCGCGTTCCCGGCGCCGGAAGGAGAAGGTTGAATGAAAGCTTCGGATTTGTTCGTTCGCGCCCTGGAAGCCGAGGGCGTGGAATACGTCTTCGCCATCCCCGGCGAGGAAAACCTGGATCTGCTGGAAGCCCTGCGCGGCTCCCGCACGATCAAGCTGGTGGTGACCCGTCACGAACAGGGCGCCGGCTTCATGGCCGCCACCTACGGGCGGCTCACCGGCAAGGCCGGGGTCTGCCTGTCGACCCTGGGCCCCGGCGCCACCAACCTGGTGACCGCCGCCGCCTACGCCCAATTGGGCGCCATGCCGATCGTTATGATCACCGGCCAGAAGCCGATCAAATCCAGCAAGCAGGGCCAGTTTCAGATTATCGACGTGGTCGACATGATGCGCCCGCTCACCAAGTTCACCAAAACCGTGGTCAGCGGCGACACCATCCCGGCGCGCATCCGCGAGGCCTTCCGCCTGGCCCAGGAAGAGCGCCCGGGCGCCACCCACCTGGAGCTGCCCGAGGACATCGCCCGCGAACACTCCTCGATGCCGGTGCTTGAGCCCAGCCTGACGCGCCGCCCGATCGCCGAGGACAAGGCCATCTGCCGCGGCGTGGAAGCGATTCAAAACGCCCGCAAACCGCTGATCGTGGTGGGCGCCGGCGCCAACCGCAAGCTCACCAGCAAGATGCTGCGCCAGTTCATTGAGAAGCTTGGCATCCCCGCGATCACCACGCAGATGGGCAAAGGCGTGGTGGATGAAACCGGCCCGCATTTCCTGGGCAACACCGCGCTCTCCGACGGCGACTTCGTGCACCGCGCCATCGGCGCCGCCGACCTGATCATCAACGTCGGCCACGACGTGGTGGAGAAGCCGCCGTTCTTCATGCAGCCCGGCGGCGCCACCGTGGTGCACGTGAACTTCAACTCCGCCCAGGTGGACCCGGTCTACTTTCCGCAGATCGAAGTGGTGGGCGACATCGCCAACAGCCTGTGGCAGCTCAAAGAGCGCCTGGAACCCCAGGAGCACTGGAGCTTCGCCGACTTCCACCGGGTCCGCGACGCGCTCCAGGCGCACATCGCCGAAGGCGAGCGCGACGACCGCTTCCCGATCCTGCCGCCGCGCCTGGTGCGCGAGATCCGCAAGGTGATGCCCGACGACGGCACCATCGCGCTGGATAACGGCATGTACAAGATCTGGTTCGCGCGCAACTACCCGGCCACGCACCCCAACACGGTGCTGCTGGATAACGCCCTGGCCAGCATGGGCGCCGGCCTGCCGTCGGCGATGGCCGCCAAGATGGTGCACCCGGACCGCCGGGTGATGGCGGTGTGCGGCGACGGCGGCTTTATGATGAACTCCCAGGAGCTGGAAACCGCCGTGCGCCTGCGCCTGGATCTGGTGGTGCTGATCCTGCGCGACGACGGCTACGGCATGATCAAGTGGAAGCAGAAGCAAATGGACTTCCATGACTTCGGCCTGGACTTCCAGAATCCGGACTTCGTCGCCTACGCCAAAGCCTATGGCGCCCAGGGCCACCGCGTGGAAAGCACCGAGGGCCTCGGCCCGCTGGTGGAACAATGCTACGCCGCCGGCGGTGTCCACGTGATCGATCTGCAGATTGATTACAGCGACAACGACCGGGTGCTGAACCAGGAAATCCGCGAGCTCAGCCGCAAGGTCTAGAGCCGCAGCACGCTTATCCGACGAGCGGCATTCCGCTCGTCGGATAAGCACTCCCCGCCGCCTTGGTATGGGTGCTAATCTGCCGCTATCCATCCGATTCGCGCAGGGAGCGCCAGCATGGCATCCACCTCTTTATTCAATGTGCTTCCCTCAGTGCTGAGCACCGTTCTCTCCACCGGAGCGGCACCCGCACCGGCCAACGACCCCACTGTCACCAACAACGACTGGTATCGCCCGGCGGTGGACGTGAACGCCCAGGTCCAGCTTCAAGGCACCCCCAACATCAGTTATGACGTGGAACTCTACGTGCTCGACCTGTTCGACACCGACAGCGCCGTGATCGACGCCTTGCACGCCGACGGGCGCAAGATGATTTGTTATTTCTCCGCCGGCACCTTCGAAAACTGGCGCGACGACGCCGGCCGTTTCACCGCCGCCGACAAGGGGCGGCGCCTGGGTAACTGGCCCGGCGAGCGCTGGCTGGATATCCGCTCACAGAACGTGCGCGCGATCATGGCCGACCGCCTCGACCTGGCGGTGCAGCGCGGCTGCGACGGCGTCGACCCGGACAACGTGGACGGCTATTCCAACCGCACCGGCCTGCCGCTCACCTACCAGGACCAAATCGACTACAACACCTGGCTGGCGGATCAGGCACACCAGCGCGGCCTGGCGATTTCATTGAAGAACGATCTCGGCCAGATCGACGACCTGGTGGCGCACTTCGATTTCGCGATCAACGAATCCTGCCACGAGTGGGACGAGTGCGAATTGCTGATGCCGTTCATCCAGGCCGGCAAGCCGGTGGTGCACATCAATTACCTGTACGCCGACGACCCGGTCGGCCGCGCCGAGCTGTGCCTGTACACCCAGAGCCTGGGTTTTAGTACTCTGACTCTACCGCAACTGCTCGACGGCAGCTTCCGCTACAGCTGTAATCCATAACGCTGTTTCGTAGCCCTCTCCGGGGCGCCGGTGCGACATAAAACCGACCCGCCCCGGTAACATCGCTTTCATCGCCCCTTGCTTAGCTGGGGAGTGTCGGCCAAGGCCGCCTTCCCAATCACTGCTAATAAAAGGTCGGACGATGGACACCAGCGCCCTGCGAAAACTCACCACCGCCTGTCTGGCGGCCCTTGCCCTCTCCGCCTGCGGCGGCGACGACGACAACGACCCGGCACCGGCGCCGCCGGCGGAAGCCGGTTTCCAGCTGCAGTTGCTGCACTTCGCCGACATGGATGGCGCCACCGGCGCCCTGCAGAACGTGGAACCCTTCTCCGCGGTACTCGACGCCCTGCGCGCGCAATACCCGGACAACACCCTGGTGCTCAGTTCCGGCGACAACTTTATTCCCGGCCCGCGCTACTTCGCCGCCGCCGACCCGACCATGGGCGGGGTGCCGGGCATCGCCGTCGCGGGTAACGGCCGCGCCGACATCGCCATGCTCAACGCCATGGGCCTGCAAGGCGCCGCCGTCGGCAACCACGACCTGGACGGCGGCACCGCCGAGTTCGCCAGCATCCTGACCACCGAGAGCAACTACCCCGGCGCCCGCTTCCCCTACCTGAGCGCCAATCTGGACTTCACCACCGACGCCGATCTGGCCGGCCTGGTGGAAGCGGACGGCCAGAGCCTGGCGGCCATGCCCAACGGCCTGTCCGGCTATGGCACCGTGGAAGTGGGTGGTGAAACCCTCGGCGTGATCGGCGCCTCCACGCCGTCGCTGGGCAACATCACCAGCACCGGCGATATCACCATCAACCCGGCCAGCGGCGGCAACCAGGCGCTGGCCGACGTGCTGCAGCCGAAGATCGACGCGCTGCGCGACCAAGGCATCGACAAGATCATCATGCTCGCCCACATGCAGACCCTCAGCGTGGAAAAGGAACTGGCCACCTTGCTGGACGGCGTCGACATCATCGTCGCCGGCGGCTCCAACACCCTGCTCGCCGACGGCAACGACCGCCTGCGCGACGGTGACAGTGCCGCTGACGGTTACCCGCTCTCCTTCACCTCCGCCACCGATGAACCGGTGCTGGTGGTGAACACCGACGGCGACTATAAATATCTGGGCCGCCTGGTGGTGCGCTTCGACGACAACGGCGTGCTGCGCACCGACAGCCTGGACGACACCGTCAACGGCGCCTACGTCACCGACCAGACCATGGCCGACGCGCTGGAAGGCACCCCCAACAGCGACGTCACCACCATCGTCACCGCCCTGGAACAGGTGCTCGCCGCCCGCGACGGCAACATCCTCAGCCGCACCGCGGTCTACCTGGACGGGCGCCGCAACCAGGTGCGCAGCCAGGAAACCAACCTCGGCAACCTGACCTCCGACGCCAACCTGTGGCTGGCCCGCCAATACGACCCGAGCGTGCAGGCATCGATCAAGAACGGCGGTGGCATCCGCGACGACATCGGCTACTTCGTGATCCCGCCGGGCTCCACCTCCGACGACGACCTGGCATTCTTCCCGCCGGCGGCCAACGAAAGCGCCGGCAAAGCCGACGGCGACATTTCCCAGTTCGACCTGGAAGGCTCTTTGCGCTTTAACAATACCCTCACCGTCGGCGACGTCACCGCCACGGAACTGCATCAGCTGCTTGAGCACGCGGTCGCCAAAGTGGAAGGCGTGGCCGGCCAGTTCCCGCAGGTGGCGGGCCTGCGCTTCAGCTTCGACCCCACCCGCCCGGGCCTTCGCAGCACCGCCAACGGCGACGACATCAATCAGGCCGGCGAGCGGGTACGCAGCCTGGCGCTGGTGGACGACAGCGGCGCGGTGCTCGACACCCTGGTGCAGAACGGCGCCGTGGTCGGCGACGCCAACCGGGTGATTCGTCTTGTTACGCTGGGCTTCCTGGCCACCGAGGGCGGCAGCGGCCTGGGCGGCGACGGCTACCCGTTCGACTTCCCGCTGGAAAACCGCCTCGACCTGGACGCCGCAGCGATCCCCGGCGGTGGCAGCGACCTGGCCACCTTCGCCGACCCCGGCAGCGAACAGGACGCCCTGGCGGAGTACTTGCTCGCCCAATTCGACGAGAGCACGCCCTTCAACCAGGCGGAAACCGACGCCGACCAGGACCTGCGCATTCAGAACCTGAGCCACCGCGGGGACAACGTTCTGCCCTGACACCGCGCCATGTATTACAGTACCCCGTGAGCCGCAGGCAGGGGGAAGAACAGCATGACCGGAGCATTAACCCAAGTAGTGGTCCTGCTGGCCACGGCGGTGCTTGCCGTGGTGGTGTTCCGGCGCCTGCATCTACCGCCGATTCTCGCCTACCTCAGTGCCGGGGTCCTCGCCGGCCCGGGTGGCCTGGGCTGGGTCGGCGACACCCAGGGCATGCTGCATCTGGCGGAATTCGGCATTGTTTTTCTGCTGTTTTCCCTGGGGCTGGAATTCTCGATTCCCAAAGTGCTGGCACTGCGCCGCGTGGTGTTCGGCGCCGGCCCGCTGCAGGTGCTGCTTACCGGCGTGCCGGTGGCCGCACTGATGTGGCTGCTGGGCTTCAGCCCGGCGGTGGCACTGATCGCGGGCGGCGCCTTCGCGCTTTCTTCCACGGCCATCGTGATCCGTGACCTGATCACGCGCGGCGCGGTGAACACCGGCTACGGCCGCGCCACCACCGGGGTACTGCTGTTCCAGGATCTGGCGGCGGTGATCATGCTGGTGCTGCTGCCGGTGCTCGCCAACCCGGAAAGCGGCCACCCCGGCATCGCCGCGGCAATCACCTTGGGCAAGGCGCTGGCGCTGTTCATCGGCATCTATGTGATCGGCAAATGGGTACTGCCGCGTGCTCTCGAGGAGACCGGCCGGGCGCGCTCTGACGAAGTGTTCGTGATGACCGCCCTGCTGCTCGCCCTGCTCGCCGCCTGGGTGACTCACGCCCTAGGTCTGTCCATGGCGCTGGGCGCCTTCCTGGCCGGCATGATGCTGGGCGAAAGCCACTTCCGCCATCAGATCGAAGCGGACATCCGACCGTTCCGGGACCTGCTGCTGGGTTTGTTTTTCATGGGCGTGGGCATGCTGGTGTCGCCGGCGTTGTTCGCCAGTCACTGGCACTGGATTCTGCTCGGTGCGGCGGTGCTGATGCTGTTCAAATTGGCATTGATCAGCCTGCTGCTGCGCTGGCTGGGTGAGCGCACCGAAACCGCCCTGCGCAGCGGCATCCTGCTGGCCCAGGGCGGCGAGTTCGGCTTCGTGCTGGTGGCCCTGGCGGTAAACCACGGGCTGATGGACAATCAGCAAGCCGGCGTCCTGGTGTCGATCAGCGTTCTGACCATGGCCGTCACCCCGGCGCTGCTGGAGAACAGCGGCACGCTCACCCGCCGTCTGCTGCGCCAATGGGAACAAGAGCCCGACACCCCAGCGGTGGACGAGGCCACCACCGGCCACGTGCTGCTGTGCGGCTATGGCCGCGTGGGGCAGAACCTGATGCGCTACCTGACCCGCTTCCACCACCAGGCGGTGGCCATCGACACCGACCTGGTGCGCATCCAAGAGGCCAGCCAGGCCGGCGAGCGGATTATCTTCGGCGACGCCACTCGCAAGGAGATTCTCGAACGGGCTGGCGTCCACCGCGCCAGCCTGCTGGTGATCACCTTCGACGACGCCCGCCAGGCGGAACGCATCCTGCACACCGTGCATCAGTTGTGCCCGGACCTGCGCGTGCTGGTGCGCACCCGCGACGACACTCACCTGGACGAACTGATCCAGGCCGGCGCCGCCGAAGTGGTGCCGGAGGTGCTGGAAGCGTCGCTGATGCTGGTGGCCCACGCGCTGATGATGCTCGACACGCCGTTCGGCAAGGTGCTGGCGATGCTGCGCCAAAGCCGCCGCGAGCGCTACAAGCTGCTGCGCGGCTACTACCATGGCGAATCCCTGCCCACCGCAGACAGCGCCGGCAACCCCTACCGGCTGCTGCACGCGGTGACCCTCAACGGGCGCGCCGCCTGCCTCGGCAAGCGCATCGACGAACTCAAGCTCAACGAGAACAAGGTGGAAGTGCAGACCCTGCGGCGCGGCGACCGCACCATTGACCGCCCGGCGGGCGACCAAGTCCTCCAGGACGGCGACATCCTGATTCTCTACGGCCCGCTGGAAGCGGTGGAAGCCAGCGAGGAGAAACTGCTCGGCGGCTAAGGAAATCACTGTGGGAGCACGCCTTGTAGGAGCGGGCCCCGCCCGCGAAAGGCAAGCTTTGCTTGCCGGCAAAGGTTGCCCCGCAGGATTCCAGAAGCCTCTCAAGCGGCGCCCTGGAAACAGGTCTCTGGGATCCTGCCGAGGGCTCCGCCCCCTTTCGCGGGCGGGGCCCGCTCCTACAAGCGCCGGCGCCAGCGCCCCGGGCTCTCGCCGCTCCACTGGCGGAAAGCACGAGTGAAGGCGCTGTGCTCGGAGTAGCCGAGCAGCGCCGCTACTTCGGTGAGCTCCAGGCGCGGGTCGCGCAGGTATTCCCGCGCCAGCCGGTAGCGGGTCCGAGTCAGCAGCGCCTGGAAGCTGTCGTCGCGCTCGCTGAGCCGGCGCTGCAGGGTGCGCACGCTGAGGTGGTTGACTGCCGCCAACGCCTCCAGGGTCGGGCGCTGTTCGCGCATCAGCCGTGCCAGTTGCCCTTCCAGGGGGTCGGCGGCCTCGCCCTGGCGCGCCAGCAATGCTTCGGCCTGACGGTCGAGAATAGCCAGCAGGTTGGCGTCGGGCTCGCGCAGCGGCAGGGCCAGGTACTCCAGCGGCACCCGGATTACCGTCTCCGGCTGGTTAAAGCACACCTCGCCGCCGAAGAACCGTTGATGGGGGCCGGTATCCGCCGGCGGCGGGTTGACGAAACAGACCCGCTCCACCAATTGCGCTTCACCGGTGAGATCGCGGGTGATCTGCACCACCGCGGCGATGCCGGTCTCGTCCACCAATTGCCCCGACAAACCCCGCTCCACACCCCAGCGCACTTCCACCCGGTCGCCGTGGACCTCGATGCGTGCCGGGTTCACGTCGTAAATCAGCCGGTGATAGCGCTCCATGCGCGCCAGAGCCTGGCCCAGGTTGGCGCAGTTGAGCACCGCGTAGCCGAGCAGGCCGAAATGGCGCGGCGTGATGGTCCGGCCCACCGCCACGCCCACGGCGGGGTCGCCGAGCAGCGCGCTGGCCGTCGCCAGGCTCTGTTCCCAGAACCCCAAAGCGACCCGCTCCAGGCCCACCGGCGAGCGCTCCACCGGCATCGGCCCGAGCAACGCCCGGGCGTCGTGGCCCCGGGCCTCCAGATAGTCGTAGAGCAACTGCACATAGGTGGCCGCCACGTAATTGCTGGTGGGCGGGGTGTCGTTGGCGGCGCGGGAAACGGAAGTCATGGCGTCATTTGTCAAAAAATAGGAGGCCGCTGTCAAGCCCGGCGTGCCCCACCCGGCTATCTTAAACCCACTGTGGGAGCGGGCCTTGTGGGAGCGGGCCCCGCCCGCGAAAGGGTGGCCCTAGCCACCCGGCAGGATACCAGAGAGGTTATTCGTGCCCTTAGAACCGCCTCTGGTATCCCACCGGCCGGCGCTGCCGGCCTTTCGCGGGCAAGGCTCGCTCCTACAACCCTATAATCGCTAGAGGCTTGGACCATGAACGACCTTCTTCAGCAATTAGATTGGCGCACCCTGGTGCTGCCGGCCATGGTGCCGATATTCGTCGCCGTGCTGATCGCCGAAGCCTGGCGCTTCCGGGGCCAAGGGCGCCTCACTCTTAAAGACTCCATGGCCAGCATGGGGCTGGGCTCGTTGTACATGGTGTTCGACACCATCGTGACGGTGACTCTGGTCGCTCTGATTTTCTCCTGGGCCTACCAGCACCGCCTGTTCGACATCGCCATGACGCCGCTCACCGGGCTGCTGCTGTTCGCAGCCCTGGAGTTCTGCTACTACTGGTTCCACCGCGCCAGCCACCGTATCCGCTGGTTTTGGAGTGCCCACGTGGCGCACCACTCCAGCACGTTGATGAACTTCTCCACCGCCATGCGGCAAAGCGCCATCTACAGCCTCGTCGGCAACTGGCTGTTCTACGTGCCCTTGGCGTTCCTGGGCTTCGAGCCGATCTGGGTGTTCTTCATGCTCACGGTGAATCTGGCGTACCAGTACTTCATTCACACCCAGTGGGTCGGCAAGCTGCATCCGGCCATCGAATTCGTGTTCAACACGCCTAGCCACCACCGTGCCCACCACGGCCGCAACGCGGAGTACATCGACCGCAACTACGGCGGCATTCTGATTCTCTACGACCGCCTGTTCGGCACCTTCGTGGAAGAGAAAGAGGACGTGCCGGTGGAGTACGGCATCACCCGGCCGGTGAACAGCCACAACCCGGTGACCCTGACCCTGCACGAGGCGGTGGCTATGTTCCGGGATGCGACCCGGCCGGGGCCGCTACGGCAGCGCCTGAAACACTTCTGGGCGCCGCCGGAATGGACGCGCGAGGACGACCAGAAAGGTCTCTGACGATGCCCCATTGTAGGAGCTTGCCTGCAAGCGAAAGGCCGGCAAAGCCGGCCGGCGGGATCCCAGAGACTTTTATAACGGCCGCGCAAGCAGCCTCTCTGGAATCCTGCCGGGAGCGTCGCTCCCTTTCGCGGGCGGGGCCCGCTCCCACCGGTTAGCCGGCCGCTTTCTTCTTCTTGGCGCGGATGCGCAGGTTGAGCATTTCCACGCCGAAGCTGAACGCCATGGCGAAGTAGATGTAGCCCTTGGGAATGTGGAATTCCAGGCCGTCGGCGATCAGCGCCGTGCCGACCAGCACCAGGAACGACAACGCCAGCATCTTCAACGTCGGGTGCTCGGTAATAAAGCGGCCGATGGCATTGGCGAACACCATCATGAAGCCCACCGCGATTACCACCGCGATCACCATCACCTCGATGTGATCGGCCATGCCCACCGCGGTGATCACCGAGTCCAGCGAGAACACCATGTCGAGAATCGCGATCTGAACCAGAATACCCATGAACGAGCCGCCCACCTTGGGCTTGGCCAGTTCATGGGTCTCCGCGGCGTCCTCAATGGAGTGGTGAATCTCCAGCACTGATTTCGCCAGCAGAAACAGGCCACCCAGCACCAGCACCAGGTCGCGGCCGGAGATGCCCTGCCCCAGCACCATGAACAAGTCGGCGGTGAGCTTGGTCAGCCAGGCCAGCGACGCCAGCAGGCCGAGGCGCATGACCATGGCCAGCGACAAGCCGATCAGGCGCGCTTTGGGGCGCTGCTTTTCCGGTAGCCGGTCCACCAGGATCGATAAGAATATAATGTTGTCGATGCCCAGCACGATTTCCAGGGCGGTCAGCGTGGCCAGAGCAATCCAGGCCTCGGGCATGGTGATCCATTCGAGCATGGTGAATCCCGGTCAGATAAAACCGCCATTCGAAACCCACGGCGGCCATCTTGCAAGCGAATTTAATGGTACAGCAACGCGCCCAGACGCGCCGCCACGCGGCGGTCCAGGTAGGGCAGCCGCACCCGGCGCTTGCCGAGGCCGCCGCCGGCGGTGTCCACTTCCAGCTCGCTCATGCGATAACGCCGATCGAACGGGCTGCGGGTCAGGCGGATCGCCTGTATGCGGTTGCGCGGCACCACCGCCAGCCGGCGCCACAGCCAGCCCCGGTGGAATAACAACAGGTCCGGGGTCAGCGCCCAACGTGTGTACTTGGCGTACAGATGGCCATGCAGCAGCGCCAGGGGCACCCCCACCAGCGGCAGCCACAGACCGTGCATGCCCAGCCACCACAGCCCGGGGGGCAACGTCAGCGCCGTCCAGCACCACAGCCACAGCCGCGCCAGGCGGTGGCGGGTACGGCTGGAGAGCGACTGCCACTGCGGCACGTGTTCGGTCATGCCCGGTAAGGCGCGGGCGATCAGCGCCTCGGCCTGGGCCGGCGTGCAGATCGGCGCCAGCGGCCGCGCACCGCCCTGCCCGGCTTCCGGGTCGCCACCGCCACCGGCCTGGTCGGCCTGCAGAGCCACCCGCCGGAACAGCCGGTGCAACGGCGTCGCCACCTGATGCACCGCCTGGATGCGCGGCACTCGCAGGGTCACGGACACCCGCGTGAACAGGCCGTGGCGGACACGAAGGTCACTGCCCTGCTCGTCCAGTCGGTAGCCGTAATACTTCACCAGCGCGGCGACCACGGACAAAATCTTGCCCACCGCCAGCACCGCCACCAGCGTCCCCAGGGCGAGCAGCACCGCCACCACCAGCCCCAGCTGGTCGAGCCAGGCGACGCCGGCGTCACGCAGCACTGGGCCGAGCAGGCGCTGCAACGTCTCCACGTTGACCACCTGCATCAAGGCGCCCAGCACCGCGCCGACCCAGAGCAGATTACGGTTGTCGATCAGCCCCAGCATCACCAGTTCGCCGGGCGGCAACGCCAGCAGAGGCGTGCCGCTTTCGGCGGGCGCGGCGCCCTGCTGGTCCTCCGGTGTGGCGCCTTTCAGGGCGTCGCGCCGCGCGAATACGGTATCGCTGAGGGCGCGGGCGTCGTCCAGGGACAGCACACGGATAGTCGCTTCCGCGCCACCGCCGCTGGACGTCTCCACCTTGACGTCCGCGACGCCAAGCAGGCGGTGCAAAAGATTACGCTGAGTATCGATGTTCTCGATGCGGCGATAGTCGATCTGGCGCAGATTGCGGAAAATCAGACCGTCACGAATCACCAGACCGTCGTCGGCGAAATCGTAGCGGTATACCCACTGATGCCAGAGGGCGCCGAGCGGCCCCAACAACAGCAGTGGCAACGCCACCCAGATCAGCCCACTGCGCTCGGCGCCCAGCGCCACCGCCGCCCCGATCGGGACCACCGCCCCCAGGCTGCCCACCAATTGAAACACCCAGCTGAGCGGGTGCAGGCGTTTTTCCGGAAGCGGCTGGCCAGCCTCATACCGCATCGCCGTCGCCCCCGTCGTCCTGGCGCAACAGGGTGTCGCGCAGTGCCAGGGCGGTGTCGTGGTCAAGGCCGGGCAGCTCGTTACAGGTGAAACGGCTGCCGGCGGTGTATAGCTTCAAGGTGCCAACGCCGTAGCGGCGCTGAAGCGGCCCCTGGCTGACATCGGAGTGTTGAATACGCACCCGCGGGATAGCGATACGGTGTCGCCAGAAGATACCCTGCCGGACCACCAGACCGTGCGGATCCAGCCGGTAGCCCAGGTGCCGGAACCAGGCGCCGGGCAGCCACCAGGCCACACCGAACACCAGCAGCACCCAGGCCAGGCACACCAGCGCCAGTGGCGCTCCCGGCGCCATTGGCCACAGCGCCAGGGCGGCGCCCACCGGCGCGCCCGCCAACACCACGGCGGTGCCTAACGCGCGCAAACGCCACACCGGCACGGTGGCCGGACTCACGGATTCAAGCGACATGCGGTTCCCCCCATAGCGATCAACATCGGATCAGCGCCGAGGATACCGTATTCGCACCGGGGCTAAGAATACCCGGCGTCAGCCGCGTGCTTCATCGCGGGCCAGCGACTCGATCAATTGGCGCACCTGCTTGCGGTGCCGGCGGCTGGTAAGGCGCTTGCTGTCCCAGGTGGCGGGCACCAGCAAGCGGCCTGTGTCCACATCGCGGATCAGAAAGCGCCGCTCCACGCCGATGGGGTAATCGTCGGAGCCGTAAATCGCCACCAGTTGGATGGTCAGCGACCGCAAACGCACAATGCCTTGCTCGCTTTCGGCGCGATCGTCGCGGTGCTGATCCAGACGCAGGTTTTCACAGCGGGCGATGCGCTCAATGACGCTGTTGAAGGCGCCGATATGCACGAACTCGCCGGAGCGAAGCGGCCCCTGCCGGGTGCTGTCACTCAGCGAGGGCGCGCCGCTGGTGCTGTGCCGCTCACGCTCCTCGTCGCCTTCCTGGTAATTCTGCTCCAGCTCGGTGACATCCTGGAGATAAGTGCCTTTGTTGGTCTCCAGGCGTGCAACGATGTGCTGAACGAAGATCGACTCGGCGCTCATATTACTGATCAAACAGAGCGCATCGACGCCTTTATGCCGACCCCGATTAATCACCACACGGGGCCGGCGCTGACGTTTGTAGCCGTTATAAAGCAACTGCGCATAGACCACCCACACCATCAGGGTGGCGAAGCCGATCAATACGTTCAGAACGTCTTTATTTTGCGATATCCAGTCAAACATGCGTGAACTTTACAGCGCCCTCGCCGGCCACTTTGCGAAAAGCTGTAAAACCTGGGCGCGCAAACGCCGCATCGCCGCGGCCCATGGCGGCGATAGCCGGCGTTAGCCTTGAGGCCTGGTTCATGTGCTCGCAATAAGGGCGTAGTATCAAAACACCCAAGTACAGATACATCGCCAACTAAGGAGGTGCGCAGTGACACGGATTGGCCAGGACACCCTGAAGAGCGCCAAGACCCTCGATGTCGGCGGCAAGACGTATCATTACTACGATATCAATGCCGTCGCCGATAAGGGCTGGGGTGATCTCAGCAAGCTTCCCTTTTCACTCAAGGTTCTTCTGGAAAACCTGCTCCGCCACGAGGACGGCGAATCCGTCACCGTGGAGGACATTGAAGGGCTGGTACGCTGGACCGAGAAGCGCGCTTCCGATCGCGAAATCAACTACCGCCCGGCACGGGTTCTGATGCAGGACTTCACCGGCGTGCCCGGTGTGGTCGATCTCGCCGCCATGCGCGACGCCATCGCCAAGGCCGGCGGCGACCCGCAGCGAATCAACCCGCTGGCACCGGTGGATTTGGTCATTGACCATTCGGTGATGGTGGACGAATACGGCACCCCACAATCGTTTTCACAGAACGTGGAAAGAGAGTACGAGCGCAACAAGGAACGCTACCAGTTTCTGCGCTGGGGCCAGAACGCCTTCAATAACTTCCGCGTGGTCCCGCCGGGCACCGGCATCTGTCACCAGGTCAATCTGGAATATCTGGGCCGCGGTGTGTGGTACAGCGACACCGAGGACGGCAAGACCTTCGCCTACCCGGACACCCTGGTGGGCACCGATTCCCACACCACCATGATCAACGGCCTGGGCGTGCTCGGCTGGGGCGTGGGCGGCATCGAAGCGGAAGCGGCCATGCTCGGCCAGCCGGTGGCGATGCTGATTCCTGAAGTGGTCGGTTTCAAGATCACCGGCAAAATGCGCGAAGGCATGACCGCCACGGATTTGGTGCTCACGGTCACCGAAATGCTGCGCTCACGCGGCGTGGTCGGCAAATTCGTCGAGTTCTTCGGCGACGGCTTGTCTGACCTGAGCCTGGCGGATCGCGCCACCATCGGTAATATGTCGCCGGAGTACGGTGCCACTTGCGGCTTTTTCCCGATCGACGAACGCACCATCGAATACCTGGAGCTGACCAACCGACCCAAGGAAGACATCGAGTTGGTGGAAGCCTACTGCAAGGCCCAGGGCCTGTGGCGCTCCAATGACGATCCGGACCCGGAATTCAGTGACGTGCTGGAGCTGGACCTCGACGACGTGGTACCCAGCCTGGCCGGCCCGAAACGGCCCCAGGACCGCGTGCCGATGACCGAGGTGAAACGCACCATCATCGACGTGATCAGCAAAGAGCTGAAACTCAACGACCAGGAAATCAGCAAACTCGAAGGCGAAGGCGGCCAGACCGCCATCGGCAATCACGAGCCCGGCAGTGGCGTCGAGGTCACCATGGACGGCGAGACCTTCCACCTCGACCACGGCGACGTGGTGATCGCCGCGATCACCTCTTGCACCAACACTTCCAACCCCAGTGTCATGATGGCCGCCGGCCTGATGGCGCAGAAAGCGGTGGAAAAAGGCCTGAACCGCAAACCCTGGGTGAAAACCTCTCTGGCACCGGGCTCCAAGGTAGTTACCGACTACCTGAACAAGGCCGGCCTGCAGAAGCCCCTCAACCAGATCGGTTTCGACTTGGTGGGTTACGGCTGCACCACCTGCATCGGCAACTCCGGCCCATTGCCGGACGAGATCGACAAGGCCATTGCCGAAGGCGATCTGGTGGTTGCCTCGGTGCTTTCCGGTAACCGTAACTTCGAGGGCCGTATTCACCAGAGCGTGCGCACCAACTGGCTGGCGTCACCGCCGCTGGTGGTGGCTTATGCGCTGGCGGGCACGGTCAAGATCAACCTGGAAAAAGACCCGCTCGGCAAGGATGAAGACGGCAACGATGTGTTCATGAAAGACATCTGGCCGAGCAGTAAGGAAATCCAGGATGCCGTGGTCATGGTCGACCACGACATGTTCGAGAAACAATACGCGAGCGTGTTCGAAGGCGACGAAACCTGGAAAAGCCTGCCGATTCCGGATTCCAAAACCTATGAGTGGAACAGCAAATCCACGTACATTCAGAACCCGCCGTTCTTTGACGGCCTGACCTCTGACCTGGACGACGTCGAGCCGGTCAAGAACGCCCGCATTCTGGCCATGCTCGGCGACTCGGTGACCACCGACCACATCTCTCCGGCCGGCGCCATCAAAGCCGACAGCCCCGCGGGCCATTACCTGCAGGGCCACGATGTGGAGCCGATCGACTTCAACTCCTACGGTTCCCGGCGCGGTAACCACGAGGTGATGATGCGCGGCACCTTCGCCAATATCCGCATTCGCAACGAGATGACCCCGGATATCGAAGGCGGCTACACCAAGCATTTCCCCGGTGGCGAGGAGATGCCGATCTACGGCGCCGCCATGCGCTACAAAAAGGACGACGTGCCTACCGTGGTAGTGGCCGGCAAAGAGTATGGTACCGGCTCCAGCCGCGACTGGGCGGCCAAGGGCACGCGTCTTCTCGGCGTGCGCGCGGTGATCGCGGAAAGCTACGAGCGCATTCACCGCTCCAACCTGATCGGCATGGGCGTGCTGCCCCTGCAGTTCCCGGAAGGCACCACCCGCAAAACGCTCAATCTCGACGGCACCGAGGAAGTGGACATTCCCAACCTGGGCAATGATCTCAAGCCCAGCCAGGAGATCGAAGTGGTGTTCCGCAAGGAAGGTGGCAAGGAGCAAACGGTCAAAGCGATCAGCCGTTTGGATACCGGCGCCGAAGTCACCTACTTCAAGAACGGCGGCATTCTCCATTACGTGCTGCGCCAGATGATGACCGACTGAACGGTTCTTTTAAAAAAAGAACCTTTGCAAAAAGGGGCGCTTGGCGCCCCTTTTTTCTTGTCCCCTTTTTGTTCAGACGCAAACCAGCATGCGCCTTCCGCATTTTATTGGCCTTCGATTTCTAAAACCACGCCTTATATTGTAATAATAAGCCGGTTTCCGCATTGCAGGAACGCAATAACAACAAAGAAACAGGAAGGAAGCCCGCCTTATGGAACAAGCCGTAAAACGCAAACCCAATGTGCACGCTTTTCTCTATATCTATCGCAATCACGCCGGAAAATTCTGGTGGTGCGCGGTGCCCTATGTGGATACTCAGGGCCGCCGTCGACAACGGCGACGGTCGTTCCGGGACGGCCGACTGGGCGGCAAGAGCGACGCCCTGACGGCGGCCCGCGCCTGGCGGGACCAGGCGATTACCGACCCCCGGGTGCGCGTCGCCATGGGTGACCGCCGTCCTCTGGTGCTTTACGCCGGCGACGACAGCGGCCGTATTGGTGACGGCGGCAACCCCTTCGGGTTGGTCGGTGTCACCGCCACTTTTCGGGAAAAGCCCCTGGGAGGAAATTTCTCAGTCACCGCCAACCGAGGGCGCAAGAAATGGTTTTCCATGCGCCGCTATGGCGGTTACGGCGCCTTTAAACGCGCCGTGCTGCAGCGCTGTAAGTGGGTCGGTGCGCCGGTCCCTGACGACGACGAACTGCGCCGCCGCTACGAACACTGGGCGCGGGACAACCAGGCTCGGCTGCGCCGCTACGACCTGGCGCCATGACACCGTCGCGCCGGTCGGGCACCCCGTCCGTCCGGCGCAATAAATAATGCGTAACAATTAAACAAAGCGCTTGTTTTGTCAGGAACGAAAGGCCGTTCCATCTAAGCTGAAATCCGCCCTGCGGCCCCCGCCTTTCGCCGCCCTGGACGTCGGCCCCGCCACTTTGATTACTTATTAACCTAAAAACAGCGCAAATTCCGCTATTTATATCAACCCGGTAGCCCTAAAGAGCGTTCATTCGAATGACTTGACAGTCACAAAAACCGCGTACTAAAGTGAAATTCAAGTTCATTATTTGAACCAGTGATAATTTTTTAATGGCGTTTTTCGATATCACGCCAGATACCAACAACAACAACGGATGTACCTATGGGTGCTTATGTCTTGCGCCGCCTATTGGCATTGATTCCCACTCTTGTGATCGCCAGCATCATCGTGTTCGGAGTGGTACGCCTGGTCCCCGGCGACGTGCTCGACTTGATGCTCAGCGAGAACGCCTATTCCTCCAATGCCCCTGAAGACCGCGCCCAACTGGAAAAAGCCTTGGGCATGGACAAGCCGCTCTATATGCAATACCTGCACTGGGCCGGCAATGCCGTTCGTGGTGATCTGGGGGAATCCCTGTGGCGCAACACCCCGGTCACCGAGGAGATCGGCGCCCGCCTGGGCGTGACGCTGGAACTGGGCATTCTGGCGCTACTGATCGCTCTGATCATCGCCTTGCCGGTGGGCATCTTCTCGGCGATACGCCAGGAGACCCTGGGCGACAACCTGGGGCGCAGTTTCTCGATCCTGGCGCTGGCGATTCCCAATTTCTGGCTGGGCACCCTGGTGGTGATCCTGCCGGCACTGTGGTGGGGCTGGTCGCCGCCCACGGAAATGACCCCGTTCTTCGAGGACCCGATTGAAAACCTCAAAACCTTCCTGGTCCCCAGCCTGATTCTCGGCACCTCTCTGTCGGCGGTGATCATGCGCATGACCCGCACCATGATGCTGGAAGTGCTGCGCCAGGATTACATCCGCACCGCCTGGGCCAAGGGGCTGCGCGAACGCAGCGTGGTACTGGTGCACGCGGTCAAGAACGCCATGATCCCGGTGATCACCCTGGTCGGCATTCTGGTGCCGATTCTGTTTGGCGGCACCGTGATCATTGAGCAGATATTCCGTCTGCCCGGCCTCGGCCAGCTGTTGCTGGAGGCGGTCAGCACCCGCGACTACCCGATTATCACCGGTGTCTTCCTGGTTACCGGCGTGGTGGTCATGCTCGTCAATCTGATTGTGGATCTGTGCTACGGGTACCTTGACCCGAAAGTACGGTTCGACCGGTGAAACAGGAACCTCGAAGTATGAATGCATCCGTTGAACCGGCCGCTGTCACGGCCACCCCGGCGCGGCCCGCGAAACGCCGCAAGGCCCTGCCCAAACCTCTGGCATTTTGCGCCCGTCTTTGCCGGGAACGCCCGCTGGGCGCGGTGGGCGCGCTAATCTGCCTGTTGCTGCTGTTCACCGGCGTGTTCGCCGATCTGATCGCGCCGCAGGGCTACAACGCGATCAACCCCATCGACCGGCTGAAAGCGCCGTCGGCGGAATACTGGTTCGGCACCGACCAGCTGGGCCGCGATATCTTCGCGCGCATCGTGCACGGCGCGCGCCTGTCGGTGATCGTGGCGTTCGCCGCCACCACCCTGTCGATCGTGATCTCGGCGCTGCTGGGCATTCTCAGCGGCTATTTCGGCGGCCGCCTGGACATGTTCATCCAGCGTCTGGTGGACGGCTGGATGTGCTTCCCCGACCTGATTCTCCTGATCGTGGCGGTGGCCGTGCTCGGCCCCGGCACCTGGCAGATCATCGTGATCCTGGGGCTGCTGTTCGGCATCTCCGGCTCGCGGATCGTGCGCGGCGCGGTGCTCAGCGCTCGGCAGAACGTGTACGTGCACGCCGCCCAGTCGATGGGCGCGTCCAGCACCCGCATTCTCTGGCACCACATTCTGCCCAACGTGATGGCGCCGCTGATCGTGCTCTATACCACGCGCCTGGCGGCGGTGATCCTGGCGGAATCCGGCCTCAGCTTTCTGGGCCTGGGCATCCCGCCACCGTCACCGAGCTGGGGCGGCATGCTCAGCCTGGACGGGCGCAGCTATATGTTCCAGGCCCCCTGGCTGGCGATCATTCCCGGCATCGCCCTGACCGTGGTGGTGTTCGGCATCAATATGTTCGGCGACGCCCTGCGCGACATGCTCGACCCGCGCATGCGCGGCGGCAGCGGTCGCTACCTGGCACGCGTGAAAAGGGCCATCGGCGTATGAATATGAAAGCGCAAGACGTTACCCGCCGCACCCTGCTCGACGTGCAGGACCTGCACACCGTCTTCGAGAAAGACGGCGGCGAGGTTCATGCGGTCAACCAGGTCAGCTTCGACGTCAAGGAAGGCGAGATCCTCGCCATCGTCGGCGAGAGCGGCTCTGGCAAGAGCATCACCGCCATGTCACTGCTGCGGCTTATTCCCAGCCCGCCCGGGCGCATCATCGGCGGTCGTGTGTTGTTCAACGGCGAGGACCTGCTGGACCTGGACGACGAGCAGATCCGCCGCCTGCGCGGCCGCGACATCGCCATGATCTTCCAGGAGCCGATGACCTCGCTAAACCCGAGCCTGCGCATCGGCCGACAACTGGCGGAGCCGCTGCGCGTGCACGGCTCGGTGCCCAAGGACAAGGTCCGCGAGCGCTGCCTCGAGCTGCTGCGCCAGGTGCGCCTGGGCGACCCGGAAAAACGCCTCGACGCCTACCCCCACGAACTCTCCGGCGGCATGCGCCAGCGGGTGATGATCGCCATGGGCCTGGCCTGCCTGCCCAAACTGCTGATCGCCGACGAGCCCACCACCGCGCTGGATGTGACCGTGCAGGCGCAGATCCTGGAACTGCTGCGCGATCTGGTGCGCGCCAACAACTCGTCGATGATGCTGATCACCCACGACCTGGGCGTGGTGGCCCGCTACGCCGACCGCATCAACGTGATGTACGCCGGGCGCATCGTGGAAAGAGGCACCGCGGAAGAGATTTTCCACCACCCCAAACACCCCTACACGCTGGGTCTGATGGAATCCATGCCGCGCCTGGATCAGGCCCCCGGCAGCCGGCTGACGCCGATTCCCGGCCAGCCGCCGGATCTCTCCGACCCGCCGCCGGGCTGCCCGTTTCATCCGCGCTGCCGCTTCGCCGAGGCGCGCTGCCGCAGTGAGCGGCCGCCGCTGGAACAAATCACCGAAAACCACTGGAAAGCCTGCTGGGTGGATACCGATGCCAAACGCTGAACCGCTTCTGCAAGTCTCTGACCTGCGCGTGCACTTCCCGCTGCAGGCCGGCCTGCTGGGCCGCGGCGCCGGCACCGTGAAAGCGGTGGACGGGGTCGCCTTCCATATCGATCGCGGCGAGACCCTGGGCCTGGTGGGTGAATCCGGCTGCGGCAAGTCCACCACCGGCCTGGCCATGCTGCGCATGAGCCCGCTCACCGACGGCCGCATTCATTTCGACGGCGAGGACATCACCAGCCCGGACAAGCCAGCGCTGAAGCGGCTGCGCCGCCGCATGCAGATGGTCTACCAGGACCCGTTCGGCGCCCTCAACCCGCGCATGAAGGTGCTGGATATCGTCGGCGAACCGCTGCGCGTGCACCGTCTTACCCGGGGCCGCGCCGCCTACCGGGAAAAGGTCATGGGGCTGCTGGAGAAAGTAGGCCTGAAAGCGGAAATGGCCGACCGCTACCCGCACGAATTCTCCGGCGGCCAGCGCCAGCGCATCGGCATCGCCCGGGCGCTGGCCGCCGACCCGGAGCTGATCATCTGCGACGAGCCGGTGTCCGCCCTGGACGTATCGATCCAGGCCCAGGTGATCAACCTGCTCGAAGACCTGCAACAAGAGCTGGGCCTGACCTATCTGTTCATCGCCCACGATCTGGCGGTGGTGCGCCACCTGTGCCACCGCATCGTGGTGATGTACCTGGGCCGGGTGGTGGAAGTGGCCGACCGGGAGACCCTCTACGACAACCCCCAGCACCCCTACACCCAGGCGTTGCTGGGCGCGATCCCGATCGCCAACCCGGACCCCGAGGTGCAACAGCACTTCAACCCGTCGCTGAGCGGCGAGGTGCCGAGCCCCATTGATCCGCCACCGGGATGCCCGTTCCACCCGCGCTGCCCCCACGCCACCGAGCTGTGCCGCCGGGAAGCACCGCGCACCCTGGAGATCGAAGACCGCCATACCGTGGCCTGCCATCTGCACGATCCGGACCGGGCCCAGGCCATGGCCGGCAACCTTTAACACAAGAACAAAACGAGGAGAGCACCATGAATCTGCGCACCCCGAGAATCACCCTGTCGCTGGCGGCCACCGCCGCCCTGGCCTGGGCCGGTCCGGCGTTGGCGGAAACCCCGCAAACCGACGGCACCGTCAATGTGTCCACGGTCTACCGAACGCTAGACGCCACCACCTGGGATCTGCAGCGCTGGACCTGGAAAGGCAACCACGACAACCTGCAAATGGAGTCGCTGCTGCGCGGCGATCTCCAATACGGGCCGCGCGGCAGTAATGAAAACAGCTTCGTTGAGCAGGCCTATATTCCCTATGGCCAGCTGGAAGGCAGCCTGGCTGAAAGCTGGGAAGTGAAAGAAGACCCCATGCGCGTGGTGTTCCATCTGCGCAAGGGCGTCTACTGGCAGGAAGTGCCCGGGGTGATGAAAAGCCGCGAACTGGTGGCCAACGACGTGATCACCTCGTTCAAAACCCGCTGGGAAAACCCGCGCGCCATCCCCACGTTCTGGGAGTTCGTGGAACGCTGGGAAGCGCCGGACGAGCACACCGTGGTGGCGCATTTCAGCGAGTTCCACGGTAACTGGCCCTACCGCCTGACCTGGGGCTATTACGACGGTATCCTGCCGCCGGAATGGCAAAACCTGAGCGAAGATAAGCGGGCCGATTGGAAAAACGCCGCCGGCACGGGCCCCTACCGCATCGCCGACATCCAGACCGGCCGCCAGCAGGTCTACGAAAAGAATGACAACTACTGGGACACCACCACCATCGACGGTGAGGAATACCAACTGCCGCTCAATGAAAAGGTGGTCTATCACATCATCAAGGACGAATCGAGTTCGGTGGCGGCACTCAGCTCCGGCCGGGTCGACATCATGGAGGCAATCCGCTGGCAGCTCGTCGACCAGCTCAAGAAAACCGCGCCGGAACTGAAATTCCGCAAGCACGTGGCCACCCAGGGCACCTACATCGCCCTGAAGACCGACCAGAAGCCCTTCGACGACGTGCGCGTACGCCGCGCGATGAACCTGGCCATCGATCAGCGCGCTATTCTCTCGTCTCTGCTCAACGGCGAAGGCGAGCTGCTCAACTACCCGTTCGCGCAACGTTGGTCCGAGTTCTATACCCCATTGGAAGAGCTCTCCCCCGTCGCCAAGGAATTGTTCAGCCACAATCCGGAAAAAGCCAAAAAGCTGTTGGCCGACGCCGGCTACCCGAAAGGCTTCAGCTTCGACGTCCAGGTCTGCTCCTGCAGCCCCTACCACATGGACGTGGTGGCCATGCTGCAAGCGTATTACCAGCAAGTGGGCGTCAACATGAACGTGAAAACGCTGGAATACGGTGCCTTCCGTTCCAACATGCGCGGCGACAACCAAGCCGGCGGCTACCTGATGAACAACGGCTCTGGCAACCCCATCCAGGTACTGCGCAAAAGCTTCATGACCGGCCAGACCTGGAACGCGTCGCTGTACTCCAACGAAGAGTTCGACAAGAAGATCACCGCGGCCATCCATGAGCCCGACACTGAAAAACGCAACGCCAGCATCCGCGAGCTGAACGACTTCATCATCGAAGAAGCGGTGCCGCACGTGTGGCTGCCCACCGAAATGGTGTACTCCGCCTGGTGGCCCTGGGTGAAGAATTACCACGGCGAAACCCGCATCGGCGCGGTCAAGCCCAACGCCATCTACGCGCGCATCTGGATCGACCAGGAACTGAAAGACAAGATCCTCAACGACTAGGTCCACTTCGGAGCAAACACTTTTCCATCATCGCGGAGCCTTCGGGCTCCGTTTTTTTTGCTTGGTGGGAACGGCTTGTGGGAGCGGGCCCCGCCCGCGAAAGGGAGCGAAGCTCCCGGCAGGATTCCAGAGACGCTGTTTGTGCCGCCGTTAGATAAGCCTCTGGAATCCTGCCGGGCGCTTCGCGCCCTTTCGCGGGCGGGGCCCGCTCGCACAAACCGCTCCTACAAGCATCTTCCTGCCGGCCTTGGTAGACTCGGGAATTTCCGGTCCGACTTAGATCGTATTGTTTATGGCTTCCATTCGTTTCATCGTCATGCTGGCGTTATTGATTCCGCCGCTTGTTACCGCCGCCGATAAGGTGGATAACGCAGCCGTCAGCGAAGAAAAAAGCGCCGCCGCCCGCGAACAGCAGGAACTGCTGGAGCGCGCCGACGACCTGCGCCGCCAGCAGGAAACCACCGAAGCCCTGCTGCGCAAACAGGAACGTTATTTGCAGGCGCTGGAACAACAATTACAACAACTGAAGGAGGCCTCCGATGAAGAGCCTGCCTCATAGCACCCTCAACGGCCCCGGCCATGCTTAAACGACTGCGCCGCTGGCTGTTCGGCGGGCCGCCGACTCCTGGCGCCACATTTGCCCCGGAGCGCCCCACCGATTCGCAGCCCTGCGAGCGCAAGCCCGCGCCCGCCGTGACCGCCGACCCGCCGCCGGATTCATTACCGTCCGGCCTGCCGTTCGAAATCCGGTCCTACCGGGACAGCGACGCCGGGGCCCTGGCCCGGGTGTTCCGCGAAGCCGTCCTGGTGACCGCCGCCGATCACTATGACGCCGACCAGCGCCAGGCCTGGAGCGCCGCCGCCGACGACCCCGCCTTCCCGGCCGATCTCGCCAGGGGCCTGACCATGGTCGCCGAATGGCAGCAAGAAACCGCCGGCTTCGCGCAGCTGGTAGAGGACCGCATCACTCTCATCTACGTCCACCCGGACACCGCCCGCCTGGGCATCGCCACCCTGCTCTACCAGCACCTCGAGGACGAAGCCCGTATCCAGGGCCGCGAACGCCTGGTCACCGAAGCAAGCCAGGTGGCCCACGACTTCTTCCTGTTCCTAGGTTTCCAGCCCGAAGCCGAGGAAACCGTGCAACGCGACGGCGTTGCCCTAACCCGCTGGCGCATGCAAAAGCCTTTGATCTGAGGCCGCTGCCTTGTGGGAGCGGGCCCTGCCCGCGAAAGGGCGCGAAGCGCCCGGCAGGATTCCAGAGACGTCATTGGAGCCCCGCTTTCTCAGATATCTGGGATCCTGCCGCCAAGCGGAGCTTGCCTTTCGCGGGCGAGGCCCGCTCCTACAAGAGCATAAAAAAAGCCGCTTCTGGGGGAAGAAGCGGCAAGGGGGGTAAGAATCAGCGTTTCTGGGATCCTGCGGGGCAACCTTTGCCGGCCTTTCGCGGGCGGGGCCCGCTCGCACAAGGCCCGCTCGTAAAAGGGTTACAGCTTCGCGGTCAGTTTGGCGACCTGCTCGCCCTGGTAGCGGGCCAGGCCCAGCTCTTTGTCGCTGGGCTGACGGCTGCCGTCCGGCCCGGCGATGGTGCCCGCGCCATAGGGCGTGCTGCCGTGAAATTCGGAGATATCCATCTGCGCCTGTTCCGGGTCGGCGTAGCCCAGCGGCACGATAATAAAGCCGTGGTGCGCCAGCGTGGTCCAGGTGGAGGTAATAGTGGTTTCCTTGCCACCGCCGGTGCCCGTGGAGGTGAACACACTGGCCACCTTGCCGGCGAGCGCGCCCTTGGCCCACATACCGCCGGTCTGATCCCAGAAGATACGCATCTGGCCGCTCATGTTACCGAAACGAGTGGGGGTACCGACGATCACCGCGTCGTAGTCTTTCAGCTCTCCGGGCTCGGCCACCGGTGCCGCTTGATCGGTTTTGCCGCCGGCGGCCTTGAAAGCGTCGTCGGGCATGGTCTCGGCGACACGCTTGATGTCCACCTGCACCCCTTCGACGCGACGAGCGCCTTCAGCCACGGCGTCCGCCATGGCTTCGATATGGCCGTACATGGAGTAGTAAAGAACCAGAACGCGTTTCATCGGAACCTCCAGTTTGTTCACAGTCATCTGCAAAGGATGATGAAACTGTACGCCTGAAGGGGCGGTGAAAGCACAGGACTGGGCAGAACGGATTGATCAGATTTTTCTATCTATTACCCCGGGGTCACCTGACCCCGCTCCTTCACTCCAGCGGCGGCTCGGTGACCGCCCGCTGGCCGTCGCCGAACATGGAAGCCAGGGCGCGGTGTTGAGCCTCTCGCCCGCGCCGGCGCTGGCGCGCTTCCAGGCCGGGCAGCCAACGCTGGGCGCTGTAGCCGAGCAGGCGCGGCGCCAACGTAAGCAGCGGGTACCAGGGCGTCACCCCGGCGGGCAAGCCAAGCTGGCCCATCTTCTCCCGGTCCAGGAAATAGCGGCTGACGCTCAGATGCTGCCGGTAGAGCAGCCAGCGGCGCGCGCCCTGGAAGCGCTTGAAATGCCGCTCCAGCGGTTCCCGGGCCAGGGCCGCCCCCAGCTCGCGGCTGGTCCAGTCCGGCCGGCTCTGGGTCATCAGGCAGTGGTGCAGCCGCACCGCGCCGTCCTGTTCATTGAACGCCAGCCAGCGCTCGTCCACGCCCATCACCCAGCAGGCGTAGCTCCACAGGTGCATCACCGCGCGCGCCTCGCGGCCGGTAACCGGCACGCCCAGTTTGCGCAGCCCGCCCAGCATCACCACGCTGAAGCCCAGGTAGGTGGCGGCCATATCAGTCTGGCACAGCGGCAACCCCCAACCGGCCGCGTCCCATTTCTCGCGGCCACTGAGGTTGCGGCGCACCAGGCTGTGCACCAGCCGCACCCGCAGGGTGGTCTTGAAGCCCTCGCCGAAACGGCTCAGCCCACCGGACTCGGTACAGTCGATCCACCATTTGCCGGTTTCCGCCACCCGCCGGGCGGTGCCCTGGCTGAGCGCGCCAGTGAGCACCAGCGACTGGTTGAAACCGGACAGCAGGTAGCCGCCCATCAGCGCCAGATCACGCAGCACATAGGTGGCGGTGAGCCCGGTGCGGTGGATAAAGCGGGCGCCCTCGTCGATCAGCGCCGGATCCACCCAGTCCGGCCGCCGGTCGACGCCCTCGAAAAAGCGCCGCAACGTTTCCGGCGCCGCCGGCACCGCGTCGATGCCCTGCTCCAGGGCCTGCTCAAACAGCGCCCGCGCCTCGCGGGTGCCGTGCTCGTACATCCAGTCCACCAGGGTGTCCATGGCCGGGTCACCGTGCCAGAGAGCCTCGGTCACCGCCTGGTACTCCGCCTCGCTGGGCGCCAACGGACGGCCCAGAAAGCGGCGCAGCAGGTACGGCGTGGGGGCCTGGGTCTTGGCGAAGGGCCGGGCGCGTGCAGGCCTCTCCGGCGGGTTGGCGGGCGCGTTCATGGCGGACTCCGATGGCGATTGCGATGCCGTCACTCTAATGCGAATATGTATTCGTATTCAATTCGCATTCCGCCGTCACCACACCCAGGAACCGCCATGCGCAAACATCCCCGCCAACGGCGCTCACGGCAGCTGGTCGACAGCCTGATCGAAGCCACCGGCCAGGCGCTGGTGGAACACGGGCTGGACCACACCACCACGGTGCGCATCGCCGAAATCGCCGGGGTCAGCGTCGGTTCGTTGTACCAGTACTTCGAAAGCAAGGAGACGCTGGTGGAGGCGCTAATGGACAAGCTCGCCGGCGACATCGGTCAGGGGCTGCGCCGCTTGCCCCTAGCGGACAGCGCCGGCCTGCGTGAGACCGTGGACGGCGCCATCCGCTTCGGCTTTGCGGTGCTGCACTCCCGCGACGGCCTCTACCTGGAGCTGGTGCGCAACTGGCACCGGCTGCCCACCAACCGGGTCGCCGACGTGCTGCAACAGCACTTCATGGATCTGTCGCGGTTGTACTTTATCAAGCACTACCGGGACTACCCGATCGAGGATCTGCAGGTGCGCGTGTTCATCGTCGCTAACAGTGTGCTGTTCACCATGGTCCGCCACGCCAGCCAGAGCGACGCGCTGTTGCGCGAGGACGACATCGCCGCCGGTCTTACTGATATGGTGGTAGGCTATATGACCCATTGAGGTGGAATTCCATGGACGACAAGAACCCCGCCGAAGGACAACGCCACCTGGCGGTGCTGATCGACGCGGACAACGCGCCGCCGGCCATCGTCGAGGGCCTGTTCGAAGAGATCGCCAAATACGGCGTCGCCAGCGTCAAACGCATTTACGGTGACTGGACCAAGCCCAATCTGGGTGGCTGGAAAAAGGTGCTGCTGGATTATTCGATTCAGCCAGTACAGCAGTTCGCCTACACCCAGGGCAAGAACGCCACCGACAGCTCGCTGATCATCGACGCCATGGACCTGCTCTACACCCGTGAGCTGGGCGGCTTCTGCCTGGTCTCCAGCGACAGCGACTTCACCCGCCTGGCGGCGCGCCTGCGCGAGGCCGGCGTCACCGTTTACGGCTTCGGCGAAAAGAAAACACCGAACCCGTTCGTGGCCGCCTGCGACAAGTTCATCTACACCGAGATTCTGCGCGCCGACGCGGAAGAGCCGGCGCCCGCCAAGAGCGGCGCCGCCGACGGCGGCAAGGCGGCGGACAAGCCCACCCCGGCGCAGACCGCCAAAGCCCAGAGCGACAAGGAAAAGCCGCCGCTCAACTTTATCGCCCGGGTGATCGAAGACATCTCCGACGACGAAGACTGGGTGCACCTGGGGGCGCTGGGGCAAAACCTCAACAAACGCAGCCCGGCGTTCGACACCCGCCTGTTTGGTTTCAAGAAACTCAGCGAGCTGCTCAAAGCCCACCCCAACCGCTTCGAAGTTCAGGAAGCCGGCGGCAGCGGTGGCAGCAAGGCCCTACGGGTGCGCAACAAGCGCAAGCGCTAGCTAGAGGCACCTTGTGGGAGCGGGCCCCGCCCGCGAAAGGCCGGCAAAGCCGGCCGGCAGAATTCCAAAGATCCTGTTCGTGCCGCCTTTAGAAGTCTCTGGGATCCTGCCGGAGGCTCCGCCTCCTTTCGCGGGCGGGGCCCGCTCCCACAAAGGCCCGCTCCCACAAAAGCTTGCTTCAGCGCACCAACCAGAGGCTTAGCTGCGGGATATAGGTGATCGCCAGCAAGGCGATCACCAGCACCAGCATGAACGGCAGAGTGGCGGCGAACAGCTCGGTGATCGATTTGCGGAACCGGTAGCTGGCGATGAACAGGTTCATGCCCACCGGCGGCGTGATGTAGCCGATCTGCATGTTGGCCACGAAGATAATCCCCAGGTGCACCGGATCAATGCCGTAGCGCAACGCCACCGGCAGAATCAGCGGCACCATGATCACCAGCGCGGCGAAGATATCCAGAAAGGCCCCCAGCACCAGCAGCAGAATATTCAGCAGCACCAGGAAGGCGACCTTGCTCTGCACATGGGTCTGAATGAACTCGAACAGCTGCTCGGGAATGCCGGCGTACACCAGGTAATCGGCGAACGCCTGGGCCACCGCCAGAATCAGCAGAATGCCGCCCACCATCACCATCGCCTCGCGGGTGATGCCGGGCAGGCGCCTTAGCGGGATTTCGCGGTACAAAAACACTTCGGCGAACAGCACATAGAGCGCGGTCACCGCCGCCGCCTCGCTGACCACCAGAAAGCCGGAGAAGATACCACCGAGCACCACGAACGGCAGCGGCAGCTCCCAGCGGGCTTCCCAGAGCGCGTCCATCAACTCGCGGGTGCGGAACGCCTGACGCGGCAGCGGCGCCTCGCGGTTGGCCCACAGACAATATAAATACAGCAGCACCACCATCAGCAGCGCCGGGCCAATGCCGGCCAGGTAGAGATCGACGATCTCCACCGCCGGCATCGCCAGTTGCTGCGACAGCTGCTGGGCAATAATGCCGTAGATCAGCAACGGCACCGACGGCACCAACAGCAGACCCAGGCTGCCCGACGAGGTCACCAGCCCGAGGCTGAAGCGCTGCGGATAACCGGCCTTGACCAGCGCCGGCAACAGCAAGGCACCGAGCGCCACGATGGTGACCCCGGAGCCGCCGGTAAGCGCGGTGAAAAAGGCGCAGGCGATTAACGCCACAAACGCCATGCCGCCGGGCATCCAGCCGAACGCCGCCTGGCTCAGGCGCACCAGCCGGTCGGCGGTGCGCGACTCACTGAGCAGGAAGCCGGCGAAGGTGAACAGCGGCAGCGCCATCAGCACCACCGAATCGGACAGCTGGTAGATGTCGATGTGCAGCACCGCCAGCGGCGAGCCCTGGGTGTAAAAACCCAGCGCGGCGGCACCCAGCAGCACCGCGAACAACGGCGCGCCGAGCAGCGCCAGCAGCAGCAAAACCAGCACCGCGATCCAGATCATGCCACCGGCTCCCGCATGCTGGGCCGCCGGCCGCGCAGCCCCAGGCCAAACAACACCAGGTAACGCAACGCCATCACCGTGAAGCCAAGCGGAATCACCGCTTGCAGCAGCCAGCTCGGCACCGCGGCGAAGGCGGTGGCGCCAAACTGGTATTCCTCAATCACGAACTGAACGCTGTACCAACCGGTGAGCACGCAAATGCCCGCGGTGAACAAGTCCACCGCCCCGGTGACCCAGGGCAACAGACGTTCCGGCAGAAAATTAGCGGCCAGATCAATGCGGATGTGCTCGTCCTTGCGCGAGGCGATCATCGCGCCCAACAGGCCGATCCACAGCACCGCGTTGCGCAGTAGAGGCTCCGCCCACACCAGGCTAACGCCGCCGAAGTTGCGCAGGCCGATCTGCGCCACCGCCAGCAGCACCATGCCCAACAGCACGGTGACGATCAGCGCGTCCTCGAAGCGGTGCAGCCAGAACAGCAGACGGCGCATTTACTGGCCCGTTTCGCGGTGGGCCTTGAGGATACGGTGCAGCCGGTCGAGCATGTCGCGGCTCAGCTCGCCCTCTTCCACCAGCTCATTGGTGGCTTTGTCGGCGTAGCGCTTCCATTCAGCACGCTGCTCGTCGCTGGGCGCCACCAGTTCCAGGCCCTGGTTGCGCACCGCCTTGAAGGCGTCCTTGTTCTGCTCACGGCTATCGCGGTCGATCTTGTCGAAGGCGCTTTCCAGCACACGGCGTACCACCGCTTGGTCGTCGCCGGAGAGGCGGTCGAAGTGGCGTTTGTGGATCGCCAGCAGGCCATAGGTATAGAGCAGCGGCAGGTCGGTGATGTAATCCACCCGCGAATACCACTGCAGGGTGAGCGCGGCCACCGGCGGCGCGGCGAAAGCGTTGACCGCGCCGGTCTGCAGGGAGGTCAGCACCGAGCCGATGTTCAGCACGATCGGCGACAGCCCCAGGGTGGCGGCGGCGTTGGCGGAGGCGCTGTCGCCGGAGGGCAGCCACAGCTTCTGATCGCGCAGGTCGTCCAGGCTGCGCACCGGGTTGGCGGACATGATGTAGGCGAAACCGCCGTCCACCAGCCCGAAGCTGACCCAGCCGTTCTCTTCCAGGCCTTCCTGGATCAGCGGGTCCAGCTCGGCGCGGGCGGCGTCCACCTCGGCGTAGTTATTGAAGGTGAGCGGCACGTTGAGAATCTGGCTGTCCGAATAGGCGCCAGCGAAAGCACCGCCCTGGGCCATCTGACCGTGCAGCTGGCCGACGCGGATCTTGCGCTGCACCGCCTGGTCGTCGCCCATCACCCCGCCCGGGTAGATCTTCAGGCTGACCCGGCCTTCGGTCTCCTGCTCAATGGTGTCGCCCGCCTGCTTCAGCGCCTTCACCACCGCCGTGCCGTCCGGATACAGCGTGGAAATCTTCAAGGTGGTGGCGAAGGCCAGCACCGGCATCAGGGCCAGCAAGGCCATGGCGGTTCTCAACATCGTTCTCTCCATCATCAAAAAACAGCTCCTTTGTGGGAGCGGGCCCCGCCCGCGAAAGGCAAGCTTTGCTTGCCGGCAGGATCCCAGAGTGCCCTCTAACCAGCAGCACAAACACCCTCTCTGGCATCCTGCCGGCCGGCTTTGCCGGCCTTTCGCGGGCGGGGCCCGCTCCCACAGAGGCCGCTCCTACAAGGCCGGCTCCCGCAGACCTAAAAATAATCGTCAGCGCTGTCCAGCAACTGCCGCGCCTGCTGCTTGGCGTAGGTGTTTTGCAGCGTCAGATCGGGCACGTCCGGCTCGGCCTCAAGCACTTTGCGCAGCTGCTCATCGTGCAGCTCGCGATCGAAGACCAGGCGCGCGTAGTGCTCCGCGAACAGCACCCGCGCCAGCAGGTTGCGGCCCTCGGACAGCGCCACCGCCCGCTCGAAATGGTCCCGCGCCTGCTCCGGGCGGCCACCCAGGCTGGCCGGCAGGATGCTGTTGAGCACGCCCAGATACATATGCGCCTGACCGTAGCGGTAGTCTTCGTCGAGCGCCACCACCCGTTCCATCAGCAGGCGCACGCGGGACAGCTCCGCCACCGCGTTCCAGTCGTCGGTGTGGGTCTGGATGTAGCCGGCCCAGGCGCCGCCCAGTGAGAACAGCACCGGCACGTCGTCCTGGCCGGCCTCGTCGAGCAGAGCCTCGAACGCCGGCACCTCGATGTCGCGCAGGGCGCAATAGTCGCCGTCATGGGCGCAGGCGCCGCGCAGGGCGTATTCCAGCGCTTTCTCGTTGAGGCGCGCGGCGCGCGCTTGGTCGTCCACGAACACCCCGGCGTAGGCGCCGTAGAGATCGGCACCAGTCATCAGCAGGCCGCTGCGCTCCGGCCAGTTAACGATCAACCCGTCCACCATCAGCAGATAGGAGGGCAGGCCCGCCTCCACGGTGGCCAGATCGTTGTTCTGCATCACCGCGCGGCCGAGACTGTCGTCCAGCCGCGCTACGCCACAGCCGCTTAACAGCGCCAGAATCAACGCAACGCCCAACATTCTCCGCATTCTCTGCTCCATCTAGATCCAAACTTGTAGGAGCGGACCTTGCCCGCGAAAGGAAGCGCAGCTTCCGGCAAAGGTTGTCCCGCAGGATCCCAGAGACCTGTCTAACGGCGGCACAAATAGCGCCTCTGGTATCCTGCCGGCCGGCAAGCCGGCCTTTCGCGGGCAGGGCCCGCTCCTACAGGCCTTTGTAATAGCGGGCGCGGCGGTAGAGGCCGATGCCCGCGCCCAGGGCCGCGCCGGTGATCAGGCCGGACAAGTGCGCGGCGTTGGCGACGATGTCCGCCAGCCCCACGTAGCAAATCACCAGCCAAACCAACATCAATATCACAATCCCCCGGCGCAACTGATACCCGGCCGCCGGGTTGGTCTTGCCGTACAGCCATAGATAGCCGAGCAAGCCATACACCACCCCGGAAAGTCCGCCGAACCGCGGCCCGGTGTCCATGAACTGCGCCAGGTTGGAGACCGCCGCCACCAGCAACGTGATCCACACCAGCTGGAAGCTGGACTGGAAACGCTCGACCAAACGGCCCAGGTCACTCCACCACAGCAGGTTGAAGATTATGTGAAGCACCGAGAAATGCAGCAGCATCGGGCTGAACAACCGCCACGGCTGCGCCGCCAGGCCGTCCAGGCTTTGCGGGAACATCAGTGCGTAATAGATATCCGGGCCGATCACATAGGGCGAGGCGTAAATCAGCGCGGTCACCACCAGCACCGTGCGGGTCACCGGCCCCATACTGGAAAACCAACCGCCGGAGAACACCTGCTGGCGCGGCAGCCCGGTGACCGGCTCGCTGGCCTGCCAGGCGCTGTCCTGCCAGCGGCGGGCGCCCGGGTCGTGCAGGAACGCCTCGGCAATCCGGCGCGCCTCGTCATGGCGAGCCGGGTCCTCCAGGAACAGCACGAACTCGCCGTCGCGCGCTTCCTCACGAGTACGGATGCCTTCCCTTGCCAGCACATGGGCCAGTTGCCGGGTCAGCTTCTCGTTGTTCACGCGCACCAGTTCAAGCATTCCAATCCTCGTTGTGATCGCAGGCCTTGTGGGAGCGGACCTTGTGGGAGCGGGCCCTGCCCGCGAAAGGCCGGCTTGCCGGCCGGCAGGATACCAGAGCCTTATCTAACGGCGGCATAAACAGCGTCTCTGGGATCCCGCCGGAGGCTACGCCTCCTTTCGCGGGCAGGGCCCGCTCCTACAAGGCCCGGGTTTCCCGGTCCGCCAATGTTTCCACGGCCGGCCAGAAACAGTCCCAGTGCCCGCCGCAGCGCAACAACAGGTCCTGGAACGTCCCCACCAGGCCGTAATAGTCATGGACGCCGTTAAGACGGGCGTTGTTCAACGGGCCCTCGAAAAAGCCGGCGTAGGCCGCCAGGCCCGGCACCTGTTCGGCGCGGGTCCGGTAGTTCTCGCGCAAAGCCTCGATCAGAGCGGCTTTGCGCACCGCCATGGTCGCTTCGTCGGCACCGCTGGCGTACAGCGCGCCCAGTTGCTCCCGGGTACCGCCCACAAGAGCCAGAAAGGCGTCACGGGCGCGGTCGCGCTGCTGCCAGCGGTCCATATCCACATCCAGATCGTGGCGGGCCAGATAGCGCAGCGTGCCCTCGCGGGCCACCATGGTGGCCAGGGACTCATTGAAACGGGTGTCGTCGCGGATATACAGCCGCCGGTGGACCAGCTCGTGGATCAGCAGCTCGACCAGGGCCGGGCCGGAGCGGTCGATCATCGGCGTGGTCAGCGGGTCCGCGAACCACCCCAGGGTGGAATAGGCGATGGCGCCGCCCACATAGGTGTCCTGGCCCTGGGCATCCAGCTTCGCGGCCAGGGCCTTGGCGTCGGCACGGTCGAAATAACCGCGGTAGCTCAAGCACCCCAGCAACGGATAGCACCAGGTGCGCGGCGCCAGGGAGTACGGCGGCGCGGCGATCACGTTCCAGACCACCGCGTCGTCGCGCAGATGCACGTAATCCTGGTAGACGTTGCGTGCCGGCAGCGCCAGGGACTGATCGGCGAATGTGAGCACGTCGCCGGCCAACGCCAGCTGCCGACGCACCGCCTCGGACGTGTCCGGATCGGCCACCACCTCCGCCACCGGCTGGCGGGCGCCCATCAAGTCCATGTGGCCCTTGACCGCCTGTCCGTAGTAGCCGATCTGGCAGCCCGACAGCAAAAACAGATACAGGACGCAGGATGCAGGATACAACGCGCCCAGCCGTCCACCAGCGGTCAAGCCGTGCCCGCGCTTCCGGTAAGCGGCGCGAAACCACGAGCGTGCGGCCACTGGATCACCAGCTTCGCGCTGCATCCTGCATCCTTCATCCTGTATCCGGATTTCAGGCACGGGACATGAACTTCCGCTCGGAGGTATTCACCTTCACCTTCTCGCCCTCCTGGATGTACTCAGGCACCTGGACCACCAGGCCGGTTTCCAGGGTGGCGGGCTTGGTGCGGGCGCTGGCGGAGGCCGCCTTCATCGCCGGCGTGGTCTCGGTGATGGTGAGCACCACCGACAACGGCAGCTCCAGGCCGATCACCGAGTCCCCCACCTTGAGGGCCAGCAGGCCGTCGCAGCCCTCGGTGATGAACGGCAGCTCGTCGCGGATATCCTCGGCCTTCAGCGGGTATTGCGAGAAGTCGTCGTCGTCCATGAACACATGGTCGTCGCCGTCCACGTAGGAGAAATGCACCGGCCGGCGCAACAACTCCACAGTGGGCACGTCCTCGTCGCCCTTGTAGCGCTCCTCGAACTTGGGCCCGCCGCCCACCGCGGCGGCGCGCACCCGGTACAACGTGGCCGCGCCCCGCGCCGAGGGGGAATTCACCTCGATCTGGCGGATCACGAACAGGGAGCCGTTGTGTTCAATGACGTCGGATTTTTTCAGGTCGCTGGCACGGGTCACGGGCCTTCCTCATGGCAACTCAAAACGGCGCCAATAGTAGCAGGCCCGGCACCGTCGCCGGTAGGTCGGGTTAGGCGGAAGGCCGTAACCCGACAGCCATATCATTCCACCTACTACGCGGCAACAAGTCTCTTGACGTTCAGATCCTTCCGGTGCTGTTCGGCGTGCCAGAGTTCGTACTGCGCCTGCTGGGTGAGCCAACTCTCGGCGGACGTATCAAACGCGATAGAAAGCCTGATCGCCATTTCGGGACTGATACCCGCCTTTCCGTTCAGGATGGCGCTCAGTGTCTTGCGGCTGACCCCCAACGCCTCGGCGGCGGCGGTCACCGTCAAACCAAGAGGATCAAGACAGAGTTCTTTTATGACTTCACCGGGGTGGGGAGGGTTGTGCATCAACATAATGACACCTCAATGGTAATCCTCGTAGTTCACAACCTCGGCATCCCCATCCTTGAAGCGGAACATCACACGCCAGTTACCACTCACCGTAACGGACCAGATACCGGCACGGCTGCCCGTCAACTTATGTAACCGGAGCCCGGGCAAACTCATATCTTTAGGCTCTGACGCAGCATGCAACCTACCGAGGATAAGCCGAAGTCTCTTAGCGTGGGCAGCCTGAATTCCCGCCGTGCTGCCGGACGAAAAGAAATGGGCCAAACCTTTATGTTTAAAACTTCGTATCATTCGTGAGTGTAACCCGTAACGTATCGCACCTCAATACAGACACACAGCGAACTACCTGACGACATAACCGCCGTCACAGGCAGCGCCTGGTCTCCCCGTTATGGAGTCAGCTCGGCCAGATAGCTTTCCAGCGCTTTTCGCACAAGCTCGTTCAGGGAAGAGTCTTCTTGCGTTGCCGCACGCGCGGCCGCCAAGTGAACATCGTGGCCGACGCGGACATTGAAGGAGCCCTTACACGGCTTCTCCGGCGACTGACCGGACTCGGCACAGTCCGCCAGATAATCGTCCACGGCCTGCTGGAACGCTTGCTCCAGCGCGGCGACCGTCTCGGCTTCATAATTAACCAAGGCCTGGATATAAAGCAGTTTGCCGTACAAGCAGTTGTCTTCCGGGCTGGCCTCAATGGACCCGTAGTAACCACGATACTGCAGCAGATTCGCCATCTAGATCAGGCCTCCATCCTCTAACTTCTCGATCACCTTCCCTGCGCTCGTACCCCAATCGACGAAGCAATGTTTCAAGCTCTTGCCAGGTAAACCCTTGCTCGAGCGCCTTCAATTTGGTGACCAGGCGTCGGGTACTCGTCATAGAACGCGTCCATCTTGCAACTAAAAATAGTTGCTTGTCAAAGATGATATTGAATCAAGGCACCTTAGTGGACGTCGACGAAATCAAAGCAGGCAGGAAACGATCGAGCGTGTAGGCGAGAGCGGAACTTTCCGTGAGCCCGGGCGCACGATGGTACGCAGGTAGGTCGGGTTAGGCCGAAGGCCGTAACCCGACATCCGCGACCGCTGCGGACCCCAGGTCGGCGACGATCCGCTCGCGGGCTTCGCGGGCCAGGGCACGGGGTTCGCCCGGCGGCAAGGGCGCGCCGAAGGTCAGCTCGACGACGATGCGGCGACGGCCCAGCAGCCGCCACAGGTGATGGTGAAACTCATCGTCGTCGATAAAGGCGATGCCGGTGTCCAGCCGGCCCTGCTCGTCGCGGTAACGCACGGCGACGGTCTGCACCGGCGCGTCGTCGCCGGCGGCAGCGAACAACTGCGGAAAGAAGCGGCGCACGCCGGTGCCGTCGGTGGTGGTGCCCTCGGGGAACACCAGGATGCCGTGGCCAAGGTCCAGCCGGTTACGGATCTCTTCGGCCTTGGTCCGCGACTCGCCGCCACCGCGGCGAATGAACAGGGTGCCCACCGCCCGGGCCAGCCAGCCGATCACCGGCCACTCGGCCACTTCCGCCTTGGACAGGAAGTAGCACGGCCGGGCGGCGGCGATTACCGGGATATCCAGCCACGACACATGGTTGCTCACCAACAGCACCGGCCCCGCCCGCAACGGCCCCTGGACGCGCAGTTCGACGCCGAGAATGGTCAGAAAACGCAGGCACCAGCGCCGCTTGGCGTTCAGAATAACAACGCGTTGCGGGTCCCGCCCGGCCCCCAGCCAGGCCGCCTCCAACACCCCGGCGAGCAGATGCACCAGCACCCGCAAAGCGCGCCAACAACGCCGCGCCAACACCCGCGCCGGCCGCTCCCCAGCTGGCGAATCCAGCGACAGATCCCGCACCGTCACACCGCCACCGCGGCCGCCGGCCGGGCGGCGTCGCCGGGCTGCAAGAAGTGCTGCACATAGCGCGCCGGCAGCCGCGACACCTCCATCAGAATGAAGTAATCCAGGCAGTTGAAGTCCGGGTCCCAGCACGGCTCGCCGCACACCCGCGCGCCCATGCGCAGGTAAGCCTTAAGCAGCGGCGGCATCTTCACCCCACCGCGCTCGCCGGCGCCGTCCAGGGCGTCCCCCGGCATGCGGTCGAGCCGGAAGCGCGGCGTCACCCGAAGGTGCGGCGGCGTCATATGGGCTTCGCGGATGCGCTGGTCAATCGCCGCGACATTGAAGCCTTCGCTCAACGCGATGCTGGCACAGCCGATCAGCGACCCGATGTCGTTCTCCAGCATGTACTGCGCGAGCCGCGCCCACAGTACCGTAATCACCGCCCCACCCCGGTAATCCGGATGAATGCAGGTGCGGCCGATCTCGGCCACGCGGCCCTGCAGACCGGCCAGCGGCCCCAGGTGAAACTCGTTGGCGGAGTAGAAACCACCGGTTTTATGGGTGCGCTCGCCGGCCAGCACCCGGGTGTAGCCGACCAGCTCACCGCTGTGGTTATCGCGCACCACCAGGTGCAAGCAATGGCGATCAAAGCGGTCCCGGTCCAGCCCGAAGGGCGCGTGGAAGCTGGCACCGTACTCCTGTGAGAAAATCCGGTAGCGCAGACGCTGAATCTTCAGAATCTCCCGGCGGGAACGGGTGAAATAGGCGCTGAACCGGACGCCCGTCTGCGCCCCTTTGAGAGCGTCACGGGGCTTGAACACGTCTTTGAATGGCGGTCGCAGGGCTTTGATCTTTCCGGCGGCTTGCGCAAGCATAACGAGCTCCAGATTGGATTTACGCCAGTCTGAAAGCCCCCCGTTGCTGTCCCGTGACAGGGTTGTGACCGTTAGGAGACAGAACCTGATGCGTACTGATCGACGTGCGACACCGCGCTACCCGCAGCCGGTCAAACTGGCCGCCGGCGAAGTTCGCCACTGGTGCGCGTGCGGCCACAGTGACACGGCGCCGTTTTGCAGCGACGATCGCTGTGGCGCGGGCGAGCGGCTGAGCTATACCGCGCGCAAGGAAGAGATTGTGCTGTTCTGTGGCTGCGGCGCCACCCGCACCCCACCCCACTGTGACGGCGCCCACATCGGCCTGCGCGACCGCGAGCCCTGGTGGCAGCGGCTCAAGAGCTGGTTCGGGCGCACCCGACCCAGGGACCACCTGTAATCTATCGCCCCAGGCACGCGTAGCGAATTTCTTACACGTTCCGTCATTTTCAGCCTACCCTCGCCGCCCTCGACTTGCGTTACCGTTAAAGCACACCAGTTCGCACGGAGGCGAGACTAAGATGACGATCCTGCTCCAACATCGCGGATATTACGGCTACGTCGAGGTCAGCCAGAAAAACAACTGCCTGCACGGCGCCCTGCTCAACATCGAGGTGCCGGTGCACTACCAGGCGGACACCGCCATCGGGCTGATACGCGCCTTTCAGGATGCGGTGGACAATTACCTGGACTACCCCTTTCCAACGCCACGCCGGAACCAGCAGGCGAAGATCAAGGAGCACCCAGGCCCTACCGACCACTTAACGGTTAGGTGTCTTTGAGGCAAACCGCCCCGGCAGTCTCCGTTCATTCGGGGCGGTTACGAGTGTGCCAGCCATGGCGCCCAGGATATCCCCGATCGTTGCTCGCTTTATATAAAGTGTACTTGTGTACTTGTGTACTTGTGTACTTTTTACTCTCCTCATCTAAACCACAGTAAAAATAATAAACTAGAGCAACTTCATCACTTAAAGTGCACACTTGTTTTTATTTTAGTGCCAAAAAATTTCAACCCCATCCCATCGAACACCCCTAAACAACCCTTATATAAATCATCATTTTTCTGTCCCCTTTTTTTATTATCAGCGCACCACTAAAATGGGGACAGGTATATTTATTTATATGATGTAATAATTTATTTCTCGATTTTAATTCGATAAACTCGCGCTGAAATTTGATTCAGCACACGAGGTAAAGAATGCCACGGATGAGGCGCGTCGCAGTGCCCAATTATCCTCACCATATCCAACAGCGTGGACATAATGGGGAAACGGTGTTCAACGACGAAGAAGACTGTCGTAAGTATCTCTCGGATATCCAAGACCTGAAAAGCAAGTTCAAGGTCGATATCTACGCTTGGTGCCTTCTACCCGATCAGGTGCATTTACTGGCCAACCCTGGCTCAAACGCCGACATGTTGGCCGAGACGATGAAAGGCCTCTCGGCTCGTACGACACGTCACCGAAACCGTAAGTACAAACGCAGTGGAACGCTGTGGGAAGGGCGCTACCGGTCGAGTGTTGTACAGCGCGGCGAATGGACTCTGGCCTGTATGTATTACCTGGAGACACTGCACAGTCGCATGCATGGGAAAATCACGGAGCATTTCCCCTGGACCAGCCTGGACATGCGCGCGGGCCGCACCGAAGAAAACTGGCTTGATCTACCCGACGAATTTCAAAGCCTGGGCCACTCGCCTCTCGAACGCATCAATATCTACACACGCAATCTTCAAAAGAGCATAGATGAGAACCAAGCCCGCGTTATCGAAAGCGCGGTCTCTCGTAATCAACTCACCGGCGATAGTCATTTTATCGATGAAGTGGAGCGCCTGACAGGCATTCGGATGAGCAGCCGGGGCAGAGGCAGACCGCCGCTGAAGCGCGAACACGAGAATTGACGCCGGAAAACAGGAATAATAATGGAAGTAGATAAGCATCCAGGCGCCAGACAGAATCGTTATCTATACAGAAATGATCGACGCAAGCTCTGGTGGTCCGCCCTGCCGTACGTCGACGAAAGGGGCCGCAAAAAGCAAATTCGCAAGAGTTTCCGGGACGGAAACTTCGGAAGCAGCAAGCAAGCATTCCATGCCGCCGCACTATGGCGTGACGCGAATCTGGCCCGCCTAGGCGAAACGGCTCTCAACAGCTCTTTCTTGAAATTGCGGCGCACAACCGTGGAGCAACTGGCAGCACTGCCCGCGGAAGCGGATACCTTCGGCCTGGTCGGCATCACGGTGACAACCCGGGACCAGCCACCGGGCATCAACGTCTCGGTAACGGCGTTCCGTGGGCAGAAAAAATGGTTCTCCATGCGCCGGCACGGCCCCTTTGGCGCGTTTCGTAATGCAGTGTACCAACGCTGCCAATGGGTCCAGGCCCCCATGTTGAATGACGCCGAACTCCATGCCCGGTTTCAGTGCTGGATAAAAAACAATGTTCGCCTGCTCAACCAGTACGACATCCGCCTCTAGCGCCGCCCCCAATGAACATATGTAAACTTGACAAAAATACAATGGCCTTGGCGTCCAATAGATCGGCATTGACGGAGCAATAAATCGGTGATCCAAAGCTACTACAGTACCCTACTAATCATTATAAGAAGCCATTTAAACAATAAAAATTCTCCAGTTAGAAGACGTATTAACCCAAAAACAACGTCAGAGCGAGTTAATGCCAAGAGCAGGACGTATTGTTCTTCTTGACTATTCTCACCATATTCTCCACCGAGGCCACAATGGCCAGGACGTCTTTATCGATGAAGACGATTTCATGAAGTATTTGGCGGATATGAAAGAGTTAAAAGGCAGGCTGGGGGTACAGGTTCAGGCCTGGTGTCTTCTGCCTAAAGAGGTTCACCTTATCCTTAATCCTGGAAATGACCGGAATGCCATGGGGGCTTTCATGAAATCCCTGGCATCCCGTTTCACCTGGATGAGAAATCAGCGAGAAAACCGCAGCGGCACCCTGTGGGAAAGCCGATACCGGTCCAGCCCGGTGGCGCCGGAGTGGCTGCTTGCCTGTGATCGCCATCTCGAGAGGCTGCCCGTCAAAGTGTTGAAGATGGACAGGCCCGAAGCCTATCCGTGGACTAGCTTCCACGAAAGAACAGAAAGCGCCCCGGTATCGTTGCTTGATAAAGACCCGATGTATCTCGCGTTAGCCGACTGCCGCGAACAGCGCGCTCAGGCCTATAAAACGTTTATAGGCGAAAAGCCCGATCCTGCCGAGACCGCTTTGATACACAATGCCGTGGAGCGTAACCAACTCACAGGCCGTGCCGACTTTATCGATCAGGTCGAGCGCCTCACCGGCAAACGCATCAGTCATAGAGGGCGCGGCCGGCCACCCGGCAAACCCACCGCAGAGCGCGAAGCCTGACTATGGCGCGTTAACGAATTAAGCTCGGAAGCCGAATTCATCCAAAAGTGTACTGGAGAAGACGGTGAACACACCCGAGACGAAACCATCCCCCAGAGACCACGACCACGCGAATCCAGACGAGGACGCACGCCCAAACCGAACCCTCAAGGCCTGCGAAGACGTACTCGACGCCCACCGTGTATCATCGCGAGTCCGGGTAATCCTGCTTGCCTGGCACCACGGGGCACCGACGTGGAAGACCAATGTGCAAGCCGCATTGTTTTTGGTGCCGCCGACCGCTACCGCGGCCTATCTAACGCAGTCCTGGTGGTTTTTCTTGCTGTATATGGGCGCCGTGGCTTTGCTGGTGGTCAGCTGGTTCCGCCTTTTAAGAACGGCATTCCCCGGGCTGGCCGCATACAAACGCCTCTACTCGAGCTTTCTGTCGCGCTACACGCTGATCCGTTACGCGGTTTTCAGCGACGCCCTGAAGCGCCGGTCATTCAGCCGATCGGATTGCTCCACGGTCCGGGAGGCAATTGCCCTGACCGTGAGAGCGGAGCACGCCCGCCGCCACCCGCCCATAGTGGGCGCGAACGTATTTTGGTCGTTAGTCGTCGGGACGGCACTAGCCTGGCTGGCAATCAGAGAGAGCCTGCTGGAGACATGGGGCCCTCCGATGCTGATAGTCGCCGGCGCGATCGGCGTTTCGGTGTGGCTGGTAAACCGAATGTACCCGAACTATTTCCGCGATCACGCGGAGATGGAACTCTTCCTGCGCTGGCATGAAGACGAGACGGATTGATAGGCAGCATTTTCTACGAGACACCACACTGCAACCTTACGCGGCGTGGCCGAAGGCGCGCACAACCAACATACGAGTGTGCCCTCTGCACATTCGCATTTAAAAAAATCTTTGATTTTGGTGATGCGCGTTTTTTTGTTTATACAAAATCGATACTATTGGATTATAAAAATGCCAACATAAGCCATCGGAGGGCCTATGTCCGGGAAGGGGCGCTTGGCGATAACGGGGTACTCACATTACATACTGCAACTGGGCCACAACAACGAGCCGATATTTCGGCATAATCGGGACTACCAGCATTACCTAGCGACGCTGCATGTGCTGAAACAGCGCTACCGAATCCAGGTGCAGGCGTGGTGCTTGCTCGAAAACGAAGTGCATTTACTGCTTTGTCCCGAGGAGGCGCCGGGCCGGCTTGGTGACCTCATAAAGAATCTGGCCGGCCGCCACACCAGGGCCTTCAACGCTCGCCACGGACATCGCGGCACACTATGGCAGGGCCGCTACTGCTGCAGTGTGGTGGAACCGGGCCAAGCACGGCTGGAATGCCTACGCTACTTGGAACTGCTTGCGGTGCTGCGCGGCCACGTCACTTCCGCCCGGCTTTATCCGTGGAGCAGCTACAAAGACCGCATGGGCAAAACCGGCAGCGACCAGCTTGACCAGGACCCGGACTATCTCGCCCTAGCCGACGATGAAGCCCAACGCCGTACCCATTACCGTGAGTTTATGGCCATGGGCTGCGACACTCGTCAGCGGGCATTTATCGACACCACAGTGCGCCGATCCCAGCTTATTGGCGGACCAGGCTTCGCCTTCGAAGTGCAGCGGCTCACCGGCAAGCTGGTAATTAACCGCGGCCCCGGCCGCCCGCGAAAAACTCCCAAAAAGTAATACTTCATCGCATAGATCTAACCGTCGGTCTTTGGTCCTGGCCGGCGCGCTTTCGCTTATCAAGCGGTTTGTGTGATCCTCAGGATTTTTGTAGGAAAATGGGTGGCATTCTTGTGAGTAATCTCTTCAAGCTGTAAGCGAACTCCTACAAATAATAATAACGAGATATTTAATAACGATAGTTAACCTCGGAGTGGTAGCAGGAAATTGTCGCGGACACATTTCTTTTAGGCCGCATTATGAGGGGGCTTCTTCCTTGTAACAAAGTTAAAACCTTAAAAGAGCAGGCCTGCCTGTTGTCAACGTTTCGTGAAAGTTTGTAGTTTGGACGTGTCGGCGGGGTATTCCGCTTCGCCGATACACACGATCACAACACAATAAATCGCTCTAAAAATTATTAGATAGATATCAAGGAGAAATTTATGAGTATCAAAACCAAAGCAATGTTCTTTGCTATGACCATGGTCGGAATCGTTGGAGCGGCAAGCGCAGCTCCCGCAACCTATCAGGGAACTACCGTACTGACCAACCCAGTGACGGGTTCGGTAACATGTCTCGTGACCATTGCAGGTGATGTCGATGGGAGCGGCAACATTCAAGTCCAGTCTGTAGGAGCAGAGCCAGGCGATGCTAATTGTGATCTCATCTACAATGGGCAAACGCCTTGGACAGGCAATACCTCAGGCTCCACCTTAACTACCGGCTCGGCTAGCTCCATCATCGTGGTAGGCACAAGCGTAGCCTCCAGTTGTGGAGGGACAATCTCTCAGATCGTTTATAACGGTCTCCCGGGCATCCCGACCAGTGTAGATATTAATCCTGGCGGCGTAGCAGGCAACTATGGCGGTAGCTGCACCATTGAAGGGAACTTGGTCCGCATCAACTGATCTTTCCCACCGGGCCCTGGTTATACCAGGGCCTTTTTCTCCGCACTACCAGCCTGGGAAGATGTACACTCCTCATAAGTGAGCCCACTCCGGGCTTTTTACTGGCGTTTTTCAGATGTTTAGAAAGAAGTAGTCCCGAGCTAGAGGTCCCATGTGGCCGGATACTTCCTGACAATACAAAGCCATACCGTTATCCATACTTTTTCTAATTTATCAATGGGCATTCGACCACTACATCTTGCCAGATTCTATAAACGACTGTTGCGTAAATAATCATCAATATTAAGAGATGAAAACCATCGCGGCCTGGCTATGGATTATTGGTTATCGGTAAATGCTTGCATGCGGAAAAAAGAGGAGCTATAACTCCCCTCTTTGCACCACTACTTAATTGGTTCAGATACGTACTTCAAGTAACTTCCTTCCTTCGGTATGAAAATGTCTATATAGGCCGCTGGTTGGTTGCCTCTCAAGTAAAAGTCCGCTCTATTGAGGTTTTTCTGCTCGACTACCATCCGTCCATCATTAAGAAAGCTGATACCGCCGCTCAAATCTAACGCCGTTTCATAACTAAAAAAGTTATGGTCTGGACCTCCGATGGTCTGTACCGCTCGATTCATGTTACCCCACAGAAGCGGCGCATCCAGATAAAGGTCCACACTGGTGGAAAGCTCCGATCCCTCGGTCGAACTAGGTGTAATTGCCGCCGGAATAAGTAGCCTTCGAAGCCCCTGCTCGTTTTCAGCATAACGCATCCTCATCACCTGATATCCACTTTGTATTGGAATTGGGCCGGCTTCATCGTTACCTCCTCTCGCGAATGTCATAAACGAGGTGGTGGCAATACGACCCGGATGGATGTACGTCAGTAAAGCACCGTCCTCGGCTACCTCACTCGTCACCTCCGCAAAAAGTACCCCTGTCAGGTATGTGAACTTCTCATTGGGGCAGATATTCGGCTTGGCTTGATAACGATCAAAAGAGCAAAACGGGTCTCCCCCAAAGGGGTTAGGAATGCAAGTTTGCTCGCCTGCGCCTTCAAACGCGTAGTAACCGCAACCGATATTAGCGCCCACATTGTGAAATCCACTCACTGTGGTGTAAGGCCAATCACTAACTTCGGCGATACCGTATCGTGAAGACAATATCTTCGCACTGTTAGGGGTAGGCTCCACTCCGTTTGGATCCAACAAGTTTCCATAACCAAGATTCCCTGCATCCGTCAATGTGGCCGTGCTCTCGTCAGCAGAGTCAGACGGACCTGTTTCTTCTAACTGATATACACCATCGAAGGCTGCGTGAGGACGGTAGCTACTGGAATTAGGGTCGTATGATCGATACCCGGTACTGTTGCTTCTGTCTTCAAAATCGCCCCCACTCCCATCGCGGTAATCTCTTTGGGCGTCGTGTCGCAAATTCGCATTGGCGTCCGAAATCGGAGCTGTTGTCAATAATTGCAGGACGTTATTTGTTCTAGGAACGCCTTTAAAGTACTGAGTGATATCCGGGCCGCCACCTGTCCGCTCTTGAAGGCCAAAATTTAAATGCGTGCTGGGCACCGCTTTGTAGCTGATCTGTAGCTCGGGTGGCACCGTAGTGTTTCCGGTGTTTCCCGGCTGGATAGTAATATTCGCCAGGAGCTGCGTCTGAAGGGGTAAGCCTGAGGCGCCGCAAAGAGCTTGACTACAGTCTACGGTGCTGGAACTGATGTCGCCGTTGGAAACCATTGTATAACGATAAAGCCCGCCTTCGTCCCATGGGTTTTGCGGATTAAAGACAATCTGTCTTGGTGCCTTTTTTAATTCACCTGGAACAGTTTCGACAACTTGTCCATTGTTGTCGATCTTTTCAACAATAAAGGTGGTATTCAAGGAAATACTTTCCAAATTCATGTCTTTGGAGAAAACGACAATAATCGGGCGGTTGGCTGGCATTTCATTTGTCGGGATCAGATCGTTTGCTGGCTTGCCATAATCATTCGGCGGTATACCACCGCGGCAGCGGCCAGATATCCCGTTAGCGAGGTCTACGGTCGCCGGATCAAATACACACGGATAGCCTGGATAAAGCCCGAGAATGAAAGGGGACCGCTGATCAACTGGCTCTTCTGGCCTTTGGATGACGGTACCACCAAAGCCGTAGTCGAAAGGTTTCCACGTCTCGGTTACATGGGGTAGAGAAAATGTATGGTCTATAATCTGCCCAAGTTCGTTACCGGCTAGATCTGTCAGGCCTTGATCAACCGTCAGCGTATAAGACGTATCCGAGGTTTGCTCGTCCATTGAAAGCGGGATGTTTGGGCTTATAACAATGGCTGAGCCATCTACATGAACACTAATGTTTTGGTCCGTCTGCATACCTCCCTGAGCCCTATAGAGATGGATTTTTCCAGAAATGGACTGCCGGTCGAGCGGCTCGCTGAAGTTAAGGATAATAGGGTCGCCGGGTTTGGCCATCCGGCTTTTATCCGGCCCGCCTTCAGAGGTATTGTCCGCCAGTGTCCAGCTCTGCAGGGTCGGCGGGGTGGTGTCGGCGAAGTCCGTCGGCGGGTTGGTCTGGTCTTTATAGCTTTGCAGTTGGAAGCTGAGCAGACCGGTGGCGAATTCCTGCCCCAGTACGTCCGGCTCCACCATGCTCACGGCGTCCAGGTTCAGCACGCCGGCTTGCGGGTCGACCTCGGCGGTGCCGATCAGCTCGATGTGCAGCAGGTCCTGGGTGAAGCCGCCGTTGGCTTCCGCGTTTTCGGTGCTGATGGCCACATCCATGAACAACCGCACGATGCGCAGGGCGTCATCCCGGTTGTCGGCGTAGGGGTTGGGCACCAGGTAGCCGGTGGCGTCGGATAGGAAGTGCATTTTCACCGCGCCGGAGCTGATGCCCGCCGGGACCGCACCGCCGATCATCACGTCGATGTTGGTGCCGGTGAGAATGGTGCTGCGCGGAATGCGCACCGGCGTTACCTCGGTGTATTGGGTCACGTCGGCGAGTTCCGCGCGCACGTCGCCGCTGGAGCGGGTGGCGCTGTCTTCACCCAGCAGGGTCGAGTTCACCGGCACTTCGTTCACCGGCGCGCCGGTCAGTTCGGAGCGGTTCGGCTCGCCGCTCGGCTTCACCGCCTCGGTGATGCGCTGCACCATGATTGTGGGTTCGCCGCGCGGCGAGGAGTCCTTGGGCGTAAAGGTGACGCTGTCTCCGGCGAAGCCTTGCTCAAAGGTGCTGTTGAGGCCTGCCGCCAGCGTCAAGGTGTATTCGGTTTTGGTGTCCAGGTGCTCGGGCTCCGGGTCCACCGTCATATAGGGGCCGTCCACCAGCAGTGCGGCCTCGATCAGGTTGCCCTCACTGTCGGTGAGCGTGACGGTGGCGTCACCACCCTGACCGTAGCGGGCGGTCGCCGGGTCGATGGGCTGAGTGAACTGGAAGCGGAAAGTGGAAAAGTCCATCACCGGTTCCTGCTCGCCGCCGCTCGGGAAGGTGCGGCTGAGCTCGAAGTCACTGTCCGTGATCACCAGGTTCTTGGGCCCGCGCTGCAGGGCCCGGGTGCTGAAGTGGATCTCCTTGTCGGCCGAGGGGCCGCCGCTCAACGCCAGGTCCGGCACGTCGATTACGTAGCGTGTGTGCGGGTCCAGCTCCTCGTCGGGCTGCAGCACCACGCCGCGCGGTTCGCCCGGCACCTCTTCGGCGCTGAAGCCCAGCTCGGTGCCGTCGGCTTCGCGGCGCAGGATAATGTTCTGCTCCGCCGCATTAGTGGAAACACGGCTAGAAAAGCGCAACACAATGGGGGCACGGGTGGCGATTTCGCTCTGGCCGTCATCCGGGTAGCTGTAGAGCAGCGATTGATTGCCACTCTCACCCGGGTTGGCGCCGCCGTCGTCCACCGGGGAATCGCCGCCGTCGCCGCCACAGGCGGCCAGCAGCGTGGCGGAGGAGAGCAGTATTAATGACTGCTTCAGGATTGTTGTCTTCATTATGGTCCCTCCTTCTTAAAACTGCATGCTGATGGAGCCGGCGAATACGTTGACGTCGCCTTTGGTTTCCACCACGTCGTTGTTCAGTGCGGTCGGCTGGCTGGATACGATCTGG